>ERZ1645192.1686-NODE-1686-length-18411-cov-11.949771_pt1 | contig 18411 bp, 9 predicted proteins | sample MGYA00575354_ERZ1645192 | MGnify/ENA primary metagenome ERZ1645192 (study PRJEB40844, sample SAMN11349763) | freshwater sediment metagenome | isolation source: river sediment | host: Sediment | place: India: Faizupur Khadar , New Delhi | collected 2017-02-21 ... | reverse complement strand
CAGCCATCACACTTGGTGGCATTGATGTCGATGATGCCGGTCAAGGGGTCCTGCGTGAGGGCGTCGCGCGGGCAAACGATTACACAAGGCGCGTTCTCGCAGGTGCGGCAGGCAATCGCGGTGATGAGAACTTCATCAACGCGCACAGTGCGGATACGGCTGCGGTAAGAGTTGTACTCACCGGTTTTTGAGAACGAACAGGCGTATTCGCATAGCTGACAGCCTACGCAAAGGTTAGGGTCGCAATCAATATATGCATATTTTGAAGTACTGGTTGCCATAAGCTCCTCGTTAGACTCCGATTTGTTCAGCCACGTCGGACATTCCGAGCTTGATCAATAACTCTTTGGGGATCAAGCCTTCCTCCGTCCAGCCTTTGGCTTGGTAGTAAAGCTTCTTCATGTATTCGAGTTCCTCATCGGTCACGACGGTGTTCGCGCCGGGTCCTTTGGTGAAGGGGTCGTGCTTCCAGCGCCAGGGCAGATCGTCATCTTTTTCGTTCCATCCCTCACGGATGTTGAAGGATTTCTTGATGGTACACGCCCGCACGCCGATCAGGTCAACTTCATCGTAGCCAAAATCCCAGCCCGTTGTGGCGTTGATCAGGTTGGCGATGGCAGGCCAGGCGCCGGCGCGGTCAGCCTTGCCGGTGAAACAACGGCGGATGAACTTGCACAGGGGCAGGGTGTCGTAGACTGCGGCGTATTCCTCTGAGTCAGCGGCGACGCGCCCGCGGGTTTCATCAACCGTCAGACGGTTGGTTTCACCTTTCATGTCTGGGTCATAGGCGGCTGAACGGTTATGGCAACCGCCGCGGGTGCCTGTTGCAAGCCCGAGCGCGAAGGTTTTGAGCGAACGCGCGTCATAGCCGGCGGATTCAAGCCCTTTTGTGTTCACTGCCCATTTGAAGCTCTCCGTGCCGCGTTCCTCATCGATCATCCGGCTGGCTATACGGGTTCCCTGGGACAGAATTTTTCCAATGCCTTCCTGGTCGCGGATCATTTCGGCGACGGCAACAGCAGCGTCGCCATTGCCGAAGTTAAGTTCGAGACCTTCGGGGTGAGCCTTGCTGGCAAAATCCTCTTTCTTTAAAACGCCTCGCTCGTAACATTCCATCGCCCAGCCGATAGTGACACCCATGGTGATGCTGTCCATGCCGTCATGGTCAGAGATGGTGATCAGTTTGATGGCAGCACGCATGTCTGAAATGCCCAGGTTGGAACTGTTCGCGAAGAGGCTCTCGTATTCGATGCCCGTCATGGCGCCGGCGAAAGGTCCGGTTTTGACCATCGACATCTGTTCGCAAGCGATGGGGCACTGGGCACAGGCGATTACTTTAACCTTGTGGTGTTTGTCGAGGTATTCGCCGCTAACCAGCTCAGCATCTTCAAAAACGCCTTCCTGAAAGTTGCGGGTCGGTAAAACACCGAGCTTATTGGTGTTAAGCAAACCGGTTGAGGTGCCAAAGATGCGGTATTTTTCCGTGTCTTTCCCCTGCGCACTTTTTGAGATGTCGTAAGAGAGTTGATTGAGGGCTTTAGGGTCAAAAACCTTAACCCCGTGGGTGCCTCGCACCGAAACCGCTTTCAACTTCTTGTGCCCCCAGAGCATTCCATGACCGGTGCGGCCAGCCTGGCGCCCGTCGTTGGTAACATTGGCATAGCGAACGAGGTTTTCGCCGCAAGTGCCGATGGTGCAGGAACGAATTTGCTCATCTCCAAGTTTCTCGCGGATCGCTTCCTCGGTTTCGAAAGTGCCTTTGCCGAGCAGGTAGGTGGCATCGTTAAACTGGACGCGTTCGTCATCAACAAACAGATGTGTCCAGCGGTCGCAACTGTTGTGCAGCACCATGCCGTCCCAGCCGGCGCGTTTCAAGGCGATTGAGAACCAACTGCCTGAAAGGCTGTCTCCAATGAAACCGGTTAGGGGCGATTTTGACGCCAGCCCAAACTTGCCGCCGACGGGCACCGGCGTGCCGGTGAAGATGCCGTTGGCAAAACAGATTGGGTTACCGTCATCCAATGGGTCGCACCCGGGGACAATGTTCTCCCAGAGGAGGCGCGAAGCCATCGAAACGCCGCCGATATAAATTTTGTACCATTCTTCTGGTTTCGTTTCGACCCAATTTTTCTTTGTTTTCAGGTCAATGTGAAGGACTTTTCCACTGTATCCGTACATGCTCACTCCTATATGTGGTAGAGGTGAAATTGACAAGGCAAAATCTGTGTCAGTTTTGGTGAGATTTGGTTTAGGTAAATCACAGTAATTAAGTATAACTTAATCCACCAGATATGGCAGGGAATTGAAACTCGCGGAAAAGGGGTGTTATTAATGGTTGTTGTAAATAATAATCAAAAATTGCTCAATAATTGAATAGAAAATATGTTAAATAATCAACTTCTATTATGAGCTTTTATGGCTTGATAGGTAAGCTGGGCTTCAATAATTATTAACTATTCTATTAAATATTACGCTTCGAAAAAATTATCCGGTGGAAAGAGAACAGAATTCTATTTCCACCGGATTTATTGAAGGGAAAAACGAATTACCGCGAAGTGCTCAGTTTCAGCATTTCGCCTTTTTGGTTGAAAGTCATTCGGGCGAAGTAGTTGTGACTGCGTTGGCGGTATTCGTAGCTTTTCTTTAGCGTGACCACGTAACGCTGGCTTTGGCTAACGTAATCGAATTTCTGCTTGTGCGCCTGGACCATGGCTGGATCCAGCGTGAAGTTGGTCAGTTGCGGGTTGAGTGAAACCGTCGCGTCGTCCAACCCAGGCAGGTAACTGCTGATGACTTTGCGGATCTTATCCAGAATCTCGGTTGGCATCTCGCTGGCAGCCACAATCAATTCTTCGCGTGAGTCGCTGATGGTTTTCAGTTCGGGCGTCGTGGTGGGGCGAATGGCAGGTTTGGAAACCTGTTTGATGTTCGCGCTGGATGCCAACGGGTCGCCATAGAGAACAAACGAAAGGATCGTCTTTTGGTCCTCTCCGTCAAGATAGCCCTGCTCCTCGGTCATCTTTTTCGCCAGCGCGAGTTTAGCACGCATCAGGGCGTAGCCAACCGCGACTTCCGACTTTACATGAGTCCAGAAGTGATACGCGAGCAGGTCCGCCGCGACCAGGTTTTTGCTAACAGAGCCATACGCAATACAGGTGGAACCGACAAAAGCTCTGGTCCCGCATGCCAGGAAGTTTAACGAAATGGCTTCGGTAACCTTTTTGTCGAGGATATTCGCCCCGTAACAAGCCTCGCTCATCACAATCTCCGGTGAGGAGGTTTTTGCGGTGAAGTTAACCGGTTCGACTGCCACAGGGTATTCCGGGTCGTTTGAGGCTTTAACAAGGTCACGCTGACCGTACCATTCCGGAGAATCTTTAAGCCCATGGAGGTTAAAGTAGGCGAATTTTGGATCAGGGACTTGCCCATTGAGCAGGCTTTTGGATGTGGTCGGGGGGGAACTTAGCAGGCGGTCAGCCCGATCGATCACCGCGAAAACCTCAGAAGATGCCGGTTTCCAAACCTCCGCGGTGCAGCCGATGTTATCGGTTTTCTGAAAGCGAACGTTGAAGGACTGGAACCGCTCCGCCAGGCTGCGCAGGAGGTTTGCCAGAATGTTCGTTGAGATGCTTTTTTTCGATTTGACTTTCAGTTCGTATTCCTTCGTCAGAAAACGGAGCTGCTCAAGGAGGTAGCCAGCGTCTGTGCCGGCTTCGTCCGGGATGCGTCCAACGGGCCACTGCTGGATGAAATAGTTTTCGTCGAGGGTTGCGTAGGGGTTATCGGAGGGTACGTTAACATCAGAGTCATCGGTAGGGTTCGGCAAAATGTGGAAGGGGACGATGTCGTGTCCGCCAACGATCAATAACGCGCCGATCATTTCCCCGCGGGTAGCGAGTTTGGCGTCCAGATCGGTGAGGGAAAGCTTGATCTTCCATGCGTCACTCACCTGAATGGGGTCCAGACCCTGTTCCCGTGCACTGGCTTCGTCATCCGGCACGTAAACCAGGCTGTTCCATCCCGGCAGGTCCACGATGTTGAGGCAGAGCTTCCGCAATGATTCGATCACGACGTCAGCAGTGTTCGAGCCGTACTTTTTCTCGAGATTGCCGCGTGAGGTCAGGATTACATAGCTCGGAAAACGAGCGTCTGTGTTTATCAGCTCTGATTTGTTGATTTTGCGGGCGACTTTTTCGAACTCTGTCTGGATTTCTGTGAGGGCGGTTACTGCAGGGTCGACCTCACGGGGAGTGTGAGTTGATCCGGCTTGGATGGGTGAATGAGATGCTGGCACTTCGTTCGTGTGCCCGGCGGGCAGGGGGGGCGTGGCAATGTCTTGAAGGAAGAAGGAGCTTGTGGGAACTTCCGTGTAATCCACGTCGCCCGATTCAGCCAACTCGTCAATCACGTAGTCCGGCAATTGGAGGGCGAGGGTGGGATCGTCATCGACCAACTCTTCAGCGGATTGCGGGTTAACGTCCTTGCCGGAAGCGTCTGAGGCGACAAAATCCGCGTTTGAGAGCACGTTCCAGCCCAAGTCGGCTGCAACCGCCGCCGGTACGGGCAGGTCGAGATAGACTTTAAGGTCTTCGGGCCAAAGAGGCTTATAGTTGTGGTTTGGACCCAACAAGCGGTTGATTACCTGACCGCTGACGTCATGCGCCGCGCACCAATGCATCTTTTCCACGCCGGCTGAATCGTTCCCCTGCTGGATGTCGGCATTTGCCGAGAGGACTTTTATCTGGATGCAGTCCGCCCAACGGCTGCCATAAATTCCCGCGAGAGTTTCAAGCAGGGTGGTGTTGCCTGTTTTGTGGATGACCTGCATGTGGAACGCCGCCGGCAGAGGTGAACGCGGGTTATGTGCCAGCGATTCGAGGACAGCCTTTTCGGCACCAGACAAATCTCCGCTTTCCCATGCATTGCGGGCGGCGATTAAGCCATCAAGCCAGGAGGTGGGTGATTTTGCTCCGGAGGTCCCACGCTGCAAGTAGAGCTGGTTGGCGTGAATTTCCGGGTCGCGTTCCCTGGTGAGCCGATCCAGCAGACTTGCGGCTTCCACAAATTCCGGGTCGAATGCCAGCAGTTTGCTCAGGTTTTTTACTGCCAGTTCTGTATCTCCGAGCTCTGCCAGCACCGAAGCATAGATGAAACTGATCAGCAGGTCACCAGGATAACTCGCCAACCAGATTAAAGCTGCCTGGCGGGCAAACTGAAATTCGCGGTTACTAAGTGCGGTCTGAAGCAGTGTCAGGAATTTTCCGCGCCGGACGACCAGCACTTCATCACTTTTGCGGGCGTTATAAGGTCTCATCTTTTTGGAGTCTCCTGGAGGTTATTGACAATATTAAGGGCCACCACAGCAGCAAGCTGCCGGCGGATATTTTGATCGGTTGGCGCAAGCTGAGATGCCTGGCGCAGCATGTATTCGGCGTTTCGGTAGTCGCGGCTTTCCTTATAGGTCGTTGCTGCCTGCAAATAGGGACGGGGATCGTTGCTTACCATGGCAATCGCCTTATGGAAGGTCTGAATTGCATTGTTGACATCCCGCCGGTCCTGGTAGGTCAGCCCCATTTCGAGGTAAGCTTCCATCAATCCAGGCTGCAGCTCAATCGCTCTGGCAAGGTGTGCCAGAGCCTGGTCCAGGTTGCCGCGCAAGCGGTCGACCATACCAAAGGCAACCAGCGTCTCCGCGTTGGACGGATCCAGGACAAAGCTGCGCTGTAGAGTTTGTTCGGCTTTCTCGATCTCGCCGGTCTGGATTTGCTTCTGGGCGAGGTTATTTAAGACCGATGGGTTTTCAGGGTACGTATCAGCGAGTTTTTGCGATGCCAGAACCGCTTGATGAGGGCTGCGGGAGTGGTCAATATCGATTTTGCGCAGTTCAAAAGGCACGGGATCTTCAACCACAGCCAACGCAAAGTGGATCGCCTGGCGGGCTTCTTCAGGCTTACCGCCGAGAAGCAGCGCTTTCACCTTTACCAGCCAGGCGGTTTCATTTTTAGGATCTTTCTTAAGGATGGCATCCGCCTGGCGCGTTGCCTCGGTTAGTTCCTGCCGGGCTAAGAATGACTGGGCGATGCCTTCCTCGTAGTGGATGTTTTCGGGGTCAAGTTGACTGGCTTTCCGCAGGCACTGGATGGCGATCTGGTGCTCCCCAAGCTGTTGATTAATGATAGCAAGAGAGTTGAGTGCCTCTGGGTTGGAAGGGAAGAGGTCTGTGGCTTTACCAAAATAATCTTTGGCTGCGTGATAATCTTTTTCCAGAAGCTTTACATCTCCAAGCATTTGCCAGTATTGGGCGTTCTTTGGATCGATATGGAGAGCGTCTTCAAGGTGTTTGGCAGCCGCGGGGTATTGACCCCCGTCTTGCAACATGGAGGAAGCCATCGCGTGCCAGTCCGGCTCGTTGGGCCAAAATGAGAGTGCTACCTCCAGCGATTCTGCCGCGAGCAGAGGATCATCGCGAGTGGCTACCGCCTTTAGGGCGTGCAGGATGGGGTTGTCGGGTTGGCTTTCAAGCAGTTTTGAGGCGATCGCGGCGGAGTTTGCGGGATCTTCATGCAAGTCCTGGATTGCCTGTTGGAAGTTAACGTCCGGGTTCTTGCTAAAGCCCGAATGGATATCCGCGATGGAAGCGGCGTCCATCAGGACGGAAAGCATTTGGGCGGCTTGTTTGCCTGTGGTAATTAGCTTGTGGAAATCGTTTTCTTCCAACCAATGGCCGTTTTTCAGGGCTTGGTTGACTTTTAAAGTCGGCAGAAGTTCACCTGGAGCAATTGCCCGCCCGGCGATTGAGATTTGTTCCTCAACCAGGTCAAAATCAGAGTGCTGCGGGTCGAAGCGGGTTGGAGCGTGCGCCAGAACATGGAGGACACGCGCGTTTTCTGTCTGCCTGATTTTATCTGTCAGGTACTCCGCCAGCAATTTGTTGGCAATGGGGTTGATCTTTACGACTGACAACGCTTCTTTAAACAGACGGTCCGCAACAGCCCAATTGCTCTGTTCCCAAGCGGCTTTGGCTGCCGCAAGGGCGTTCCAGACCCAACCAAAATGGCGGGAAATATCGAAAGACTGGGTTCTTTGGCGGGCTTCAGCCTCATTCAGCAGTTCGACCGCCTCCTGAAGGGTGCCCGCCGCATAAGCCGCGCCTTTTTGTTTTTCGACCAGGCTCTGAATGGCTTTGGCTGCGGCAGAGGCAGACCTTTCCACAAGAAAATGCTCCCAGAGCAGGCGTGTCTTGGGCAGATCGTCCCGCAGCGCGGCGTCCAACGCGAGAATGGAGGCGGTGGAGGCAGCGGTTTGCGGGCGGGATTCCTGGGTGTTCAGGTAGTCCAACGCGTTTGCCAAAACCTCGGATTGACCGGTTGCAAGAGCAAGTTCGAGCTTAAGCAGGAATGAGGGCTCATCGCCTGGGTCCGATTTCAGTGCCAGGTCCGCGTGTTTCCGGGCGGCTGCCAGATCGCCGACCACACGCTCGAGTTGTGCCGCTCGGAAGTAAAGACCCGAGCGGTTGTAGGGCGGGTAATCCTGGATCTTACCCTCATCACCGCCCGAAACGCTTCCGAGCATATCAGGCGCAAACTCCGTTTTGGTGAGGATATCTTCGAGAGCCGCAATGGCTGGGAGGAATTGCTGATTGGCTGCAAGCACGTCAGATTTTAGCAGCGAGTAGGCTGGGTTATTTTGAAGAGAAGGTTCAAGGTCTTTCAGGAGCTGAAGCGCCGCAGCCGCATCCCCAAGTTTGAGAACGGAATAAACAAGGTCGCGGCTTTCCTGAAAGTCCGGAGTGGGATTGTCTGAAATCGCTTTCTTGATGATCTCAGAAGCTTCCTCGGTCAGATCCATATGCAGGTAAAGGTTGGCGACGTTGACGTATTCTTCCGTCTCGATACCTTCAATTTCGAGCATGCGGTTGAGGGTTTCTTTGGTTTCTTCAATCTGGTTCAGGTTGACGTACGTACGAGCCAGTGTCAGGTAGAGTGCTTTTTCATCCGGTCTGATGTGGATGGTATCCTTCAGGACTTGGATTGATTCACGAGCGTTATTGTGCTCACTCATGAAATTGCTGTACCAAAGCACATTTTCAATATCGGTTGGGGCAATTTGCATTGTGGAGCGGGCTGTGGCAAAGCCTTCATTTTCGAGGTTTGCTTCCATGTAAGCGTCCGCGAGGGCGTGGCGAGTTGGGAGGTTATCTGGGTCGGTTAGCAACGCTTCCTGAAGGGATGCGAGGCTGATATCGGTCATGCCCAAAGCCAGCGCGGTTTGCCCAACCTGGTATTGGAGGTGGTGATACGAACGCAGCGCTCTCGCCTCGGGATAATCCAACAGTTGGAGATAGTCCTGATAGGCGGATTCGTGCATACCGAGGGTTGCTTTGAGGTCTGCCTGTAACATGCGCATCTCAAAAACCCCGCCATGTTCCTGCTGGCGATCATCAATCACAGCGAGAAGCTGGGACATCTCCTTCATTTCCTGGGTGCCGGGTTTGCTGCCGCGGCTGTAGCGTTTGATCAAAAACTCGACATATGCTTTGAGAGCCGCGTCTGACCGGCGAGCCTGCCAGGCAAAGCGCAGAATAGGTCCCGCGGTGTTTGAGTCTCCCAAGGCGATGAGTGTCTGCCCCAAAACAGAGGCTAACTCAGGGTCTGATGTGTAATCGTTTTCGAGCGGCGCAATGGTCGTCCAGGCTTCATCGATATAGCCGTGGGTTAGGTAGGCTTGGGCGAGCGATTTTCGCACAGAAACGCTGGATGGGTCCAGCTGGTATGCCTGACGCAGAACGCTGATGGCTTCGGTTGGCTGCTCATTCGCAAGATAGAGAACGCCAAGCGCGCTGAGTATCTCAGGGTCGTCGGGCAGGGCTGCTTTGGCTTTTCGCAGTGCCTGCATGGCTTTTTCTTCCTGCCCCAGATTGATCCAGATGCGCGCGAGGGAAAGCCAGCTGGCGGGCTTTTCCGGCGCTACGGCGGAGGCTTTTTCGAGATTTTGGACGGCTTCGTCGGTTTTTCCGCTGGCTATCAGGGCGTTGCAAAGCAGCACCAATGCCTCGCCGTCAAATTCGTCCTTTTTAAGGAACGCTTGAGCGATGGGGATGGCTTTTTCGGCTTGGGCGGCTTTGATCGAGACTTCGGCAAGGTTTAGAAGGTCCGCGCGGGAAGGCTCGTTTGCGGTATGGATCAGATCCTGGTAGATCTTCAGCGCGTTTTCCGGTTGTTGGGACTGGAGGTAGAGCGAGGCAAGGTCTTTTTTGTTTGCCTGGTTCTGGGGTTCATACAGCGATAGCAAAGCGCTGGCTTCAATCGCGTCATCGATGTTTGCCAGACGGCGGTCGATTTGTCCGGAGAGTTTGATCGCTTCAAGGTTATTCGGGTTTTCAGCCAGGGCTTTACGGATAAAACCATCGGCTACCTGGTACTTTTTGTTTTCAAAAGCAAAGCGAGCAGCTTTGAGGTTGTCGGATTCAGAGGAAAACCGGGATGTGCTGGTTTGGAGGGTCTTTTTCTCCAACGCTTTTTCCAGCGACTGCGTTCCATGGGGATCTGCTTCGTTGATCGCGGGATAACGCAGGGCATAGAGCGCCCTGGTGGCATCATCCGGGAATTCCTGCATGAGATCGAAGCCATATTCCGGATCGTTATTCACGATCAGGAATTCGGCGTATTCTTTCTTGTAAGTAAGGTTTTCCGGCTGCAAACGCAGGATTTCTTCCCAGGTTTTTCGAGCTTCCTCGGGATTGGTGCTTTCGAGTTCCAGCGCGAGATCATGAAGGCTTTCAGCTTGTTGCCGGTTGAGGGCGTTGAAAGCATGTTCAATCGCCTGGGAAGCCTGCGCCGATTGACCGGCGATCTGGCTGAGCACAGCTTGCTGCCGGAACGTTACAACATCGTTTTGATCTGGTTCAACCGCGCCTTGTTCATCAGTGGATTTTGCCTGCGCAAGGAAACTGTTGGCAAGCAGCTTAATCAGAGAATCGTCTTCAAAGCCGCGCATGGCACGCAGGGTTGAGATCTGCTGCGCGGCGGACGCTTTTTGCAGCCACCGCCGATAGGACTGGTAGCGGGTGCTTTCATCGGCAGGGCTGACAGCCGCCAGGTACACAAGCAAGCCGCCCAGCGCCTCTGCCTGGCTTGCAGGCAGTTCCGAAACCAGGTTGTCGATTGCGGTCTCAAAATCCGGCACAAGCCGCGGCAGAATCGCGATGGCGGTCTTCCAGACGGCCAGGCGGCACTTTCCGGAGAGCAGGGTTTGGGAAACCGTTTGCCAACCGCCTTCATTACGGCGGAACTCGCGCAGGTGCAATGCGAGAATCGCGGCATCTGCCAGGCTGGTAGGCTCCAACCCTGTCAGACGGGTCATTTCGAACACATTCGTTACACGCTCACGCATATCGGCAGGGAGATGATGATCGAGATTGGTCAGATCTTCTTCGCGGAAGGAGCGATCCAGAGAAAAAAGCGCGAGAACGGCAGGCTGCCAGCGGGAGGGGTCATCGGAAGCGAACTGCAGCCACTCATCCAGATCAGTGGTTGTTTCAAGGTAATGCCACGCAAGCGGTTCAGCCCGAAACGCGCTAACCACCTGCCGGGCGGTGTGCGGATTAAAGCGAACCTGGATCTGGTCGATCAATTTTTCGATGGTCATGGTCACTCCTCTCAGGAATGTTAGGGCAGAGCTCCAATGAAGGGTTTAAGCATGTAATATGCCCCCGCGAACAGCACCAGGCTCAGGAACACGAAGAAAATGCCGATGCCGGTGTTGGACTTTGCGAGATCATTCAGGGAGCTTATGAGCAGAGACGCATTCCCAACCAACCCCGAAACCCCTTCTGTGATGCCTTTTTCCGCCAGGATCGTGGTTGATTCGGCGATGGTCTGGATGCCGCGACCGAGCGACTGCTTAACCAGGATGACGATGCTGAGGATCAGGCACAAAAAGCCCAACCCAAAAAGCACCAGTGAAACGATTAAGAGGACCTGTTCTCCATTAGCTTGCATAAAAACCTCCGATGAAAATACTTATCGGAGATTAAGGTGCAACTACCATGCCAAGCACCTTTGGATGGAGGTGAAAAAGCGGCTAATTGGTGATGTCTTTTGGCAGATGGTTCAGATCTATCGTAGGCTCATCGCAGAACAAAACCGCACGTTCAATCACGTTGCTCAGCTCGCGGATATTACCAGGCCAGCCATAGTTACTCAGCGCTTGCATTGCCGCGGGGGAGACATCCTGGACGTTGAAACCTAACTTTTTATTGAACTTTCGGACCATGTAGCCGACAAGGTCGGGGATGTCCTGACGGCGTTCCGCCAGGGAGGGCAGATCGAGGTCAACCACCTTCAGGCGGTAGTAGAGGTCCTCGCGGAATTCATGCCGGGCGATCATCTCCTTCAGATCGCGGTTGGAAGCAGCAATCACCTGCACATTCACCCGGATTAGGTTCGTGCCACCAACCCGCCGGAACGCGCGTTCTTCGAGGGCACGCAGGAACTTAGCCTGCAGGTCTACGGGCATGGAGGAGATCTCATCCAGGAACAAAATTCCACCATCGGCGATTTCCATCAAGCCGTTGCGTTTGCTTGTTGCGCCGGTGAACGCGCCGGATTCGTGCCCGAAAAGCTCGGATTCAAACATCGTGGGTTGGATGGCTGGGCAGTTAATGTCGATAAAGGGTTTGCCAGAGCGGGGTCCATTGCGGTGGATATACTGCGCCAGGACTTCCTTGCCCGTGCCGGTGGGTCCGGTGATGAGGACTGAAACGGAGGCTTCAGAAGCGCGACCAGCCAGCTCAAGAATGTGGCTCATCTGGGGCGTGCTGCCGACGATAAACTCATCCAGGTTGCCCTGATTGCTGCGGAAATGCGCCAGTTCACGGCGCATGGAAACGACCTCGGCAGCCCGGTTGACCGATTTTTCCAGTTCGAGCAAGTCCAGCGGCTTTTCCATGAAGTCCTGGGCACCGTTTTTCATGGCTTCGACGGCGATTGAAACTTCCCCGTGGGCAGTCACGATGATCACCTGGGGACGCAGAGGCAGGCGGGAGGTTTCGGTGAGCAGGTGTGGTCCGTACCCATCTGGCAGGCGCACATCGAGGATGATAATGTCCGCGACGCCTTTGGAAATAACCGACCTGGCATCCGCGAGGGTGCCGGCTTCGAGGACTTCGTACCCTTTGGAACGCAAAAACTGAGAAACAACCATGCGAGCGGTTTCTTCATCATCCACGACTAAAACTGTTGCTGCCATCTAACTCCTTATACCGCTTTCAGCAGGCTGACGTGGAACATCGTTCCGCCTGGAAAACTTTCGACAAAGATATTTCCCTTGTGCGCCGTTACAATCCGGCGTGAGATTGCCAACCCCAAACCAGTACCTTTAGCCTTGGTGGTCAGGAAGGGCTCAAAAATGTGCTTGACCAAATCATCCGGAATGCCTGGTCCTGAATCAGCCACGATAATCTCATATTGTGGCGGATTGGTTTCGGGTGAAACCGGATGGATTTTTATGTTCAGTGTGCCACCTTCGTTTTCCATCGCCTGTATGGCATTGCTGATGAGGTTCACAAAAACCTGTTCAATCGCGCGGGCATCCGCCAGCACCATCGGGTATTCAGGTTCGTACTCAAGATTGTAACTGATATTCAGGCGGACCATTCGCGGTGCCCAACGATCCAAAATGGAATTGATCAGGTTGGAAAGGTCAAGCGGTGCAAAATTGTATTCCACCGGCTTGGAAAAAGTAAGGGTTGAATCCATCAGATGAGTCAGGCGCAGGCAATCGTTTTGCAAGCGCGAGACAAGGTCCGCGTGCGGGTCATCCGGCTGCATCGTCAGCCCCATCAGCTGTAGACCAGTGGATATGCTGTTAATGGGGTTTTTCACTTCATGCGCGAAGATGGCGGAAACTTCGCCCAAAAACGCCCTCTGTTCCAACTGCTGCGAATGAGCACGGATTTGTTCCGTCTGGCTAACGTCGCGCAGGATCAGGACGATGCTGCGAACTTTGTCTTTTTCGACCAACGGAATACAGAGTACCTTTGCCATAAAACAGCCGCCCGAGCGGTTGTTGAGGCTGAGATTGTTGCCGACGAGCGTGCTGATCCCCTGTTGGGCAGATTTATACAATGCTGAAAGCGTTTCGTTGCCAATCAGAACCATTTCCGCCTTTTGGCGGAAGACTTCTTTGCTGGCATACCCGAGCAGAAACTCCGCGGCGGGATTCATCTCGGCGATACGCAGGTCCGAGGTAAGGATGATGACGCCTTCTTCGAGATTGTCGGTGATGGCATGTTGGATTTGGACAACATGCCGGATGTTCGTGAGAGTGTGTTGGGCATTCTCGAGGCTGTTGAGCCCCTGGATTGCCGAAGCCGCATGGGCAGACATCAACGCCAGGTAGCGCACGGTGTCGTCATCCGGGTAGGGTGTCTCGCCGGCAGCCAAAAATAACCCCTGCGGCGTTCCATTGTGGTAGAGCGGCAGAGAGAGCAGGTAGTGATAGCCCTGCATCAGGGCGGTTTCCTCGAGCATGTTTTGAGGTTCATGCGTTAGCTTCCAAAGGCGCAAAGCCGGAAAGCTTTCGGGTAAATGGAGCTCAAGATTCGTGGGGAAAGCATCCGCGCCAGATGGAGCTGCGTTGCGGTGGAGCTTCGTCTCATCGCGTGGGTTTACCCGATAGGACAAGATCAGCTTCGGGTCAAGCACCCGCTGGATGATCTGGTTCGCGGTCTGAAAAACCGCTTGCGAGGAATTCTGAGTGCCAAGCGTGGTCAGGAGAGAAAAATTGTCAAAGCGATATTCCTGTTCGAGCAAGTCGCGCCGGATTTCGAATTCGGAATCAGGAGGGGAAAAGGTTAGCACCACCACCTGGTTTGTGAGGCTGATCGAAAGAATGCGCATCGCGGCAAGGATCAGGTCGCCGCTGGCGATTTGCAGGCGCACGGGGCGGCTCTGTTCGCCGGTGGGGTTTGTGTCGGGGTCTCCGGGAATGAGGGTGTAGAGGGATATCTCGGTGAGAACGTCCAGCGTGTAGGCGGTCAGGTTGAAAAATTTTTGGTTAGCACCCAGTATTTTGTCATCTGTGCGGCGGTAAACAAGCGCGGCGGCTGGCAGCATTTCGAGGATCAGGGAACGGTCCAATAGCGTGAAATCCTGGTGATTATCACCAGTGGGTTTTGGGTTGTGCTGGTCGAATGCGGTAGGGGACATGCTACCTGGTTTTGCTTTGGCGGAGATTTGCGGGCAGGATGCCTTCCATCGAGCGGTACTTGGCAACCGTCCGGCGAGCGATCTGGACTCCTTGTTCCTTCAACACCGCCTGGATTTCAGAGTCACTCAGGGGATGGTCTTCATCCTCAATCATTTGCTTAATCAATGTGCGATTCGCGAGGCTGCGGTCAAAAAAGATTGCCAGGGGGACGATTTTTTTATTAGGGAGTTGAACGGTTTTGTTGGAAACCGCGCGGGAGATCGTGGACTCGTGCATATCGAGCAGCTTCGCTATTTCGGCGCGGGTAAGCGAGCCCATGGCTAAGTCGCCTTGCAGAATGTATTCTTTTTGGATGACAACCAGCTTCTCGAGTAATAACTTTAGGGCGTTCGATCGCTGTTGGATGCACTTAATCAAGAGATTTGCTTTTTCGATATCGCTGCGCCATTCCTCGGATTTATCTTGCTCCATTTGTTTGAGGGAGGACTTAAAGAGGGGGTTCACGCGCAGGGTTCCGCGGATCGGCAGGATAATTTCCACAACCAAGGGATTGGCTGGGTCCTCGTTGAGGTGATAGACCAGGATGTCGGGTTGGTGAAAGACGTCCGAATCGCTGCTGTTTGGATTGCGCACATCCCCCCAGTGGGCACGGGCGGGAAACGGGTTGAGATTTTCGCTGATGAAAACCGCCACTTTCTGGATATGTTGTGTGCTCGTTCCCAGTTCGCGGGCGATCTCACTGAAATGGTGCTGGCTGACCTGATGCAGATACTTTGCCACCACTTCTCGCGTCAGGGAAGGCACACTCATGGTTTCAGAGAGAACGTCAACCTGGACGAGCATGGCTTCGGTGGGGTTGGCTGAGCAGACTCCAACCGGATCGCACCTTTTAAGCTTTTCGATCAAGGCTGTGATCTCGGAGGGTAAACGATGATGATATCGCGCGACTTCAAGCGCCGTGGTTGTCAGAAACCCGTCTTCATCGAGGTGGGTGAGGATATATGCCGCTATCTGGCGGTCTTCAACCGGTAAATCAGCGGCTGCCTGGCGCAGGACGTAACTGGGGAGGTCGATGGATTCGGAAACGAAGGGTTCCTCTGGCACTTCGCCGGTGCTGGACGCTGAACCGGTGTAGAAATCTTCACGCGGGGAGATGAAGACGATCGGGTCCTGTGATTCGAACGATGCCGGTTGGCTGCAAATCGGGCAGGGTCCATGCGGGGGAAGGGGGCGTTTGCACATGGGACATGTGCGTTCCTCCATCAATTCCAACGCGGGGTTCGAGGCAAGCTCGGAGTCGATCTTTTGCTGCAATTCACCCAGGGTTAACCCAAGCAGAGTCATCGTCTGAGCCAGATGCGCCGACATGGATGTGGTGGTCTGTTGACTTGGGAGTATCAGCATAATAGCCCTTTCGCGCGACAGATTACGACTGTCAGTTTGCTTTGTGCAAGAAGTATACCAAAGGTTTTAAAAGTCTGCTTGTGTAAACCGAACCGCGTCGAGGTTCTCACAGGCAGATGTATTCCTCTTTTTGGGCAGGGTGGCTTATAATCAACAAAAAAGGAGAAGGATTACAAAGCGATATGATCAAACCGTCAAAAACTGTAGCGAATCTAAAACCTTATTTCTTTGCTGGCTTAAAGGGAGTTCTGGCTGACCTGGCTGAACGAGGGGTGGACGTAATTCGGCTGGACATGGGCTCGCCTGATCTTCCACCCGCGGACTTCATCATTGACAAGCTGGTTGAATCAGCCCGAAATCCTAAGAAGCACGGCTACTCACCAGCCGGCGGTACACCAGCATTCCTCAAAGCAGTAAGCACCTATTACAAAAGGCGTTTCAACGTCGATATCAATCCTTCTACTGAGGCAGTGGGGTTGATTGGGTCAAAGGAAGGTTTATTCAATCTTAACCATACCCTGCTCGATCCGGGCGACATGGTGCTTTTGCCAGATCCTTACTATCCGGTCTACCTTGCTGGGGCGGAGTTGGCTTGCGCGCGTTATCACTTTATGCCGCTGCTCAAGAAAAACAACTTTTTACCTGATTTTGACGCCATCCCTGAAGACGTTGCCAGGGAAGCAAAAATCATGTGGCTTAATTATCCGAACAACCCAACCGGCGCCACAGCCGGGCTGGACTTTTATGCCAAAGCCGTGGACTATGCCCGAAAGTACGACATCCTGATTGCTCATGATGCCCCCTATTGCGATCTGGCGTTTGACGACTATATTCCACCAAGCATTTTTGAGGTGGACGGTGCCAAAGATGTTGCCGTCGAGTTTAATTCGCTCTCAAAGACCTACAACATGGCTGGCTGGCGCATCGGCATGGCGGTCGGCAACGCGGAGATCATCAGGCTGCTTTCAAATTACAAGAGCCAGATCGACTCCTCCATCTTTGCTCCAATTCAGGATGCCGCGGTGGTTGCCCTGACTTCCGACCAGGCTTGGTTGAAGAACCGCAATAAGATTTATGAAGCCCGCCGTGATGTGGTTTATCAGGGTTTGATTGACGCCGGCTTCGAGGTGGACCTGCCCGAAGCGGCTCTGTACCTCTGGGCGAAGCTGCCGGAGGGCTTTAGCGACCCTGTCAAGTTCTGCGCGGATTTATTGCAGGACACCGGCGTAAGCATCACGCCAGGCGTAATTTATGGTCCAAGCGGCGAGGATTATATCCGGATCTCAATTGTGATCCCAACAGACCGGATCGCCGAAGCTATGCGTAGACTTAAGGAATGGGTTGAAAACCATCGATAAAAACACAACAAACGAACCTATAAATACTGAAGCTGCACCCGAAGCAGCCTTGATGGTTGGGGTGCAGCTCAGGTCCGAAACAGATCCTCGTTTCACGCTTGATGATTCCCTGCGGGAACTTGAGCTGCTGGCAGAAACCGCCGGGCTCGAGGTTGTGGGGGAGGTCACGCAAAACTTGCCAAACCCCAACTCGCGAACCTATGTTGGCAGCGGCAAACTTGAGGAAATCAAGCTGATGGCGGATGAGCTGGACGCTAAAGTCATCCTTTTTGATGAAGAGCTTTCGCCCCGGCACCAACGGGAACTTGAAAAAGAATTGGGGAATGGAAAGAAGGTCATAGACCGGACTGCGTTGATTCTGGATATTTTCGCGCAGCATGCCAGCACACGCGAGGGGATGCTGCAGGTGGAGCTGGCTCAGTATCGCTACCGGCTTCCCCGGCTGACCGGTGCCTGGACGCATCTTGCCAGGCAAACAGGCGGCGCTGCTGGTAGAACTGGTTCGGTGGGTGGCGTGGGTCTTAGAGGACCCGGCGAAACCCAGCTTGAGGTTGACCGCCGCGAAATCAAAAAGAAAATCGTAAAGCTCGAAGACGAGCTGGACAAGGTCCGCGAGCACCGCAATCGCCATCGCCAACAGCGGCGCAAATCCAATATTCCTGTCGTGGCGCTTGTAGGCTATACCAATGCCGGCAAGTCAACCTTGTTGAACAGACTGACCAAGGCGGGCATCTACGTTGCGGATCAACTTTTCGCCACGCTCGACCCAACCACCAGGCAGCTTGAACTGCCATCCGGCGAAACCATCCTGTTGACCGATACGGTGGGCTTTATCCAAAAACTCCCCACCGACCTGGTTGCTGCTTTTCGCGCGACTCTGGAAGAAATTGTGGAGGCGGATCTTTTGATCCATATGGTGGATGCCTCGCATAAAAGCGCCCAGTCGCAGAGGTTGACCGTTTTGGAAACGCTTGAGGAGATCGGCGCAGCCGAGATCCCAATCCTGACGGTTTACAACAAAATTGACCTGTTGACCTCCGAAGAGATCGAGGAACTGCATCAGATTGCGGAGCCGAACTCTGTTTTCATCAGCGCTTTAACCGGGGAAGGTCTGACCGATCTGGCGGAGGCAATCGCGGTTGGGTCCTACCAGACTTTTGTGCGTGTCAAGGTAATCCTTCCTTACACTGAAGGCAGATTGGTTTCAATGATGCATGAAAAGGGGCATGTTAAGGATATTCAACATCTGGAAGAAGGCATCCTGATTGATGGAATGCTTCCCAGACAGCTCCTGGCATTTTTTGACGCCTACCGAAAATAAAAAAGTAGTAAGGTGCGATCTTCCGTTGATCTCACCACTATACTGCATTCTCGATATTATCTGAGGAGACCTACGGTCAGATCGCGTGCTCGGTCGGGAGACCGGCACGATCAGGAG
>ERZ1645192.1684-NODE-1684-length-18420-cov-12.517452_pt1 | contig 18420 bp, 22 predicted proteins | sample MGYA00575354_ERZ1645192 | MGnify/ENA primary metagenome ERZ1645192 (study PRJEB40844, sample SAMN11349763) | freshwater sediment metagenome | isolation source: river sediment | host: Sediment | place: India: Faizupur Khadar , New Delhi | collected 2017-02-21 ... | reverse complement strand
ACCTCCTGCAGGTTTTTGCGGTACTGCTCGACCAGCTCCGCCGGGGTGCCGGCGAACATGCCGGTGCGGTTCTTCATGTCCTTGACATTGCCGCCGGAACTGAAGGCCGGGTCGGTGGCGGTGAGGATGAGTACCCGGATGTCCAGGTCCGCGTTCACCCGGGCGCAGACCGCCTGGATCTCGGCGATCATGTCCGGGTGGGTGATGACGTTGCGGGTGTCGGCCCGGTTGAGGGTCATCGTGGCGATGCCGCCTTCGACCTGAAAGAGAATTTCCTTGAACTCCATTCGTTCCTCCCTGTGCTGGTTGGACTGCGTGGGTGACGCCGGCGGATCGCGGCCGGCCGTGGTCGGACCGCGCCCCGCGCCACCCGTTCGGTTAGCCAATCGCCCGATCCCTGTCAAGGGTTTTCCCGGAGCCCTGCGGGGGCCGATCCGCGCCCTGTTCCGTGTGATTTACAGGGTGGTGGCGCGGAAGTGGCGCGGTCGCGGTCACCGGGCCGGTTCGTCCGCTCCGGGCAGGTTGCGGCTGCAGTCCTGGTCCGTGCAGCCGTGTTTGCAGTAGTAGCCGAAGCCCGAATCCCAGGTGATGCCGCCGCGGGGGCAGTGCTTGACGTAGTCGGCGTAGCGGACCAGCCGCTCGACGATGGTCTTGGGCACGGTGTGCTCCATGCGGCAGGCGGCCTGGTCGGCCTCGTCCGGGTCCACGCCGAGCACGGTGATGAAGAAATCGCAGAGCGCGTCGTGGCGGGCGACGATGTCGCGGGCCGCGGCCAGGCCGAGATCGGTGAGGGTGATCAGGTCGTAGGGCGCGTAGTGGACCAGTTCCAGCGCGGCCAGGGTGCGCAGGGCCGCGGTCACCGACGAGGCGCGCACGTTCAGCCGGTCGGCGATGTCCTTGGCCCGGGCCGCCTTTTTCTCCTCGGAAATACGGTACACGGCCTCCAGGTAGTCTTCCTGGCTGGGGGTCAGGTGGGCGCTGTCCATGGTTCCTCCTGGTGCGGGTCGAAAGGGGCGAACTGCCTCTGTTCTCTACCCGGTTGTGTTTGCGGTGTCAAAAGAAGGTTCTGAACGCTGAATATTGTTACCTTCATAAAATTAAATTAGACAAATCTAATAAATCTGTGGCGAGCGCGACCATGGTGTGCTAAGCAGCGTGGGTTTAGTTAGTTCAAACTAACTTTATTGCACAAGACTGTCGTTCTGCGGTCCGGCCTGGAACCCGGAATTCGCACCCCACGTCCCGCTGGAGGCTTGCCCGCTCATGTTTTTCCCCGCACCCCGCACCACTGTGGCCATCGCCCTTGGCCTCGTCTGTTGTCCGGTTGCCCTCTGGGCGGTTGAGCCGCTCGCCGCCCAACCACCGGCCCGGTGGACGGACCACCTCACCCCGGAGGTGAGCGTGGAGGCGGACTTCTGCCTGGTCGACGATGCGGCCGGCACCACCAGCGCTTTCGACCTGTCCACCGTGGCCCTGGGCATGGAACTCCGCGCCGGCAACCGGGCTTCCGGCCGGGTGGTGGTCGACTATGACGGCGACACGGACGAGATCGGCATGGACGAGGCCCATGTCACCCTGGGGGGCGGCGAGACGCAGCCGTTTTTCCTCACTGCGGGCAGGTTGTACGCGCCCTTTGGCGACTTCAGCACCACCATGATCCAGGACCCCTTCACCCAGGCCCTGGGCGAGATCAACGAGGAGGGCGCGGTCGCCGGCTGGTCGGCCCATGGGCTGAGCCTGGCCCTGTTCGTCTCCAACGGTCTGGACCACGCCGGCGAGGACCGGGCGGACCACGGCTACGGCGCCTCGCTCGAGTACGAACAGGAGAACGAACGGCACGGTTTCCGGGTCGGCGGCGGCTGGGTGAGCAACCTGGCCGATGCGGACAGTGTCCACGGGGCCCTGGCCTGTACCGCGGACAACCGCATCCGGCTTGACCGCCGGGTGGCCGGCCTGAACCTGCACGCCGGCCTGCGCCACGGCTCCTTGAGCCTGCACACCGAGTTGGTCGCCGCGCTGGGCAGCTTCACGGCCGACGAGTTGGCCTGGAGCGGGACCGGCGCGCGGCCCACGGCCTGGGCGAGCGAACTGGCCTGGGCCACCCTGCTCAAGGGCCACGAGACCACCCTGGCGCTCGGCTTTCAGCAGACCCGCGAGGCCGCGGCCCTGGAACTGCCCGAACAGCGGGTGTCCGTGTCCGCGGCGGTTGCCCTGTTCGCCGGCACCACCCTGCAACTCGAGTATGCCCAGGACGCCGACTCCGGCACTGACCATCGCCGGAGTTTCATCACCCGGCTCGCCTGGGCCTTCTGAGCCCGCTCCGGCCCGTGCAAAAAAGCTCGACAGCACCGTGTTCGCGTGCAAGGTTGGGGCAGGGCAACGACAGGCGCTGCCCGGCTCACCACCCCTTCTCACCAGGAGACCCGATCATGCGCCCTGCGCCTCGCTCGCCTTCGCTCACCCTGCCGCCCCCGCACGTGTTCGACCAGGGCAACCCGGCGGCTGAACGCAACACCCGCTGGGCCGTGCTGCTCACCGTGGTGGTCATGGTGGCCGAGATCATCGGCGGTGTGCTGTTCAACTCCATGGCCCTGCTCGCCGACGGCTGGCACATGAGTTCCCATGCCCTGGCCCTGGGGCTTTCCCTGCTCGCCTACGCCGCGGCCCGGCGGTTCGCCCGGGACGGCCGCTTCACCTTCGGCACCTGGAAGATCGAGGTGCTGGGCGGCTACACCAGTGCCCTCTGCCTGGTGGGTGTGGCCGGGCTCATGCTCTACCACTCGGTGCAGCGGCTGTTCGCGCCGGTGCCCATTCATTACAATCAGGCCATCCTGCTCGCCATCCTCGGCCTGGCGGTCAACCTGGTCTGCGCCGTTCTCCTGCGCGACAGCCCGGACCATCACCACGGCCACGAGCACCACGGCCACGACCATCACGACCACGACCACCAGGACCACGACCGTCACCAGGACCTGAACCTGCGTTCCGCCTACCTGCACGTGCTCACCGACGCGGCCACCTCGGTGCTGGCCATCGTCGCCCTCACCGGCGGCAAGTTCTGGGGCGCGGACTGGCTCGACCCGGTGATGGGCCTGGTCGGCGCCGGCCTGGTCGGCATCTGGGCCTTCGGGCTCTTGCGCGACACCGGCCGGGTGCTGCTCGACGCCGAAATGGACGCGCCGGTGGTGGCCGAGATCGTCGAGGTGATCGAACAGGGGCCGGTGGCCGCGGAGATCGTGGACTTCCACGTCTGGCGGGTGGGCCGGGGCAAGTACGCCTGCATCCTCAGCCTGCTGGTGGAGGAGCAGGTGGCGCCGGAGCAGTTCAAGGAGCGGTTGAGCGTGCACGACGAACTGGTGCACGTAACCGTGGAGGTGAACCAGCGGCCGCAACTGGAGGCACGACCATGACCCGGCGCACCCGCTACGCCGACATCCCGGCGTACCGCACCCTGGACGGCTCGGAGATCCGCGAGCTGTGCCACCCGGCCGTGCACGGCAACCGCAACCAGAGCCTGGCCGAGGCCATCGTGGAGCCGGGGCAGTCGACCCGGCTGCACGCGCACCGCCAAAGCGAGGAACTCTACCACGTGCTCGCCGGCCGCGGGGTGATGACGCTCGGCCAGGAGCAGTTCCCGGTGCGTCCCGGCGACACGGTGCTGATCGACCCGGGCACGCCGCATTGCATCGCCGCCGACGGCCCGGAACCGCTGCGCCTGCTGTGCTGCTGCAGCCCGGCCTATGCCCACGACGACACCGACCTCTTGGAGGATGCATGAACGGGAACCTGTTTGCCGGCATCGGCGGGGGGAAAGGGCGGGAGGAACTGTTGACACTGCTGGCCGAGCGGCCGGGGGTGCGCATCGAGCGGATCGTTTCCACCGGTCAGGCGAGCCCGCCCGGGTTCTGGTACGATCAGGACTGGGGGGAGTGGGTGGTGCTGCTCACTGGCGCGGCCCGGCTGCGCCTGGCGGAAGAGGCCGAGGCGAGGCGGCTGGCGCCCGGCGACTGGGTGGACATCCCGGCCCACTGCCGCCACCGGGTGGAATGGACCGACCCGGACCAGCCCACGGTCTGGCTGGCGGTGCACTACCGGGACTGACCGGCGGGGGGAGTGAATTCAGGCGGCCGGCAGCAGCAGCCGGTCGAGCAGGGCGGCCAGGTCGCGGCTGGTGATGGGCTTGAGCAGGATCGCCCTGATCCCGGCCCGCCTGGCCCTGTGTTCGTCATGCTGGTTGCCGCCGGTGCAGAGCACCACCGGCAGGTCCGGCCGGACCGCGTGGATGCGGGCGGCCAGGTCGATGCCGCTCACATCCGGCATCACCTGGTCGGTGAGCACCAGGTCGAAGCGCTCCGGCCGGTCGAGCACGAGCTGCAGCCCGGCCGGGCCGCTGGTGGCGATGGTCACCTCGCAGCCGAGACGTTCGAGCATGATCCGCGCCAGTTTGCCCAGGTTGGCGTCATCATCGATAAAGAGCACCCGCGCCCTGGCCGGTCGCGCCGGACACGCACCCCTGGCCGGGTCGGTTCGGCTGCCGGCGCCGCTGCCGGTCATCCCGCTGTCCTTCCTTCCCCGCAGTCAGCCGCTCCCGCCGGACCGGCACCCTCCACCGGCAGGAGCACGGTGAAGGTCGATCCCCCGCCGGGCACGCTCTCCACCCGGATCTCGCCGCCGTGGGTGCGGACGATGCCCCAGCTCACCGACAGCCCCAGGCCGGTGCCCTTGACCGCGGCCTTGGTGGTGTAGAACGGCTGGAAGATCGAGCCTATCTCCTCCTGGCGGATGCCCACGCCGGTGTCGCTGATGGCAATGGCCACCCGTTCGCCCTCCAGCCGGGTGCGCACGGTGATGGTGCAGCCCGGCCGCTGGCAGGCGTCGGCCGCGTTGGTGAGCAGGTTGAGCAGCACCTGCTTGATCTGGTCAGCCACGGCCAGCACCGGCGGCAGGTCCGGGGCGTAGTCGCGCTCGATCTTGATGCACTTGTTCTTCAGGTCGCTCTTCTGGAACAGGAGCAGCGAGTCCAGGCAGGCGTGCAGGTCCATGCGGCTGTGCAGCCCGGACGAGGGCCGGTTGAAATCCTGCAGGCTGCGGATCAAATCTTTCATCCGTTCGCTCTCACAGATGGCCATCTCCAGCAGGCGCCGGTCCTCCTCCTCGAGCACGGCCCGCCGGCTCAACCCCTTGAGCACGGTCATGATCCCCTGCAGCGGGTTGTTGAACTCGTGGGCAATGGATGCCGACAGCTTGCCGATGGCGGAAAGTTTCTCCGCGTGCAGGTATTTCTTCTGGGTCTCCCGCAGCTCGCGGGAGCGCTGCTCCACCCGGAATTCCAGGTTGATGTTGGTTGCTTCCAGCTGTTTTTCAGCGAAGATCAGGTCGCTGATGTCACGGGCCGTGGCGTAGACGACCCCGGCCGCCGGGTCGTGGGAGCCGCGCCAGGAGAGCCAGCGGACCGTGCCGTCCTTGCAGCGGTAGCGGTTGCGGATCACCGGCGGGCCGTTGCCGGCGAGCGAACTCTTGACCTCGGCCAGGGTGTGCTCCAGGTCCTCGGGATGGACCAGCGGGGTCAGGGGGCGGCCGAGCAGTTCGCTCTCGGTGTAGCCGAGCAGTTCGCAGCAGGCCGGGTTGATCCGCCGCAGGCGCCCGTCCGGCTCGAAGATGCACATCAGGTCGGGCGAGGTGGTGAACAGGTGGAGCAGCTGCTCCAGTTCCTGTTCGGTCTGTTTGCGGGCGCTGATGTCCCGGGTGACGCCCCGCAGGCCCTGGCAGACTCCGGCTGCATCCAGCCGGGGCGTGCCGCTCACCTCGACCACCACCGTCCGGCCGTCGGCGCGCACCACCTGCGCCTCCACCCCGGAGAACGGCTGGCCGGCGGCGAGTCGGCCGTTCATCTCTTCGCGGAAGGCGCTGGCCCGGTCCGGCGGAGCCAGGTCGACGGGCGAGCGGCCGAGAAAGGCCTGCGGCGAGTAGCCGGTGAGCTGGCGGAAGTGGGGGCTCAGGTAGGTGAAGCGGCCCTTGCCATCGACCTCCCAGATGCAGTCCGGGCTGGTTTCGACCAGGGCGCGGTACCTGGCCTCGCTCGCCGAGAGCCGCGCCAGCTGGGCCCGGGCCGCGTCCCGCTCCGCCCGGGTGCGGCGCAGTTCCTCGACCCTCCGCTCCAGCATGGCCAGCCGCTGCAGGGTTTCCAGCGTCTGGGCCGTGGCGTCCCGCTGCGGTCCGCCTGCACGCTTGTCGTCCTGCCGGTGCTCTTCCCCGGGCGTTCCGCCTGTCCCTGTCCGCTCGTCTGTCGCCATGTTCGCACCCCTATCCGCTGAAGAACCCTTCTTCCCCGCTGGGCCGTGACTGCGCGGAGCGCTGCCGTTTCCCATCGAAAATAGCCTGCGGACGCGCGGTTCGCAATCAACCGCTGCTTTCTGCTCCCATTTTTCCGGCCCGGCGGTCAGCGCTCCCCGTCCTCCAGGTCGGCGAAGTCGCGACGCAGGGCCGCGAGCCGCTCCTGGTAGTCGGTGCAGTCGCCGTATTCCAGGAACTTGTGGTAGCGGCTGTGCATGCTGGCCACCCGGCGGGCGTGCTTGATCGGGCACCAGTACTGCTCGGTGCGCGCCGCGATCTCCTGCACGTAGCTGATCAACCCGTTGAAATAGCCGCAGTACACGCAGTTGATCTTCTCGACCAGGTTGAGGTAGCCGAGGCTGTGGCGGTCGATGATGATGTGGCGGCTGCGCCGCACCCGCGGGATGCGGTAGAGCCGGAAGCAGATCGCCTGGTAGAGGCTCACGCTCAGATCCAGGAACAGGGCCGGGACGATGCACAGCCAGATGAACGGCGCGCTGATGATGTTGATCACCCGCGCGTTGTGCAGGTAGCGGCGCAGACCGACCACGAACTGCCGCTGGTAGCGGCGCGCCTCGGCCTCGAAGCGCACCTTGCGGCCGTGCACCTGGTAGCGGAATTCCGCCTCCTTGTTGGCCAGTTCCTCGCGCAGTTCGGCCTCCAGCCGCTTCATTTCCCTGATCAGGTCTTCGATACGGTTCATGCGTCTCCCGGGTGGTGCCCGGACGGCCTCCGCGGCCTCCGAACGGTTAAGGGTAGGCGCGGACGCTGGGCGCCGGCACCGGTCTGTCCGGTGTACCAGATCGGCCGGAAAAAAGAAGGAAAAGAGCGCGGAGGTCCGGCTCCCGGGTCGATGGATATTTTTACCCCCCCTTTTTTATCGAATTTTCCTTCATGGCCAAGGGGCGGCCGTTGTTTTACAAAAACAGCAGGCACCGGTGCGTGGCGCCTTTCTTGTGCCCGCGCTCGCCGGTTCGATCAGCCTTTGCCCAGGGGAGGCATCCAATGCAGGACATCCGCCGGATTGTGGCAGCCGTGGATTTTCACCGGCACACCGACACCGTGGCCGAGTACGCCCGCCTCGTGGCCGGGAAGCTCGGGGCGCAGCTCACCTTTGTCAGCGTGGTCGAGTCGCTCGCCCGCAGCCTCGCGGCCACCGACCTGAGTGGTGCGGTCTACGGCGGCCTGTTCCCGGCGTCGTATCTCGAGATCGACGCCGATCTGCTCAAACTCGCCCGGGAGCGCATGCAGGCCCTGGTCGAACACTCCCGAACCGATCTGGCCGACTGCGCGGGTGAGGTGCTCGAGGGCGACCCGGCGGACCGCGTCGTTGCCTTTGCCGCCGAGCAGCAGGCCGATCTGATCGTCCTGGGCACGCACGGCAGTCGCGGCATCGAGAAGATCCTGCTCGGCAGCGTGGCTGAGCGGGTGCTCAAGCGGGCGGCCTGCCCGGTGCTGGTCGTCAATCCCTACCGGGGTGAACAGGGTTACCGGATCACCCGGTCACCCGGCGATGCGGCGACCTCGGTCTGACCGCACCGTCGCGCGCCCCTTTTCAGAACCGTGGAGGTGCACCATGAACGAAAAGAAGAAAGAAGAGAAAAAACAGGAACTGCAGAAGGGCGGGGCACCGCCCGCGCCCGCCTGGGACCGGTTCGAGCTGATGCCCGAGTCCGGGTTCTTCAAGGAGATGGACCGGTTCTTCGAGGACTACCTGCCGCGCCGCTGGTTCCACCGTTTCGGCGGGGGCTGGCCGGGTCACATGGCGCCGTCCATGACTCCCTTCGAGGGCAAGACCCCGTCCATGGACCTGATCGACCGGGAGGAGGATTTCCTGGTCAAGGCCGAGCTGCCGGGCGTGAGCAAGGACGACATCAGCATCCATCTCAGCGGCACGGCGCTCACCCTGGAGGCGCACATGGACAAGGAGGCGAAGGAGGAAAAAGGCCGCTACTGCCGCCGCGAGATCTGCCGCGGCTCCTTCCGCCGCACCATCGACCTGCCCGCACCGGTGCGGGAGAACGAGGCCAGGGCCACCTTCAAGGACGGCATCCTGGAACTCGTCCTGCCCAAGGTGGAGAAGACCAAACGCACCAGGATCCAGGTGGACTAGGGCGGGGGGAGGGCGGAAATGGCCGAGGCCACGCTTGCGGACATGCTGCGCACCATCGAGGCCGAATATCGGCTGACCGGGGCGTTGACCGGCCGCTCGACCCTCCGGCCCGAGATCCTGGCCGCCCTGGCCGGGGTGGACCGGCGCGGCTTCGTGCCCGCCACCCACCAACAGCTGGCCTACGCGGACACGCCCCTGCCCATCGGCAGCGGCCAGACCATCTCCCAGCCGTTCATCGTCGCCCTGATGACCGACCTGCTCGCCCCGGGCCCGGACGACCTGGTGCTCGAGGTGGGCACCGGTTCCGGCTACCAGGCGGCGGTGTTGTCCCGGCTGGCGCGCGAGGTGGTGAGCGTCGAGATCCTGGCCGAACACGCGGCCCGCGCCGCCAAACGGCTGGCCGCGGCCGGCTGCGCCAACGTCGAGGTCCACTGCGGCGACGGCTCGCTCGGCTGGCGGGAGCGCGCCCCGTTCGACCAGATCATGGTCACCGCCGCGGCCGCCCGGGTGCCGCCGGCGCTCATCGAACAGCTCCGGCCCGGCGGCCGGCTGGTCATCCCCATCGGCCCAATGTTCGGCCCGCAGGAGCTGCTGCTCATCGACAAGGACCGGGCCGGTGTCTGCGCCAGCCGATCGGTGCTGGGCGTGGCCTTTGTCCCGCTCACCGGCGCCTCGTCGCTCCCGGCCGCTGCCGGGGCCTGATCACCCCAACCAGAGGAGACAGCCCATGCTCGTTCCCGTACAGATCACCTTTCGCAATACCGAGCCGTCCGAGGCAGTGAGCGCGGACATCAACCGGCGGATCGACAAACTGAGCCGTCTGCAGGGCGGCATCATCAGCTGCCGGGTGGTGGTCGAGGCGCCGCTGCCCAACCAGCGCAAGGGCGGCCTCTACCGGGTGCGCATCGAACTCGGCTGCCCCGAGGGCCAGGTGATCGTCAACCGCGAGCCGGACAGCCGCAACCAGGCCCACCAGGACGTGTACCTGGCCGTGCGCGACGCTTTCCGCGCCGCCGAACGCCAGCTCGAGGAATACAGCCACCGCCGCCAGGGCGAGGTCAAGGCGCACGCCACCAGGGCCCGGGATCGTGGCGAAAACCTTCCCTCTGGCGAAAACCTCCCCTCCGGAGACGTGGAATCCTGAATCCGCCCGGCCGGGCCATGGCCCGCAGGCCGCTGCCGGCTCGACGGACGATCGCCGCTGCCATTTTTTCCGATTTGCAGTATACCTCTTTCGCGGGCGGCCTGGATGCAGGCCGCCCGTTGTGCCGCCGGCCGTGCCGGACGGCCTCCGCCCTTGATCCCTTGATCCTGGAGTGAACGCCATGTCCGCTGGCTTGCTGTGCCGATCTGCGTGGCTGCGCCGGGTCGTGCTCCCGGTCCTGACCGGATTGCTGCTCGCCGGCTGCGGCACTGCCGCGCAGGACGATCACGCCCAATCCTCGCTGCCTGGCCTGAGCGGACTGGCCTGGGTGGATACGGATCGGTTCCTGGCCGTGCACGACGCCAAGGACGAGGGGGACGGGGCAGGGGGGAACCGGGTAAGCCTGCTGCGCCTGCCCCGGTCGAAATCAGACGGGCTTGCGCGCACACCGCTTGTGGTCCGTTTTCCCGGCGGGGTGGCCCGGGACCTGGAGACGGCCAGCCCGATCCCGGGCGGCGGCCTGCTCTTTGCCGAAAGCGGCCAGAAGGGCGGCAGCCCGCGGCTGTTTGTCGCCCGGCTGGCGGACGGGGCCCTGGTCATCGACCGGGTGCTGCCCTGGCCGGTGGCGGTCGACAACGTCGAGGCGATCGAGGTCGGCCGGGTGGGCGGGCGGTTGGTGCTGCTCTTTGCCGAGCGCGGCCGCGGCCAGGACCGCACCGCCCTGCGCTGGGCCGAGTTCTCCCTGGAGCCGCCCGCTTTCGGCGCCTTTCGCACCGTCGACTGGCCGGCCGTCGATCCGGTGGGGCCGCGGGCGCGGCCGGTTTCGGCCCTGACCCTGGACCGGGCCGGGCGGATCTATGTGGCCTCGTCCCATGATCCGGACGAGAGCGGCCCGTTTCGCAGCGTCGTCTGGCGCATCGGCGTGCTCGCCGCGGACCGGGACGGCGCACCGCAGGTGCGGCTGGTCGAACCGGTGCGCATCGCCACCCTGGACGGCTGCAAGGTCGAGAGCCTGGCCATGCGGCCGACGCCGGAGGGCAACGAACAGCTGTTCGTCGGCACCGACGACGAGCGCTACGGCGGCATCCTGCGGCCGCTGCCCGCAGCCGACTGAACCCTTTCCCGGCAGGAGCGAGACCATGCCCGACTGGCCGACCCTGGGCCTGTTCATCGCCGCGGCCGCGGTGCTGGTGGTCCTGCCCGGGCCGAATACGCTCTACATCGTCGCCCGCAGCCTCGAGCAGGGGACCGCGGCCGGGCTCGTCTCCTGCCTGGGCGTGCTCACCGCCACCCTGGTGCACGTGAGCGGTGCGGCGCTTGGCCTGTCGGCCCTGGTGCTTGCCTCGCCGCTCGCCTTCACCCTGCTCCGCTTCGGCGGCGCCGCCTACCTGCTGGTGCTCGGGGTGCGCGCCCTGCGGGCTCCGGCGGCCGCGACCGTTGCCCGCGCACCGGCCCCGGCCATGGGTCGTGGCCGGTTGTTCGGCCACGGGCTGATGGTCAACCTGCTCAACCCGAAGACCGCCCTGTTCATCACCGCCCTGCTGCCGCAGTTCGTGCGGGTGGAGCGGGGCTCGGCGGTGACGCAGATCCTGGTCCTCGGCGCGGTGCTCGTCACCGTCGGCCTGGTCAGCGACGCCGCCTACGCCCTCGCCGCCGGCCGGGTCGGCAGCTGGCTGCATGGCCGCACCCCCTGGTCGCGCTGGCAGGGCCGGGTCGCCGGCGCGGTCTACATCGGCCTCGGCCTGGTCGCGGCCTGCACCGGCGCGGTCCGCCGCTGAACCACGACACCGTTCCGGTCCCGGAGCCGACTCCGGGCTCCGGCTTCCCGTCAACCCCTGCCCAGACCTGTCGCCATGCCCTGCACGCCCACCGGCCCGGCCGCTGCCGGCCACCCCGGCCCCAACCTGTACCAGGTGTTCAGCAACTCCGGCCCGCTGGCCGGCAACAACCAGCGCTTCGCCTTCTGCCCGCACTGCGCCACCCCGTTCGGCGAGGCGATGCTCGCCCGCTGCGGCCGGCAGCAGTGCGTCCGCTGCGGCTTCGTCCACTACCTCAACCCGAGCCCGGGGGTCACGGTGATCGTCCGCGACGCGCAGAACCGGGTGCTCATCGGCCGGCGGGTCGACGCGGCCCGCTACGGCGGTCGCTGGTGCCTGCCCGGCGGCTACATCGAGTACGAGGAATCCTTTCTCGACACCGCCCGCCGCGAGGTGCGCGAGGAGACCGGCCTCTCCATCCGCCTGTGCGGCATCGTCAACGTGGTCTCCAACCTGCTCGACGACCTGCACCACACCCTGGTCATCATCCTGCTGGCCGAGGTGGCCGGCGGCCGGGCCGAGGCTGCCGACGACCTGGACGCGCTGCGCTGGGTCGACCCGGCAGCCCATGCCACGATGCCGTACGCCTTCGAGGCTGACAAACGGGTCATCGACTGGTACTTTGCCGGCGACCTGCCCGTGCTGCCCATCGACCGCAGGCACGAGGCCCGCTGACGGCGGCCCGGCCGCCACCCCTGGTTTCGCATTCCCTTCGAGGCGCCCCTGCGGCGATACGCATCATGGACACCCACACAGCCCGAGCCCTGTTCGCCGCGGACCGCTTTGCCGCGCTCAGCGGCATCGAGATCGTCGAGGCCGGCCCCGGCTGGTGCACCACCCGGCTGGTCATCGAGGACAAACATCTGAACGCGGCCAACGTGGTCCAGGGCGGCGCCATCTTCACCCTGGCCGACCTGGCCTTTGCCGTGGCCTCGAACAGTCGCGGCCAGTTGGCCCTGGCCATCAACGTGAACATCAGCTTTCTCGCCGGCCGCTCATCGGGCACGCTGGTGGCCACGGCCCGCGAGGTGACCGCGCCCAAGCGGCTGGGCGCCTACGACGTGCTCGTCACCGACGGGCAGGGCGAGGTGATCGCCCGCTTCAACGGCATGGTCTACCGGAAAAACGAACAGCTCGAGGCAGGCGGGCGATGAGGATGGAACCCGGGCGGCATTGGCCCGCAATCCCTGTTGGCCGGTCACCGGTGCGGGCAGGCACACCGCCCGACTGGTGGCGTTTCTTGGTGGCGATCTGCTGCGCCCTGGCCCTGATCTGTCCGGATGCGGCCTCCGCGGCCGCCAGCGACAAAAAACGGCCGGTCAAAACGGCCGCCGCGACTGTGAAAAAACAGCCGGCCAAGGCCAAGGCAAAACCTGCGGCGGCCCGCAAGCCAACCGCCGGCAAAAAGACCGCGACCGTCGCCCCGACAAAGAAAGGCGCCGCCGCCAGGGGAAGCACGGCCAAGGCCAAGGCCGGGGTGCGCAAGGGGAGCGCGGGCAAACCGGCGGTGGCGAAAAAGTCGACCGTGCGCACCAGGGAGAGCAAACGCGCCAGCGCGACGAAACCATCAACAGGCCGCAGCAAACGGGTCACCACCGGCACCGGGGTGGAGGCGAAAAAGGCAGCGGGCCGGCAGCAGAAGGTCACTGCCGGCACAAAGGGGCGGGGCGGAAAATCGACGGCTCGGCTCGACCGGGGCAAACGGTCCACCTCGAAAGCCAAGCAGAAAAAGGTCACTGCCCGGAAAAAAGGCGGCAGCAAGGCGGTTGCCGGCCGCAGCCGGAACACTGCGCCGTCACCGGCCCGGCAGGTGCTGGCCAACCCGACGCCGGCCGCGGGGGCGGCGGGCAGCCCCAACGCCCAGTTCGACCGGGCCCTGCGCTACTATTTCGGTGAAGGGGTGCGGATGGACAAGAAGGAGGCGGCCCGCTGGTTCACCCAGGCGGCCCGCCAGGGCCATGCCGAGGCCCAGTCCAACCTGGGCTGGATCTACGCCCAGGGGGAAGGCGTGGCCGTGAACAAGGCCGAGGCCGCCCGCTGGTGGAAAAAGGCGGCGGCCCAGGGCGACAGCCTGGCCCGGCACAACCTCGACGTGCTCTGCCGGGACAATCCCGCGGCCTGCAAATGATCCGTGCCGCGGCGGCCGACCGGCGCCGCGGGGGAGGAAGACCATGACCGAGATCCGCACCGTGCTCGTGCCGGTGGATTTGCAGCAGCACAGCGACGCCCTGGCAGGCTACGCCCTGCACCTGGCCGCCCAACTGGGGGCGCGGGTGCGCTTTGTGCACGTGCGCACCGAGGTCGAATACCTGTCGGTGTACGATTCCTCCACCTTCGAGGCGTTCGAGGAGAAAAACCGGAGGGAGGCGGCGGAGCGTCTGCGCGCCTTTGGCGAACGCTGGCAGGCCCGGGGGTGGGTGGGGGACACGGTGCTGCTCGAGGGCGAGGCGGCCGACGCCATCGTCGCCCATGCCCGGGACACGGCCGCGGACCTGATCATCATGGCCACCCACGGCGTCCAGGGCATGGAAAAGATCCTGCTCGGCAGCGTCGCCGACCGGGTGGTCAAGCGGGCCCCCTGCCCGGTGCTGCTCTTCAATCCCTTTCGCCACCTCGCCGCCGCCCCGCGCTGAGCGGCATCCGTCAGCCGTAGCCGAGCTGGGCCAGGTACTCGTCGGTGAAGCCGAACAGGTGGGCGATCTCGTGCACCACCGTGATCTCGATCTCCTCGAGCAGCTCCTCGCGGCTCACGCACCAATCCTCCAGTTCCTCCTTGAAGATGTGGATCGTGTCCGGGTAGAGCGGCGGCGCCATGGCGCTGCGCTCGGTGAGCGGCACGCCCAGGTAGACGCCGAACAGCGGTTCGTCGGGTTCCAGGCCCAGGTCGGCGAGCAGGTCGGCGCTGGGCCGGTCCTGCACGGTGATGACGATGTTGTCCAGGCAGGCGCGCAGTTCGGCCGGGATGCGGGCGATGGCCTGGTTGACGACGCGGGCGAAGTCGGCCTCGCCCATGCGGTAGCGTCCTCGCGGCATGGCGATTCTCCGGTCAGCGCGGTCGGGCCCGGTTCAGACGATCTCCGTCCCCTGGCCGGTGGCGGCGAGCACGCTGCTCCACACCCGGCCGCCGGTGTCGATCCGCTTGCGCTCGCGCACCGCCAGGGCGATGGGCACATGGGTGAACTCGTGGTTCCAGTAGCCGACGATCATGCCGGTGCGGCCGGACATGGCCGCGTGCACCGCGTTGTGGCCCATGAGCAGGCAGAAGGCCGAGTCGTGCGGGTTGGCCTGGCGGCTGCGGATCATGTAGCTCGGGTCGATGTACTTGAGGTTCAACTCCATGCCGATCTCTTTGAAATGGGCGCAGATCCTGCCCCGCAGGAACACGCCGATGTCGCCGAGCTTGACGTTGCCCGAGGCGTCGCATTCGTTCGTTGCCGGCAGCAGTTCCTGGCCCGCGCCCTCGGCCACCACGATCACCGCGTGGTTGCGTTCGGCCAGGCGGCGTTCCAGCGCAGTGAGCAGCCCCTCCAGGGTGAAGCGGGCCTCGGGGATCAGGCAGAAGTTCACCTGGTTGTCCACCAGCACGGTGGAGGCGGCGATGAAGCCGGATTCGCGGCCCATGAGCTTGACCAGGCCGACGCCGTTGCGCGCGCCCAGGGCCTCGGCGTGAGCCGCGCTGGTGGCCAGCCGCGCCTCGGAGACCGCGGTCTCGAAGCCGAAGGTGGTCTGCATGAACGAGATGTCGTTGTCGATGGTCTTGGGGATGCCGATCACCGAGAGCTTGAGGCCGCGCCGTTTGGCCTCGGCGTCGATGGCGAGTGCGCCGCGCTGGGTGCCGTCACCACCGATACAGAAGAGCACGCTCATGCCGAGCCGCGCCAGGGTGTCGACCATGCGCCCCACCTCCTGGTGGCCGCGTGAGCTGCCCAGGATGGTGCCGCCCATCTCGTGGATGTGCTCGACCAGCTCCGGCGTGAGGTGCACCGGCCGGTGCCCGTAACGGGGTTCCAACCCTTCGAAACCGTAGGGGAAACCGTACACCTCGTCCACCCCGTAGTGGTGGTGCAGGCTGAGCACGATGGAACGGATGACATTGTTGATGCCCGGGCAGAGACCGCCGCAGGTGACGATGCCGCAGGCCACCCGGGCCGGGTTGAAATAGAGGCGTTCGCGCGGACCCGCGGCCTCGAACCGGGGCGGTTCCTCGCCGGCATCCAGGTAGGTGCGGATCGTGTCCAGGTCGCTGTGCAGGAGGATGTGCGCCCGGTCGTCGATAAACCCCGTGCCCTGCATGGGCGAGGGATAGGTGCATTCCCCGAGACGATCGATGAGGAAGTCACGTGCCTGTTCCATCGTGTGTTCTCCTTGCTTTGTGGTGCTGCCGCCGAACCGGAAGGTGCCGGCCGGTCCAGCCCGGGGCGGCGGACGATAGCTGGCAGGGTAGCGGATTTTTTCCGGTCCCGCTCTCGCAAAAGAACTCGACAGGGGTTTTCCGGTTCACTAGAAAAAACGGCAGGCCCGGCCCCATTCCCGGGTCAGGCCTGCACGCAAGGGGGGGCGCATGGACAACCACAACAGCCCGGTGCCGACCGGCCCGGCAGGGCACCAGGACAGCGCCGCTGCGGCCGACCTGTGGCGGTTTGCACCGCTTGCCGACTACCGGCCGCCCAGCCCGCCGGTGAGCAGTGCGGCCAGCAGAACCTGGTCGTCCCTGGCCTGGCTGTTGGCAGGCGGCGGGGACAAGGCCCAACCACCCGTGCCGGACCGGGAGGCACTGCAATTGCTGTCGCCGGAACAACTGGCGCGGCTGGCCCCGGTTCCGGACTGGTCCGCGGCCGCGGCCTCGCTCGCCCACGCCCTGGGCGACTGGTGGCGGCAGGATCGACCGGAGCGACCGGTGCGCCTGCTCATCGGCCCGCCGTTCAGCGGCCAGGCGGAGATGGTGCACCGCTGGGGCACCGCGCTCGGGGCCGCGGTGATCATTGAGCCGACCAGCGAGCAGATTCTCGGTGCGGATGTCCGCTGGCTGGACGACTGGCCGGACGCGGCCCCGCTCTGGGTGCTGCCGCGGCTGGAGCGGTGTTTTCTTCGTCATGCCGGTGGGTTGTCGCTCGTGCGCGAGCTGCTCGACCGGGCCCAGGGCGGGGCGCTGGGCTGCGGCTTGATCGGCTGCGATTCCTGGGCCTGGGCCTTTCTCGAGCACGCCTGGCCGGTGGGCCGGCCGGACGCGCTGGCGGTGCAGGCCTTTGCCGGCGAGGGTTTGGCGCGGCTGCTCGCCGGTCTGGCCACGCCGCGGTCCGGCGAGCGAATCCGCTTTTGCCATGGCCATAGCGGTGATGACCTGCTCAGCGCCCCCTTTGCCGAGGGGGGTCCGGTTCCGGGCGCCATCGCTCATCTCGCCGCCCACTGCCGCGGCAACGCCGGCCTGGCCGCCAACCTCTGGAGGCGGCGTCTCTGCGCCCGTCCGGACCGGGACCAAGCCGCCGCACCCACGGCAGACGACCGGCCGGCCGAGGTGGTCTACGTGGCTGACACCATCCCCGAAATCCGGCCGTCTGCGGGCTGCGGCGAGGAGGAGATCCTCCTGCTGCACGCCCTGCTCGTCCACCACGGCCTGGCGGAACCGCTGCTCCACGAACTGCTGCCGCTGCCGGCCAGCCGCACCGCGGCCGGGCTGCGCCGCCTGCAGCAGGAGGGCCTGGTCGAATGTCGCCACGGTCGCTGGCAGGTGGCGGCGCCGGCCTACGTGGCCGTGCGCGAACTGCTGCGCGGCCGCGACTATCTTTGTGATGCTTTTTGAGGGGCAGCCATGACCGCCGACGACAGGATCGTTCGCATTTTCAAAACGCTCGACCAGGGCGCCTTCATCGAACTGGCGGTCATCATCGTGGTCGCCGGGCTGCTCATCCATCTCCTGCAGCGGCTGCTGCCCTGGATCGCCAGCCGCCTGCACGGCAGAAAACGGCTGCACCTGCTCGCCTCGGTACCCTTTGTCCGGCTGCTGCTCATCGTCACCGCGCTGGCCCTGATCGTGCCGCGGCTGATCGAACCCTCCATGCAGAACATGGTGGCCCTGCTCGGCACGGTCGGCCTGGCGCTCGGTTTCGCGTTCAAGGACTACGCCTCGAGCCTCATCGCCGGCATTGTCGCCATCGGCGAACAGCCCTACCGTAACGGCGACTGGATCGAGATCGGCGGCGTCTACGGCGAGGTGCGCCACGTGGGGTTGCGCGCGGTGGAGGTGGTCACCCCGGACGACACCGTGGTGGTCATCCCGCATGGCCGGCTGTGGACCGAGCCGGTGCACAATGCCAACGACGGCGGCCCGCGGCTCCTGTGCGTGGCCGATTTCTACCTGCACCCGGAGCATGACGCCGCCCGGGCGCGGCAGCTGCTCTGGGACGTGGCCCTGACCAGCCCGTACCTCCATTTTTCCACCCCGGTGGCGGTGATCGTCCATGAGCGACCCTGGGGCACCCACTACCGCCTCAAGGCCTACCCGGTGGACGGCGGCCAGCAGTTCCGTTTCCTCACCGACCTGACCGTGCGCGGCAAGGCCGCCCTGCAGGGCATGGGCGCGCGCTTCGCGGTGGCGCCGCCGGCGGTGACCGAGCAGACTTCTCTGTAACCTGACCGCCGGCGACCCTGTCCCGCCAGGGGACACTCTTCCCCACTCCCTCCTGCTGAACACAACCTGGCCACGGTTTGCCGGTTCGGCCCTTGCCCGCGCGCGGCGGCCGTGGCGGGTTCGTCGTTCGCGCGTCCGACCGCAGGGTCGACGAGGCCGCGAGGGGCGGGTGCAGCCTGCGGTACACGAGCCGGTCCTGGCCGCTACCTATTTTGTCTCCCCATTTTCTCCCCATTTTCCCTGTATTGCCTTTCCGCACGCACCCCTGTAGGTTGCTTAGGCAGTTGAGTTGTCGGCAGAAATCGAGACCGACAGGTTGCCCGGCCGGCTGTTTCGGGACTGGGAGCAGACCGCGCGGCCGACCGCATCAGGGGGCCCGGGCCGC
>ERZ1645192.1683-NODE-1683-length-18431-cov-5.735416_pt1 | contig 18431 bp, 18 predicted proteins | sample MGYA00575354_ERZ1645192 | MGnify/ENA primary metagenome ERZ1645192 (study PRJEB40844, sample SAMN11349763) | freshwater sediment metagenome | isolation source: river sediment | host: Sediment | place: India: Faizupur Khadar , New Delhi | collected 2017-02-21 ... | reverse complement strand
CCCTTGGGGTTGAGGATCAATTGTTCCGCATCCGCTCGATGGACGATTTGCAGGAATATCAACGCATCCTCGTGCACCTGTACCCGGAAAACCGGGCGGACATTGAGCAAATCACCGCCATCATCCGCCAGCTTTCGGAATATACCCGGGTGCTGTACGAATTTGACAATCCCAATTTTGTGGATTTGAAGAAAAACAGGCAGTTTGTCTTCAAAACCCTGATTCCCTGGACATTCAAGCTGCTGCACGCGCTGCGGAAATTCAACCAGTACAACCAGCCGATGGAGGATTTTCTGAAACGGTTGACCGCCAATCCATCCCTGACGGACATCCTGATTCAACACTTTTTCCGAAAAACGCCCACCTACTTTGCGCTGGGGTACTTTTACGTCTACCTGGATTACTTCTATCCCAGGGGCGGAACCGGTGCATTGAGCAATCTCCTGGAGGAATATGTCCTTGCCCGGGGCGGGACAATCCAACTGAACACGAAGATTGCGGAAGTGATTCCATCGGAATCCAGGGTGGTTGATGCGGATGGACAGTCGCATCCCTACGACCACCTGGTCTGGGCGGCGGATTTGAAAACCCTCTACCGCTGCCTGAATTTGACCGGCCTGGATGCAGCCACCACCGCCAACATTGAAGCGGAGTCACAGCGCAAACAATCCGCCAGGGGTGCCGAATCCACCTTCCTGCTCTACCTTGCCGTCAACCGCCCGCCTGCCTTTTTTGAGCAACACGGGGGTGAGCACCTGTTCTATACGCCCTCCAGGCAGGGGCTGGGCGAGACGAACCAGGCGGAACGGCTGCGCCTGGTTGAGCATTTCGACCAGGTCTCCAAAGAGGAGGTCTTTGCCTGGCTGAAAAAATATCTCCAACGGAACACCTTTGAAATTTCCGTACCGGCGCTGCGCGATTCCACGCTGGCACCCGAAGGGCAGACCGGCTTGATGGTGAGCTGCCTGTTCGATTATTCCATTCTCAAAAATGTGGAGACCGCCGGTTGGTATGATGAGTTCAAGGCAGCCTTTGAAAGCCATGTCATTCGCATCCTGTCCGAATCCATTTATCCCAACCTTGCGGAAGACCTGTTGTTCCAGTTCTCTGCCACGCCGCTGACCATCCAGAAGGTTTCCGGCAGTTCCGAAGGGGCAATTACCGGCTGGTCGTTTGAAACCACCCCGCCGGTGGTGAATACCCTGAAGGATATCCCCAAATCCGTCCTGACGCCCATCCCCCACGTGGTCCAGGCGGGGCAGTGGGCGTATTCCCCTGCCGGGGTGCCGATTGCGATGCTGACGGGCTGGTATGCCAGCCAGAGCATCATCAAGCAGGCAAAGAAATAACCCGCGCCGCCTGGCGGACGGTTTTATGGGGTGGATGGTTCCTCCCCGATACCCGCGTTTGTGGAGATCAGCACATGATTGCAAAGATTGTCATCATCGCCTTCATCCTCCTGGAGGCATCCAACGTGCTTGCCTTGTACTTTGCCCCCGGGTCCAAAAGGGCGAATGCCGTGGGGGTGTTTTCCGCCTGGGAAAAATCGAAGCAATACCCGGAAATTCATGATTTTGTCAAATACCTGGTGTACTGGGTGGCAGGCGCCAAATTAATCTTCCTGTTCCTGCTGGGGGGGATTGCCCTGCTGGGCGACCTCAACCTGCAGCGGTTGAGCCTGCTGGCGCTGGCAGTGGCGACCCTGTCGTTTTTCTGGCGGTTATTCCCGCTGATTCGAAAAATGGACCGGGAGGGGCAAATTGCACCCCGGAATTACTCCAGGGTGCTGGGGGGGATGATCCTTTCGCTGGTGGGCTTGTTCCTGCTGGCGGCTTTGCTCTAATCTGCCCCTGCCCGCCAACCGCAATCCTTTTATTGTAGGGGTGGGGCTTGTCCCCACCCTCGTCTGTCATTGTATGTGCAAACACCCGGGCAGGGACGAGCCCTGCCCCTACGCCCCGACAACGGCGGTTGTCATTGCGAGCGGTCACGCAGTGACCTGCAAAGCAATCTGGTGATTTTCAAAAGAGGGATTGCCACGCCCCCTGCAGGGGCTCGCAATGACAGATGGGCAGGGACAAGCCCTGCCTCTACGCGCCAACCGCGGCATTCTGTGCCAAAGCAATCCGGTGATTTTCAAAACAGGGATTGCCACACCCCTTGGAGGGGCTCGCAATGACAGACCCGCGGCAAGCCCGCGTGGCTGTGCCTCTACCCCCCACCCGCCGGAATGAACCTCCGGTAAAACTCCTGCACCACCTCCCGCAGGTCCGCGCTGAGGATGGCAAGTGCCGGGGCGCGGATCTCCTCCGGCACGCCGCCGTAAAACGCCTCGGCAATCCCCCCGGCAATGCAGGCGAGCGTGTCACTGTCCCCGCCCAGCGAGATGGCATTGCGCACCGCCTCCTCGTAGCTGCCGGATTCCAGGAAGGCGAGGATTGCCTCCGGGACGGAACCCTGGCAGGAGACATCAAAACGATAGTCCGGGCGGATTTGTGCAAGGGTGCGGTCCAGGTTGTAATCAAACTGCCCTGCAATCCGCCCGCGGATGGTTTCCTTCGTCTGCCCGGTGCGGGCAAGGAAGATTGCCAGTGCGGTTGCCTGCGCACCCTTGATGCCCTCCGGGTGGTTGTGGGTGCAGGCGGCGCTCAGCTTCGCCTGGAGCAGCACCTCCTCCTCGCTGGAATAGGCAAACCCCACTGCGCTGACGCGCATCGCCGAGCCGTTGCCCCAGCTGTTGTAGGGCTGGGGGTCGGTGGATGCCAGCCACTGCTTAAAGGAACCGCCGTACCCGGCGTGGGGGTGGCGCAAGCCAAAGCGCCGGATGGCAGCCCCGTATGGCTCCCCCTTCAGGATGGCATCGGCGACGGCAACCGTCAGCACGCTGTCATCGGTGAACCGGCTGCCGTTCAGGAACAGCGGAAATATGGTTGTTTTAATGGCATTCCATTCGTACACCGACCCGATGATATCTCCGGCAATGGCTCCAAGCATGGTCTTTCTCCTTCTACGGTTTCAATTCACCCCGGTAAATGGTCCACCGGTAGGAAAATGGGCGGGTGTCCACCAGCGGGGAGGAGCTGGCACAGAACGAGCGGGTTTTCATCAGCGGGCAGAGCAGGCGCGGCAGGTCCACGTGGAAATGCCGGAATTGCTGCCCAATCACGGCGGTTTCGTGCAGCCACGGCAGGGCTGCCCTGTCCGCCTGCAGACCGGTGTTCCAGGCATCCTGGGTGGCTTCCACCACCCCCAGCCGGACGGTCATCAGCGGCTGGCTGCGGATTTCCGGCTGCAGGATGAAATACGTGCCGGGTTCGCCCACCCGCGCCGGGTCATAAGGCTTCACCTGCAGGTCCGGGCGGTTGTAAATTGCCGGGAGCTGCCAGTTCATCTGGTCCACGTATTCATTCACCTCCCGAATGTTCACCAGCACGATTGCACCGCTGGGGGCGGTTTCTGCGAGGGTATCCATCATGTCACGGTTTGCCCGGTCCACTGCCAGTTGAATCCGGGCATCGGTGATGCCCGCCAGGCAGTTGATGGCAAACAGCAGGGCGGTGATTGCCAGCGCCAGCAGGCTGGCTCCCCGCAGCCAGATGGAACGGTCCTTCAACCCGGCAAGCAGGCGCACCAGCAGCGCGCCCCCCAGCGCGGCCAGCCCCAGTGCAGCGGGCAGCATGTAATATTCCGTCATCAGGTTCCAGGGCAGGAATACTGCGATCCAGGCGGCAGCCCAGGTGAGCGATTCAAAGATCCATTTTTCTCCGGAAGGCTTGCGGCGGAATATCCACAGCAGCAGCACACCGGCGGTCAGCGGCGCCAGCCAGGCAAAATTGCGCACCAGCCAGCCCGTCCAGCGGATGATGCCAGAGACTACCTGCTCCACGGTAAATACGAAGCGGCTGGTATAACCTTGCGTTTGCAGCGCCCCCATCACCAGGGTGGTGCGCAGCAGCAGGTAGACGATAGCCGCGGCAGCGCTGGCAAGGAACCAGGCGCGGTACGGTGCCAGGGCGGAACGGTCCGCCTGCCTGCGCAGTGCAACCCGGCAGGCGAGCCACCACACAGCGGCAATCCCTGGAGTGATTACGGAAATTTCCTTGCACATGGCAGCCAGCAGGACGGCGGCGGCAGACAGCAGGATCAGCAACATCCTTGCCGCGCGGCTGCGGGCACGGATGTAGCGGGAAATGATCAGCAGGGAAAGTCCCAGGAACAGTACCTGCCCGGCTTCGCCCTTGGAGAGGGTGTAATAGTTTTCCACGATGGGCGGCGCCAGGGCAAACAGCAAGCCGCTCAGCCCCGCCTGCAGGCGGCTGGCGCCGGTATTCAGCAGGAACCGCACCAGGCAGAAGACGGTCAGCGCAAAGAGGAGGGTATTCCCCAGGAAAAACCAGAAGGGCTGGGCGCCAGCCAGCCAGTACACCAATGTGAATGCCAGCCAGTACACCGGGCGAAAGCGGGCATCGTAGGTATCGAAGGGGAATCCCCACTCCCCCCCAAGGATCTGTTGGGCGGTGATGACTGACTTGCCGTCGTCCATCAAGCCGAACTGCGGGGAAATCAGCCGCGGCAGCATGATCAACACGGCAAGCAGGACGGGCAGGTAGGGCAACAGCCCGTTTTGGGATTGTAGATGGTTGGATGGTTTGCTCATGTGGATGATAATCCTCCCACAGAGCCAATTATGCCACATATTTGGATTGGCGGCTGGTCTGCTGGTTTATCCGGCATTAAAAGCGCAGATCGCCGGGGTGAGGGGGGCACCCAAACGATCTGCAACTCCCATTATATCAAATACTGCCGGGAATGCAAGGATTTTTCAAGCCCAATTTTTCACCCAGGATTCGGATTGTCCGCAATCGGGTCCCAGGATGGAGCCGTACAGGGCATTGGCGTGCGGGCTGTATCCGCCGACAAAGGCATGGCTGCAGCCCATGCGCTGCAGCCGGTGCAAGCCTTCCACCAGCAGCGCCCTGCCCAGCCCGCGCCGCTGGTGGGCGGGGACGGTTGCCACCGGTTCAAAATACGCGCTGCGGGTGACATCATCAAACCAGATGGTGCAGAAGGAGGCAATGGCGCCATCCGGGGCAATTGCCACCAGGTCCAGGTCGCGGCGGTAGAGCGGGGCGGTCTGGATGTTGCGGTACCACGAGGGGTCGTTGCGGTTCTCCACGGCAACCCGGATGTCGCCCTCGTGGAAGCCCAGCCCGGAGGCATAGCACCGTTCCAGCAGTTCCAGCCCGTCCCCCAGCGGGCGGATGGTGTAGCCGAACGGGGGCGGCACATTGGGCAGGGGGGCATCCAGGCGGCGGCGCCACTGTGTCTCCACCCATTCGCCGGGGGCATACCCGTGCCGGGCAAGCATTTCCTTCCGCCGGGCATCATTCCCCGGCGTCCAGACACAAAGTGAACGGCTGCCATCCTGCCGGGTTTCCGCCAGGCGTTCCTCCGCCACAGCCAGCATCTCCTCTTCCAGAGCGGGGGTATCCAGCCCGGGATGCACGTTGAAGTGCACCTCGCCCGGTCCGCCGTCAGGCATCACAAAGGCGATGATTTCCCCGTCCGCCTCCCACAGGGTTGCCACATCCTCCAGCCGGACGTTGGCGCAGTTCAGGCAGGTGTGCCAGCGGGCGTATTCCAGCCGGGCAACATGCCAGCTTTGCTCCTGGCAGTCATTCAGCAGGAAGACCCGGCGCAAAAATTCACGCATCCGCCAGAAATCTTCCTCAGTTTGATAGGGTCGAAAAACGGGATTCATCAGTCACCTCCAGTGTGCGGGATTTCAAAATGATCGTAAAAGACCTGGATGGATTCCTCCAGGTACAGGACCGGGAAGGGAAAACAGTTGGGCAAATCCTCCTGTTGCGCTGCCTGCCGGATGTTGCATTCAAACGCATCCGCCGGGCGGGGGCGCACCCTGCCGTCCCGGTCCAGGAACTGCCCCCACAGGGTGATGAACTGGAAATCCGTGCGGACCGGGCGGGCGGTCTGCAGGAAGCGGAGCGGGAAGAGCCGCCGGTAGGCTTCAAGATGATACATCCACGAACCGCCCACCACCCGGGCATCCCCCGGCAGGGTGTGGCGGAGGTGGGAGAACAGGTCCGCCAGTTCCGCCCGGCGGACGGGCATGCGCTCCCGGCAAAGCGGGCTGACGCCTGGGGATTCGGCGTTGCGGAAATGCAGCCGGACGCGCCCGTCCTCCCACAACTCAAAGGAAAAACAGCCAGAGGCGTTTTCCAGGATTCTTGGCGGCAGCCGTGCATGCCGTTCCTCACAAAAGGCGTGTGTCCAGCCGGGCGGATCCTCTGCATCTGCCAGCCCTGCCAGGTATGCCTGCCAGTCGGGATTGGCGGAGTTGGGCGTGGTTCCCATGCGCATGGCGCGGTAGAGGTGGGTGTACCGGAACAGCGCTTCCGGCAGGGGAATGGAGGCAAGCTCCGCCGCCCGTTCGGCGAACAGGAAGTTAAGGCGGAAATATTCCCGGGAGTAGGGCATGCAGGGTTTTCCTTTGGGGTGGGGACAGAATCATTATACAATATCCCCAGCCGCCGGGGAATCATTCCGGCTGGGCACTGTCCGCAGATGCAGTACAATCCATTCATCCAGGTTTGAAACAGGAGAGCAAATATGCCATATCCCGGGATTGGAGTGGCGATTCTGATTCATAGGAATCGGCAGATATTACTGTTACGGCGCAAGGGTGTGCACGGTGCGGGGAGCTGGTCCACGCCCGGCGGGCACCTTGAATTTGGCGAGTCGCCGGAAGCCTGCGCCATCCGGGAAACCCGGGAGGAAACCGGGCTGGAAATTCACACTGTGCGGTTTGTTGCCCTGACGAATGATGTGTTTGCAGCAGAGGGGAAACATTACATCACCATCTGGATGGAAGCCCGTTACGAGGGTGGCGAACCCGCCCTCAATGCACCCTATGAAAGCGATGCCATTGGATGGTTTGAATCGGCGGAACTTCCCGGACCGTTGTTCCTCCCCTTGCAGCACCTGCTGGCAGGGCAGTGCCATCCCCCGCGCCCCCTTTTTGCGTTCCTGGGGTGGGATGATTGAGATCACCCGGTTCGTTCCGGTGATGGGGAAGGTCAGCCGCTAGGAACTGGTCCCGGTTTTGGAAAACCTGCCGGAGAGGAGCACCAACCCCAGCAGCAGGAGCAGCAGTGCCGCCACCACCCCATAGGCTGCCCGCAGCCCTGCCGTGTCGGCAAACCTGCCCAGTACCAGCGGCAACAGCAGGATGGCGGTGCCGGAGGCGAGCGTGGTGCGCGCCCCTGCCCGGGATTCATCCACCCGGGCGGCACCAATCGCAGTGGCAAGAATCATCGGGTAGAGGCTGGCAACCCCCAGCCCGGTCAGCGTCAGCCCAATCAGACCGGCAGCCGGGCGTTGCGCCGTCCAGAAGAGCAGGAACCCTCCGATTGCCAGCAGGTTCGATAGCAGGATTACCCGGCGCGGCGGCAGCGCATGGAGTACCCGGCTGCCTGCCAGCCTGCCCACAATCATCCCTGCCAGGAACAGGCTGACCGCCTGGGCAGCCCCGGCGCGCGGCAGGTGCAGCTCGGTCTCCAGGAAATCGGCGCACCAGAAGACCATGCAGAACTCCACTGCCACAGCCAGCACCAGCGTGAACCAGTGAAACCAGAAGCGCAGGGGCAGGCGGTGGCTTGCCTGCCGGGCGGAAGGGTCCCCCCGTTCTACCCTGCCCGGCTGCAGCAGCAGGAAGCCAAGCAGCAGGGCAAACGCGGCGGCAAGAATCAGCGCCAGCCGCCAGCCGATCACCAGACCGGCAAGCCAGCCCACCAGCAGCGGCGCCGTGGCGGATGCCAGCGAGGCGAGCACGTTTGCCTCCGAGATGGCAACCGCCCGCAGCTCGCCGTGTTCCTCTGAAAGTGCTGCCGGGACCACCGCCAGAATCAACGAGCCGACACAACCCATCAGGAAGGTTCCGCCCACCGTCAGCACGGGGTGTCTGCCCAGCACCAGCAGCAGCGCTCCTGCCCCCAATCCCATCGCTCCCACCGCCAGCGAAAGCCAGCGCCCAATGCGGTGGATGACCAGGTGACCGCCCAGCCCCACCAGCAGGATTCCCACGGCAAAAGCGGAGAAGTGCAGGCTGCTGACGGTATAGGAGAGCTGGAACTCATCGTGCAGGTAGGGGGTGATGGGACCGAGGATGTTGAGGAAATACCCGTACAGTGCAAGCAAACCGTATGTCAGCCAGGTGGTGCGGGTGCGTTTCAGCGAAGGGGTCATGGGGTGCCTTTGGATTGGGGAATTCCCGCCGGTGAACCGGAAGGATGTTGGAGAAATTTGCTGTCATGATTATAATGGAAGAGAAAGGAAAACCCCATGGAACCCGTACTGACCCGCTGTGGGTACCGCTGCGACCTGTGCCTGGCATACCGCCCCAACCTGGAATCCAACCCCGATAACCGGCAAATCCTCTCCGACGGCTGGTTTACCTATTTTGGCTTCCGCATCCCGCCGGAGGAAATCCTTTGCGATGGCTGCCTGGCGGAAGATGCGCAGCTGGTGGATACCGCCTGCCCGGTGCGCCCGTGCGTCATCGAGCGCGGGCTGCCCAACTGTGCCGCCTGCGGTCAATATATCTGTGCAAAGCTGGAAGAACGGATGGTCAGCCGGGAGGAAGTGCGCCAGCGCATGCGCGCCGAAATCCCGGAGGAGGACTACCAGCGATTCATCCTGCCGTATGAAAACAAGCCCCGCCTGGAGGAAATCCGGGCTGCCGGGACTCAGCCTACCGCCGGGCTGTAAAAACCAGCCCGCAGCTTATTTCTTGTCTTTCTTCTTCTTCTTTTTCTTTTTTTCTTCAAATACGACGGCCATGGGATCCTCCTTGGTTGGGGAACTGGTCGAATGAACCCCCGTTGCCTGTTCATTATACAATAAATGCAATCATGCGGGGTGGAAATTGGCTGCCAGTTTAAAAAAGCACCCCACCCGTGAACAACAGGGTGGGGCTTGGGTTTCCTGCGGTTGGATTTACTTCTTCTTCAGCACCGGCAAACCGTTGGGGGTTTCCGTCACCACATAACCCGCCGGGACGGCATCCAGTGCGCCTTCCTTCTTCTCCTTGGAGAAGAAATACAGCGTGGTCTTCTTGCCCGTGCTGGTGGTGCGCACCTTGCCGTGAAGAATGTAGGTAACGCCTTTCGCGTTCTTGTAGGTAAAAGCCATGGTTTCCTCCTGTTGAATATGGGTCGGGTTCGGTTGAAATTTTCAACCTTTCTCTATCATTATACTCAATAATTTGCAAATAAAAAGGGGGGTAAAAATTGGTAAAATGGAAGAAACCACCAGACCAGGAGGATAAGCCATGCACACCCGCCCGGATGTACCCAACCGCATGCCCGTGTTGTTTGTGGGGCACGGCAGCCCGATGAATGCCATTGAGGATAACCCGTTCTCCCGCGCCTGGGAGGAATTGGGTGCAGCCCTGCCGCGCCCGCAAGCCATCCTGTGCATTTCCGCCCACTGGGAAACCTGGGGTACCGCTGTGACCGCCATGCCGCAGCCGCGCACCATCCACGATTTTGGCGGTTTTCCCCGCGACCTGTACGAAGCGCAGTATCCCGCCCCGGGCAGCCCCGCCCTGGCGGAGCAGGTGCAAACCCTCATCCGGCAGGTCCCGGTGCAGCTGGATGCCGACTGGGGGCTGGATCACGGCACCTGGAGCGTGCTGATTCGGATGTTCCCGCAGGCGGATATTCCCGTGGTGCAGTTGAGCATGGATTATACACAGCCGGCGCAGTTCCACTATGACCTGGCAAAAGAACTGGCGCCCCTTCGGGGGCAGGGCGTGTTGATCCTGGGCAGCGGCAACATGGTCCACAACCTGCGCCGGGTGGCACTGAAGGGCGGCGATTTCCGCCGTTTCAACGAGCCATTCGGCTTTGACTGGGCGCTGGAGGCGCGCGACCTGCTGAAGAAGCTGATTGATGCGGATGACCATGCTGCGCTGATCCACTACCCGGAACTGGGCGAAGCCGTGCGGCTTGCCGTCCCCACGCCCGATCACTACCTGCCCATGCTCTACGCGCTGGCGCTCAAGCAGCCGGGGGATGCACTGGCGTATTTCAACGATGTGCCGCTGGCAGGTTCGCTGACAATGACTTCATTGATCATCAGCCAGCCGTCCTGAACCCCGCGTGACAGGGGCTTTCCATCCTGGTGCTTTCCATCCCGTTGTTTTTCATCCCCCGGTTGATGATTGTAAAAGCGGGGGGCATGTGTATAATACTATCCATACTCCCTTTTATTTATTCAGGAATGGGTAGGAAGGCATGGCAAAACGACTTTCGCTCTTGATGGGCATTTCCATCTTTATGGTGGTCCTGGGGCATGCTGCTGGCTGGGGGCAGGTGGCAATGTTCGACTGGGCGCACCGCTACCGCCCGGTCACTTCGCCCAATTTTGACATGATCGGCACGCCTGTCTATTACGTCCTGGCGTTCATCCGGCAGGCTGCCACTTTCCCAGTGGCAGCATTCTTATTTGTGGCAGGTTTTTTTAGCGCATTTTCCGCCCGCAGCGCCAGCCCGGCAGCCATCTGGAAGAGCGTGCGCGCCCGGATTGTCACATTATTGATCCCCTACACCATCTGGAGCGTGCTGGTTTTTCTGTACCAATACATCCTGGGGGAAAGGCTGGCTCCATGGCAGTATTTGTCACTTTTTCTCACCTGGGGGGCAACCGGACCGTACTACTATATTCCGCTATTGTGCACTTTAACCCTGCTGGCACCGCTTCTGGTTCCGCTGGCAAAAACGCGCGGGCGTTTTCTAGTCACCGTGAGTATCCTGATTCAGCTGGCTTTTCTGGTCGTCCGGTACCTGAAACTGGCATATGCAGGTACGGAAATTGCTGAAACCCTGTACCGGTTTACGCCAGACTGGCTATTCCTGCAATGGATATTATTTTTTGTGCTGGGAATTGTGGCGGCGTTTCACCTGGAGGAATGGAAAGCCTGGACCGCCCGACATCAACGCCTGCTCGTGGTCCTGCTGCCCATCAGCCTGGCAGCTTCCATCCTGGAAGCGGACCTCATCCTGCGAATGACACACGTGAACCTGTTTGCCATCCCGCTGTTGGGATCCACCATGATTTTCGCACTGGTGACAATCATCACCTGTACCCGATTTTTGGAAGTGCCGCCCGCCCTTGCACCCGGCTTGATCAAACTGGCGGGAAATTCCTATGGCATCTACCTGCTTCACTATACCATCATGGAGATCTTTGCCAAGCTGACTTATCATTACTTTCCGGGTTTGCTGGCAAACCTCTGGGTTTATATTCCCATATTATTCCTCCTGGGGTTGGGTATCCCCCTTCTGGTGATGGAGCTGATTCACCGCACCCCGTTACGGAAAGTGAACCGGTACCTGTTTGGTTAGGATGGGATGGATGATCAACCACTTCCAAAAACATGGTTTAACATGAAGATCCTGCTGGCAGTTCATCATTTTCCACCCGACCACACCGGCGGGGCGGAGTGGCAAACCTACCGCACAGCCAGGGCAATGCAGGAGCGCGGTCATACGGTTCGGGTGGTGTGCATTCGCCGCCTGGATGCTGGGATGGATGCCGATCTTGCCTGGGAGGATGATACATTTCAGGGCGTGGCGGTGCGCCGCCTGGACTTAAACATGCGCCGTGCCGCCGATCCATTCCGCTGGCAATACCATCATCCGGCTGTGGCAGATAACCTTGCTCAACTGATTCGGGAATTTCAACCCAATGTCTTTCACTTGATTGGCGGTTACCTGCTGGGGGTTTCAGCACTTGATCCTGCGGAGCAGGCAGGAATTCCACGAGTGGTCAGCCTGACGGATTTCTGGTACATCTGCCCGCGTATCACCTTGTTAAAATCGGATGGCACGCTGAGTCCCCTGGCAGTGGATCCGCTACGCTGTGTTGGCTGTCTTGCCGGGGAGCGCAGGCGCATCCGTTGGCTGAACCGGCTCTTTCCGGGCGCCATGAACCGGTACTGGCAGAAACGGACGGCGCAGGCTTCCCGGCTCCAGGAACGGCTCACAACACTGCGGGATCGGTTAAACCGTGTCCAGGTGGTGATTGCCCTCTCCCGGTTCATCCAGTCCGTTTATGCCCTGAATGGAATCCGCCCGGAGATCATGCGGGCATCCATCCAGGGGGTGGAACTGCCCGGTTTGCCGAAAGTGGTGAATCACCAACGATCCAATGTGCTGCGGATGGGATACATGGGGCAGATTGCTTCACACAAGGGCGTACATATCCTTCTGGAGGCTTTGCGATGTCTGCCAGAGGCAGCGCTTGAGTTGAAAATTTTTGGCGACGGGACAAAATTCCCCGCATACACCCGCAAGCTGCGGAAACAATATGGCGGGGATGACCGGGTGCAGTGGATGGGGGTGTTTGCCCGCGAGAAAATCGGGGAAGTTCTTCAACAATTGGATGTGGTCATTGTCCCATCCATCTGGTATGAGAATACCCCCAATGTCATCCTGGAATCATTCACCTGCGGCGTGCCGGTGATTGCCTCCAACCTGGGCGGAATGGCGGAACTGGTGCAGGACGGGCGCGGCGGTATGCTGTTTGCGCCCGGTGATGCCCGGGACCTGGCGCGCCAGGTGGAACGGTTGATTGCCGATCCGGCATTGCTGTCCCGGCTGCGGGAAGGCATCCCGCCGGTGCGCACTGTGGAGGACGAAATGGATGAACTGGAAGCCATCTATTGTCAACTGGCAGCAGCTTAACCTGGTGCTGGGTGAACAATGATCAACAGCCCCCGGCAAGCCGGGGGCTGTTGCGTTTAGTATTGAGATTGGAACTAGATAAAGATAATCTGCGCGCCGTCGGTCATGTCCATGAAATCTCCGGCGGTGACGATATCTTCCACGCAGGGCAGGAAGTCATCCTTGCTGAGCTTGAACATGTCCACCGACATCTTGCAGGCGTACATCTTCGCGCCGCCATCCGAAAGCATTTCCAGGTACTCGCGCACGGTGGGAACACCCAGGGCTTTCATTTTGCTCTTCATCAGTGCTGAGGCAAAGGGGGTCATGCCGGGGATCACGCCCAGGATCTGCGGGATGCCAATATAACCGGGAACGCCCATCATGTTCATCTTCATGCTGGAATTTGCCACCGGGGGGACTTCCAGGTGATCCACACGGTGCTTGTTGATCATGTCCATGCCCCAGAAGGTGAAGAAGATGGTGACATCAATCCCGTTGCCGAGTGCCGCCCAACCCATCACCAGCGCCGGGTACACCATGTCCAGGTTGCCCTTGGAGCAGATAAATGCAATGTGCCGATTTTCAGACATGTTAATTTCTCCTGTATGGGATGATAGGAATTAGACGCAGCCTTCGGGCTTGCCCAAACCGGAAATGTGGGCGACCTTCTTGGCGGGTCCCTTGGGGAAGAGGGTGAACAGTTCCTTGGTGGAAAGCCCCGTGCCGGTGGTGATCTGGCGCAGGGTGGGGGCTTTGCCGGTCTTGGTGCCTTCGGCGCGGCAGAAGTCGATCACTTTCCAATGGGCATCGGTCAGGGGATCGATGCCTTCCTCTTTTGCGATTTCCACGGCGATCTCGCGATCCCATTCCGCGGGGTTGGTCATGAAGCCTTCATCATTGACCTGGACGGTCTTGCCTGCAAATGTCTTGGTTGCCATTTTTCCTCCAAAAAATACAAGAATTGGTTTTCAATCTCCCGGGCGGCTGCCCGGAATGGATGGACAGATTTATTTTGCCTGCGGGACGTGCTTGCCAGCCATCTGCATGGTGGGGGGCAGGGGCAGCCCGTTGCCGCGCATCAGGATGTTCCAATACATCCAGCGGAACGCCATCTTGCCGACGTGATTAATCCGGGATTCCTTCAACAGGGTAAACGGTCCAATGCCGGGCATTGGATAGACACCAGGCAGGGGTTCCTGGGAGTAGTTGAAATCGAGCAGGATGCCTTTGCCGTACCCCGACTCGATGAAGCAGTTGGCATGCCCATCGAAGCTGTCTTCCAGTTCCTTGCCCTGGATGTAGTGCAGGAAATTTTCCCCCCACAGGTCAATTGCGTAGTGCGCCACCGACCCGGCTTTGGAGGTGGGGACATTGGCGGCATCGCCCAGTACAAAGATGTTTTCGTATCGATCCGACAGGAAAGTGTACTGGTTGACCGGCGAGAAGTTCAGTTCATCACCCAGCCCGGATTTTCCCACCACCTCGGCACCCTTGTTGAGCGGGATGCTGACCAGCAGGTCATATTCCACCTCGCGCTCATCGTAGGAGACAATTTTCTTCGCATCCGGCTCGGCGCGCTCGATCATGAAATCCGGCTCGACGTGGATGCGGCGTTTTTCCAGCAGGTCTCCCAGCACCTGGGAGGCAATCGGCTTGGTGAAGGCACCGGAAAGCGGTGTGGCATAAACCAGCTCCACCCGGTCGCGGATGCCCAGGCGGGTGAAGTGCCAGTCGGCAAGCAGCAGGAATTCCAGCGGTGCCACGGGGCACTTGATGGGGTTTTCCACCACGTTCACCACCAGCCGCCCGCCCTTGAACTCGCGCATTGTCTTCGCCAGTGCGGATGAACTTTCCAGGGTGTAGAAGGAGTGAATGGACCTGCCCCATTCGTGTTCCGCCAGCCCGGGTGTTTCCTCGGGGTGGATGTGAGCGCCGGTGGCAATCACCAGGAAGTCGTATTCCAGTTCCTTGCCAGATTCCAACCGCACCTTGTTGTGGTCGGGTTCAATGATTTCCACTGTTTCCTGGATGTACTGGACGCCGCCGGGCAGGTATTTCTGGCGGGGTTCAAAACAATCTTTTTCGGTGTACATGCCAAACGGAACAAAGAGGAAGCCCGGCTGGTAGTAATGCACTGCTTCCGGGTCCACGATCGTGATCTGCCATTCCTCGCGTTTCAACATGCGGTTCATCCGGTTGGCGACCATGGTACCGGCGCTGCCAGCGCCCAAAATCAACAGTTTCTTCATTAAATGCGCTCCTTGATTGAATGATTATCCAAGCTGGGTCAGGCTGGCAATTTGCTGCAGCCGGTCCATAAAGTTAGTGCGTTCCCGCAGGATGCTCATCACCGCCCGGGCGGCGGTGACAGGCCAGGCTTCCACCCGCACCTTTTGGGCGGGGTCAATTACCGGGATCTGGCGGGCGGCAGCCTGCAGATCTTCCAGCGGCAGATTGTGCGTGGCGGAAATGCGCAGCAGGCGCCCGGATTCCTCGCGCGGGTCGGGTGGCTGCCAGTAGAACTGACCTGCCAGGAAGATGCCGATCTGTGCATCCCGGTCGAAGATGGGCGATCCCACGTACTGTAAACCGGATGCGCAGGTGAAAACCTGGCTGGCTTCCTTCATCTGCGCGCTGGTGCGGGCAAAGGATTGGTAGGATGCGCGGCAGGATTCCTGCCCGGTGGGAGAGGATTGAATGAGCTGGTGAAAGCGGGTGGGGTGACTGACGATGGTGAGGGGGTTGCCCTGCATATCCAGCACCACCGTGCTGAGCTGGCTGAGGTCGGCAAACAGGTCCTGGATGGTCTGTACGCAGTGGGTGGGGAAGGCTGGGTCGGAGATGGCAGGCTGGGCGGTTGCCGCCGGGCTGACGCCAAGGAAGCGTTCCACCTCGGCGCGCGGGAAGCGCCACTGCTGCCCAATCTTGATGCCCTTGAGGCGTCCATCCTGCAGCATGCGGTAGACCGTGATGCGGTCAACCTTGAGAAGATCCTGAACCTGGCGGGTGGTGAGTAAGTCGGTCATTTTGTTATATGTTGTTATATCAATTTATAACAGACGTAGTATAACAACGTATAACAACCAGATACAGTGACGAATGTCACCTTAATGTCATGACGGCGGAGGGCGGGATTGGGTCGGCACGTAGGGGCAGGGCTTGTCCCTGCCCTTTTGTCATTGCGAGCCCCCGCAGGGGGCGTGGCAATCCCTGTTTTGAAAATCACCAGATTGCTTCGCAGGTCACGCAGTGACCCGCACAATAAAACACCAGCCCCGCGGGGTGCGGGGCTGGCGGGTGAAGTCAACCTGCGGTCTAGTACTCCGGCATGGGCGGAGCAGCGGGTTTGTCCTTCTCGGGCACATCGGTGATGAGCGCCTCGGTCGTCAGGATCATGGCAGCGATGGAAGCTGCATTCTCCAGCGCACCGCGGGTCACCTTGGCGGGATCGATCACGCCTTCCTTGACCATGTCCACGTACTCATCGGTCAGGACGTTGTAGCCAATCTTCAGGTTCTTGGCTTTCTTCTGCGCCTGGCGGACGTTTTCCACCACCACGGAGCCTTCCTTGCCGGCGTTTTCCACGATCTTGCGCATCGGAACTTCCAGCGCCTTGCGGACGATGTTGACGCCGATCTTGCTGTCTTCGTCGTCCATGGAAAGCTTGTCCAGTGCGGGGATGGCATTGATGAGCGCCACACCGCCGCCGGGGACGATGCCTTCTTCCACAGCCGCGCGGGTTGCAGAGAGAGCGTCTTCCACGCGATGCTTCTTTTCCTTCAGTTCGGTTTCGGTTGCAGCGCCCACGCGGATGATTGCCACACCGCCGGAGAGCTTCGCCAGCCGTTCCTGGAGTTTTTCGCGGTCATAATCGCTGGTGGATTTGTCAATTTCCACGCGGATCTGCTCGATGCGAGCCTTGATTCCATCGGAATTACCGGCACCGCCCACAATGGTGGTGCTGTCCTTGTCTGCCACAACCTTGTCCGCCTGACCAAGATCGGCAACCGTGGCGGTTTCCAGCTTGCGTCCCATTTCTTCGGAGATCACGGTTGCGCCGGTGAGGACAGCGATGTCCTGCAGCATGGCTTTGCGGCGATCGCCAAAACCGGGGGCTTTGACAGCCAGCGCCGTCCACACGCCGCGGATGCGGTTGAGGACGAGGGTCGCCAGGGCTTCGCCGTCAATATCTTCGGCGATGATCACAAATTCGCGCTTGCCCATCTGGAGCAGTTTTTCCAGGATGGGGACGATATCGGAAGCGGCGGAAATCTTGCGGTCGTAGATCAGGATGTAGGGCTTGTCGAGGACAACTTCCATCCGGTCGGCATCGGTGATGAAGTAGGGCGAAATGTAGCCGCGGTCAAATTCCATGCCTTCCACGTATTCGGTTTCAAATTCCAAACCCTTGGATTCTTCCACCGTGATGACGCCGTCCTTGCCAACCTTGTCCATTACCTCGGCAATCAGGTCGCCGATGGCTTTGTCCTGGGCAGAGATCGTCGCAACAGCGGCAATGTCCGACTTGGTGGTGATTTCAATTGACTGGCCGCGGATCTGATCGGCAACCACCTTGGAGGCAGCTTCGATGCCGCGCTTCAGCAGCATGGGATTGGCACCGGCGGCGAGGGTCTTCAAACCCTCGGTAACGATGGCGTGCGCCAGCACCGTGGAGGTGGTGGTGCCGTCACCGGCGATGTCGTTGGTCTTGGTGGCGGCTTCCTTCAGAAGCTGCGCACCCATGTTCTCAAAGGGATCTTCCAGTTCAATTTCCTTTGCCACGGTCACGCCGTCGTGCGTGATGGTGGGGGAACCGTACTTGCGGTCGAGCGCCACATTGCGACCCTTCGGTCCAAGCGTGGTGGCGACTGCATTCGCAACAATATCAATGCCGCCCTTCAGTTTGCGGCGAGCTTCTTCAGCAAAAACAAGTTGTTTGGCACCCATAGGACTACTCCGTTCGTTGGATTATTTGTTTTCAACAATGGCAAGCAGGTCGCTCTCGCGCAGGATGAGCAGTTTCTTGCCTTCAATCTTGATTTCCGTGCCGCCGTACTTGGCGAACAGAACCACATCCCCAACCTTCACATCCATGGGGATATATTTTCCGGTATCATCCCGGTCGCCGGGACCAACGGAAAGGACGGTGCCCTTCTGGGGCTTTTCTTTGGCGGTATCGGGCAGAACGATGCCACCGGCGGTGACCTCTTCCTGTTCCAGAGGTTCCACGACCACACGACTGCCAAGGGGTTTGAGATGAATTGCCATACATTCCTCCTGATAAGGATATTGATTGATTGGGTGTTGATTTTAGCAATCAATTGCTAATACTGCTAAAACCAAGCCCTAGTATATTCAGGATTGGGATGAAAGTCAAGATGCAATTTTTGATTCTTACAGAATTCTGACAAACCGGCAGGCAGGGTTACTCCTCAAAGCAACCGATCTCAACATGGAAATCCTGCGTCATTTTGATTTGCAGCGTCCGTGTCGGGCTCGTCCCTGCCCCCGTCGTTGCGAGCCCTCGCAGGGGGCACTGCACTGCGTGCCGTGCGGTAGGGGCGACACTTGCACCGCACTGCGTTTGGTGCAAGTGTCGCCCCTACAAAAACAGGGGATTGCGGTTGGGCGCGTAGGGGCAGGTCTGTGCATGGGTTGACCCTGCCCTCTCCGCGCGTAGAC
>ERZ1645192.1682-NODE-1682-length-18447-cov-7.079872_pt1 | contig 18447 bp, 18 predicted proteins | sample MGYA00575354_ERZ1645192 | MGnify/ENA primary metagenome ERZ1645192 (study PRJEB40844, sample SAMN11349763) | freshwater sediment metagenome | isolation source: river sediment | host: Sediment | place: India: Faizupur Khadar , New Delhi | collected 2017-02-21 ... | reverse complement strand
TATCTTAAAGCGGTCCATAACTCATGCCTCCTGGTATCTGCTGCCAGAATCAGTTCCTGCCGGTTTTGAGCCTTTTCTATTGCCTGTGCCAGTGGTTCATCCTTCACAACCTTCCGGCACCATGTGGTAAAATCACCGTTCTGATGATGAAATTCGATTGAGTCGGATGGTACAATCTGCAGCATCTCGGCAAACTGATCCATGTCAAAGGCTACATGTCCGGTATATCCTACCGGGCTGGAGAAGTAAAAGGCATCATCGATTGGAATGGACCGGAGTGGATAGAGAAACTCCTTTTTATCCATGGTTGGAATGGAACGCTCAATAAAATCTGCCAGGGTATCCATATAGGTAATAAACGCTTCATGCTCCGGCTGATGACTGAAGTATGTATGAACTTCACCACATGACCCGTGTTTACATGACATATAGTAGAAATGATCGCTTATCTGCAGACACCTCCAGGTATGTTTATCTGTGCAGAATGGATCTGCCCGCTGTACTGACCTGAATGCATTCTTCTGTTTCCGGTTTTCAATCCATGCGGTGCCATCCTTTTCTGCATCTGCCCAGGAGACAGGCAGGGGAATTGAAAACTCATCATGAACCGGGAAGGAGAGAATGTCAGAAGGTTTTATCATCTGAACATCAGATTTTCGCATTTCAGGTCCCAGATATCTGAAAAATTCATGAATTCCTGACTCAACCCAGTAATGTTCCCCGATGGTCTCATAATCGATAAATACCGGAACAAAATCGCCGGGAGTCTGTGAGACCCAGTTTGCGTACCGGTCAGCGGTCAGGGGCCATGCCTCCCAGTCCTGGCAGGTAAACCTGAATGCAATATCGTCGGAGAGCTTGAAATTGCGCATGATGACCGGCAGGCCGGCACACTGGTACAGATAATTCGGGCTCCGCCATTCAAGGATGTGATCTACACCTTCAGTAAAACATGCCTTAAACCCAAGATCCTTCACGGTGGCTGCAATCCGGTTATCAAAGAGAAATTCTGTATTCTCAAATACCTGGGGAGTTACTCCGAACACGTCTTTGAGGAGATCGCGATGCAGGTTGACCTGATTACAGAATTCATCCATGGTCCAGAACAGGCTGGAGATACTATGAAAGTAGGTCTGCCCGATCATCTCAACATTTTTATGCTGAGCTGCCTGCCTGAAGAGATCAAGGACATCAGGTGCCCATTTTTCCATCTGTTCAATGAGAACTCCGGAAAGAGAAAACGCACAGCAAAATCCGTCGTCCAGCTGATCCAGAATGATCGATGTCGCCGGCTCATAACATTTATTGCATACCCGAAGCAGGATTTCTTTATTGGCGTCGTCAAAATAGCGCTCCATTGGGTCATCAGGACCGCTGGCAGAATCAGGTCTGAATCCCTTTTTCAGTCGATATGGTTGATGAACTTCAAACCCGATACAAAACCGCTGATTCATAGATACTCCGGAATTGGTATGAAAAAGAGCCCGTATGTTCTATCAGGAACCGTTGACTGAACCATATTGTTACTTTTCCGGTATTCAATATAAAATGTCCGTGGCTTGTTCGTTCAGAAAAAACGTGATGAACTCAAACCTATAGAAAAAAATAAACCTGATGCCAGTGGATTTTACTTCAATGGATAGTACGATCCTTCAGATGCTGATGGACCCTGTTGTGATAATTTTCATATTATGCACAATAGTTGCGATCATTGGTAAATTTCTTCGTTCATGGATACTTTCATGTACAATGATCCTGCTATTCGGGCTTCTTATTATCATAGTCGCAGTCACAATCGGGCAACTTGCAGGACTTGAAGATCAGATCCGTTATTTAATTACCGCGAAATATTCCTTTTTTTCATCCATCTCCCTGACACTTCGGGATATCATTCTGACCGTGTTTGTGATTATGGCATTTCAGCTGGCCCTGGCATTGCATGTGACACGGGCGGATGTGGAATTTCAGAAACGATTTTTATGGTTGCCCAGAAGGCACTGCTGCCATTATGAGATGGAGTATACCCTTGATTCACTTTCAAAAAAGTTAAAAGGAAAATAGGCTATCAAAAGAACGAGTAATTTATTCGGGTTTTTTCCCGGCCGCAATAAGATTATAGGCCAGATATGGAATGTTATCTTCAATAAATGACTCAACTTTTTTTGCTATCATAAAGAGCGGGCCGGCTAGATTAAAGTGAGCAAATGAACATCTGAAGATCTCGATATCCTCAAACCCTGCTTTACTCAGAAGATCGTACATCTCTTTTGCGCAATAGTAATGCTCGGCAAATGATCCGACTCCGACACGCCGTATCCTCATTTTTGCTCCAATGGAGTAGAGAGCCGGAAGGCTTGATGTAAAGATATTTTTCCCAAGAGTGCAAACCGCAAGCCTGCCTCCGGGAACAAGAACCCGATGACAGTCAGCAAGACTCTGAGCAGGATTCTGAAGATATGAAAACGCCAGGAGACTCGAGATTGAATCAAAAGAATCTGACTCAAAGGGCAGAAGCTCTGCATTTCCAACCACATAGGGAAGATCCGGGTATCGTTCCTGTGCTTTTTTAATCATGCCAGGGCTGATATCAATACCGGTAGCGGTCCGATCTGTTCCTTCCTTCAGGTATCGCTCCAGGAAAAGCCCGGTACCGCATCCGATGTCAAGAAGATGGCCGGTTGGATTTATTTTCCCAAGCACTGCCCCGGCGATATGATCATAATAGATTTTCCCTCGCTCCCGGTGATCATACCGCTGGTCATATACATCGGCGATGTCATCATAATGAGATTGTACACGGGCCTCAACCGATGCCTTTGTTCCTGCTATGAAAACACCTCCGCTACAATGGTGGTTACCAGGGCATTGACCTGCAGATACTCATTTCCGGCATGGGTCAGTCGGGCATCGGCATCAGCAAGCCGGGTCACAATCTCTGGATCATTGTATTCTCGTTCGGTGACCTGAAGCAGTGTGGAGATTACCTCTCTACCAGACAGACCCTGAGCAATCATAAGATCCTGCAGCCGTTTTTGTGCCCCGGCGATGTCTTTCGCCTTCATGGCATGGAGTGCAAGGCACGCTTCTTCCTGGGTATCAGTTCTGCTTAATGTATCCGGATTAAATGGTATTTTTGTCTCAACCCTGACCTGCAGGTACATAATAGCCTTTCTTAAATCACCGCCGGCTGCAGCGACAATAAGACCAATCTCATCTTCAGAAACCCTGCCCTCATCAGGAATATCATTCTGGATCTTTAAAAGACAGTCACGGATAACCTCACGTGGTAACGGTGTAAAAAAGAGAGGAAGACACCGTGATTTGATCGGAGGGATGAGGGTGGATGCCTGTGTTGTGCAAAATACGAACCGGCAGGTACTGCTGTATCGCTCCATGGTCCGGCGGAGAGCATGCTGGATATCATGCGATAGGGCATGGGCATCTTCAAAAAGCATCACCTTGAACTCTGCATTTATCGGACGAATGGATGCGTATGATGATATGATATGTTTGAAATTTGACAGAAATGATTCATCAGACCGGTACAGGTGTAAAAACCGCTCATCAGTCTCAAGGGCTGATTTTCCCCGCTCCATAAGATCAGAGGTCCTGAAGATGGTAACATTATCCTGCCACGTATCTCCATATAATTCCCGTAGGGTTGCCTCGACCGATGCTGATTTCCCTGTTCCTGGTGGGCCGGATACTACGAGATGCGGGAGGTTTTTTGTTGCGGCACATCGCCTGAGCACTTCACACACCCGTTCCTGACCGAGTATCTGGTCAAAAGTGACCGGACGATATTTTTCAATCCAGAACATTCAAAAGCCTCCTCCGTATATATTCAAGGGCATCCCTGATAAATCCGGTTCCGTCAATTTCCCGTGTAAGCCCGGTTATCTCATCCGGACCAAGCTCAGTACAAAACCTGGCAATATGAGGAAGAGCCCGGGTTACTTCATCAATGACCGGCACCGTAGCGACCCTTGATGTCCGGGAGAGCGGGTTTAAATCAATAGCAATGACTTTTTTGCCCATATCGATGAGGGCCTGTGCCCGATCTCCGTCTTCGAGGGGGACCAGTATCACATCGGCTGAGTGCATCCCATCAAAGTGGCAGAGACCCCGGTCATGGTCCAGGGGAATATACCGGGAGACGCTTCCCTCAACAAGGGTGACACCATGGTTTCTGAGTAACACTGATATTGCCTGTACCCGCTCATCTGTCCGGTGAAACAGATTTACTTCAACCCGTGCCTTTGATGCCTGTTGAAGCTCTGCTATCTCTTTTGCAGCCAGGGCCGCAGTATTGCCATTTACTGATATAACCGGATGGATTGCGGAGAGAAGAAGAGCTGCTGCTACTTTTTCAGCCCTGAGTGCAGACTCTGTTGTCTCTTCTCCAAGCAGGTAATCAAATGCTTCTCCCCTTCCATGGGCAGTTAATCCTTCCAGTGAAACGATTCCGGTTTTGGTATACTGCGCCAGCCGTTCCCGTGTTACCAGTGATTTGTATCGTGGATGAGTTTCTGGTATCATACGCATCGTTCTCCGAATAATATCGCCGGACCTCCCGGAGATATGGTGAGTCTGTATACATCCCCGAATTTTTTCAAAACCGGTTCAGCCCTTTTCCCAATTGCAAACACTCCACACCCAAGCATGGTCATACTTGCAGGGATGTTCTCAGTATCACATGCCGTGAGAACGGATCGGATTTCATCAGAGATAAGGCCACTTTTTTCTGCAAATTCCCGTGAAAGAGACATAATATCATCAAGAGTCTTTGGTATTCTGTCAGGAAAGGACTGGGAAATCCGGTTCATCATTTCTGGTGACGATAATACTGATGAGGTTTTTATGGGGCTGATAGTCAGGGCATAGATGGGGCGAATGTCCATCTCCCGGATGATATCACCATCAGGGCCAGGTGTTTTTCTGATGACAAATCCTCCTCCCTGGCAGGCAGACACATCCCCAAGTCCTGACCGGTGCTGAACCTCGATGCGATGTGCAATCCGGGTGCATTCCAAGGGAGAGAGATTTAGCCTGTAAAGAGTATTGAGTGCATAAACCGTTCCCAGCAGTGCTGCTGCTGACATGCCATATCCGCTCCCAATCGGGAGATGGCAGCAGGTTTCTATCGAGGCCTTCACCTGCAAATATGACAGAAGATCTATAAGGATCGGAGATGAATCCGAAATCTTAACCGGTGTCCCACTACGATCAGTCTGAAATACCGTTACCGATGACACGGTACTTTTCTCTGCAACAACCCGGACTCCTTCAGAGATGACTATACCGGCTCCGATACTACCCGAGGATGCAGGATCTTCATGAATCACGGGAAGAAAGTATCCGGAGATATGGCCGGGGCAAAAGGCGGTAACACGTGTCATTTCCATGATTACAGGTGCTTGGCAATAATACGCTCAAATATCTGCGATGCGATCTCCTGTTTACTTCCCTCAATCGGTTGATTGCCGAATAAATCCATAATAGTGTATAGAGCATCTTCTGATCCCAGGTTTTCCGGTTTATTGGCGCAGACCATGGTCACCCCTCTCTGAAGAAGCTGTGTTGCCTCTTCATGTGCCGAGCTACCCAGCTTGAATGCTATTGTTATTGGTATCGTACCAAGAGCAAGATCCAGAAGTTTTGGGAGGGGATGAAGATGAATAGAGGCAGGTTTTCCACTGGGTATTTTACCATTTATACAGTCCGGGGCAAAATCGGATATCGCTGCAGCACTGATGTACAAATCAGGGACCTGCTCCTTAATCACTGACCGGATTGCATCTCCCATCGATGATGCGGATGTTATGTGGATGTTTCTTCCAACAATAATCTCATCCCGGTGAATGATGGTAACATCACCGCCCAGACGAAATGCCTCATAGGCCAATTCCCTTCCCATTTTACCAGAAGACCGTGTTGTCAGAACCCGGACATCATCCACCGGTTCTTCACATCTGCCGCTGGTAATGAGGATCTGTTTCCCTGCAAGCGGCCTGCCGGAGAGAAGTCGTTCACACCACAGGACTATCTCGTTGATGTCGGCTATTTTCGCTTTCCCCTCTTCCACCCGTGGCCCGACTATCTCAATGCCGATATCTTTCAGGGCAGCAAGATTTCTCATAACGATTTCATGCCGAAACATCGCATGATGCATAGCAGGAACCACGATGATAGGCATCTTCCTTCCAAGAGCAGTGGTTGCACAGGTTGTAACGGTTGTATCGTCAATCCCACAGGCTATCTTTGATATTGTGTTCGCCGTGCATGGTGCGATTAAAAAGAGATCGGCACGTCCCTCATCACCACAGTATTGAACATGTTCAACCTGACCGGAGATACGGACGATGGTCTCCCGGCCACTTGCATAGGTCAGGGCATCAGGGTGAATGATAGAGCAGGCAGCCTGGCTCATCACCGGTTGGACTTCAGCCCCTTTTCTGCGCAGGGCATGAATCAGACGGACCGTCTCTACTGCTGCAATGCTACCGGTTACCCCGATGAGAATTGTTTTTCCAGTCAGGATCATAATATCACCACGTCGGTTACGGTATGTACCTTCCCAGGACCAATTTTCTTTATTGTCCTATGCTCGAGGGTCGCAGTAAATCCGAACGTTTTCAGGTGCTCTTTAATTTCTATTGTATTATCTCCAATCCCATGAACATGAAGGAACGTGCCTGAGTGAACATGATGGAACGCAGTTTCGAGAAATCGGGCTGCCTCATAATAGCCCATGTGAATGCGATCATATATTCCAGAGATTGTGTCCCTGCAGTCTCCTAACGAGACAATAATCCGGGAGTCAAGAATATTTTCCTGAATATTTTTTTCCAGGTAGTACACAGCATCCGGGTTTATTTCAAGAGCATGAACAAATCCTCCGGCCTTTGCCATGGGAAGGGTGAAGTATCCGATACCGGCGAACATATCACATATCCGCTCTCCGGGTTTTACAAGACTAGCCACCCGACTTTTCTCCTCACGATTTCCCTGAGAGAACATCACTTTTGCCGGGCTTAGATGATACCGGATTCCGGATTCTTTATGCACGGTATCAGACACTTCCCCGTACAACACATCGATATCAGGAATCCGCATATCTCCTTGATGACCCCGATACCAGATTATTCCCTGGGGCTGATGAAGTTTTATCACTTCGTCAATAAGATCTGGTGTCGGCTTTCCACCATGAAAGGCGATAATGGAACCGATCTTCTGGTATCCTCTCCCCTTTCTTTTTCTCTCCGGGAGGGTCGTGGTATAGGGATATCCTTTCTGCACCGGGACATAGGCAATATCTCCCGATATCCATGGTTTTCTACTGGTATCCACCCATGAGTCTGAAAGGATTCTATTCATATCCCTGCAGGGGATCTCCCGGACATTCATAGTACAGAGATCAGACTACTAACACCCTATCTTCATCACGGATGATATGGACCCGTTCTCCGGAGACAATGGTGCGCCATGACTGAACCGGAACTTCTTCTGTCTTTCCGGTCTCTTCATTCATGAGACCAAGCGTTTCTCCATCCTGGTATATGACCAGCATGGGAATTCCATCCCTGACTGATCCGATAAACCTGGAGGGAACTGATACAGGAACTGTGCGGGGAATGCCCGATGCTAAATCAAGGTAACTGATGGTCTTTCCCTCTGCCCCCAGAATCTCGCCGTAGGTATCCCGGATATAAATGATATCACCCTTCGTATACCGTGGGAGCCGGACTGCATAGGTTATCCGGAACAGCTTTTTCCCTTCCTTTTCACCGATAAGGGTGGGATGGAGCGAAAATTTTCCTCCCATCCGCCGGGTAATATCCCGGGATATCTTTTCGCCGAGGGTCTGTGTTCCGACGATGATATCAAGACCCTCACGCCCTTCTTCCATCCGGGTAACAAATGATAACCGGTCACCCTGCAGTTGTAACTCTTCCTCTGCCTGGTAGGCAATACGCTTGGCCCGTTCCTGTTCTTCGGGAGTTGCCTTCCTGCCATCAGCACGAAGCTGCACTACTCCCTGCCAGTAATTACCGTGGTATCTGCTACACCGATCGCAGGAGTCATATTGCCAGAGAATCTCTACGGTGCAGGCTCCCTCACGTTTTTCTTTATATAATAATCCGGATACTGATATGTGTGCAAATGTCCGGTTCTTACTGTTTTCTTCCAGTTTTATGGAGATATCGGGTTTCTGGATATCCTGGAACAGATGAATTGCTGAAATTGCAGCCTCATATTCCAGATCCTCCCGTGATCGTTCACAATCACTCCAACCGTTATTATCCCGCATAGAATTACAATTCGGGCATCGTACCAGTCGGACACGGCCATCACAGGTAAACCAGTCAATATCTGATGCGCGACATTTCCCGCAGATATCGCCTGTTGGTGACGGGCCACCACATTTCGGACAGATTGCCTCTTGTAAGTCCATGTAAATCGCTTCTTTATATACGTATGATAGTTGTGTATGGGATACCGTCGATAAGACGACAGGAATCAGGTTCCAGGATCCCATGAGATACCGCAAGGTCAACACACCGCTTTCCAAATATGGTGATATTATCACCGGTCATCAGAACGCGGATAACCTCTTCTTCAGAGGCCGGTTGGTTACCGAAGAAGGCTTCATTGATAGCGACAGATATCTCACCTTCTGAATAGGTCTTACCGATTAGTTCACGGTCACATAGCCCAATTATTTCTTTGTTGTCTGCCGACCGGTGAATTCGAAGTAACATCCTGATATTATCGTGCCCCTGAACGAGAAAAACCTTTCAGGTATATCAGAGTTCGATATCTATCTCATAGACCTTCCGGGGTGTATGCATATGTATCTGGTACAGGTCTTCTTCTGTAATGCTGCCCTGCTCTAGCAGCCGGAAGGTAAAACGTGGCACTGATTTTGGACCGATGACGGCTCCAGGCCGGCTGTTCTCATCCATGTAATCACTTTCCATGGTAAATTCCCGTTTGATCCGGCAGAGCTCAGGAATCTCTTCATGTTTTGCTACAAGAGACGGGAGCAGCGGGGTATCAGGCGTGCCAAAATGTTTGATGACGCGGGCCGGATTCATTCCCTGCGATTTCGCCATATCAATCATATCTGCACACGGGCCGGATTCTGCATGAATCTGTATGGGGCATCCGGTATCAGCAGCCAGCGAGAATGCATGTACTAATACCTGGTTTGAAAGGACAGTTATCTCCTCAGTAGTTTCATAATGAGGCCGGCCACTTTTAAGTCCGATAGCCTTTCCTTCATCGACGTATTGCGCAGCGAGCGTAAGACCACCTTTCATGATCTCAGCCGCTTCTGTATAACTCATCCGTTCAGCCATGACCGTGATCTCTGCCGGATGTACCCCAAGTATGGGAAATACTACGACACCGGTCTGCTCCTGGATCTGGTCTGCTATCTCCAGAGTTTCATCAAAGACTCCTCTGAAGTCTTCTCCCCGTACGGGATGGATACCAAGAGACCAGGAGGGCTTTGTTACCAGACATATATGGGTCCCACCTGCCCGTTTGAACTCTTTTACTGCCTCTATCCCTTTCCCGTTTCTGGGATCGATATGGATATGATCATCAAGAATTGGATACTTCGGTGTCTTCATCCATCCACTCGATTCTCATCATGGGGTATTCTCCTTCCCGTGCGATACAGGCATGACATGATGCTTCATTGACCCTGACAGTCAGTTCCACATCAAGCATAAGACCTGATAATTCACTATATCCGAATGAGTTTGGTATCATGAGTTCCCGGTCAAGGCGGACTGCAATATCGGTCATATAGGGTTGTTGAATGTGCGCATTTTCTATTGCTTTCTCTAAGGATGATGCAGACTCACGGGATACCGGAACACCAACCCATTGGTGATATAAAGCACCAAGTTTTATTCCTGCTTCAAAAGCTGCCCGTTCCCTGTCAGTTATCATATCATCACATCAGTGATTTCAGTCTATTTAAGATCCCGGTTTTTTCAGGCATCCTCATCTGGGTTCATATGGTTAACTAGCATGGAGTCCAACAGGTACACAATGGCTATCCATCCGATAGAATTCAGATATGGCACCCCTGAGATGAAACAGGTCTTTAGTGAGGAACACCGGTTCCGGTGCATTATTGAAGCTGAGATCGCCCTTGCCCATGCCGAGGGAGCACTGGGCATGATCCCCCGGGAAGATGCAGAAATTATCGCAGAGAAAGCACGCGGAGCATCACTGGAACGCTCAAAAGAGATCGAAGAAGAGATACACCATGATATGATGGCGGTTGTCCGGGCAGTTTCAGAGGTATGTGGCCAGGCAGGAAGATGGATCCACTATGGAGCGACCTCAAATGATATTCTTGACACCGCGACCGGACTTCAGCTTCGTGATGCACTCGATATTCTGGAAACCAAATTAAAATCGCTTCTTTCAGTCCTTCTTGACCGTGCTGAAGAGACTCGTCATCTGGTGTGTATTGGACGGACCCATGGTCAGCATGGTGTCCCGACAACGTTCGGACTTCGGTTCGCGATATGGGCAAGTGAAATCGGGCGCCATATTGAACGATTGTCACAGATGAGACCCCGGGTTTGTGTTGGACAACTCACAGGTGCAGTCGGGACCCAGGCAGCACTTGGTGAGAAGGGGATGGAGATACAGGAACGGATGATGAAGTACCTGAACATCGCATCGGTTGATGTCTCAAACCAGATCATCCAGCGTGACCGGTATGCTGAATATTTTTGTTTCCTTGCAAATCTGGCTACAACGCTTGACAAAATCGGGGTTGAGATCCGCTCACTGCAAAGAACAGAGATCGGTGAGGTCGAAGAGGCCTTTGGTGCAAAGCAGGTCGGATCCTCTACCATGCCTCATAAGAGAAATCCAATAAAAAGTGAGCAGGTATGTGGACTTGCCCGGATTATCAGATCATCAGTTGAGCCGGCATTTCAAAACAATACTCTCTGGGACGAGCGGGATTTAACAAATTCATCACCTGAACGTATTTTATTCCCTGAAGCTACCATCCTGACCGACCATATCCTGAAGATCATGATCTCAGTTCTGGAAGGCCTGAACCTGAAAGAAGATAAAATAAAGCAGAACCTTGCCATGCTTCACGGAATTAACATGGCCGAATCGGTTATGATTGAACTGACAAAGAAGGGGATGGGACGCCAGGAAGCTCACGAAGTTATCAGAGAGAAGAGTATGGAAGCTCTGGCATCACAAAAGCCGTTATCAGTGCTCCTATCGCAGACCGCTGAAGTAACACAAGTAATCCCGGCACAAGAAATTGAGAAACTGCTGGACCCTGAATCATATATCGGAACATCGGTTCAGCAGGTGGAAAAAGTAGTGAAAAAGTTACGTTCTCTCTATCTCTGACCTTACCACTTTTTTAATCATACACACCGGTAAAGACCGATCCATACCGCTCAAATTTAAAATCTGAACGGGTGATTGGATCGGTGGAGAATTTCCAGGTCTTTTTTGGTTCCAGGTAATCTATTGTGGCATACGCATTGCCTATCTGATTCCCGTCTGCATTGAACAGATTAAAGGTAAGGACGATGATATCGATGGTTTTATCATCTAGGTTTTTGATCTCGCCTCTGATATAGGCTTTATCCCTGGCAACCCGGTCGATATATGTTTTTTTAATGGAAAGGTTCACCTGAGTATCCTCAGTACATTCTAGATATCCAAAAGGTCGTGAAATGAAAAGTTTTCTCCCATCCGTTCCTTCTTTTTGAATAGTTTCCTGGATCTGATAGTTTACCGAATCATACATCGGAAAGGAGTTCCCAGAATCTTCTATAGTTATAACCTGATCTGAGAAGACGGGAACTGATGAGAAAAGAATACAGGCACCACATCCAATAAGAATTGAGAGTAAAATCAGTTCCTTCTTAATATACTTTATACCTTTCATATGACAGCCCCCTGTATTGAATAATACCCCATATTAGCAACACCCACGCTTTTTGCTAGATTTTGATCTGTTTACCGTGATTATAAGACTACCGATATAAAATTAAAAGAAGAGAATGGGAGGAGTAAAAATCTGACAGGCACTACCGGTAAGCCGCATTTATATGAGGGAGAGCAGAAATATGATGAGGTATTGGATCTAAGCAGATTGAGAATATTTTTAGTATATTCACAGGGACGTTATAGTGAATATATCATAGTACTATGAGACTCATTACCATACCAATAATAATACTGATAGTTTTTGTTTTATTCGCAGTAATTACTCCTGTGCTTCTTCTTGAAGGGATTGAAAGCGTTTTACCTGCTGATATAAAAGAAAATACTGCCGAGCTCAGACAGAACATTGCTCATCTTTTCATTGATGTTTCATCTCTTCTGGGCCGATATGATACCTGTATTGACCTGTATGATTACCTGATTTACCGATATCCTGATGCCAGTGAATATTTTGGTAAAAAAGCGGTATACCTTCATAAGATTGGAAAGCTGGAAGAAACAATCACTGCACTGGATGGGGCAATAGCCCGTGATCCTGAAAATGTTGATTACTTACTTCGAAAAGCACGATTATCGAAAGCAATCTACAAGAACGAACAATCGAATCAGACATACCGGCAGATAGATCAGGTAACTCCAAATACGGCAATTAATTTTGCTTTTGCCGGAGATGCAGCACTTGATCAGAGTAAATACATTTCAGCTCTTGAACGGTATACGAATTCTCTAACTTTAAACCCATCAGATTCTCTCATTTGGGAAAAACGTGGAGATGTAATCTTTGCCCTCCTAACTATTCCCACCGCCGGCCTGACTGCTGATGAAAAATTGAGAAATCAGGATCTTTATGCAGAAGGTATCAGAAGCTATGAAAATGCCATGAGGTTAAAACCAGACAGAGAGCATGAGATAAAGGTAAAGATGAACAAGAGGTCGGATATTTTTGTTCCGAAATCGATAGCTGAACTGGAATCACGGTATACCCAGTACCGGTATCTCGGATGAACGGGTATTCTGGTGTTCACATGAAACACATCCAAATTTTAAAATTTGTTTGTATTGTCATCCTGATGGCGCTTACGACTTTTCATTCTGTATATGCGGGTTCTCCGTACTCATATAGTGAGTGGAAGGACATCCTCGCCATTGGGGAAGACAAAGATTACACCATTGGTGCTGATCTCATTCTGAATATTGAGCCGGACAGGTACTATAGAAACCCGGGTGACGAGATCATCCTTTCCGGGATTCTGAAAGGGATTTTTGGTCCGTTATCTGGTTCAGAAATTCTCATAGAACGGACAAACAATACATCAGAGAGTACTTTTCTGAATACGGTCACGAATGATGCAGGAGTATTTGTTTTTTCTGACCTTCTCACGGAACCTGGGATATACACCTACCAGGCAACCTATGATCCCGGCCAGGAAATGAATGCTGAAATCATGAAAAGTCAGAAACTTGAGATTTCATGTATACAGTCTGATGGTGCAATAATATACGAACCGAATGAGAGTTCCTTGTATTGGGGTCAAGGGACAGTGCCTTCATCAGATGCAGAACCGGAAATATCGGTGAATCTTAATACCAATACTTCTGGATTCATACCCGGACAACAGATCTTATTCTCCGGTAAAGTTACCAATAAAGGACGTCCGGTTGCATATGCACCAGTCTCAATAACACCAGAAATAACCGGATTCTCCCTGCATGGAGAACCGGTTGTATACCAGACCAGTACAGACGGGACAATGAATACCTCATTTCATATGACCGGTCCTGATCCCCTCAGCTTCTCCCTCAGTTATCAAAAAAACCGGAATGAACCAACATATCAGTCTGAACCGGTAATAGTCTCCCCTCTTTTCCCAGCATTGAACCCGCCTGCCCGAATTGTTCATACATCCGAAACACTTGATGCATATATCGACAATGAATCGGTTGAGTCTTTACAGAATATTACACTCTATGGATGGTATTGCACCAAGGAGGGTGAGCCAGGATCCCTCGCAACACTGGACCTGGTGTGGTATAATTTTGGTGGGAAATTCTGGGATCAATATCAGAACAGCAGTAAAATCCTGACAAATGCACACGGGCTCTTTGAATGCACGGTTCCTGCACCACAGACACCGGGAATGTACCTGTTAGCTATAAAAAGGGAGGGTAACTCAACCACCCCGGCAGTGTACTCTAATGTTATTGCCCTCCCGGTGACTCCCCGGGAAGAGGAAACTGAGGAAATTGTTGACATTCTAATGTCATCTCCCGGTCAGGTACTCATATCCGCTGCTCCAGTACCTGCAAAGGTTTCTGAAGAGCTCACTATTTTGGTCTCTCCGGTTGGCATTGAGGCCATGGATTCTGATGACATGTATCTCTCCATCTATTATTCAATGAATGGGATTGACTGGAGTCTTTTTGAAGAGAAAACTTCTGGCTTGCCATCCGAAGAGATGGTCATATCTGTCATACCTGAAGAAGAGGGATACCTCTATTTCAAGGCTACTTTGGACAATCACGCAGGAGTTCTTATGAACTCACAAATTTTGGTAATTCCGGTGATAAAATAAAAAAAAGGGTTTAAACGAGACCAAATACATGTAGTACCATCAGAAGGATTGCACCAGGAATCCCTGCGATTGCGCACACAATGACTGCAATCCATCCAATTTCGATATCTGGAAGTCCTAACAAGGGGAATATATTGAGAACCTTAACTACCCCAAGGAGAAGAAGTCCGAGAATAGAGTTAATGACTAATTTAACAATATTTTGCAAGAGGTGCCAGAGTACGACAAGCACGATCAGACACAGGACAATAAGTATGAGTGTACCAATCATACAATGTTTCTCCAGATATTATTATATTAAACTATCAGAACGCATCTTACATGGAAGTCTTGACCTGATACTATCAGGAAGATCGTATCGAAGAAATCAGACCATACATTTTCATTAGAAATTTTATACGGAGTAAATAGATGGATGCAATTCGCTTTTTCCGAATATACGATGTTGGAAAGGAGATTGACATCAATCTTCTCGAGACAGAACTTGCCCGGAGTTATTATACAGCCCGGGCCAATTTTCAGAGGATCAAACAGAAATCCATCAGGATAGAGGAACCACCGCTCTTACTGCGGATGCATCCCACCGATGTGACACTAAGCGGAATACGGTATGATCTTCTCGTATCAGCAAAAATATATGATATCGGGGCCATCAGCCTCTGTTTTGTATATGAATCACCCGATAACCTATCGCAAGGCACGCTCGAAGAGACCGGACTGTCCTTTACCAATGAGGAGGTAATTTCTGACCTGTTCTCTTCATACTTACATAACCTGAAAGAGATTCTCCGGCCGCATATATCAGATATACAAATTGATGATACCTTTTATGAAGATTATATTATATATTTCACCGATAATCATGAAGAGTTAATAGATCCTGCAGTACTCCTCCTTGGTGAGAAAACACGGTTCTCACATCAGATGAGAGAGGAGATCCTTAAAAACAGTTTAAGTTACACTGAAGATGATATCACTATTCTTTCATGGAATGCAGCCCTGTTGAAAAATCCGGAAGTCCCGACTGACCTTTTTGATCTCATCGAGTATGCAAATGTGCAGGTATTTGAACTCCGGTACTATGATCAGGAACTCTCCAGAAAGATGGAGAAGATGTATCATGATATTGAACTCGCTGATCGCCTGACATGGATCAGCCGGATGCGGGTGTATCACCGAATCATGTCTGATCTGATGGAAATTCATGCAGAAGTATCAGAAATTACTGAAAAAGTGAATAACCTCATCAAGGTGACTGAAGACATCTACTATGCCAGAATATATGCAACAGCTCTGAAGGTATTACGAAGTCAGCTCTGGAGTGATAGTGTTAACCGGAAGATTGAGGTAATTCAGGAAAATTACTCGATGCTGTCGGATGAAGTCCGAATCCAGCATTCTAACTTCCTCGAATGGGTGATTATCATTCTGATTTCCATTGAACTGATATTTGCTATCTGGGAGTATATCTGGTAAGATTGCTATGCTGGCGCAAAAGGAAGCAATACGGTCAGATCTTCGGGAACGGAGATGGAATATTCCTGGTGATGTCAGAAAAGAGATGAGCCGCCAGATCTGTACAAACCTGTCACAGGTTATTCATCCCTGCGAGACGGTTCTGGTCTATTGTGCCAAAGAGCCGGAAGTTGAGACATCCTGGTTTATCGATCATCTCCTCCACCATGAACGAAAAGTAATCGTCCCGATTATTGAAGAAGAGAATGTCGGTCTTCGCTTATCATATATTAGTGACCGAAATGATCTGAAACCAAGTACCTTTCATGTCCCTGAACCTGTAGATTGTGAAGATCCGGCAGATCCTCACCATGTAACTTGTGCAATTATTCCCATGCTTGGTTTTGACAGGTCCGGGGGGAGGATCGGATATGGAGCCGGGTATTATGATCGTTTTTTATCTGAGCACACCCATATTAAAAAGATAGGGATTGCCTACTCTGTTCAGGAGGTTCCCACCATTCCGGTTCAGGACCATGATATCAGGATGGATATTATTGTGACTGAAACCTCCACATACCGGTGCTCTCAGGATAACGTATGACTGTAAAATCAGGGATTCGACTTGAAGTCCGTCGGGCTGCCGAAGAAGACGCAGGAAAGGGTCTTGCACGGATTCATCCAGCTGTAATGCGTGCACTCGGCATTGTAAATGGAGAATTTATCGAGATCCTTGGTGGGAAACGGGCAGTTGCAGCAGCCTGGAGTTCACAAAGCAGCACCCAGGGCCGGAATGATATCGCAATAGATGGAGAGATACGAAGTAATGCCGGGTGTGGTATAGATGACCGGGTTATCGTCAGACGGGTAACGGTCCATGATGTTCGAAAGGTAATCCTGCAACCGGTTACCAGTATCTCACTGAACAATCCAGAAATTCTTCTTGCGAAAAAATTGCGGGGAAGACCGGTAATAGAAGGTCAGACAGTCAGAATTGACCTCATTGGAAATACTGTTACTTTTGTTGTATCCAGTCTTGAGCCTCGTGGGACCGGAGTTGTCACCTTCACCACCGAAGTCATCCTGAATGATACCCCCTACCAGACAGAGGAGAAGAAGAGCGAGGAATTATCTATCCACTATGAAGATATCGGTGGGCTTTCAAGAGAAATAAGTCTTATCCGGGAGATGGTGGAGATTCCACTTCGCTATCCCAGAATATTTGAGCGCCTCGGTATTGACTCACCAAAAGGGGTGTTGCTGTACGGGCCTCCTGGAACCGGAAAAACGCTTTTAGCCAGGGCGGTTGCGAGTGAAGTGGATGCTCATTTCATACCCCTCTCCGGCCCTGAAGTGATGAGCAGATATTACGGGGATTCGGAAAAGAAGATCCGTGAGATATTTGAAGAAGCCAGACAGAAAGCGCCCTCCATCATCTTCATCGATGAGATAGATTCCATTGCCACAAAGCGTCAGGACACAACCGGTGAAGTGGAGCGACGGGTGACAGCCCAGATTCTGACCATGATGGACGGTCTTGCCTCCCGTGGTCAGGTGGTCGTCATTGCTGCAACCAATATGCCCGACTCTATTGATCCTGCTCTCCGTCGGGGCGGACGGTTTGATCGGGAGATAGAGATTGGGATTCCAGACAAGACCGGAAGGCTTGAAATCTATCATGTCCACACCCGGACCATGCCCCTTGCTGAAGATGTAGAACTTGAGTACTACGCAGAGACCAGTTACGGGTTTGTCGGGGCAGATATAGCACTTCACTGTAAAGAAGCCGCAATGCATGCATTACGCAATATCATGAGCCGGATGAAGGAGGACGAGGAGGTTCCTGCTGAAATTATCGACTCATTAATGATCACCAATCATGACTTCCAGGAATCAAGAAAAGGGATTGAACCTTCTGCAATGCGAGAGTTGTATGTAGAAATTCCTGAAGTTCCCTGGGATATGGTGGAGGGTCTTGATGCTGAAAAGCATGATATAGAAAAGATCATAGAGTGGCCGGTTCATAGAAGGGAAGCGTTTGAGAAACTGAAGATAAAACCACCAAAAGGAATTCTTCTCTTCGGTCCTCCGGGAACTGGAAAAACACTCCTAGCGAAGGCGGTCGCTGCCAAATCACGGATGAATTTTATCTCGGTGAAGGGTCCGGAACTTTTATCAAAATGGGTTGGTGAATCAGAGAAACAGGTGCGGGAGGCATTTCGAAAGGCCCGGCAATCAGCACCCTCCATCATCTTTTTTGATGAGATAGATGCCCTTGTCCAGCAACGCGGCCAGCAACACACAAACTCACGGGTCGGAGAGAGCGTGTTATCTCAGATCCTTACCGAGATGGACGGGGTCGAAGAACTCTCCGGGGTGGTCATTATGGCCGCTACGAACCGGCCTG
>ERZ1645192.1681-NODE-1681-length-18452-cov-6.608197_pt1 | contig 18452 bp, 13 predicted proteins | sample MGYA00575354_ERZ1645192 | MGnify/ENA primary metagenome ERZ1645192 (study PRJEB40844, sample SAMN11349763) | freshwater sediment metagenome | isolation source: river sediment | host: Sediment | place: India: Faizupur Khadar , New Delhi | collected 2017-02-21 ... | reverse complement strand
ATGAAAAAGTTTACCGGACGTAAAAAAGAGCTTGATCAGCTTCAGAAAGCCATTGTATCAGGCAAATCAGAATTTATTGCAGTATACGGAAGAAGGAGGATCGGGAAGACTTATTTAATACGACAGGCCTTTTCCAAAATTTTCACATTTCATGTTACAGCACTGAGCAATGCGGATTATCTGATGCAGCTGGCAAATTTCAATGTTGAACTTATGAAACTATGCCCTGATGAACAGATAAAACCACCTTCAGGATGGCTTGATGCCTTTGAATCACTGAGATACCTGCTTGAAAAGAATTTTCCGGAAAAGAAAAGGAAAGTCATCTTCCTTGACGAACTCCCATGGTTTGATACACATAATTCCGGATTCATGCCGGCATTTGAGCATTTCTGGAACCACTGGGCTTCGGCAAGGAAGGACATTATCCTTGTTGTCTGCGGATCAGCTGCATCGTGGATGATAAACAAACTCATCAACAATAAAGGAGGGCTTCACAACAGGATAACATTGAAGATCAAAGTATTTCCCTTCACCCTTAATGAATGTGAACAATTCCTGCTTTCAGACAATATGACTCTCGATCGTTACCAGATTACACAGCTTTATATGGTTCTGGGCGGCGTTCCATTTTACTGGGACCAGGTAGTGAAGGGCAAAAGTGCAGTACAAAACATAAATGATATCTGCTTCACTGAAACTGGTTTGCTCAGGAATGAATTCAACAACCTTTTCAGGTCTCTTTTTGATAATTATCAGAAGCATGAAGCTGTTATAAAAGCTATTGCATCAAAAAGCAGCGGTCTCACACGCGATGATATAATTCGCAAAACAAGCCTGCCCAATGCCGGAAGCACTACAAGAATACTGCAGGAACTTGAAGAAAGCGGTTTCCTGAATAAATTTTTGCCATACGGGAAGAAAGAGCGCAACAGCCTGTACCAGCTTACCGATAATTACACTTTGTTTTATTTCAAATTCCTCAGAGACCTCGGCAAAGATCAGAATACCAGCTGGATCACATATTTTGACACTCCCTCATACAGAGCATGGAGCGGTTATGCTTTTGAAACGATTTGCCTTAAACATATTGATCATATAAAACATTCATTGGGCATTTCAGGTGTCCAGACAGCTGTCTCATCCTGGCGCTGCAATACGAAAAATAAAGGCGCACAGATTGACCTGATAATTGACAGAAGGGATATGACTATAAATATCTGTGAAATAAAATTCTCTGTAAATAAGTTCATTATAAATAAAAAATATCAGAATATTCTTCAAAACAAGATCTCACTTTTCAGGGAAGAAACAGGAACAAAAAAAGCTCTGTTCCTTACTTTTATAACTACATTTGGAATAGATAGTGCAAGTACAGGATCTGGTCTCGTTCAAAACAGCCTGACACTTGACAATCTGTTCATTCGGGATGACTAAGATTATTTTTATTTTTTATAATTTGGCAAGAATGAGACAACGGTATTTAAATAAGAGCCTCCTGCTAATAACAGCAGTTCTGCTAATAACAGGAAATGTATCAGCCCGTGAATACAACATAACTGATTATGGAGCTGAAAAAGGCAAGAACTCAACTTCTGCCATTCAGAAAGCTGTAGATGAGTGCTTTGCAGCAGGCGGAGGCAGGGTTATAATTCCGGCCGGAACCTTTATCACAGGACCGGTGATCCTCAACAGCAACGTGAACGTGTTTCTTGAAAGCGGCGCTGTGCTGAAAGGAAGTGAAAACATTGAAGACTACAGGTCAGGCAATACAGTAAGAGGGATATTCTTCTGCGAGGATGCATGCAATATTTCAATAACCGGGGATGGTACAATTGATGCCAGCGGATCGCATTTTTATGATTTCACAAAGAACCATGGCTTTCCTGATTTTAACAGGTCAGTCACCCGTCAGAAGGATGATTACATGAAGGATGGTACCTTCTTCAGTGACGGACCTGTAAAAAGACTAGCAATGCCGGGCATGACTATAGTATTTTTCCACTGCACGGGAATTACACTGTCAGGGATTACTGTAAAAAACACCCCTGTCTGGGCAATAAGGTTCGGCTACTGTGAAGATGTGCTTGTCACAGGGATCACAATCAGGAATAATATCCTTATACCAAACAGTGACGGGATTCACTGCACTGCATCAAGGAACATCCGGATTTCTGATTGTGACATTGTTGCAGGTGATGATGCAATTATAATGACAGGCTTTGACAAAAATGAAAACACTCCACCTTACAGCATGGAGGAACAGCAAAAGAAAACCTACGGGAATAAATCGATATATGCCGAGAACATGAGCGTTACAAACTGCCAGCTCAGATCGAGCTCTGCCGGTATCAGAATAGGTTATGGCCAGCACCCGATAAGACACTGCATTTTTTCAAACATCACAATTTACGAATCAAACAGGGGCATTGGCATTTTTGCTCACGATACAACTGATATTGAAGATCTTATCTTCGATAATATAATTATAGAAACAAGACTCTACAATGGTCACTGGTGGGGGCATGGCGAACCGATACACCTGTCATGTGCATCCCGCTTTCCGGAGCACAGCGCCGGACAGATAAGAAATGTGATATTCAGCAATATAATTGCCACCGGAGGACAGGGAATAATTATATATGGCCAGAAAGATAGCCGGATTGAAAACCTTACGTTTAATAATATAAGGCTCTTTATTAAGAATGGCAGGGAAACACTGAGCTATGGAGGAAATTTTGACCTTCGGCCGGCTGCCGAAAAAGGGCTTCAGATCTTCGAACATGCAATTCCTGGCATATATGCACAGTATATAAACAACCTGTCAGTCAACGGATTTGACCTTAGTTGGGATCAGCATCTGCCGGATTATTATACACATGCTATTGAGGCAGACAATTTTAAAAATTTAAGAATTGATAATTTCCAGGGTTCTGCTTCATCAAACTCAAAAGATAAGACTGTCATAAAACTCTCAAACGGAGAAAAATTCTTTATCCTGAACAGTATTATAAAAGAAAATGCCGCATCAATATCCAGACAAAATGTAAAAAACTGATAACTATTACAATCATGAAAAACAAAATTGCAATTACAGTATTTCTGATTCTGACAACTATTTCAATACATTCTCAGGATTTCAGATTACCAATATATAAAGGCACACCTCCAGGATTTAAGGATAATGGCGGCAGGGAACAGGTAATAAGTGAAGACATAGTACGAATAAGCCATGTTCAGACTCCTGACATTGCTGTTTATCTGCCATCGAAGAAGATGGCAACAGGTCAGGCTGTAATTATTTGTCCCGGAGGAGGTTATCACATACTTGCATACGATTATGAAGGTACCGACATTGCACGATACCTTAATTCGATTGGAGTTGCAGGCATAGTTCTTAAATACAGGCTGCCGGTTTACGGGAATTGTGAGGTACCTCATAAGACTCCGCTTATGGATGCCCAGAGGGCTATGAGACTTGTACGTTCCAATGCTGCAAAATGGAACATCAATCCTTCCAAAATAGGTATTATGGGATTTTCAGCCGGCGGTCACCTGGCTTCAACACTCGGTACTCATTTTGATTATGGAAACAAGAATTCTGCCGATTCGGTTGAAAGGATAAGCTGCAGACCTGACTTTATGATTCTGATGTACCCTGTTATTACCTTTACTGATCCTTCACTACATAAAGGCTCACGTGAAGCTCTCCTGGGTAAGGATGCTGATCCTGAACTTGTGAAATTATATTCAAATGAGTTACAGGTAAATACAGATACACCTCCTGCAATACTTTTCCTTGCGGATGATGACAAGGCAGTTCCGTCAGAGAACAGCATACTGATGTACAAAGCTTTACAGGCTAAGGGTATCCCTGCAGAGCTGCATATAGTTTCTGAGGGAGGGCACGGTTATGGTCTGAGTACAAAAAACGAACATATCGGTTCATGGACCTATAACCTGAAGCTTTGGCTTGAATGGCTTGACAGATAGAATGATGACTGATACAGCAGTCAGAAAGAAACTTCTATATTGTTTCCTCCTGAATAGCTGAGAGAGACAACACCTCCGCGTTCAAGAGGCATCCACCTCCAGCATTCATTGCAGTCATCGTTATTTTCAGGAATTTCGTTGCCGTTTACCCTGATAAATTCAGGTTTATCAGTAAGCCGCAGAATGACATCACCGTTATTATCCCATGTTGTAAAAACAACCAGGTCCTTTTCATAACTGACTGATTTAACAACAGATGTAGATGACAGCAAATGATTTTCTGCAGGAGCAAGATCGGGGCTGACAGCCATAGCCCTGAGATAATGCCTCACATAATCGCCATAACCATCTGTCAGCCAGATATCATCACGGATATACCTGTTCCTGCCGTCTGGTGCAACAGTGTATGTTGCCCAGTTGAGTGTACGTATTGCATTCTCAGTATAGCTTGAATCACCTGTCAGGGAAGCATAAAGAAGTTCAATTGATGCCTGCCTTGAAGAATGACTGTTACCCGGTACCCTGTAAACAGTCTGCTCATTCATAACCACAACCTTGTATTTCTCATATTCATGATTACCGAGTTCACGGTATGTCCAGTCAATTATTCCCTTAACCTCATTCTTCCATTCCGGGAAAAGGCTGCGATGCTCCATGATAAACTGTGCAAAGCTTATTGCATTGGTCTGTGTATCGCTCCAACCGGGGATATCTTCGAAAAACGGGCCCCACTTGTTTGTTCTGAGAGGATACTTCTCCATCCAGTTCAGGAAGGTGTCAAAACACTTTTTGTAAAGGTTTCTGTTCTCCGTATCAAGTGCCTGCATCTCTTCAAAAAGCAACATGGTCCCGGTCCAGTTTGAGGTATAAAGTGCTGGCCTCACTTTTTTCCCGGAGCCCATATTGTCAAAAAGTGATCCGGTTTCTCCAGTTCTGGCATTTACCCTGAAGGGAAGAGGAGACTTAACACTGTCGCCAGCTTCTGTTTTTAAAGCAAGAGTTTCAGCGATTCTTATTGCTGCCTCAAGATATCTCTTTTCACCTGTCATTTTATACAGACTGACAAGCTCATAGCCGAAGGAACCGGCCTTATCGGGCTGGGTTATACCTTTTCCGTTTCTCATATCGCCATCATATCGGCCTGAATGTATATCAGTATTATAGGGATATGGGATGAAAGGCCATTTATCATCAGCGGCAGAGAGGGATCGCTCAAGGTAAGTGTCAGCCATATATCTCATATTATCAATCACTTCCGGATATCCGGTATATGCATAAAGCAGTCGCCATGATGAAAGCGCCATGTTTATCTGATCTCCTCCCAGTCCCCTCATATCATGTCCGGGTTTCCAGACCTGGTGGTTCATAAAATATTTAAGACCATTTGAGTCGGTTTCCATTTTATCCCAGAAATCCCATACAAGCATAAGAACCGTGTCATAGGATTCACCCTTATCGGCAGAAAACCATGGCAATATTGACCCGTCTTCCTTACTGATCCTGACAGGATGATACTGAATGGTATCGGAAAAAAGTATTGTGTCATTCAATCTCCTGATATCCTGATGATTGTTTTTACAGGAGTTAAGTGCAATAATTAAAACTGCAGTTAACAATGCAATTGCTTTTTTCATTATATATTTATAATTAATATGCATTAAATTTAAGACACTTACCTGATATACGTAAATACAAAACAAAAAATAAAACAGAACATGGATCGCAGAAAATTTATTGCCACTACTGCACTGACTACTGCCGGAGCAGGATTAGCAGGCTTTCCTGATGCTTCAAAAAGGTACTCCTCCCCTTCTGACAGTATAAATATCGGCCTTATCGGTTGCAGAAACATGGGCTATGGAGACCTTCAGCAGCATCTGGCTACTCCGGGTGTGAACTGTGTTGCACTTTGTGATGTTGATGAAAATGTCCTCAACGATAAAGCTGCAGACCTTCAGAAAAAATTCAATCAGAAACCGAAGCTATACAAGGACTTCAGAAAGCTGCTGGAACAGAAGGATATAGACGCAGTAATTATTGGCACACCCGACCACTGGCATTGTCTTATGACAGTATATGCACTTCAGGCAGGTAAGGATGTTTATGTTGAAAAGCCCATGGCTAATTCAATAGCAGAATGCAATATTATTGTAAAAGCCGCAGATTATTACAGGGACAGAGTTGTACAGGTGGGACAGCAGCAAAGAAGCAGTTTCATTTTCCCTAAAACAATTGAGCTTATTAATTCCGGAAAAACAGGCAGGCTCAGAAGGGTCAATATCTGGGCCAATTTCACATACGGTATCGGTTCACCCGTGATTCCTGACGAGCCTGTTCCCGCAGGAATTGATTTTGACATGTGGCTCGGACCAGCTCCTCAGAGACCTTTCAACAAAAACAGGTTCCATGGAATCTGGAGGATGTTCTGGGACTACGGCGGCGGACTGATGTCGGACTGGGGTGTTCACCTTCTCGACATTGCACTGTGGGCAGGAAATATTACAAAAGGTCCGGAAAAAGTTCTTGTGTATGGTGCAAACACATACGAAGAACCCAGAATGCGTGAAACATTCGATTCAATGAATATAATATATCCCAACAATGATTTTGTAATCAACTGGGATATGACGGCAGGGATACAGAGCGGACCATACGATTCACCATACGGCCTTGCATTCGTCTGTGACAAAGGGACAATTACAGTTGACCGGAACAAGCTTATTCTAAGACCCGAATGGGATAGCCAGGCAAAGAAGGGAAAGACAGAGGAATATAAATTTACTGAGGGAAAAGAATCACACGCTGAACATGCAAAAAACTTTATAGATTGCATAAGATCGAGGCAGAAGCCTGTTTGTACCCCAGCAATTGGAAGAGCAGCAGCCCTGCATGTACATATTCCCAACATAGCAGCAAGATGCGGAGAATCGATGCTACTTTGGGATGATGCAAACAACAGGTTTACAAACAGTGAAAAGGCAAACCAGCTTATTACTCCAATTTATCGTAAACCCTGGACCTTGCCTGTAATATAATTTACTCTGTGATACTCCATGCTCTCTGTGTCTCCGTGGTAAAATATTAATTCTGAGAAATAATGATAACAAGAAGAAAATTTATCTCAACATCAGCCCTTGCAGCCTCTGCAGCAATGCTTTCATTTGATACATTTTCGGGTGAAGGAAAGAAGAAGCTGAAAAATTTCGGTTTTATAAGTGGCATAATCGGCAAAGAGCTCAAAGGAGACTGGAAGTCAGTTCTCAGACAAGCGGCATCGTATGGCTTTACTGAGATTGAAACCGGAAACTTTATGGGCGACTCGGCAGAAAGCTTTCTTGATTATCTTGATAGCATAGGAATGAACCTTCCGGTTGGAGGATTCGAATTTAAGGCGGAAGAAGATGATCTGAAAAACAGCATGAAACTTCTTAAAAATCTGAAAGTCAAATATGCTGTTGTCTACTGGCCCTGGTACACAGGAGGCCCCTTTTCACCGGAAGATTGTAAAAAAAGTGCCACACGACTGAATTATCTCGGAAAAGTATGCGCAGATAACGGACTAATACTTTGCTGGCACAATCACAATAAGGAGTTTCTTAAGATGGAAAACGTATTGCCTTTCGATTACCTCATGAATAATACAGATAATAATCTTGTATTCTGTGAACTGGATCTGTACTGGGTTAAGAAAGGCGGGGCCGATCCGCTTGAAGTCATGAAGAAGTATCCCGGAAGATTTCCTGTTTTGCATGTCAAGGATATGGCGCCCGGGGAGGCACAGGATTTTGAATGTCCCGGAAGCGGAATAATTGATTTCCCCTCACTCTTCAGGGAAGCTGATTTGCAGGGGATAAAACACTATTTTGTAGAGAGAGACAATGTCCCGGATGGCCTTGCCTGTCTAAAATCATCAGGCAACTATCTTAAAAACCTTTCCTTCTGAATATAATGTCATTGGATATCAGACATATATGGTGTGGTGGTCATATTCAGAAACCATCAATGAAGCTCAAAGCAGGTAAACTGGAGATGCTGTATGAGAATGGCAATTTAAGGTTCATTTCTGCCGGGGGAAATGAAATACTGAGAATGATATATCCGGCAGTAAGAGACAGGAACTGGCTGACAATCGTACCAGAAATTACCTCAGAACAGATTACAAGAAACACAGATTCGTTCAGGATTAAATACAGCTGCATTTATAAAGGCGACAGGATCAGTCTTAAAGCAGATTATGAGCTGACGGGTAAAAATGATAATTCTATAACTTTTGAATTTACAGGTGAAATAACCGAGGCAAGTGAAAAGAACCGTATTGGCTTCTGCATTTTGCATCCTGTCGAAGGCTGCGCCGGAGAAGACTGTGCAATTACACACAGCGACGGACAATCGGAAAAACTTCAGTTTCCAACTGAGATTAGTGCAGAACAGCCATTTATTGACATAAAAGCAATGAGCTGGATATCAAAAGGATGTGTATGCAATATTGAATTCAGAGGTGATATCTTTGAAACTGAGGACCAGCGCAACTGGACTGATGCCTCGTTCAAAACCTACTCCACACCTCTTCATCTTCCCTTTCCTGTCAGACTTGAAAAAGGTCAGACTCTGAGTCAGAAAGTGGTCTTCAATGTTGTTAACAATAAAGTATTATCCTCAGAAGCCGTAAAAAAGATCAGGATCAGCATTGAAACGGGTACCGGTCTTCCTTTGCCTGCAACAGGAATTGGAAGGTCAACAAGGCCTGAAGCATTGGAAGATTCTGAGCTGAACCTGATAAAAGAGATTGGATTCAGCCATTACAGAACTGATATTTACTTATTCGACGAAAACTGGAGAATTCCGGCAGACAGAGCGATGGAAGAAGCTGAAAAGACTGGCTGTATAAATGAATTCATTCTTTTTCCTGACGACAATTATCTGAAGCAACTCGACGATTTCATTGAATGGTTACGAAGAAAAGGATTAAAAGAAGCAACTGTTACCATCCTTCATAAAAACCTGCAGCTCACTCCTGTAAATGTTGCGCAACATTCATATTCAGTCCTGAAAAAATACAGTGCCTCAATAAAGGCAGGCATAGGTACAAATGCAAACTTTGCACAACTCAACAGACAGAAAGTTAAGCTCTCTAATGCCGATTTTATCAGCTTCGCTATACATCCTCAGGAACATGCCTCAGACAACGGCACTCTTGTTGAAAACCTGAAAGCACAGCAATATGCTATTGAGAGCGCCAGAGCCTTTGCCGGGGAAAAGCTGATAAGGGTTTCGCCTGTTAATATACAGAGACGGTTCAATGCCAGTATTGAAAACTATGAAATACCATGCAGTTCGGGGAAGTTTCCTCCGCAGGCTGACAGCAGACTGATGTCGCTTTTCGGCGCATGCTGGACTGCAGGAAGCTTTAAGTATCTTGCAGAATCAGGAGTCTCTGCAGTTACTTATCATGAAACAGCAGGTGAAAGAGGAATAATGCAGGGCATTTATGATACAAGGTGGTCTGACAGTTTCAGGACAAAACCGGGAATGCTGTTCCCTGTATACCATATATTCAAATGGATTCTGTCCGACAAAACCTTCCGGATTGTGAAAAGTTACAGTACGGCGCCACTCAGCATTGATGTACTTGCACTTAGAAAGGGACAAGAGATAAAGATTGCGCTGATGAATTTCAGTCACCTGTTCCAGACAGTATCACTCGATATTGCGGTTAAAAATGCTGTCCGGTACAACCTTGAAACAGAATCATTTGAAGCTGCCAGTAATGATCCATCATGGATAAAAAACTGTCATCGTTCTGATGTCGCTGATTTATCAGCTGTTGTAACAGGACCATTTTCAATCAGCTTCATTGAGGGTATTGAAAACTACTGAGATGAAAAAGAAAACAGTGCTCAATATAAAAATTGACGGCAGCTCAAGCACACCAAAGTATGAACAGCTGGTCAATGAAATTATCAGGAATATAAGGATCGGAAAGCTGCAGATAGATGATCAGCTTCCCTCAATAAATGATATCTGCAACTACTACGACATTTCTCGCGATACAGTAATAACAGCTTATAATGAACTGAAATCGAGAGGTATAATAGCTCCCCGGCAGGGAAAGGGTTTTTATGTTTCAACCACATCAATCAGGAATAAGCTCAAGATCTTCCTGCTCTTTGATGTTATGAACGGATACAAGGAAGTACTTTACCGTTCCTTCCTGAAAAGCCTTGGATCTGACTACCAGGTAGATATCTTCTTTCATTATTATAACATCAGTGTTTTTGAAAAGCTGATAAAGGACAATGCAGGGAAATATGGTTTTTACGTAATCATGCCCCACTTCAATGAGGATGTTTCAGGATATATTAAAAAGATCCCGCCAGGGAAAATACTTATTATTGACAAGGACATCCCTGATAAAGAAGGAATCTATTCAGGTGTCTTCCAGGAGTTCTACAAGGATATCAGGGCTGCACTGAAGAAAGCTCTGCCCTATCTGAATAAATACAGCAGTATAAAATTCATTTCGAATAATAACTTCCAGTTCATTCCCGAGGGCATGGAAAAAGGATTTATTTCCTTCTGCAGGGAAAATAAAATAAAATATTCTGTGCACCATTCAATCAAACTGGCGAAACCAAAGCAGTCAGAAGCTTTTCTTGTTGTTTCTGATCAGGATCTTATCGATCTGCTTAAGATATGCCTTGCAAGAAACCTGAAGCCAGGTAAAGACATTGGCATAATCTCCTATGATGATACTCCTCTGAAGGAAATATTGTCGGGAGGCATTTCGGTTATCTCAACTGATTTTGCCGCCATGGGAAGAAAAGCAGCAGAGATGATAATCAACAAAACAGCTGGAAAATTCGGGAACACCTGCAATTTTATTCTCAGAAGATCATTATAGGACATTGACCGTCGGATATTTTTCCGATAAGATGAAAAAAAACTCCTTTCAGTTGGAACAATATAATGAATTTATTAAATTTGGCATAACAGTACATAACACTTAATTGATTGTTATTTAACGGAAGACACTTAAAACAACTATAATATGTGTGCTTCCCCGCTTCTGAACAAGTTACTGACAGGCTTTTTGCATTTAATTATAAAAAAATAAATCATGGTACTTGTACAAAACTATTCTCTGGCTGTATTCCTGTGTTTTGTTGCAATGGTCTGCTGGGGATCATGGCAAAACACACAGAATCTGATTGGGAAAAAATGGAGGTTTGAGCTGTTTTACTGGGATTATTCTCTCGGCATTCTCCTGTTCTCATTATTAATGGCCTTCACATTCGGCAGTTTCGGAAACCAGGGCCGCAGCTTTATTCCCGACCTTGCCCAGGCTGATGCAGGCAACCTATTCTCGGCAGCACTTGGCGGCTTTATCTGGAACATAGGCACCCTGCTTCTTGTTGCCTCAATTTCAATTGCAGGTATGTCGGTGGCATTTCCTATAGGCGGAGGTATAGGATGGACACTTGGAATACTAATTAATTATATAGGCAAACCTGAAGGTAATCCTGTTTTGCTTTTCGGAGGCACAGGAGTAATAATTCTTGCAATACTTGTCAGCATGCAATCGTACAGGAAACTTGCCAGCCAGCAGAAAAAGCCCTCATTTAAAGGCATAGCGCTCGCTTTTGCAGCCGGCCTATGCATTGCATTCTTTTACAGGTTTGTAGCATCATCACTGGCAACCGACTTTGGTCCCGCTGATTCCGGAAAAATAAGCTCATATACAGCAGTTGTTTTCTTCTCAATAGGTGCACTGGTCAGTACAGCAATAGTAAACCCCGTCTTCATGGCCAGACCTGTTGAAGGAACTCCTGTCAGGTTTTCTGAATGGTTCAGGGCCGACACAAGGACACATTTCCTTGGTATGCTCGGAGGAGCCATCTGGTGTCTTGGAAACTCTGTAAGCTTCATGGCAGTTGGAGCAGCCAGTCCTGCCATCTCATACGGTCTGAGCAATTCAGCTCCTGTTGTGGCGGCCTTATGGGGAATATTTGTCTGGAAAGAGTTTAAAGATGCCCCTAGAGGAACTAACCTGCTGCTGGCACTCATGTTCACATTTTACCTCATTGGCCTTATTATGATTGTATATTCAAGATTTACTTAAGGGAGGCTGAAAGGCGGAGGACTGAAGGGCGGAATGGAAAATATGTGCAGTCTCCCTAAATTGAAAATCCGGTGCATCATGATCCCCTACTGGGAGGGGCAAGGGGTGGGTAAACAAGATTTTAATAAATAAATTGATTTTAAATAATATATAATATGAAAAACATATTCTCTACACTAATTCTATTTTGGTTTCTCTCTTTTACGGGATACACCCAGCAAACACCATGGCAGGGGCCTTCTGTTGATTTTTCTCATGGGAAACTAAAGATCTCTGAAAACAGAAGGTTTCTTGTCCATGATGACGGTACTCCTTTCTTTTATCTCGGTGATACAGGATGGGAGCTTTTCCACAGGCTCGATAAAAAAGATGCTGAGAAATATCTTGAAAACCGCAGGGCAAAAGGCTTCACCGTAATACAGGCAGTAGCGCTTGCAGAACTTGACGGACTTAACACTCCAAACATGGAGGGAAACAATCCGCTTATAAATAATGATCCTCTCAAACCAAATGAAGCATACTGGAAACATGTTGACTGGGTTGTTGGCAAGGCTGCCGAGAAGGGGCTGTACATAGGCTTGCTCCCTACCTGGGGCGATAAGGTCGATCCACAGCGATGGGGCAAAGGTCCGAAAATCTTTAACAAAGAGAATGCCTTTAAGTACGGGCAATGGATAGGCACACGGTACAGGGACAGCGAAAACATAATCTGGATCGTAGGCGGCGACCGTGAGGGCGGAGGAGATAACTTTCCCGTATGGAAAGCAATGGCTGAAGGCATTAAGTCGGTCGATAAAAACCACCTCATGACTTACCATCCTGGAGGCGAAAGAAGTTCTTCAGAATGGTTTCATAACGAGGAATGGCTCGACTTCAACATGTGCCAGACAGGACACGGACAGAGAAGCTATGCCATTTATAAAAGAATCATAGCAAGTGATTACGATCTTAAGCCTGTTAAGCCATGTCTCGACGGAGAACCAAGGTACGAAGATCACCCTGTAAACTGGAATCCTGAAGTTCTTGGATGGTTTGATGATGCCGATGTAAGGCAGGCTCTCTACTGGAACCTGTTCAGCGGTTCATTCGGCCACACCTACGGCTGCCACCCTATATGGCAGATGAAAACAGCTGACAGGGAAGCTGTGGGCCTTGCAAGGCATAACTGGTCAGAAGTACTTGACCTGCCGGGGGCTTCCCAGCTGATCTATGCCCGGAAGCTTTTGGCATCAAGATCCTTCACCTCCAGGTATCCCGACCAGTCACTAATTGTTCCGTCATACTATCCTGAAACTGATTATGTCGTTGCCACCAGGGGCGATGGTTATGCCTTTATATATTTCCCGACAGGAATGAGTGCAACAATTGACATTAATAAACTCGGTGCCGGGGGTCTTCATGCCTACTGGTATGATCCGAGAACAGGAGAATCGACACTTATTGAAACAATTGACGACATGAGGCCAAGAAAATTCAATCCTCCTTCAGGCGGAAGAGGTAACGACTGGATACTTATCCTCGATGATGTTTCAAAAGGGTTTGAACTGCCATAGCTGTAAAATGAAAACGGGTATCAGTTCCTATACATACACCTGGGCTGTCGGAGTGCCGGGATCTTCTCCGGCAAGGCCTCTTTCAGCTGAAGGCCTGATTGACAAGGCTTGCAGTCTTGGTCTGAACCTTGTGCAGATAGCTGATAATCTTCCACTTGAATCATGGAGTGCCGAAAGACTTACGGCCCTGATGAATTATGCCGGCAGCAGGAAGGTAAACCTGGAGATGGGTGGTCGCGGACTGCAGCCAGGGCACACTCTTGAATGCCTTAAGACGGCTTCCATTCTGAGATCCCCTATCCTCAGGATGGTTATTGACGGTCAGAACTTCGAGCCTGGCATCAGGGAGATCATCTCCATAATCAGGGACCTGTTGCCTGAATTCAATTTGGCAGGAATAAAGCTTGCCCTGGAAAACCATGACAGGCTAAAAGCAAGGGAATTTGAACAGATAATTGAGAAAACCGGAAGCGATATGGTCGGAATCTGTCTCGATTCTGTTAACTCAATGGGTGCAGGTGAAGGATTTGAAGAAGTGGCAAAAATACTGATCCCCTATACTATTAATTTCCACGTGAAGGATTTCTCGATAAGAAGAGTCTCCCATAAAATGGGTATTATAATTGAGGGTACCCCTGCTGGCAAGGGCAGACTGAATATCAGCGAGGTAGTAAACAGACTAAATGAAACAGGCAGGTGCAGCAGCGCCATACTGGAACTATGGACGCCACCTGAGGACAATATTGAGGCAACAATAAGAAAAGAAGAAGAGTGGGCAAACGAGAGTATTGAATACCTTAAAAAAATAATCATATAATGTATGGAAAAACTTAAACTGGCTGTTCTTGGCTGTGGTTTCTGGTCGAAATTTCAGATCGGAGCCTGGAGTGAGCTTGACGGTGTTGAGCTTACCGCTGTTTATAACCGAACTAAATCCAAGGCTCAGAAAATCGCTGAATATTTCAGAGTGCCAAATGTATATGATGATGCAGCTGAGCTCTTCAGAAATGAAAAACCGGACTTTGTTGATATCATCACAGATGTTGACACTCATTCGAAATTTGTAAAAATGGCTGTTAATAATGGTATTAAGCATATTATCTGCCAGAAACCAATGGCCCCTGACTATGAGACAGCAAAGGATATGGTTGAAAGTTGCAGAAAGGCAGGAGCGAAGCTCTACATCCACGAGAACTACAGGTGGCAGGCTCCTGTGAGGCGTTTCAAACAGATTCTTGATTCCGGTGTGATCGGTAAAACGTTTAAGGCTAGAGTCTCCTTCCTTTCAGGTTACCCTGTTTTTGACAACCAGCCTTTTCTCAGGGAGCTTGACCATTTTATCCTTACCGACATGGGATCGCATATACTGGATGTTACACGCTATCTTTTCGGAGAATGCAATGAACTTTGGTGCGAAACAAGGTCTGTTAATAAAGGTATAAAGGGAGAAGACCTTGCAGTAATGCTTATGGAAATGAAAAGCGGAATCCCAGTTTATGCTGAGATGTCGTATGCTTCAGTGGTTGAGCATGATGCGTTTTCAACAGTGCATATACTTGCCGAGGGTGAAAAAGGTTCTGTACACCTCGGTCCTGGTTTCGTGATCAGAACAACCACAAGGGAAAAAACAATTTCGGAGACTGTAACTTTCCCTTCCTATACATGGGCCGATCCTGATTATATTGTGAACCATGAAAGCGGGATTCATATAAACAGGAATATCCTTGAAGCCATAAAGGGCACAGGCAAGGCTGAAAATACCGGAACAGACAACCTTGAGACTGTCAGGCTCATATGGGCATGTTATAAATCTGCGGAAACAGGAAAGAAAATAAGGATAGACGAGTTTATATAATATTATACGTAAAATCATGCAAAAGGTTACACTGGTCGGTGCAGGAGGCAAGATGGGACTCCGCTTAACACATAACCTGAAAAACTCAGGCTATGAAATGTACTATCTCGAAGTAAGCCAGCAGGGCATTGAGAAGCTTAAGCAAAAAGGCGTATCTGTTTCCGGTGCGGACAAATGTATCCCTGAATCGGATATGGTCATTCTTGCAGTTCCTGATGTTGCCCTGGAAAAAGTTTCGGCGGAGATAATTCCAAAGATGAAAACCGGATCGCTGGCAATCACCCTCGACCCGGCTGCAGCCCTTGCAGGTAAGCTTAAGGCCCGGCAGGATATAGGCTTCTTTATAACCCATCCTTGTCATCCTTCCATTTTCAACTGGGAGGCTGAGGAGGAAAAAATGAAGGATCACTTTGGCGGCCTGGCTGCAAAACAGTCGATAGTTTGTGCCCTCATGAGCGGCCCTGAAACGGATTATGAAAGAGGTGAGATGCTGGCACGAACCTTTTACGGACCCATCTACAGGAGCCATAGGATAAGTGTCGGACAGATGGGTCTGCTGGAACCTGCTCTTGTTGAAACACTTGCATCTACCTGTGTATATGTTATCAGGCAGGGGCTTGAAGAGGTAATTAATAAAGGTGTGCCTGCGGATGCTGCCAGGGACTTCCTGCTTGGCCATCTGAGGATACAGATGGCTGTGCTCTTCAATGAGCTCCCTGGTGCAGTATTTTCAGATGCGGCCAACAAAGCCCTTCAGCGAGGACTGAATGAGTTTATCAGGCCTGACTGGAAGAAAGTATTTGATGAAGATAATCTTAAGGACCAGATAATATCAATAACATGATAAGAAATAAGCTTCTATGCCTGGGTATTGTAATCTCACTGTCAGGTATTTTATCGGGTCAGGGCAGTAACTGGAGCCATTTCAGGGGCTCCAACCTCAATGGGATGGCAGCCTCAGGCAACCTTCCCGTTAACTGGAATGATTCGCTCAACATCCTGTGGAAGACTGAAGTGAGTGGTAAAGGCTGGTCATCGCCAGTGGTCTGGGGCGATCAGATATGGATCACCAGCGCCACTCCAGAAGGTACGGAAATGTATGCGCTTTGCTACAGCCTGCGGTCAGGAAGGGAGATCTTCAAAATAAAGCTCTTTCAGCAGGATAAGATTTACGGCAAGCATGATCTGAACACTTATGCTACTCCTACTCCATGTATTGAACAGGGTTTTGTTTATGTCCATTTTGGGACAACGGGCACTGCCTGCCTTAACACCAGTGACGGAAGCGTGGTGTGGAAAAGATCTGACCTTAACTGTGAGCATGTCCAGGGACCAGCCTCCTCCCCTGTCATCTACAAAAACATGCTGATACTTCATCTTGAAGGAACTGATGTTCAATATATTGCAGCACTCGATAAAACTACTGGCAAAACAATCTGGAAGACAGACAGGCCCAGGGAACTGTATGACAAACTGCAACCTATTGGAAAAAAGGCCTATATCACACCAATTGTAATCAGTGTAAACGGAAAAGACCTGCTTATATCGAACGGTTCTGCTGTTTGTATTGCCTATGACGTAAAAACAGGAAAAGAAGTGTGGAGGATTGTGCAGGGAGAGGACTCAACGATAGCAATGCCATTCTTTGAAAACGGCCTGGTTTACTTCTACACCAGTTTTGTAACAGAGCGTGATGGAAAACAATACTGTGAACTTTTTGCTGTCGACCCGTCAGGATCAGGAGACGTAACATCCTCACATATAGTATGGAGACTAAGAGAGCCGATACTCCAGCTGCTCACGCCGCTGATAAAGGACGGGCTGATATATAGCATCAACACGAAAAACCAGCTGAGATGCCTGGAGGCAAAGACAGGAAAAATTTTTTATACACAAAAAATGACTGGCAGATACAATTCATCACCGGTATATTCAAATGGACTCATATACTTTACCTCACTCAGCGGTGAGACATCAGTTATAAGAGAGGGAAGAAAATATGAGCTTGTTGCAAAGAACAAGCTTAAAGGGGAAATACAGGCTACTCCTGCAATATCAGGAGACAGGCTGATTATAAGAACCTCCTCTGATATATATTGTATTGGTGATTAAAAATTAAGAAGTTACACAGAGGGACACAGAGGATCACAGAGGATTATAGAGTAACCTCATTGATATACAAAGACTCAAAATATAGATATTATCTGTGCAGTTCAGTGCTACTCAGTGCAGCTCTATGCTAAAGATGACTTTTAAACATTTCTTCATAATGAGGCATGGGATCAAAGATTCCCCCGCCTGAAGAATAGAACTCACCATCAAGCTCGTAAACGCCATTCTTCACATCAACCCATTTGCCGTTTCTGCGGGGAAGGTAGCTTTTCATCGTTTCCCAGTTACGGTAATTCTGATGACCATTGCTCTCCACAAGCCCCAGATCGCCAATGCCCGGAAATGAATCCAGCCTTGCAGCAACATTCTTGTTCCAGTCTACAAGTACAGGATTCACAGTAAGGTCGGCACAAAAACAAGGTATGTTTTTTTCGTATGCTGCCTGGGCAATCTTCATTGTCATGCTGAGAGTCTTGGCGATGGCTTTCAGCGCCACGGCCTTATAACCCATTTCGATGCGTTTCAGGGCATCCTCAACAGTATGGGCCGATTCATCAGCTGCAAGCCTTACCGGGATATCGTTTACGTCAACTTCGTATTCTTCAGGAAAAGGTTCCTCTATTATTGCAATCTGATCGAAGGCTCCGATTTTTTTCGCATGATCGATAAGTTTCAAAAGGGTTTCCTTCGACTCATATCTGCCGTTTGCGTCAAAGTAATAAGGCAGCTTACCATTTTTCGTATATGAGGTCCGCACATCACCTATTGCCTTGTGAATTGCCGATAAACGGGCTTTATCCTTTTCCAGCATTTCTTCCTG
>ERZ1645192.1678-NODE-1678-length-18465-cov-11.509832_pt1 | contig 18465 bp, 11 predicted proteins | sample MGYA00575354_ERZ1645192 | MGnify/ENA primary metagenome ERZ1645192 (study PRJEB40844, sample SAMN11349763) | freshwater sediment metagenome | isolation source: river sediment | host: Sediment | place: India: Faizupur Khadar , New Delhi | collected 2017-02-21 ... | reverse complement strand
CCGGATGGGCAAATACCAGTTTCCACTCCCCTAGGCGTATGGCTTCGAGGCTGTTTTCGGCTTCAGGGTTTTTCCAGCCATGTTTACTTGTTTAGGTTGGGTTGATTTTGTCTTTAATCGGTCGTTCATAGCGTGGATGGCCTTCTGTCTGGTCAGGAGAGCCTGACCTTGACCACTATTTTCCGGACTGGCCCATTGGACCCGCTTCTGACGCACGGGCGGTGGGCATCACCGGGGAAAAAAACAAAAAACCGGCCCGGCCCGGCCCACCGATAATGATCGCGGGATGCCGTCACGAAAACAATGTCCTTTTCTTCATCAAAAGGGCCGGTGGGCGTCGTTTCTGCCAGGGGAAGCACCCCGATAAGTTCCTCTCCGGCTACGACCACCTGGATGTCGGCATACCGGCGATGGGCTTCGTACAGGGCATCTTCCTCGTTTTTGGTCACATAGTCGCTTACACTGGCAAAGAGGTCGTTGCCCTCCAGTTCATACCGGCCGGGGGTGAGGGCAGAGAGGTCCCCTGAGGCCAGGAAGGAAAAGGCCTTTGCCCACCTGGTGGGGTGGAGGGTCATCCAGCGGGCCAGTTCCACCCGGTCAATACTCTCGTCGGGGACGGCGGTCCACCCCTGTTTCCATTCTTCCCGGGCAAACCAGGCGTCTGAATCCTGATCTTTTCCCTGATATGCGCTTCCGGATAATCCCTCCTTCTTGTCCATGTTCATCTGAAATTTGTTGGTTCTGTTTTTACGCGGGATGGAGGAGAGTCTCTACCGCCGCTGTCTCACAAATTTACTCATTTTTTTGCTTATTCCCCGGAAAGAGGATGCTTGTCACCACTTCCCCTGTTCAGGCAGGGGGAGCCGGTTACACCGGCTTGGAACCTGCCTTGGCCGCCGCCTGCAAGCTCAAACTTTTTATTCCCACCTGCAACCTGACATCTTTGCCGGCGCCTGGATGATCACAGCTTCCAGTGGTTGTCGTAAAAGCCCGCCTCGAGGATGCCGCTGACTCCGTCGCGGACCATGTCGGTGGTGAAGATCAGGAAGTCAGGGAATCCTGATCCGCCGGTAAAGTACTGGTTGGCCAAGGCGGCCTGCATACCGGGGAGGCCAGTGCCTGTGACGGCGCCGACGGTGAGGTGGTCGCTGCCGGGTCGCGGATAGATCAGGTAAGCTCCGAGGTGGTCGCCGGTCCATGTTTTCCCGCCCATGATCAGGCTTCCCCGCGTGACCTGGATGGGACAGCTCCCCAGGAGCAGCGGCCAGGCCTTGTTGGTGGTGGCATTACCATACAGGATGATCCCCCGGTCAGCATAATCTGATGGGTTGAAGTCCCTGTCGGCAACGATGTCGACACTCCCGTTGCCCCGGTAGTACCAGGTTTCGGCATCAAAACGCACTTTGGCCAGCGCCCAGGCGTTCTCTTCCTGGGTGCCGGCGGTGCCGTACACAAAAACCATCCGGTGGTTGAAGGGTTCCTTAAAGGTGCCGTTGCGGTGCAATCCCTTTTGTGCGGGGCCGGGAGGAGGCCCAGGCTGCCATTCCCCTTCCCTGCCGGGGGCGGGTGATGGACCCGGTTGCCCGGTTCCTTTCCGGAGAAGGGTGACGGATGTCGCAGAACCTGCCAGAGCAATCTCCAGCCGGCTTCCGTCGATCTCCAGTGTGGCTTTCGATCCCTTCAGCTCAGACAGGTCAAGGGTGAGGGCCGTGACATTCCCGGTCTCCCCGGTGATGCTCCCCTTCTCAGGGTCGCGGGTCAGGCTGACCCAGGAGTATTTCAGGGGTTCCTGTTGCTGGAGAAGGGTCACCCAGGCATAACTGGCTGAGACGGCTGGATTGGCCGTAGTAAAGTGGATCTGGTTCCGCTGGTTGTCGGGTTTGCGGCGGTGATGGCTGAAAAAGGAGAAGAGGGGGGGCCAGTCGACGCTTTCATTGCTCCACCAGTGGCTTCCCCCGGGGTATTCATAGTAGCAGAAGTCGGTATGGAATTTCGCCAGCACTTCTCTCATCTGGCGGGCGTATTCAACGGAAACGGTGCGGTCATCGTCGCCATGATGGATGTAAACGCCTGAGGCCGCGTAATTGCGGGCCAACTCGAAGACATTGCTGCCATTGCTGGCGCGGTAGAGGTTTTGTTCGTTGAGGTTAGACCCGGGTTGGGGAATCTTGCCATCGGCCGAGGCATAGCCCAGCAGAGAGGGGTAGCCGGCACAGGGGGCGATGGCGGCCCATTTCCCGGGGTAGGTGGCCCCCAGGTACCAGGTGCCATGGCCTCCCATGGAGTGGCCCGTGAGGTATACCCGGTCAGCGGCCGGCCGGAACTGCTCCCGGGCCAGGGCCAGCACCTCCAGGGCGTCCATACGGCCCCAGTCCTCCCAGTTGAAACCCCTGGGCCGCCGGTTGGTGGGAGCCACCAGATCCCCCTCCTCTTTGGCGCCATAGGCACGGGCCTGGCCTATGGCTTCCACGCCCGCACCGTGCACCGACAGAAATAACGCCTGGCCTGGCTGAGAACCGCCCTTCCGGGGATGCACTGCATAATATTGCAGGCTGCCATCGATGTCACTGATAAAGGTACACCGGTAAGGCTTGTCCGCAGCAACCTTTTCTACAGACACCTTTCCCGCCGCTATCTCTTTCCCGGCAGCCATCAGCAACAGGCGGCATTCGGCCGGGCCGGCCTCCTGAACGCCAGAGCCGTTGAAACGGAACATCACTTTCCGCGTTGAAAGCGGAAGGATCTCCGGTACGGCGGTGACCATCTCCCTGCCGGCAAGAGATGCCCTGATCTGAAGGTTTTTCAAAGGCCGGGAGGTGGTGTTTACCACTACCACCGCCCCCATCAGAGCGGAGGCCTCCCTCCCTTCCACGATGTCGGCAAGGGTGGCATCCTCCGTTTTGATCAGCACCGGCGCTTCCGGGAAAAGAAGCCGCGCCGACACCCCGGCACCCATAAACCCAGTACGGATGTACAACCCGTTGACTCCTTTTTTCAGTCTGACAGGGGTGTAAAGCCATTGGTCGCCGTAGGCATCACCGGCGTGGGGCTCCCCATTGAGGTAAAACATGGCGTTCCCGCTGATGTGGAGCAGGGCATTCTGCTCACGTGCCGAATGGTAGCTGAGATAAATATAGCCATTGAAGGCTGCCCTCCCCCGGAAGAGACCCGCACTGTCGGCTTTTATCTCTTTCCAGGAGACTGCCCGCCCTGTGCTGTCGGTATAAAGAATCTCCCCGGCTTTGGGAGCCCTGAAGCCCGGCTCAAAATAACGGTAGGCAAACTGGTCGGAATAGAACCCCTGCCGGCCATAGTTATGACAGTTCCCCACCGCCAACCCCTCACGGAAATTATAGGAACTGGCTGCTGTTTCACGCTGGTTCTCTGCCTTACCTCCCCACGGGAGGAACAAGAGTGCCAGGATAAAGGTTAAAAGTCTGATTCTGTTTAACATATCTGTGTTGTTTATAAGGCGCAGGTTTATTTCATTTTTTGAAACCATTTCCGGTCAACCGTGTACAACTAACCGTAAAGCTAAAAAAGAAGTCTTTATAAAGAGGTTCGGAGTGAATTACTTTTAAAAAATTAAAGTCATGCCTGCAGAGAAACTAAAGGCATATCTAGACCAGAACGGGGTCAGGTATGTGACCATCAGGCATTCCAAGGCTTACACATCGCAAGAGGTGGCAGCTTCGGCGCATGTGTCGGGCCGTGAATTTGCCAAAACGGTGATGATCAAGATCGACAACAAGATGGCTATGGCGGTATTGCCGGCTTCTTATCAGATCGATTTCGACCTTCTTGAAGACCATTTCCGGGGGAAGAGTGTGAAGCTGGCCACGGAGGCGGAGTTCCGTGACAGTTTCCCCGGCTGCGAACCGGGGGCCATGCCCCCCTTTGGTAATCTTTATGGAATGGAGGTGTATGTGGCGGAATCCCTGGCCGTTGATGAGGAGATTGCCTTCAACGCCGGCACCCATACAGAAATCATCAGGATGACGTTTGCCGATTTCGAGCGGCTGGTCAAACCCGGGATGATCCGTTTTTCATGGAAGCGCTCCTCCTTTCCCAAAGATCCGGGAGAGCGGTGGGCCGATGAGTTGTAGCCGGCCATTTGCCTCAAGGCTCCTGATCCTGTGGCCCCATCCTGGGCCGAAAGAATACCAGTGAGAAATGATCTGATGCGGGGCATGCCCGTATTCAGAGGGATACGACTTCAACACTGCTGCGGCCGCTGGCTCTTTTAATGACCCTTACCTGGGTGGGGATTCTCTCGGTCATCTCCTGAACATGGCTGATGACGCCGACTTTACGCCCCTGGTTACGGAGGCGTTCGAGGGCATCCATGGCCACGCCCAGGGTATGGGGATCAAGCGAGCCGAATCCTTCGTCGATGAAGAGTGATTCGATGGTCATACGGTTCGACGAAAGGGAGGCGAGTCCCAGGGCCAGGGCCAGCGATACCAGAAAGGATTCCCCTCCGGAAAGAGAATGCACCGACCTGATCTCATCGCCCATGTCCCCATCGATGACCTGCAGGGAAAGAGTGTCGGTAATCACTTCCAGGCGGTAGCGACTGGTCAGCTCGCGCAGGTGGACATTGGCATAGCTGAGCAGGATTTCCAGGGTATACTCCTGGGCGATTTGTCTGAATTTCTTCCCGTCGGCTGATCCCAGCAATTCATTCAGCTTCTTCCATTTTTCAGCATTACCCTCGCGCTCTTCCAATACCCTGGCCAGGTCACCCGCTTTCTTTTGGTTTTCCATATAGGTACGCAGTCTGAACCGGAGGTCGTTCATTTCGCCGTTCCTCTTTTGGAGGAGCTCTTCCGTCTCTGTCATCATTGTTTCCAGGGTGGCCTGGTCGGCGATCTCTCTGCCTGCGGTGAGGTGGGCTTCCCGTTGTTGTTCTCTTTCGGCCAGGGTAGAGCGGGCCTTGAGAAGGTCGTCGTGGAGCTTCTGGAGGGCTCTTCTTTCGGTGGTGATCCATTCTGCAGGGTAGGCCAGAAGGGCGTCCAGTTCCTCCCCGGTGAGCGGGGTCTCCTCCGGCGTGTTGAATTCCAGGAGCCATGCCCCGATCTGCAGGGTCAGGTCCGTGGTATCCTCCTTCAACCGCTTCAGGTCATTCCTGATCTGGGTCAGGGATCCTTCTGTTTCCGAGGTCTCTGCCTGCAGTTGCAGGGCTTCCCCGCGGAGCCCTTTCAGGCGGAGGTGGCAGGTTTCCTCTTCCTGCGCCAGGCTGGTTTCTACGGCTGCGGCTTCCCGTCCTTCAAAAAGCTGACGCCGTGCTTCCCGGGTAGCTCCCATGACTTCCGCCGCGGCCTGCAGTTTCTGATCTACCTGCGCCAGCTGATGGGCCATCTCCACACTCCTCTCCTGCCGGTTCCGGCATTCGGCGTCCGCGACCTGCTCCTCCCTGATCACCACGGTCAGCCGCTCCGACCGGGTTTTCCATTCCCCGGCAAAAGAGAGCAGCTTGCTGCTGAAGGCTTCCGGTGCCATTGCCCAATTCTCTTCCCACCCCGGCTGGGGAAAATAGGAGCTGATCCCCTCCAGAGCTTCCCGGTATTTCTCCTGGCTTTTCCCCCTGAGGAGTTCCGCCTGTTCTGTTTCCACGGCCAGCATACGCAAACTGGTGATGGTTTCTGTCAGACTCCCGCGGATTTGCTCCCACTCCACTTTGACTTCATCGTGGCGTTTGCGGAGCTGGTGCTCCAGGTCTGACAGGGTCCTGTGGTTCTCCAGGGCCTCTCGTGCCGCCAGGGCTGACAGCCGGTGACGCTCCATCTCCATCTCCAGAAAAGCTCCCCTTTTTCCCGGTGTGAGGAGCAGGAGTTCCTCTCCTGGTGCATATTGCTCCCACTCCGCCGTGGTGTTGGCCAGGGGTAGCGTCCCTTTTTCCAGTTCCAGGGTTATCTTTTCTATAGCGGCCTCATGGTGCGTACAACTTTGGGTCAGCCGGGCTTTTTTCTCCACCATCTCCTGCCATTGCATAGTGAGGGTAGCGTGTTCTTTTTCCAGGTCTGCCAGCAGATGATGGAGGCGGGGGTCCTCCTCTGCCCAGGGGTGATGGGGACTGCCGCACACCGGACAGGCTTCTCCGGGGGTGAGCCGCTGCCGCAATTGTTCCACATCGCCGGCAACAGCCAGCCGCGCCTGCTCCAGCAGATGACCCGTCTGGTCCCTGCGGATCCGTAACGTTTCACCCTCCTCCAGGCATTTGTTGAGTTCTTCTGTCTCCTTTTCCAGTTGGGACCGCAAGGTAGCGCGTTCCTCTTCAATTTCATTCTTCCGGGTGGTGAGGCCCTGGAGCCTCTCCCAGCAAGAACGCATAGAAGAGAGGCGCAGCATTTCCATGGTTTCACCTTTCTCGGTGGCCGTGAGCTGGTCGACGGGAATGGCCGCCATCTTTTCTCTGATCTCTTCGCTCTGGCGCTGTAGTTCCTGGCTTTCTCTCTCTTTGACCAGCGTTTGCGCGGCCTGCTGATCCCTGGTTTGTTCCAGCTGACCCGTCTTCTCCCTGGCCTGACCAAGGGATGTGTTCCATCCCTCCGCCTCCTTATTGTACTGCAGGGCATCCTGAAGGCGGGAGACAATCAGTGGGCCATTTTCTGCAATGTTCTTCCGGGATTCCCGCTCCCTGAACCATCCTTCCAACGCCTCCCTTTCACTGCAGAGGGAGAGGCGTTCTTTCTCTTGTTCTCTCCATAAACGCTCTGCCTGTGAATGCTGGGTGAAGACCAGGGTCCTCTCTTCCCCGGCTTTTGAGATCTGCCTGTTCTGTTCGGCCAGAAGCGTGTCGAGTTCCCTGGCTTTCACCAGGAGGGGGCGGGCGGCGGCAGCTGCTTTTACGGCTGCTTCCAGGGCGTGTTCTGCCTGGGTCACCCGGTTGGCCAGGGTCTCCATTCCGTCTTTCAGGGTGGTGAACCTGGCTTCTGTTTCTGCCAGTCCCTTCTCTTTTTGCCGGAGGGCCTCCTTTTTCTCCTGCAAGGCCGTGACCAGGGGGCGTGCCGGCTGTATCTTCTCTACCCTCCGGAAATGGGCTTCGCGTCCTGCCGCCTCCGTTAATGCCGCCTCACCGGCAAGGACTTCTTCACGGGCCTCCCCTGCCAACATGGACCATTTCTCTTTCTGCCTATGCCATTCAAGGCCATGGCGCACCTTTTCCTTTTGTTGTTCCAGGACCGTGATGGCTGCTTTCAGCGTGGCACCACCCTCCTCCAGTGCCCTGATCTCTTCTTCCGCAGGAAGAGCTATCCCTGACAACTGGTCCCTGATTTCTTTAAGGGAAGCCTCGGCCTCCCTGCTCCTGGCGAAAATGGATTGAGAGATACGGCTGTAGATGGTGGTGCCGGTGATTTTTTCGAGCAGGGCGGCTTTTTCGTCGCGGGCGGCTTTCAGGAAGGCGGTGAAATCGCCCTGGGCCAGCAGGACCGAACGGGTGAACTGGTCATAGGTGAGGCCCACCAGTCGTTCTGTTTCCCTGAGGATTTCCGTTTTGGTGCCGGGCCAGGGCTGACCTGTTGCGAGGTTGGTGAGGCGGAGGGCATAATCCTGGAGTTTTCCGGAGGGGCGGTTTCTGGCTCGGCGGACGCTCCACTCCGCTTCCCAGGGGGTACCCCCCGGGCCGGCAAAGGTGACGGCGGCAACCCCTTCGGTACTTCCCTTACGCAGGATCGTCCGGCAGTCGCCCGGAGTCACGCTCCCCGCCTCTCCATCGCGGAGTTCCACCCCGCTTTCACGGGCTGCCGCCTGCCGCGGTGACCGGGCAAACAAGGCCAGACAGAGGGCATCGAGAATGGTGGACTTACCCGACCCCGTCGGGCCCGTAATGGCATAGATCCCGGCAGAGGCCAGGGGCTCCCGCGTGAAGTCCAGCATAAACTCCCCCTCCAGGGAGGCCAGGTTCTTGCCGCGGATGGTGAGAATCTTCATCTGAATGGTCTAAAAGTAAAAATGATTAAACCTGACGGGAGCCTCTTAACTGAAGGAGTCCGTCAGTTCTTCCGCTTCTTCCCCTGACGGGAGCCCGGCCACCACTTCCTGGAAAAGGGTGACCAGTGCCTCAGGGATCTCCTCTCTGAAGCGGGCCGTATATTTTTTTTTGAAAATATCGAGGGGTTGAAGGGTGTCGAGGCCCGATGCGGTGGAAAGAGAGGAACTCCCTGTGCCGTCATCCTCTCTTTCAGGATAGGTCACTTCTATTCGGGCCAGCCTCACCGTTTTGTTTTCCAGGGCTTTTTCTATCTGGTAGCGGAGCGAAGGTTCGGGGCCTTCGAGTAAAATCCTGACCCGCAGATAAGGGGCTTCCTGGCGGTTCTCATGGCCGGAAGGGAGTTGCTCCAGTTCCGGGAGAACTTCGGAGAGGGGCCGGGGCTGCGAAGGCACTGAAAGAAGCGGTACGGTAACCGGGATAGGAAGTGGATCCACCTTCACCACATTCCCCTCCTCGAGGTCGACGCAGACCACCTGGTGGCGGTAATGCTGCTCGCTGAATGACATGGGAAGGGGAGATCCCGCATAGCGGATGGTCTTGCGGCCTGCTACCGTCTGCGGCCTGTGGATATGTCCCAGGGCCACATATTGGGCTTCGGTTCCGAAGGCCCCGGCCGGCACCAGCTCCAGCCCACCCATGATAGGCCGTTCGCTTTTATCCTCTTCGGAAGTGCGGGCCTCCATGGTATGAAGATGACCCGTGACGATCAGGGCCTCTCCGGGTTGGCGCACAGAAGCGGCACAGACTAGTGCTTCCCGGTAGAAAGTGGTGATGCCTTCAGCATAGCTTCTATCGCCTTCCTGGGTGACGCCCGGGAAATCCCCCTGACGCAGGAAGGGCACGGCCAGGCACCAGGCTTCGGTCCCTCCTGAACGCCCTCTCAGGGGAACCATCAGCGAAGGGTAATCGGGATAACCATCGCTGGTGCGGGGTATCATGCCGGTCACCGTGACCCTGAAGGCCTCCAGGAGCGCACGCGGCGACTCCAGCCGGGCCGCAGAATCGTGATTCCCGGCGATGCACACCACCTGTAAACCCGGCAGAAGGGAGGTGGCCTCCTTCAGAAAAGTGTAAAACATACGCTGTGCCGATGCCGGCGGATTCGATACGTCGAATATATCACCACTAATCAGCAGAACATCAGCCCTTTTTTCCACCAGCGTATCCCTTAGCCAGGCCAGAAACCGCTCATGTTCGGGCGCCCGGTCGTATTCATAAAAGTTCTGGCCCAAATGCCAGTCGGCGGTATGCAGAATTCTTAATGCCATATCAACGGATGGTTCGCGGAGTAAATCTACAAAATTAAGCAGCCATCCCCGAAACCTTTTTTTCGTGTTGCATAACATTTGAACTCTGAAAGTGACAATTATTTCTAAATTTGTTGGCTTGTAATCCGTTAAAGGAGACGAAATCTGTAATTAAGACAAAATATGAAAAAAAGTGAAGACAAGGTGACCAAGAAGGTCGCCATCGGAGTGGATGTAGGTGGCACTAATACGGCCATTGGTGTGGTGGATGTGGATGGAAATGTTATGTTTAAGGACAATATCCCCACGGCCACCCATGGTGATTTTGAGAAGTTCATTGAAGAGCTGTCGACCGCCATTAAGAGCCTGATCAATTCGGCCAGGCTCCTGAATGAGAACCTGGAGGTGCTGGGTATTGGCATTGGGGCCCCCAATGGCAACTACTACAATGGGACCATCGAATATGCCCCGAACCTCTCCTTCAGGGGAGTGCTTCATTTCATCACCCTGCTGCGCACCCATTTCGAGGACATGCCGGCCTTGGCACTTACCAATGATGCCAATGCTGCTGCCATCGGTGAGATGATTTACGGTGGTGCCCGCGGCATGAAGAACTTTGTGATGTACACCCTGGGGACGGGTGTGGGCAGCGGCGTCGTCGTGAATGGCGACCTGGTTTATGGCCATGACGGCTTTGCCGGGGAGTGCGGCCATACCACCCTGATTCCAGGGGGCAGACTCTGCGGCTGTGGCTCCCTGGGCCACCTCGAAGCATACTGCTCAGCCCCGGGAATGAAAAGAACCGCCTTCGAACTGATGGTCCATTACAACGCCACAGATAGCATGCTGGCCAGCAAATCTTTCCAGGAACTCGACTCTAAGATGATCTTCGATGCGGCTGTGGCCGGTGACAGAATTGCTAAAATGGTCTTCGAAAAAACCGGGGAATACCTGGGACAGGGCCTGGCCGACACCGTCCACCACCTCAGCCCGGAAGCCATCTTCCTTTTCGGAGGTCCTACCGCTGCAGGTGAACTGATCTTTAAACCCACCAAGGAGAGCATGGAAAAACACCTGCTTCCCATTTTCAAGAACAAGATCAAAATTCTGCCCTCCATGCTTAAGCCTGGTGATGCTGCCATTGTGGGGGCCAGTGCTTTGGTCTGGAAAGAGCTCGATAAATAGCAAGGTCCCGCGACCCGTTGGTATAAGAAGTTGCATGAAGGAGATCCCTCCTTTCATGCAACTTCTTTTTTTTCGTGCGGGTTACACGGTTTTGATCCACTGGCTGTTTATATTTGTTCTTCCTGGATATAGGGAGCACCTGATCCCTTCCATCAGCAAGGAGTCGTGGTTGAACAGCTCCTGGAGCCCCGGGTGACCAGTATGAGTTTGGGATGCATGGCATGCGTCAGCGTTTATCCGTGCCAGGTCCGATATTAAAATATAGATGTGAACAAAGAAGTGCGTATAAGACGAATGCAGATCGTTCTGCTTCTGATGGCGGTCTTCTGTACCAGGTTGACCGCACAGGTAACTCTACCCGGGAATGAGGATGCCCTAAGAGGGATTACTACAGGAACTGCCTCCGGGGAACGGGAAGCTGGAGGCAACCGACCTAATCCCTTCTTTGTGGAAAAGATGGCCGGCACAGAGTCGGCATCGGCATTAAAGCGGGCCGCCTTCAGGGAGATGCAGCACTTTCAGGATTACGACCTGATCTACCAGCGGATGGAATGGGAGGCCGATCCTGCAGTCCGTTTTATCGCGGGAAAAATCACCTCCTGGTTCCGTTCCGCCGTCTCTGATATGAATACGCTATACTTCAGTCTTAAATTGAATATGACCGTGGATTCGGTAAAGGGGCGCGGGGGCCATCTGGGATTCTCCCGGAAGAATGACCAGTTGGAGATCTCTCTTCCGGAGCCCCTGGCGTTGGGCGTTACCGACTCGGTTTCGGTCTGGTACCGGGGCATTCCAGCATCGACGGGCTTCGGGTCGTTTACCACCGCCCTCCATATGGGTGTTCCGGTGATGTGGACTTTGTCAGAACCGTACGGGGCCTATGAATGGTGGCCGTGCAAGCAGTCGCTGACCGATAAAATTGACTCCACCGATATTGTGGTCACTACCCCGGAAAGCTATAGGACTGCGGCCAATGGTTTGTTGGCCGGAGAATGGGTGAAGCAGGGGAAACGGACCATGTGGTGGAAACACCGCTATCCCATAGCCACCTACCTGGTGGCCTTCGCCGTCACTAATTACAGGGAGTATGCCGACACCCTGCATCTGGACGATGGAAGGAGCATGCCCGTTGTAAATTTCGTCTATCCCGAATCTCTGGATGCCTCGCGTACCAAATCACCGGCCACCCTGGAGCTGCTTACCCTTTATAACCGTCTCTTCGGAGAGTATCCCTTTGTCAGGGAGAAGTACGGCCATGCCCAATTCGGGTGGGGCGGGGGGATGGAACACCAGACCATGAGCTTCATGGGCAATCTGGAGTTTGAGCTGGTCGCTCATGAACTGGCCCACTCCTGGTTTGGAAACAGTATCACCCTGGCCTCATGGCACGACATCTGGCTGAATGAGGGATTCGCCACCTATGCGACCGGACTGGCCTATGAACATCTTTTCGGGGGGAAGTATTGGAGGAGCTGGCTCTCTAATATTATGGGGAACCGGTTACAGACCAGTGGATCGGTGTATGTCCCTGACACCACCAGTGTAAAACGGGTTTTCGATAGTAACCTCTCCTACAATAAGGGGGGAGCCCTGCTTCATATGCTTCGCTGGATCGTGGGCGATGCTGCTTTCTTTACCGCCATCAGGAATTATTATACTGATCCGGCGGTCCGGTATGGCTTTGCCTCCCACCGGCAATGGGTCACTCATCTGGAAACGGCCTCAGGCCTCGATCTGAATGCGTTTTTCCAGGATTGGTATTATGGAGAGGGTTATCCTGTTTATTCGGCCACCTGGGAGCAGAAAACAGCCGACCGGCTGTGGATCACCCTCTCACAGCAGCCTACTCATTCCTCGGTCTCCTTTTTTGAGATGCCTGTACCTGTCAGAGTCTATAGTGCAGAGAACAGGGATTCTGCTGACTTCCGCCTTGACCATCGTACCAATGGCCAACTCTTTGACCTCCCGCTCTCCTTTAAGGCCGACAGGCTGGTCATCGATCCCGATTACAGGATCTATAGGCAGGTGGGGATGATCACTGGTTCATCCCTTACCTCCCTTTCTGATCGCTTAACGGTCTATCCTGTTCCTTTTTCCGGGGAGTTGAGGATTTCGCTGCCCCCCGGTGATGTGTGCCGACGGGTGATGATGACCGACCTGACAGGAAGAGTGGTCTTTGAGGACCGGGAGGGCAGCCTTCTCCTGAATCCTGACCTTTCCCCGGGGCACTATCTGCTGCAGGTCATCACCCCGGAAAATAGTTATACGCGGAAAATCCTGAGAGAATAACCCCCATATGTATATTTGCGTTTTAAAGACCAATTTATGTCATTGCCTGAAAAGAGGATCACCGATTTTATCAAAAAGCACCATGTGGTGAGTTTGGCCACAGCCTCAGGAAATACCCCCTGGGTATGCCACTGTTTTTATGCCTACATGAAAGAGGAGAATTGGCTGGTGTTCACATCAGATGAGCAGACCCGTCATGTGAGGGAGGTGCTGGTCCATCCTGAGGTGGCCGGGGGGATCGTTCTGGAGACCAGTGTGGTGAGTAAAGTGCAGGGAATTCAGTTCAGTGGGGTGATGCGTCGTCCCACGGAAGAGGAGAAAGGGAGCGTTACCCGGGCTTACCTGACCCGATTCCCCTTTGCCGTTCTGATGAATGCCAGCCTGTGGATCGTGGAGATCTATACCATTAAAATGACCGACAACCGTCTGGGCTTCGGCAAAAAGCTCTTTTGGGAAAGAGCGGAAGTGTAGAGGGAGCCCTGACTGCCGGGCCAAAGCTCTGAGCAGCGAGAAGTGCTTATCTCCTGGATGAGAAGAACAGGGTGCTGGCAGCCTGGCCAGTTGTTAAGAACAGAGACCGGGTACCTGGATCGTTTAGGCATGGCGAGTCCCGGCGTGGGATGCATGTTGTTTTCCCACTGATCCTGATGGGACGACTCTCATTTAAAAAAAAGGCCACCCGGAACGGGCAGCCTTTTTTTTGAGTTTCGTGAAGGGCTGGGTTTTACCTTCAGATGGTGGAAGCGGATTACTTTTCGGCTCCTCCGGCCCACCATAACTTGTCGGTGAAGACGTTGACCTTCGGGATATTGGCCGAGTTGGAGGATTGCTCACTGGTAGGATAGGGGAATCGCCAGACGAACCCCACGGTAGTGTTGTTGGGATTATTGAGGGTAATAAATCCCGGGACCCTCCGATAGTCGTTATAAGCTTCGGTCGCTTCGAATTCGTAGGCTCCGATGTATTTCTGGAGGAGGATCTCATTGAGTTCATTGCCGGGGGTCAGTTTGCGGGCGACGCTTCCGTTGTAGTAGGTGGTTCCCTGGGCAGCCGTCAGGCCATGGAAGACAAAATTGGCCTCCACGGCGGCTTTGAGGTCGTCTTTCCAGGTGGCATCCCCTTTTCTGAATTTGGCTTCAGCTACGATGAACTTCAGCTCATGGAAAGTCATGATGGGCGTTGGAGCCACTTTCCCATCGGCAGTAATTTTAGAGTTGGAATAAACGCCACCCTGGGTCTGCTGGGATCCCCCGTTGGGTGCCGGCTTATATTCCCCGCCGATTTTAGTGAAGTAGGCCGCCATGCGAAGCGTATCATGGCGCTCCAACATCAGATTGTAGAGGGTGGTTCCGACGGACAGGTGGGCCCGGTCACTCAGGAACTGGAACCAGGGATTTTCACCGGTCGCCGTGTTTTCATAAGAAGAAAACAGCATCCCATCGGCTGCACTGGCAAAACCCTTGGAGGCAGCATCCAGTGCTTTTGTGGCGGCATTGGCGTCTACATTGGTTAGCCGCAGAGAATACCTGGCTTTCAGCGAATAGGCTGCTTTGGTCCACTTGTCCTTGCTCCCCTTGTAGATGTAATCCCCGACCGAAGAGATGTTGGTGGCTTCACCGAAATTCTTGATGGCATCGTCGAGGAGTTTGAAGATCTCAGGGTAAATGGTAGACTGCTTGTCGTACTTGGGTTGCAGGTTCTCTGCTCCTTTGAGGGCTTCGCTCCAGGGGATCTCCCCCCACATGTCGGTAAGGGTCGCCAGATTATAAGCCATCAGGGTCTGAGCGATCCCGCGCGCAAACTTATTGTCCTTTTCGTTGCCTGTGGCGGGGTCGGTTTTCTTCAGCACGTCGTTGCAGACCATCAGACAGTCATAAATGCTGTTCCAGTTGTTGTTGAACAGCGTACCTACCGTTTGTCCCGTTCTTTTGTCGGCATCATAGGACTGGGCCCAGCTTCCGGCGCTGTGTTCAATATAAACCGTTGCATACCAGGCAATATCGGTTCCGGCGGTCTCAAAGCCCGAAACCACTTCGATAGAAGGGATGATGCTTTGTGCTCCCATCTCCAGCGCCTGGTTCCGTTCCTTGTTGATTTCATCCATCTTATCCTCACTGCAAGCAAAGAGAAAAAATGGGAATATGGCCAACCATACTATTTTAACAGACTTCATAATTCTCATTTTTTAGTGATTAAAAGGTAAGGTTCAAAGTCACCCCATAGGAAGTGGTCTGGGGCAGTGACATGTATTCAAATCCCATCTGTCCGTTCCCCATCCCCTGCGAGGATTCAGGATCGACATTCGGGAGGGTGGTCCAAAGGAGGAAATTCCGGCCGATCAGGCTCAGGGAGGCTCTTTGCATTTTCACGGGAGTCAGTAATTTCTTGGGCAGGTCGATGGTGAGGGCGACTTCCCTGAGTTTCACGTAGGACGTTTCATATACGGCCATTTCATCGATTGAGGAATAAGATCCGGTGTAGAAATCCTGCCAGGCATCGGGATCATCTTTGCCGCCCCTGACGATGTTATTAGGCGATCCATTGGACAGAACCCCTTTCCCTTTGGCATTTTCGGTGTCGCCATAGGAAAAGGTTCCCTCCCTCTCTTCAGTGAATTGGGCAGAACCGTACAAGCCGATCAACCGGTTGGTTCCAGAATAGATATCCCCGCCCTGTTTCCAGTCGAACTGGGCACTGAGGGTGACGAATTTATACCTGATATTGGTATTGGCTCCTACGATGAAGTCGGGGGAGACATCTCCGATTTTGCCGTCGGTTCCGTTTTCCGTCGGGAAGCCATAGTTCCAGGCGTCGGGGTCATCTTCGATCACAACGTTCCCCTTGTCGTCTCTTTCGAGCTGCCATCCATAAATGGTCGGATAGGTCTGACCGGCATAGGCCCGCACATTGGGGGTCACATACCCCGCCAGGTGGACACTTTCGATGCCTTCCGCCAGGGAAATGACCTTATTGACCACCCGGGTGAAGTTGGCGTTGATATTCCATTCAAAGTCCTTGTATTGCAATGGGATGAGATTGAGTACCACCTCGTGTGCAATGGAATTCATTTCACCGGCGTTGGTCACGAAAGAAGAATAACCTGTGGATCCAGCCATGGGAACGGCAAAGATCTGGTCGGTGGCCGTCTGATCAGAGTAAGTGTAGTCGATGCCGAGGCGGTTCCTGAGAAATTTGAGTTCGATCCCTGCTTCCCAGTTGGTCGTGTTCTGTGGTTTCAGTTCCGGGTCATAAAGGGTGGAGTTGGGGCGGAACCCCGAAACGCCCCCCAGGGGGAAGGCTATGCCATCATTCAGGAAGCCGCTGCCAGCCCCTCCCATCACATAGTAAAGCTCGTTATAGGTCCCTGCCTGCCCCACCTGAGCAAAACTTCCTCTCAGTTTGCCGAAAGAGAGCACCGCGTTCTCCTTCAATGCCGGAAGTTCAGTAAAGACAAAACCCAAAGAAACAGAAGGATAGAAGAAGGAGCGGGCGCCGCGGGGCATGCTGGAGACGATGTCGTAACGGCCTGTGGCGTTGAAAAACAACATGCCTTTATAGTCCAGGGAGAGGTCACCATATGTCCCGATCTGCCTGGATCTTCCTTTGGATTCATCGGCGGTCTGCTTGGTGGTATTGGACATGTTGTTCCAGCCGGGAACGGTAAAACCGGTCCCCGTCATGGTCCAGGACCTACCGGTGTAGTCGTTGAAGTCATTTCCAAGGTTAAGGATAGCCTTCAAATCAGGGGTAATTTCCTTGGTGAAGGTGATGTTGAGCAGGGAATTAAAATCCCGGCGGTTGAACCCATAGTTGTTAATGGAACCCCCTGTGGGGGCCACATAGGCGAAGGTGGGTCTGGCGGGAGTCGTATACTGGGCGGCTGTGGGCAGCAACTGACCGGTAGCCGCACTCCCTGCCTGGTAGATGTCCTCATTGTCGGTGGCGTAAGTGTCGACGCCGATCTGGTATTTTACCGTGACCCAACTGGCGGGGGTGAATTCCAGGTAGGTATTCCCGAAGAAACGGCGGGTGGTTTCGGCGAACAGGTTGTTTTCGGCAGCCCACCTCATGTTCTCCCCAAAGGAACCACGGCGCCAGCTGATCTGGCGGTATTTACCGAGTGGGCCTTCCATATAATAGGGCGTACCCATCAAATCATAGGAGGGGGGAGCCCCGAAAACACTGGGCAGGTTACTGGAGTTACCCGAAGGGAGTTTCTTAAGTCTTACATCGGAGAAATTGCCTGAAAAACCAGCCTTGAAGAATCGCCCCAGGGAGGTGGTGGCATTCAGTTTGGCCGTGTACCTGTTCATGCCGGTATTGGGGACTACCCCCGACTGGTCGGTGGAACTCAGCCCAATCAGATAGCTGGCGTTGGCCGTCGAGTTGCTGATGTTCACCCCGTTATACCATGACGAACCCGTATCGAAGAAGTTTTTTGCATTATTGAAGGCCTCGGGCTTCACCCATTTGGCTTTGTAGGGATCCCACCACAATCCGCTCTGTCCCTGGTTGTTGCCTCCATAGGTGGTATTCGCCGGCAGATCGGTGATCTTAGGCCCCCAGCTATAGGAGTTGGCAGGGGTAAAGGAGCCATAGCTCCCCTGGGCATAAGTCATCTGCACATCGGGGTACCTGGCGATCACATCGGCAGTATAAGAGGAGGTGATGTTAACCGTAGGATTGCCCTTGGCGGTATTCTTGCCGCTTTTGGTCGTAATGACGATCACCCCGTTGGAGGCCCTTAATCCATAAAGGGCTGCTGCGGCCTGCCCTTTCAGTACGTTGACCGATTCAATGTCGTTGGGGTCCAGGTCCAGGGCACGGGCCGAATAGTAAGAACCCGTCACATCCTGCCCATAGTCGGGATTACTGGCAATGGGCATCCCGTCCACGACATAGAGGGGCTGGTTGTTGCCGCTGAATGAACGGGCCCCGCGGATCAACACCGTGGCAGGGGCTCCAGGCATCCCCGAAGACTGCCTGACCTCCACCCCGGCAATCTTCCCCGAAAGAGAGGTCAGCAGATTGGGATTGTTCGCCCGGGCGACCTCATCTGAAGAAATATCCTGGGAGGCATACCCCAGCGCTTTCTTCTGTCGGGTAATCCCCAAAGCGGTTACCACGACTTCATCGACTCCGATCACATCCAGCTCCAAAACCACATTGATCTGTGACCGCGTTTCAATGGCTGCTTCATGGGTGCGATAACCCACAAAACTGTACATCAAAGCCTGCGCATTCTGGGGAACCTGCAGAGAATAGTTGCCATCCATATTGGTAACCGTTCCCAGGGTGGTCCCCTTCACAACGACCGATACTCCGGGAAGTGGTGATCCATCATCAGAGGAGGTCACCTTTCCGGAGACTACCCTCTGTGCTTGAACTCCCATCATTCCTGCGAAAAAGAGTATCGCAAAAATACATACCATCTTTTTCATAGAAACAGATTTAAATTAGAAATTAAACAAACAGAAAATCCCTTAATACTATTGGTTCAGCCTATCCTAGTCAAGGTGGTTGTCCCTGACAGTAAGATTTTTAAGATACAATAACAAATATAACATTTAGAACAAATGCGTAAAATTTTATTGTTTAGTAGGATAAATTATTTTTTGATAAGGATAGAGGGGGGATAATGGCATGAGATGAGAGCAGCAGAGGGAGTAATAATGGAAAGGGATGACCACTGGAGAGGGAGTAATAATGGAAAGGGATGACCACTGGAGAGGGGGTAATAATAGAATG
>ERZ1645192.1676-NODE-1676-length-18494-cov-9.396063_pt1 | contig 18494 bp, 15 predicted proteins | sample MGYA00575354_ERZ1645192 | MGnify/ENA primary metagenome ERZ1645192 (study PRJEB40844, sample SAMN11349763) | freshwater sediment metagenome | isolation source: river sediment | host: Sediment | place: India: Faizupur Khadar , New Delhi | collected 2017-02-21 ... | reverse complement strand
GAATTATCAAAGGATCTTCATGTATCTTCCAACGCCGTCCGGGAAGAACTGAACCAACTGACCAAAACAAAACTGCTTACATCTGAAAAAGAAGGTCGCAATGTTTTTTACTCAGCCAATAACGATCATCCCCTCTTCCCGGAATTGAAATCCATGGTCAGCAAAGTCATCGGGCTGGATCAGGTTGTCGACAGCATCCTGATCCGGCTGGGAGACCTGGAAAAAGCCTATATCATCGATGACTACGCTGAAGGAAAAGACAACGGAATTATTGATTTAGTGCTGGTGGGAAACATTGACCAGTATCATCTGAATGACTTGAGCAGAAAAACTGAACGATATATCAAACGCAAGATCCGTTCTCTGGTCATGACCAGAGAAGAGTTTAAAGATTTTATCCCGAAGCTGGAAAACCGCCCTAATTTTCTGGTCTGGCAGCGGCAGGCGAAGAAATAATAATTCGTTGTCTGCGTTAAAATATTGATTTTATACATTTTCCTCTTGGGTAACATTCCCGCAATGTAACTCACGGGGCGGAGCTGAATAAAACATAATAAAAAACGCCCCGATTTAGGGGAAAGATGCCGACACCTTTTGCGGCAGTCATTCGTACCAGCAAAAAGGAGGAAAGTACACATATGAGTGACCAGCATATTGAAACAATCACACATGGCCTGGAGCCTATTGCCTTAATTATCAGGGCAAATTATGACAAACCAGGCATTCATTTTTTTACTCCCGACAGTTTTTCACAGCAAGTGGCTTATATGAAGCATCCATCAGGCCACAAAATTAATCCACACGTCCATAACATGGTGACGCGGCAAGTTCTTTACACGCAAGAAGTTCTCTTCATTCGCCACGGCAGGATAAAAGTCAGGCTTTATGCATCGAATAAGGAATATATCGGCGAGCGCATTTTATCCACGGGTGATCTCATTCTCCTTTGCGGTGGCGGCCATTCATTTGAAATGATGGAAGAAACAGCAATGATCGAAGTCAAACAGGGACCCTATGCCGGAGACGGAGACAAAACCAGGTTTGATGAGGATTGCCAATGATACCTGTAAACGAGCCTCTCATCGGCGCAAAAGAAATAGAATATGTGAACGAATGCCTTCGTACCGGATGGATATCCTCCGCCGGGCGTTACATCGAGGAATTCGAAACAAAATGGGCTGAATACTGTGGGATGAAGTATGGTATTGCCATGAGCAATGGTACCACTGCCCTTCAAGCCGCTGTAGCCTGCATCAATCTTCAACCGGGCGATAAAATCATTATGCCGTCATTTACCATCATCTCCTGCGCGCAAGCAATCATTTACAACGGCGGCGTTCCGATTCTGGTTGACTGTGATTCCCGCACCTGGTGCATGGACGTAAAACAAGTTCGTGAAAAGGTAGAAGCGGAAATGAAAAGCGGTGATAGAAAACTCAAAGCCATCATGCCCGTCCACATCTACGGTCATCCCGTTGATATGGATCCGATTCTGGAGCTTGCCGAAAAGTATAATTTAGTGGTTATTGAAGATGCTGCCGAGGTTCACTGCGCAGAGTATCTGACCGGCCGCAACACGCCACAACCAGATTGGAAACGATGCGGCGGTCTTGGTCACATCAGCACGTTCAGCTTTTATGCCAACAAACTCATCACGACCGGTGAAGGCGGAATGGTCTTGACCAATGATGATACGTATGCCGAGAAAGCCAGAAGCTTGCGCAATCTTTGTTTCCTTCCGGAAAAGCGATTTCTCCATAAGGAACTAGGCCACAATTTCCGTCTGACCAACCTTCAGGCGGCTATCGGCTTAGGACAACTGGAACGAATCGATGAGATTATCGCAAAGAAACGTTGGATGGGTCAGACGTACACGGAGCGACTGCAGGAAATAAAAGGCATTCAACTACCGGTAGAAGAATCCTGGGCCAAATCGGTTTACTGGATGTATGGAATCGTTCTTGATGAAAACGCCGGGATGGATGCCATCCAATTTGCCAGCAAACTCAAAGAAAAAGGCGTCGAAACAAGACCTTTTTTTCTGGGCATGCACGAACAACCGATTTTTCAAAAAATGGGACTTTTTCACAATGAAAAATACTCCGTCACGGAACGAATAGCCAGACAGGGACTATATCTGCCTTCTGGGTTGACACTGACGGAAAAGCAACTTTCTCATGTCTGTGACATTGTAAAAATCATTTTGAATAGTGTAAAATAAGGACAAAAATATCTGTGACTAAAAAACCAATAAAAAATAATGCTCAAGACAAGTCAGAAGTATTTACTGACTACGCCCGCTATTACGATTTGCTCTACCTAGACAAAGATTACAAAGAGGAAGTCGAATACGTGGCAGGGCTGATTCGGAAATTTCATCCGGCGGCGCAAAACATTCTTGAGTTGGGCTCAGGAACAGGAATCCATGCCAGTCTCCTGTCCGAAAAAGGTTATTCTATCGACGGCGTGGAGCGCAGCCCCGAAATGTTGGCTCGCTCTTTGTCCCTGAAAGAAAGGATAAAACCAGCGCAAGGACAACTGAATTTTCACCCTGGCGACATCCGAGAAATCCGTTTAGACAAAAGTTTTGACGCCGTTATCTCTCTCTTTCACGTCATCAGCTACCAGACAACCAACAAGGATGTAGCGGCAGCTTTCAAAACCGCGCGGCAGCATCTGAAACCCGGCGGTATTTTTATCTTTGACATCTGGTATGGACCGGCGGTTTTAACCCAGCGCCCTGAAGTCCGCATCAAACGAATGTCTGATGAAAAAATCGAAGTCACCCGCCTGGCCGAGCCTGTCCTCCATCCCAACGAAAATCGGGTGGACGTAAATTACCACGTCTTCGTTCGTGATCGGAAAACCGATGCTGTCAAGGAATTTAAAGAAACGCACACAATGCGGTATTTCTTTAAACCGGAGATTAAAATGTGGGCGGACTTATCAGGGTTTGCCGTCAAAAATACTGAAGAATGGCAAACTGCAAAACTAATCGACGCAAACACCTGGAGCGTGTGTTTTTGCCTGCAGGCCAGATAGTTCAGCAAAAGAGAACAGCCGGATAAATTCATGAGTAAAATTGTTATTGAAGCGGGGCAAACAGAAAAAAACTACTGGGCGGATCTTTGGCGTTATCGGGAGCTTTTTCTGATTCTGGCATGGCGCGATCTATCCGTGCGCTACAAGCAAACCATTATTGGAATTCTCTGGGCAATTCTCCGGCCTTTTCTCACCATGGTCGTTTTCACCATCATTTTCAGCAGAATAGCAAAACTACCCAGCGACGGGAACGCACCCTACGCCCTGATGGTATTTGCCGCCATGCTCCCCTGGTCGCTTTTTTCAAGCTCTCTGACAGAATCATCCAACAGCCTGATAGACAACGCCAACTTAATCAGCAAGGTATATTTTCCCAGAATCATCATGCCAACGGCGACCCTCATCACGGCACTGGTTGATTTCCTCATCAGCTTCAGCATCCTTATATTCATAATGATTTATTACCAGTTTTCGCCGGGGTGGAACATCCTGTTGCTGCCCTTTTTCATCGTGATGGCATTGTTGGCAAGCTTGGGGCCCGGTCTTTGGATTACCGCGCTGAATGTAAAATACCGCGATTTTCGTTATGTTATCCCGTTTGTCGTGCAATTTGGTCTTTATATTTCCCCCGTCGGCTTTACCAGTAAGGTTATCCCGGAACAGTGGAGAATGATTTACAGTCTCAATCCCATGGTGGGAGTGATTGACGGCTTCCGCTGGTGCATTCTTGGAGCTGAAAGCCCGATTTATCTTCCTGGATTTCTGGTAAGCCTTATCATTGTTGCCTTCTTTCTCTGGTTGGGCATTGCCCATTTCCGGAAAATGGAAAAAACATTTGCGGATATTATATGAGCGACATTGTCATCAAAGCAGAAAACATCGGCAAAAAATATACCATCGGCCACGAGTCGCAAAGAGAAAGTTATACAGCGCTGCGCGATGTGTTTGCAAAAAATGCCACAGCTATCTGGCGCAAAACAAAAGATCTGTTGAGGGGAAATCCAGTCATACAGGGAGATACGCTGGAGGAAGTGTGGGCGCTTAAAGATGTAAATTTTGAAGTCCGCCAGGGCGAGGTAGTAGGCATTATCGGCCGCAACGGCGCCGGCAAATCCACCCTACTTAAAATTTTTTCCCGCATTACAGAACCTTCATCCGGGCGTGTAACGATCAATGGGCGCGTCGCCAGTTTGCTGGAAGTGGGCACCGGCTTTCATCCCGAACTGACCGGGCGCGAGAATATCTATCTGAACGGAACCATTCTGGGAATGACCAGATCTGAAATTAAGAGCAAGTTCAATGAGATAGTGGCATTTGCAGAGATAGAACAATATCTGGACACACCAGTCAAGCGTTACTCGAGTGGGATGTATGTACGTTTAGCTTTTGCAGTAGCTGCACACTTGGAACCTGAAATTCTATTAATAGACGAAGTCTTAGCCGTTGGCGACGCGGTGTTCCAAAAGAAATGCTTGGGCAAGATGAACGCGGTAGCCAAAGAAGGACGCACCGTTTTATTCGTCAGTCACAACATGTCGACTGTAATGGGATTGTGCGAGTCGGGTATAATGCTGGATTCAGGGCGCGTGGCCGTAATTGGGCCAGTAAAGGATGTAATTAGTCAATATACAATGGATGTGAGCAGTGAAAATTTTCTGGATCTGGATAAACTGCTCCACGGGGGCACCGGAGCTTTCGCGCGCCTGAAATTTATGTCAATATTCAATGAACAAAATAAACCAACCAGCACATTTTCGATGGGCTCTACGGCTATTATCCAGCTTGGAGTTTCCTGTATCAGACGAATGGAGAACTTTGAAATTGGCGTTAAAATCAGCAGTTGGGCCGGTGTTGCTATACATTACATTGTTTCAACCTGGGAGGGAATGCGCTGTGATTTGGAGGTGGGCGATCACGTATTCGAAGTCGAAATTCCAAGGATCATGCTTCTTCCCGGCAAATACCTGCTTGGCGCATGGGTGATGAAAGAAGGCAATCCCGCGGACGATCATGTCCAAGAAATCACAACCATTGAAATTGTGGGAAGCGATGTAAATGGTTGCGGAGCTGATTTTGAACGTTATGCTTATAGTGGATGCGAGGTTTACACACCAAGTCATTGGACGATTGTCAAAACTACTAATTAAATGGAGGATTCATTATGACTACCCAAAACGCGATCATACTGGCCGCTGGCGAAGGGACCCGATTGAGACCCCTGACTGAAACCGCCCCCAAATGCTTGGTAAAAGTTTGTGGAGTAAGTATTTTGGAAAACGCTTTAAATAATTTCGCGGACAAGGGTGTTGAAAACGTGAGAGTGGTGATCGGCCACTTGGCTTCTGTTGTCCGTGAACAGATCGGAATCATCTATAAAGGCATGAAGATAAAATTTATCGAGAACGTCGATTTCGCGATAACCAACAGCATGTACAGCCTGTATCTGGGACTGACTGACCTACATGAAGCGACTTGGATACTGGAAGGTGATGTTTTTTTTGAACCGGCGGTATTGGCCAAGACTGTTCGGCATGAAATTTCTTGGTTCGTGGATGCGTTACGCAAGGATTTAGACGGTGCCTATATAAGCTTCAATGATGAACATCGAGCAACATCTCTGGACATTATCAGAGACTTGAAATTGCTGACGGGACAACGCGGCAAGTCCATCGGCTTGCTGCACCTTGATGCAAGAGGAACGGAACATTTTAATAAATGGCTTGAACAGGGTGTATCTGCGGGGCAGAAGAACCTGTATTACGATCTGATTGTTGGGCCACATTTCAGTGAAGCCGACGTGGAAATTGTCGATGTCGGAGGCTTGAAATGGTTTGAAATTGACAATCTTGTCGATTTGGAAAACGCGAATAAATTATTCTCTTAACACTGATAGCAACCAGTTATCATGGTTTGATTAGAACTTTCGCGTGCGGAAGACACACAAGAACAATTCCTCGTCGGAACGGAGCTATATGATTCAGTCGAACAAAGATATAAGTAAATCTGATAGCTCCAAGAACAACGACTACCGCCAGTCATATGAATACTGGATGAAACAAACAGAAGGGAGACCAGAGTTATTAGGGGTATCAGATATCGGCGGCTGCGGGTTGACGGAGGTCCTTTATCGTCATTTTGAAGAATCAAGGCATTTACGGCGTCTGGTGACCTTTAACCGTCAGAAAACCGTTCTGGAATTGGGCGCGGGAAATGGGCGCTGGGCCATTACGCTGGCGCCGCTGGTTAAACACTACGAAGCAGTTGACTTCAGTCAACCGATGCTGGACATCGCTCGCACTCGGGCAGCGCTCTTGAAGTTGGACAACATTACTTTTTGCAGAGCAGCGGCGCAGGATTACGCGCCGACCATTTCTTTCGACATCGTTTACCTGAGCGGTATTACACAATACTTACATGACGACGATCTGCTGAAATTATTGGAACGCCTGCATCGTTCACTAGGCCCCAACGCAACGCTTATTGACAGAAGTACTGTTCATCGTCGTCAGCGTTTACTGACAGACCGGCAGGACTATTTCTGCATTTACCGAACATCTGAAGAGCTGGGACAGCTTTTCGAGGATGCCGGATTCGTATTGGATTGTCGGCGGCAGAGTTATCTTTTTCTGAATATGCCCGGCATTATGCGGCGATTATTATCCTGTCGTCAATGCGCCAGCGTCGTGAGCTTCACGGCGCCCTTTTCGTTCCATTGTCTGCGAGCCCTTGCCAACGTGAGCCGGCAGTTCTGGGGGCCAACAGGAGAGGTAGTGGATTTTTCTCATGACTTTTTCATTTTTCACAGGAGCGCTTGATAATGAAACAATCAAATAAGGGAACTTCTAAAATCGTCGGTGTGCTGGGTGGCATGGGTCCATATGCCACTTTGGCCTTCTTTCAATCTTTACTAACGCTCACCCCAGCCGAAAAAGATTGGGACCACTTGCGGATCATTATCGACGACAACCCACACATCCCGAGCCGGACGCGCCACGTCCTTTATGGCGAAACGTCACCCGTGGAGGGAATGCTGGAAAGCTGCCTGAAGCTGCAGCATTACCCGGTGGACTTGATTGTGCTGCCATGCAACAGCGCCGCTGTCTTTATCCCGGAGATACAGCCTCATTTGAAAATCCCTATTCTGAATATTTGTGAGATTACGGCCAACGCCCTTGTAGAGAAATATCCTGCCGCGCACCGTGTAGCCGTACTGGGCGGACATGTCACTTATCGGCGACAAAGCTACAAAGCTTTTTTGGAAAGTCAGGGTGTCGCTCTGCTGGATCATGGCACGGATATCCAGAAACTTTCTGAGCAACTCATCGAAGCTATTAAACTTGACCCGGCGCCTGTTGCTCATGCACATGCAATGGAGACAATCGTTATGACTTTATATAAACAGTGGCAGGTAGATGCTGTGATCATGGCCTGCACAGAATTCGGATGTCTAGCTAAACTTGAGACGCCAGTGCCGTTAATTGACTCGAGCCTTGAATTGGCCAGACATACTGTTGCGCTGGCACGTAGTTGAAAGACCATAAGCATGCTACCTAAACTCAATTCGTTTTTCCGTTGCTTCCGTGCATCCATTGCACTGCTGTTTAAGGGTAAACGGCGGGCCATTGGGATTGATCTGATGTCCATCGGTGAGTTTCAGTTTTGTCGAAATGTGGTCGAATCGCTCCTTACCCGTTTTCCTGCAGATCTGTTTTATGTTTTTCATCATGAGGTCAGTCAATCTGAATTCGAAAATCTTTACCCTCACATTCAGAACCGACTTACGAATTTATCCTATCGATGTTTGACACACTATTTGTTTCGTCGCTTAGATTTATACATCACCAATGAACAATTTGTAACCGGCCCGCCCGGTGTCTATACGCTAACACTCTTTCACGGTCAGCCATCTAAAGGTGTTACCTTTAACCTGCATGGAATGTTTCCTGTGCTGGCCAATGATGCTTTATTTCTCTATGGCCCCCTGCAGCGACAGGCGTTGGAGGAACACTTGGCAATGCAACAATGGACTCTTCCGAATCATCTGTCCCTTTTCGAAATAGGTTACACTAAATCAGACGACTTGCTCAACGGTTGTTACGACCGTGAGAGCATTCTGCAAGATTTGTGTCTTGACCCGGCTCACAAAACCATTCTCTATGCACCGGCTTTCAACGAGGGAGCTTCCTTGCGAGAGTGCGGCTTACAAATACTTCAAACGCTTTGTCAACTTTCGCAATATAACATAATTGCCAAACTTCCAATTGACTGTTTGCAGCCAACAAGTGACTTTACAGCTACCGGCGGTGTTAATTGGTTTGAGTTCATCAGCGAACTTGAAAAGAATTATAACAATTTTAAATTATTTCGAGAGCATGCAGCCGATAAAGCTTTAGCCTGTTCAGACGTTCTGATTACCTGTGTTTCCAGCATTAGTTTTGAGTTTCTTGCGTTAGGCCGGCCAGTAATCTTCATTGATACACCTCGTTTTTATGAAACGAGCCTGAAAGCCTTCTTCCCAAATAACAATATTTCCGATTTTGCACAACGAACGACTGTCAATGGCGGCAAAGAATTCGGCCTTACAGTATCCACGCCAAAGCAACTGACGCAAGCCATAAATGAAGTTCTGACACATCCAGATCGATATCCTCCCAATAAAAAAAATTTACTAAATTATCTTCTTTATAATCCCGGTCATGCAACGGCGGCTGCTGTGGAAAAAATTTCGGAATTACTGGTCAAAAAAGTAAAAAGTCAACGTTCACCTAAAGAAGTTAAAAAGCTATTATATCGATTTAAGCGAAGAAATCATTTAATCCAGTTTGCAGGTCATCACGTTCGCCGTCTCTTAAATCATTATGGTTATGATATTAACCGCGTAGGATCAGGCTTCTTGGATGCAGAACAAACCGTTTCCGCAGCTAAAAAGCAAGAACTGTCCGTTTGTGAATATCTGGAAAATGCAGAAAACGATATCCGCAAACGCGGACGACGTGACCGCATAATCAAGGAACTTGAAACCGTCGGAATATTCGCGCATCTCAGGCACGTATGTGAAATCGGTGCAGGTACGGGCCGTTATCTTGAAAAGGTTATAGATCTAGGGCGCCCCATCGTTTATGAAGTATATGAGACCAACATCGGGTGGACAAAGTTTTTGTCTGCTGAATACAATGGGCGCAACGGTTGCAAAGTAGTTTGTCACCCTGCTGATGGACATACCCTCAACTATACTGCCGACGCAATTTGCGATTTGGTTCACTCTCATGCTGTTTTTGTATACTTACCACTATTGCAGACGCTTGAATATCTGAAAGAAAGTGTGCGCATCTGTCGCCCCGGTGGATTTATTGTCTTTGATTATTATCCGGCGGAAAGTTTTACTCTCACCATCGCCGAAAACTGGCTTAAAGGACCACACCGTTTTCCGGTTGTCATACCGGACATTCTCCTTAATGAGTTTGCCCAAAAGCATCAACTTCAGACTATCCATAAGTTTCCAGAGATTTATGGTTCAGGTCAAGTCACATACATTTTGTGGCAAAAAACCATTCAAGCATCGTAAAAAAAATACTCATTATTCTGATTTTTCCTCCTGTCATGCTTATGTATGGAAAAAAATAAAACATTTTTAAGAATCTCCTTCATATTATGCCGTTACCCGCTCGGCATTTCCTCGATGATCGTCAACAGCATAAAATTGTTTGCGCAAAAAGGAATATCTGTTGATGTTTATACCAGTAAAAAATTCTTTGACGAATGTCCCATTGAGTTTTCCGATTCAAAAATAAATATTTTTTTCTTTAATGATAAAGACCTGGGTATTTTTCTCAAGGGATATCGGTTTTTTATGAGACGGTATTCAAATATTTTATATCCCCTGCTTAAACTCTGCCCGTTGCGGATTGGTGTAATGTCCGCATACCCCGAAGTTTACCGTTTTGCTTCATGGTTGAAACGTGTCATGGATTTTAATAGTTACGACTATGTATTCGCTGTTGATTGTTTCAGTCTTCTAAGCCTTTATCATATGCAGAATAGAAGTAAGCTAGTTTATTATAACATGGAACTTCTTGACTGGAATCCGAGCAATCCGGTATATGGCAATAAACTTATTCTCAAGAAATTTGAACATCAGATGCTTCAATTTTTGCGATGTGCTGTTTTGCCAAGTGCCACTCGCGCACAATCTTTTTGCAGAATTAATAATTTTCCTCAGGAGAAGATTCAAATCCTGCCTGTTGCATCAATGGGCAATCCTGTATCCAAGAAAAGTAAATATTTTCGACAAAAGTTTTCCATTCCTGATGATCACGTTGTTATTCTTTATTCCGGTAATTTTGTTTCCTGGTTTCAATGCGTGGAAATTATTGATGCTATGCGCTTATCTCAGGTAGCATATGCTCTCGTTATGCATACCTGGAATAAAGCCTCTACGGAAACTAGCTATTTTAAAGATATGCTCAAACATGCCGATGGACTACCGGTATTTTTTTCTTCTGAATATATCAACTCGGAAAACTTAACTGAAGCGTTATCTTCCGCAGATATTGGTCTGGCTTTTTATGAATCCATGGACGACAATTGTACAGAGATTCTTTTCTCTTCCAATAAAATCGGAGAATACTTAAAAGCCGGGCTTGCCATCATCACTTCTAATTTTAAATCGCTTCATGATTTCGTTCATAACAACAAAATAGGCCTTGCCGTCCCCGTGCAAGACATATCTAAGGCGGTTGAAGAAATATCCGGTCAACTCGATCAATATCAGTCCAATGCTCTTGCGTGTTATGACGCTCATTATCGTTTTGAATCATACTTTGAAAACTTTTATCAATTGCTTTATTTCTGATCACTCATGAATGGAAAATATGCACAATCGTATTAAAATTCGTAAGATTCCCGCACCCTCTTGCAAAATATGCGGTTCCCGGGGCATGCAAATCTATAATGGATTACAGGATAGTTTATTTGCCACGCCCGGAACCTGGAACCTTGATCAATGTCAAAACAAAGAATGCGGGCTTATGTGGCTAAATCCAATGCCTCTGGAAGAGGATATTCATAATGCATATCATGCATATTATACCCATAGAGACGATCAACAAAAAAAAAGTCGCATTAAACAGTTTATCAATATTATTTTAAATCATAGTTTAAAGCTGTTACTCCGTCTGACACCAATCTATCAAGAACGAAAAGACTTCAACCAAATGTATCTGGGCGGCATTAAACCGGGAAAATTGCTTTGTGTAGGCTGCGGTAATGGCAATCGGCTGGTACATCTGGCAGATATGGGATGGTCTGTCGAAGGTCAGGAAGTGGATCCGATCTGCGCTGACATTGCCGCAAAAAAAGGATTCAACGTTCATCTTGGAACCCTTGAAAGTCTTCTTCTACCGGATTCATCCTATGATGCTATCGTAATGAATCATGTTATAGAACATGTGCATGAACCCATGAAACTGTTAATGGAATGCCGGCGGCTTCTCTCGCCAGATGGCGTATTAATTTCAATTACACCAAACACTCAGAGCTACGGACACCGGTTATTTAAGTATCATTGGCGTGGTTTAGAACCACCGCGACATATCCTTCTATATTGTCAGCAATGCCTCACACTTCTGGCTAAGAATTCTGGATTTAACAATCCGATTATATGGACGACGTCGGCAAATGCCCATCACTTCGCCGGCGATAGCCTAAAAATCATTTACGGAAATTCTACCCTCAATCCGTTCATAAAAATTATTTTAAATATTGTCTCCAAGCTGTTTCTGCTCATGGCAAGAATAATTCATGCATTGAATAAGGATTCAGGCGAAGAGTGTGTGCTTATGCTGAGGAAAGAAAAGCAGATAGTGTTGTCCTAATGAAGAGACTTCCCAATTCTAACTTAGCAATATCCAATGTATGTGCTGTAATTCTTGACTATTTCGGAAGCAGCAAGACAATGACCTGCCTTGCCTCTCTGATGGATCAGGGGCTTGATACCGTCATGATCGTCGATAATTCAGGCGATCAGAATGCCAATGCGCAGTTAAAAGCAGCGCTGGATAATTTTAGTCAAAGACATGCGCCATTTACTATACATCGAATTATCAACAAACATAATCTTGGTTTTGCAAAAGGCGTCAACGACGCCTTACGCTGGTTGGAGAAAAATCAACCGCACCGTTACTATCTTCTAATTAATAACGATGCGGAAGCAACGCCTGGGATGCTTTCGCAATTGCTTAAATTCATGCAAGAAAATAAAAGAGTGGCACTAGCTGCGCCAGTGATTGACGTTGGTTATCAACAGTTGAAAGGCTTTTGGTATCATCGCCTAACTGGTCTGATGTTTTTCCGTCCTGTAATCGGGTCATTTCATTATCTGACTGGCTGCTGCCTCCTCGTTGATCAAAGAATCATTGGAGATGCCTTATTTAATGAGGAATTTTTTATGTACGGGGAGGATGTTGAGCTTAACTGGCGCATACGATCATCAGATTGGAAGATTGCCTGTGTAAACGAAGCCACAGTTCAACATGAAGGAGTAGGTTCCAGTCGTCAGGGCGGTTATTTTTATGAATACCATATGACATACGGTCATCTTTTATTGGTGCGCAAACTTGCCAGAAAACAATGGGAGATACCTCTTTTCTATTTCGGAAGAATCGTGACATTTACCACACGCGCCATTGTACGAATAGCTAGATACCGGTCCTTAGTTCCCATAAAGGCATGGGGACAGTCGTTGCGAAAGCATTTTCTTCTGCATCATTATAATCGTAATTAATAATGCGCATTCTCATTCTTACCAAGCGTCAATATACAAATCTGGATCTGATCGATGATCGTTTCGGCCGTCTTCGGGAACTGCCGCTTTCGCTGGCTGCTGCCGGACATGACGTTACGGGAATCTGTCTCAGTTACCGGTCTCGTGATGAAGGCAGACGCGATGATGTCGTGGAAAACGCGCAGGTTGCCTGGCATACGTTGAACTTTAAAAGGCTATTGTCCTGGGGTTCAAAAAGCTATTGGCACACGATCGATAATATCACTGAAGATTTCCATCCTGATTTGGTTTGGGCCTGTTCGGATGCGCTGCATGCGATCCTGGGAACACGTATCGCCAAAAGATTAGGAGCATCTCTGGTCATCGATTTGTACGACAATTTCGAAAGTTTCCCGGTCACAAAACTTCCTGGAATGACGCAGGTTTTTCGTCACGCACTGCGTTGCGCCGATGGCATTACCTGTGTCAGTCATCCACTGGCACGTTATGTTCGTGAAACTAGCAACTGTACTTGTCCGATCGAAGTTATTGAAAATGCCGTTCCCAAAGGCCAATTTCATCCTATGGATCAAGAAAGTTGTCGCAGTGACTTAGGACTTCCGCGTGACGGTATTTTAATCGGCACCGCAGGTGCTATTTCAAAATCTCGCGGGATTGAGACACTCTTCAAGGCTTTTGAAATAATTTCAAAAGAACGTTTGGACGTTCACCTTGCATTGGCCGGCTTCTGCGATAAAGGACTTGATCTTCCAAAAAGCAACCGGATTCATTATCTGGGAATGTTGCCGTCTAAAAAAGTTCCTGTTTTTCTATCCGCTCTCAATATTTCAGTAATATGTAATCGCGAGTCGTCTTTCGGCAAATATTGCTTCCCTCAGAAATTCTATGAAAGCGTTGCTTGCTGCGTACCTGTCGTAGCCGCAGCAACCGGTTCAATGCTGGAATTGTTAAAAGATAAGCCGGAAAATCTGTTTGAACCTGAAAATGCCGAAGAGCTTGCGGCAGTTTTAAGTCGACAAATTGATAACCCTGTTGAGTTGACCTTGGAAGTGCCGACATGGATTAAGCAAGGGAAAAAACTTGAAGATTTTTTTGGCACTTGTATTAAAAAATCAAGATTTTAAATACTTTCTCTTGAAATAAACAATATAGTTTTATGATAAATTATTGAGCTTTTCTTAGATAAATTAAATATTGAACACAGATTACGCCATACTCTGAGCATAATGTTTCGCTAAATACTCGACTATCTGCTTGGAAGGTTTCGGTAATTCCTCTTCAGGATAATTGACATTTTGTATTTTTTCCAGAAATGCATTTAACATTTCCGTTTTAAACTCCCACAGCATCGCGTTCTTTCCCAGGCCATCGGGCCTTTCAGTTTTATTCCGCAATATCAGGCATGGTTTGTTAAGGTATCTGCATTCCTCCTGAATACTCCCCCCGTCAGCAAACACCATTTTTGCACAGCGCATCAGCGCCGCAAAATTCGTGTAATCCTGCATCCCCACAATTTCCACTCCCGGTAATATCACTTTTTTTAAACCAAATTTTTCAAGATAATGCTGTGTCGGCTTGTGCGTTACAAATACAACCTTCATCTGTCGCGACACAACATTCAAAAGATGAACAACTTTTGATAGTCTGCGGTGATTGGTAATGGTCTCCAGGCGATGGCATGCGGCAAGTGCATAAGGTTCGGACGGTATTTTAACTGTTAATTTCGCGTTTTCTACAAGGCGTAATGAATCGACAACTGTGTTGCCGTCGATCAACACAACCTTACCATTAATTTTCATCTGATGAAGATTCTTTTCAGCTTCGGCAGACGGAGCAAACAAAACATCACACCGCTTCATGCAATAGATGCGTATCAGTTCTTCGGGAAACGGGTGTAGAATATTATAACTTCTTAATCCAGCTTCAACATGACCCACCGCCATTCCTGCCGCTTTGGCCATGTTCACCCCGAGCAGCGTACTTAATGTATCGCCGTGAACAAGGCATATTCCACCCCCGGTAAAAACATTATCCCGTAACCACTTCCTGCAAAATAAGCTTTTTATTCTCATCCGTCCAGCCCATCGAGCCGCCTTGATCAAACTGGTAATGTCTCGGCCATCATCGCTCAAACTTACATCCGGTTCCCGAATTCCAAAGACCTGCCGCAATGACCGCGTCAATTCACCATGCTGACCGCTGTCGATATACCTGTAGGGAAGACCACGCCCTTCCATCTCAAGCATAACGGGAGCCATCTTGATAAACTGCGCCTTTGTCCCTATGAAAAAATGTACCATCTATCATTTCCTTTGAGCACATCCCATGATAACAGAGCATCAGCTTTCATGCTTTTCTGCTTTTTGCAGCATGGAGTTTCAGGAGAAAGAACCTTCATATAAGATTGAGAACATAAGCGTCGACGCAGTTCGAAGACAAATGCCGGTTCGGGATCATTCTCCCAGCGGGGAAAAGTGGATGTTAAAACGAGCACTCGGAAACGATGAATAAAATTATTGCTTATGACTATTATTTACTCTAAATTATTTTTGTCTGAAAATCAATGAGGAAGAATTGGAATCATCTTTCTTGTTCTTGAATTTTTATTCGATATTTTCTGTTGAAAAAGTAATCTGCCTCTATTCTTTGCTGGAAATAATCGTATATGAACTGTATAGCACAATAAAATGTGACGATTTTCTCCGGAAAAAACGGGAACTAGCCATGTCGCCAAAAACAAATATCAGCCCTGACAGACAGAAACTGCTTGTCTATTTAATTTTGACTGTTGTGACCTTCGCGGTTTACTGGCAGGTCAATGCATACGATTTCATTAATTTCGATGACAACCTTTATATCTCAGAAAATAACTATATCCAGTCTGGCGTAACACCGGATGGGTTTCAATGGGCGTTGACTACAAAAATTTCCGGTTTATGGAATCCCCTTGTGTGGTTATCTTTCATGTTCGATTATCAGCTTTTTGGATTGAATGCCGGCGGTTATCATCTGACAAACCTTTTTCTGCATATATTAAGCTCATTATTGCTCTTCTGGCTTTTCCACCGTATGACCGGTGCTCTCTGGCGCAGCGCTTTTGTCGCCGGATTATTCGCGCTCCATCCTCTTCATGTGGAATCGGTCGCCTGGATCTCGGAACGTAAAGATGTCTTAAGCGCTTTCTTCTGGATGCTGACTTTGTGCTTTTATGTCTATTACACAGAAAAACCCGCTATGAAAAGATACCTGCCTGTACTTTTTTCATTTATTCTGGCTCTGATGAGCAAGCCTATGGTTGTCACGCTGCCTGTGGTTATGATTCTTTTAGATTATTGGCCTCTGAAACGTTTTGAATCACACCAAGGCAAAACTAATGTGATGTTATGGCAGGTCAAGGAAAAATTACCCTTGTTTCTCCTCTCCGCCATGCTGGTGATCTTCACACTGTATGCACCGGATAATTATCATATGCCGGATAAACCGGATTTGACATATTTACCGCTCATCCCAAGGCTCGCCAACGCCCCGGTTGCTTTTGTAACTTATCTATTGAAAACCTTCTGGCCTTGTCATCTGGCTATCTTCTATCCTTTTACAGAACACATTCCCTGGTGGCAAATCCTGGGTTCTATCTTTTTCATTATAGCGATCACTGCTTTCGTGATGGTTGTGGCCAAACGCCTGCCCTGGCTCCTGGTCGGATGGCTGTGGTTTGCAATCACCATTGCCCTGGTGATTGGCATTATCCAGATATCGGTCTTCACGCCTTACGCCATGGCTGACCGCTATCATTATCTGCCTTCAATAGGTCTTGCCGTTATGATGGCATGGGGTATCCCTCCTTTGCTGAAGAGCGACGCACAAAAAAAGATTCTATTCCTTCTGGCAACAGTCTTCATGATCCTCATGGCAGGCTTAACCTGGAAACAATGCGGTTACTGGAAAAACAATTTCACTCTTTATAATCACACATTGAAAATTACTGATGATAACAATATAATCCATAATAATCTTGGTGCTGCTTTTCTTGATGCAGGAAAATTTCATGAATCTATTTATCATTTTAACAAAGCTATTCAAATAACACCAACATACATCGATGCGCTATTGAACAGAGGAAATGCTTACAATAAACTTGCACAATATGCGCTAGCTTTGCAGGACTTCACGGAAGTCATCCGGATGAAACCATATCATGTCGATTATCGCTACAGCAGGGGAATTGTTTATGGTAAACTTGGCTCGTATCAACGTGCATTTGAAGATTTTAATGAAGTCATCCGGCTGAAGCCCGACCATGCCGATGCTTTCAGCAACAGAGGAATTTGTTATGATGTACTGGGCCATCCAGATCCTGCGCTTGCAGACTTCAATAAAGCCCTACGCCTGAAGCCGAACGATGCGGATGCGCTTAAGAATCGGGCTGTTTTTTATTTTAAACGGGGCAATAAAAAACTTGGCTGCAATGACGCTCAAAAAGCGTGCACATTAAAACAATGCAATGTTTTCGAGCTGGCCAGAAGCAAGGGGTACTGCCGATAATATTAATCAATGCAAATTAAGAGGACATCAGTCACTTGTTGAAATTACATACGGAACAGGAACTTTCACTCACCAGAAAATATCTCTTTGCTGTCATCGCCCTGTCGATAGCCGTTGTACTCGTCTATAGCAACAGTCTGACGGTTGAGTGGCATTACGATGATCGTGCAAATATTCTGGAAAACCTAAATGTAAGATTAACGGATATTTCCCGGGAAAACATTCAGAAAACCTTCTATAATGAAGGAAGAATTCTGCGTCCTCTTGCGTACTTTTCCTTTGCCATCAACTATTATTTTGGGAAATACAATGTTTTCGGCTATCATCTCGTCAATCTTTTGGTCCATTTGTCTGCAACTCTGTTTTTGTTCGTTTTCATCTTCAAAACTTTAAATCTGCAAACCATAAAGAACGAATACGGGGACAGGGCTTATTCGATCGCCATTCTTGGCGCCTTTATATGGGCGATACACCCCATTCAGGTTCACGCCGTCACCACGATTGTTCAGCGCATGGCGAGTCTTTGCGGCATGTTCTATATTCTGACCATGCTGCTTTATTTAAAAGGACGACTTTCAGGAAATAAAGGCATCAGTATGTGCTTTTACCTGGCGGCAGTATGTACCGGCATCATGGCTTTAGGAACAAAAGAGAATGCCGTTATGTTGCCCGTTTCCCTGTTTTTCTATGATCTTATCCTGATACAGGGATTGGCAAATATTAAAAATCTTCGTCAAATAATAGTCTTTTGCGCAATTATTTTGGCATTACTTATCACGGTTTCAATATTTTTCATTGACTTCTCATCAATCCCCAACAGTTACGGCCACAGACCATTTATGCTGAAGGAACGCTTACTCACGGAACCGAGGATCATTATTTTCTATATTTCCCTTTTGCTTTATCCGATCAGTTCCCGGATGACGCTGCTGCACGATCCTGCAATTTCTCATACACTATTTGATCCCTGGACGACTCTGCCTTCTATCATTATGATTATCGGCGGCGTTCTTTTTGCACTTCGATATTCTTTCAAAAAACCATTATGGTCATTTTGTATCATTTTTTTCCTTTTGAATCATATCGTTGAGGGAACTTTTATTCCCCTGGAATTGATTTACGAACATCG
>ERZ1645192.1675-NODE-1675-length-18497-cov-13.805715_pt1 | contig 18497 bp, 20 predicted proteins | sample MGYA00575354_ERZ1645192 | MGnify/ENA primary metagenome ERZ1645192 (study PRJEB40844, sample SAMN11349763) | freshwater sediment metagenome | isolation source: river sediment | host: Sediment | place: India: Faizupur Khadar , New Delhi | collected 2017-02-21 ... | reverse complement strand
TGCGCCTCTTGATCTCCTCGGTGATGTGGGGGATGATCTGCACCGTCTTGCCCAGGTACTCGCCTCTCCTCTCTTTTTCGATGACAGTGCTGTAAACTTTGCCGGTGGTGATGTTGTGGTCGCGGGTCAGCTCCACATCCAGGAATCGCTCGTAGTTGCCCAGGTCCAGGTCCACCTCGCCGCCGTCCTTGAGGACATAGACCTCGCCATGCTGAAACGGGCTCATCAGCCCGGCATCGATGTTGATATAGGGATCGATCTTGATGGCCGTGACCTTGTAGCCCCTGTTCATGAGCAGCCTGCCGATGGATGCCGCAGTAATGCCCTTGCCAAGACCGCTCATAACCCCGCCTGTGACCACTATGTATCTCATAAATCACATCACGCTCACGCCTTGAGCAGAATTGCCGCTCCGTATATGATAAGGGTGACGATCAGTATGGATGATGCCAGCGCGCCGGGAAACTCGGGGATGGCGCCCATGATGAATGTCAGTATCAGCACTGCCACCAGCCCCAGAAAGATGGCCGCAGGAATGATCTGCAAAGACCCCAGGGAAAAGCCGTCCAGCCTGCCCAGGAGATCGCCGCGTTCGGCGCCTTCATCCTCTTCCCCTCCTTCGCCGCCTCTGCCATAGGCTCCGCCTCCGCCGCCCCCATATCCGCTCTCATCTCCGCCATCCTGAGCAGAGTAATCTTCCTCTCCTTCTGCTTCTCTGCTTGCGCTTGATCTTTCGTCAGCATCTGCGCCTGCAAACTCATTTAAGCCGCGGCTGAAATGCTGGTCCCGGCCCCGGTCCCATTGCTGCCCGCCCGGCGCAGAATCCTCTCTCTGCGCAGAAGCAGTGTAGTCCTGAAACCCGGCCGCCAGGTCGCTCTTCTCCGCATGCTCAAATCTCTCCCGGCCCTCTGTGTCCCACTCAGGATTCAGTCCCCTGTACTGCTTCTCTTCCTCTGAATCGGCATCCTGCGGCGGCTGCCCGCCGCCTGCGCCACTGCTTCTCACTCCGGATGAAAGGCCTTCCAGGCTGCGAGTGTTCTTGTCCACGAAGCTGTCATCGATGCGGGTGATGAACCTGGGCGGAGTGCGGCTGATTGTCCTCTCATCCGGCCCTTCTCCGGGGTCCTCTTTTGCCGGGCCGCTGCTCTCTGCCGCCGGGCGCGTTCGCTCTCTGACGGCATCGCCGGCCTTGGCCCTCTCTGCCCCTTTCTTCCTTCTGCTTGCCGATCTGTACCTCTCCAGGTCCTGATCTCTGGAGAATGTGATGCGCCGGGGCTCGGCGGCAGCCTCATCCTCTCCGTCGCCGTCGTCGTCCTGACCGCCACTCTTTCTTCTTGGCGGGCCGTCCAAGTCATCCTCATAATCATTATCATCGCCGTCCTCGACATCGCCGTCGCCCTCCAGCTCCCCGTCTAAAATATCGGCATCGATAGCCGGCCCTGGGGCCTCCATGTCGTCTCCCGGATCTTCAGAGTCCCGCAAAAGAGTGATGGGCACCCGGCTCTTCCCAGACGGGCCGGTGAGGACTATCTCCCCATCCAGACGCCGCTTTCCGGCAGGCATCCTGGCCATGACCGGTATGACCTCCTCCATGACCACATAGTGATCCGGCTTTCTCAGCCTCACCGCCTTGATGACGGGGCTGCTGGCCAAGAGAGAGATATTGGCAGGCTCGCCGTGGTTGACCACCCTGAGGTTGAATATCGTCTCCTCTCCGGGCAGCAGACGCAGGACGATGGGCTTTGCTGCCCGGCTTCCGTTGTCTCCGCCATTGATGTGAACTGCATGATCCATTGCCGACTCCCCTGATGATATGGATCATAATATTTTATAAATATTTCGCCGGTAAAGAATCCCTCATTTTCTGAAGGAGGTTATCCCAATGATCTGAAGCAATTTCTCTCTCCTTTGCACCTGTGTGCGGTAAGCTGTTAATCCCTCAGGTCGGGAGGCAGCATATTGGGAATGGTGTCCTCAATGGGATAGCACTCCTTGCAGGAGGTGCAGCAGAGCTTGCCGGTCACTATCTCCTTTTCGTTCTCCTCGAAGACCTCTAGCGTCAGTTCTCCCTTGCAGAGGGGACAGGCCAGGATATCCATCAGATCGCGCTTCATAGATCTGGGCGTTTAATCTGAAGAAGTATAAACCTTTGGTCCGTCCTCAGTCAGGCAGATTCAGCAGTCGAACCGCGTTCTTCCAGAAGATCGCTTCCCTTTCAGCGGGCCTCAAAGGCAGGCCGGCTATGATCTTCGCCGCTGTTCCCGGCTCCTCCCAGGGATAGTCGCTTCCGAAGAGCACCCTCTCCACCCCTATCTCCCTGATCAGCTCGAAGAGGTCGTCTTTGCTCATGTAAAATGAGGCGTAAGCCGTATCGAAGCAGACATTTTTGGCCGCGGGCAGGAGGTGCTCTCTGACATCATCCCACATGCGCAGCCCTCCCAGGTGGGCCAGGATCATCTTCAGCTCCGGAAAGCTCTCCGCAGCAGCGGCAAAGCGCTTCGGCGTGCCGAAGACCTCTGGCCGGTCCAGAGGATCCCGGCCGGCGTGAGCTATGAGCAGCATATCTCTCTCGATGAGCGCCTCATAAAAAGGGATGCAGCGGGAGTCGTCGGGATAAACCTGCTGCAAGAGCGGCATCATCTTCACGCCCCTGACGCCGGCAGTGGCCAGCCTATCCAGCTCCGCCTCCAGATCGGGCATGAAGGGGTGCACCGCCCCAAAGGCAGTCAGCTCTGCGGCGCTGGCCTGTGAAACAGACAGGACCCAGTCGTTGAGGCTGCTGACATCCCCGCAGCCCTTGGCCAGCGGCAGCAGCACCGACCGGCATATGCCTCCCTCCTGCATCATCCCGAGAAGGTCTTCCGGAGCGCCGCTTCCCGGCACAGCCACATTGAGCTTTCTCTTGGCCGCGGGCAGGATCTTGGCCGCCACAGTGCGGGGATATATGTGGGTGTGAAAGTCGATGATCAACCTATGCCGTCTCCATAAATATTACAGAATTCCCATCTCGGCGAGCCTCTCCGGCAGGTACGTCTTTGTCACATAGTCCAGGCCCTTGCCGGCAAAGGCCTGCTGCTCAGCCTTCCTCTTGAGGTCCATCTGCAGCCTGATCTGCTTGTCCCAGTAGGGCGTGGCGAAGCGGGGGTCGGTCAGCTCGCTTCGCAGGGCCTGCATGTCCTGATCGGTCAGCTTGTCTGTGGAGAGGTTGTAGTCCACGATGTCGCTGGGCTGCACCCCTAAAAAGCGGGCCGCTGGCGTCACCAGGTGCTCGGAGAGGTGGGCGCTCTTGATGGCCCCGTAGGCGATGCTGGCGAATATGCGATATGACCAGGGATCGCCATCGGTAAATACCACCACCGGCAGGCCGAGCTCAGTGTTCAGTCGCTTGATGATGCGCCGGGTGGAGCGGGCCGGCTGGCCTTTGATGTGGACCAGTATGGCATTGTTCTGCTCGTCGAAGCCGTTCTCGATCAGCCGGGCATACATTCCGCCCGTCTCAATGGCCATGACCATTTTGGCATCGTGGCTGAGAAATTCGATGTTGTCCACATTGAAGGGTATCTGGTAGCCTGCCTCGCCCACATCCTCCTGGCAGTGCATCTCCTTCTCGCCCCGGCGGGTCTTCTCTTTGAGGCGCAGAGGCCCGAATACTGCAGCTCCGTCCTCCTCCGGCCGTACGTGAAAGTCCTCCCGGTGCAGAGCAGTGACTATCTCCAGGTCCTCGATGAGCCGGTCGCTCTCCGCCTGCTCGTGAAACTTGGCGATGTCCCAGTTCTCAGATATGTAATAGATCTCCCTCAATGTCGAGCCGCGGTTGTTTTTCAGGTGCTCTTTGATGAGCAACTCGGCGAGGTGCACCGTCTTGAGGAGGGTCTTGGCACCCCGCACCGTCTTGACGCTTCTGGTCGTCTCCTGGTCCCCGTAGATCCAGACGTCGTCCTTGCTGGAGAACTCGATATTGGCTTTGGTGCGGGAGGGCAGGGATATGTGGGGCACAATGCCCTGCTCGAATTGATTGTAAAGGGTCGCGGCAAGGCCGGTCAGCTTCTCCTGAGCCTTCCTGGCCTTGTCCATTTTATCATCAGATGCCGTCATTATCAGATCACCCTGGCCCCGGTGACGATTTCGGGATCCAAACCCTCCACCACCGGCTCCTTCATCTTGGCTCCGGCTGGGGGTGCATCACCGTTGGACTCGTCCCGCCAGGCTATGCGGTAGCTGAGGGTGGCCTTCTGCCCCGGTGGCAGGGAGAGCTTCCAGTGGTGGTCATATCCGTCGCCTATGGGTATGACCTTCGCCTCCGGGGAGATAGAGTCGGCCTTCTCCGCCAGCAGCTCGTGCAGATTGAAGGAGCGCACCAGGTCGCTGTGGTTTTCCAGCAGTATCTTCACAGAGAGCCGGCCGTCCTCTCTCTCCACCTTCCGTGAGACGTGCAGATTGCCCATGATCCTGGCCACCACCGGCCCTATGTCCGGCTCTTTTCTCTCCAGGACATCGGAGAGCTTTTTAGCTATGCGGGGCAGTATCTTCCTGATGATCTCCTCTTTCTCCCTCCTCTCCGACAGAACGCTCTGCCGGCCCAGATAGCGGCGCAGTTTTCTGGCCACCTCCTTCAGGCCGAGATCGATCTCCGCCAGTATCTCCGGCATATCGGCCACAGCATCTTTGCTCTCTGAAGTGAAGGGGATGTTGGTGGAGGCGATGTGGACCAGCAGCACCACCGGGCCGACGGGAATGCCGCTTCCTGTGGGCTGGCTCAGGGAGTAGTTCTTCCAGGAGACGCCCTCCACGGCGTGAGTCATGGCGCAGGCACCCTGCTGGTAGACCAGTGGCACGCGATTGGCAAAGCGCAGAATCTCCACCCGGCTCTCCTTCTCCAGCTCTCCGCCGTAGCCCAGCCCCACCTCCACCAGGAAGGGATTGCCGGAGTAGACGGATACCGGCCGGACAGTGGTGGCGATGTAGTCCAGACGATACTCCTTCTCCAGGCCCGCCTTGATCAGCTCTTCGCCGATGGGGGATAGGCAGTCCACGGGCGGGGACTTGACCTTGATGGCCTTGAAGGCGGCATGAAGCCTCTTGGCCTGTTCGTGGGTCAGGCCGGCCGGGGGCGTCTCAGGGTCGATCCCTGACCGGCTGCACAGCTCCTGGGCGGAGATGGCGCCGATGGAGGAGAATGTCTCCCTCAAAAAGACGCGCAGCTTCTTCTTGTCCGTATAGCGCAGCAGCTTGATCAACTCACCCAGCTCAATTCCCGCCGGGTGGGGTGATATGGCATAGGCCTTCTTGGGCAGGCTCTCCGTGGCCCTCTCGAAGACCTCCATATTTCCCTCCGGCTCCACCAGGGTGATCCTGGCATGGGGATTGACTATGGCTGCGCTCTTCAGCGAGCCGAAGACCGACTGGCGGCGGCTCCTGACATATGTGCCCTCCATCTCCAGCTCCACTCTGGTCCCGCGCGGCCTCTCCCAGTCGGCCTCCTCCGAGCGCAGGATCTCAGGCTCATTCTTGGCGGTGTTGATGAGCAGCTCGCAGTAGTGAGCCGGCCGGTCCGGGGCGATCTTGGATATGACCCGGGTCGGCTTTCCTGAGGTGAGCTGGGAGTAGAGAACTGCCGCGGAGATGCCGATTCCCTGCTGGCCGCGGCTCTGCCGCAGCGTATGAAAGCGAGATCCATAAAGCAGTTTGGCGAAGACGCGCGGTATCTCCTGGGGCACAATCCCCGGTCCGTTGTCCTCCACAATGACCTGATAGTAATCACCGCTCTTTTTGATCTGCACGAATATGTCTGGCAATATCCCCGCATCTTCGCAGGCGTCCAGGGAGTTGTCCACCGCCTCTTTGACGCAGGTGATGAGCGCCCGCGGCGCCGAGTCGAATCCCAGTATCTGGCGGTTTTTTTCAAAAAATTCTGCTACAGAAATGGCCTTTTGCTGCTTGGCCAGCTCCTCGGCAATTTCCATAAAAATAAGGGGGGCTAGAGTTCAGCCCCGACTACGGTTTGAGTGGCTGTGACGTTGTCTATCTCACGAATGACATCCACAAGCTTGTTGAGCATGCTCAGCCCCTCAACCTCGATGATGACCACGAAGTCGAATTCTCCAAAGACATGGTAGACATCCTTGATGCCGTCGATATCCTGCAAGGCATTGTAGACCGTCTTCTCCTGCCCCGGCACCACCTTAACCATCGTTACACCGATTACCATTCTGTTTCACCCATCCTATACACATTCAGCACATTATATAAGACTTTTCAGCTCTTCTTGCCGAAGTCGAAGGTCTCTATATCTTCCTCACCCTCCGGCTCGGACCAGGACTTCAAGGGCTCGCTCTTCCTGGGCCTGGCTTTTCGGGGGGCTGCGCCGGGCTTCTCAGGGGCGCTCTCTGAATATGCCTCCTCTGCCGGCGCGACCGGCTGGCTGGGGGGGATTGCCCCGTCCTCCCTGCCTTTCGGACCGCCCTCATTGATGCTGGCGGAGGTGCCGGCCTGCGCGGCCATATCCGGACTGCCGGGTGTCTCTCCCGCTTCGATGTCCCCGGAGAGTGAGACCAGGGCGCGGAGCACCATCTGTCTGAAGTGCTCGATGTCTGTGTGATAGTGATCCATGGCCCTCTGTTCGTCCTGGGGCGGTGCCTGGGCCGGCATGGCGTCGGCTGTGGAAAAGTCGCCTGATACCTGCACGGGCTTGATGCCCTTCAATGCTGCCAGACGCTCCAGGGTTCTGCCGGCCGTATCCAGAACCCACTGGTTCTGGGTGGCCCTGTCCACCCTCTGGATGGATTCGGCCCGCAGGGATATGATGATATTTCCATCATCTGTCTGGTAGAGATTGGGCTTGCCCACCACGGCCACAAATTCGGGGGGCTCCATGCCCGCCAGTATCTGGGCTGCCTCCGGCTGGTACTGTCCGGCATAGATCAGAATGCTGCCTGTGGGGTCCACCACCCTCCCTCTCCAGTACTCAGTGTCCGATCCGATGTCATCCTTCTCAGTCAGTGTGCCCACCACAAAGACGCGATTGCATTTTGCTCCGGTGGGGGTGAGAAGGTATGATGGAGCATATTGGTTGTTCTCCTCTCCGTCCCGGAAGGAGTAGTTGGAGCTCTTCAGCTCCTCGGCAAAGACCCTCTTGGCCACCTCTCGCGAGAATCCCGCGGAAAATCCCGCCATCTAAATCGCCTCCGCATCTGCTATCAGCCCATCCACCTGGGCGGCGGTCACAGCAGCCATCTCATTGATGGTCTCAACCAGCAGGTAGCGGTCAACTCTGGGGCCGGTTATGGTGTAGTACTTTCCCACCAGCTTTCCTTCGATGAGGGTTCGCACCACCTCGTGATCCAGCGCCTCCATGGCCATCTGCTTGGCCTCATCCAAAGTGAGGCCCACCAGCCGCTCCGTCATCTCCCGGTTGAGCAGCACATCCTGAACCCTCCGTCCGTCGTCGAGCACTGCCTTGATGCGCAGGTCGTATGTGCCGTCCACCTTGCCGTGTTCGCTGCACACTCCCTTCGCCAGAGAGCGCTTGCAGGACGGGCAGCGCTTGATCAGCCCCGATCCCTTCTGCACATCAACCAGGGCTCCTGAGAACTCCGCCGCCACTGAGCCTATCTCGATATCAATGTCGAGGGGTTCGATCTGGCTGGTGCGGTTCATCTTCACCGAGAACCTTCCTGAGAATTCGTCGGTGACCAGGTTTTTGAGCAGGTAGCTCTTGCCGGCCTCCATATCGGGAAGCTCCGCTTTGGCCCACTTCACAAAGCGGATGGTCCCGGTCTCGTCTCCCACCAGCCCCGACTGAGAGATGGAATCGCTGGTCGACTCCCATAGTTGGGCTACTTTGACTCTCAGGTCCACCCACAGGCCGGCCTCATTGATATCCACCACCTTCATCTCCTGGGCCGCCCGGCTGGCCGGCTTGGCCGTCACCTCCTCTTGCAGAGGCTCTATCTGGCTGGTGCGGTTGAGCTTCAATGAGAATCTGCCCTGGTACTCGTCGGTGATCACATTCTTGAGAAGATAGCTTTTGCCCAGCTCCATTTCAGGAAGCTCGGATTTGCTCCATTTCACAAATTTGATGGAGCCTGTGCCGTCGCCCACCAGGCCGGTCTGAGAGATCGTTGCCGAAGCCGGCTCCCAGAGGTCCAGGACCTTGACCTGCACATCCACCCATCTGCCGGCCTCTTTGATCTCGGATATGCTGACCTTTTCCGAGCCGGACCGGGCCTGGGGAGTTATGCCGTGCTCCTTCAGGAAATAATTTATGACCGATCTCCTTGCCTCGGCTTCAGATACGCGAAAATCCACGATGAGCTTCTTTAAGCGAGAGGCAATCTCTTCCTCGGGGACATCTATCTTCTGCTCCCTGAGACGGGCTACTATCTGATCAACCAGTTCTTTCATTCGCAATCCGCCCCCTAATTTTTATTGAGAGGTAGATACAGCTTGCCACTGGAAATATTTAAAGTAAACCTGTGCGGGGCGAAAGTGATCTATTCCAGATTCGTCATGGAATGAGATGATGCAGATTCATGCCTGGTTTGGCGACTTGGACCTGGCCACCGGAGCTCTGCTCAGATCAAGCTGTTCTCAGCCGGCGCAGGGCGAAGCAGGAGAGGCTTTCTCCCCGGACCATGCAGCCGGCACACCCTATCCCATCCCTCAGCCCGACCTGCGTGCCCTGGCGCTGAAGAGCGGCCTTTTTTCCAGCGACGAGCAGTACAATGCGGGCCTCAGGGAGGCGGCCATCGCCCTGGTCAACAGCAGGCTTTTGGCCGGCGCTACAGCCGAGCAGGACCTGCTCTTTGCCGTGCAGGCTATCGACGACATGGCCCAGGCCCTCAACCTGCTGGAGGAGAGGCTCTACGAGTGGTCCCGGCTGCACAGCCAGAAGATTGTGCACGGACGGGATCTGGCAGAGGGGCTGGTCCGTGACGGAAATATGGGAACGCTGGCCCGTGCCGCCCTGGATCTGAGGTCGTCCAGGAGGGGCCTGGAGGAGGAGGTCATCCTCGCGGTGCAGTCTCTGGCCCCCAATCTCTCCAGCCTGGCCGGGCCGGTCCTGGCGGCCAGGATCATCTCCCGGGCAGGCGGCCTCTCCAATCTGGCCCGCATGCCATCCAGCCGCATTCAGGTGATGGGTGCAGAAAAGTCCCTCTTCAAGCACCTGAGCGGCCATGCCCCATCGCCCAAGCACGGCATCATCTACCGTCATCCCGCCGTCAGCGGATCGGCCCGGAGGCAGCGGGGCAAGGCCGCCAGGGCTCTAGCCGCCAAGCTGGCCATAGCCGCCCGGCTGGATGCCGGAGGATGCAGCCTGTCATCCGATCTGGCCGGGTCCCTGAGCTCTCGCCTCAGTGCCATCAAGCAGAGGGCGGCAAAGGCGAAGAAGCCGGCGAAGGGCTAGAGGATCAAATTTATATTCAATGCCGGGGACAGTGCCATGAGGAGAGTTATTCTGATGAGAGGGCGGCGCATGTGCTCGATGCTGGGATTCTTGATTGCAGTCCTTTTGGCAGGAGGAAGCCTAATACTTTCAGCAACAGCTGTGCCGCAAAACCTCACCGAGCACTCCTGGGTATACAGCCAGGGGACCATAAACGACATGCGCATCTATCAGTCCGATTCGGGATACCACGGCCAGAAGATGGTCACAGGAACCAGCGGCACAGGCACAGTCTCACGCACCATCAATGCCCAGGTCTACGGCGGATTCGAGGACGGCTACAATGAGATCATGGCCAACGAGTGGGGCGTCTACCAGAACAAGCCCTCCCGCTACAGTGCACCCATCACCGCATCCGAGCTGAAGAATGCCCTCTGCGCCAAGAACTACGAGGTGGGCTCAGTATACTCGGAGAGCTACTCCCAGATCAGCGACCTGATCAAGGATACCTCCGTGGGACAGGACAATCAAACCTCCGTTTATAACATTCATACCGAGGTGGAGGGCACTGCCCACGTGGGAGCGCGGGTGCAGAAGAGCGCCAGCGCCGTGCCCATCTATTCCATGAGCGGCACATACACCGGGTATACCAACCTCAGGATGTCCCTGGAGACGGGCAATGCCTCAGTATTGACTCTGCCCTGCCCGTAAATATTGTTTTTACATTGCTTTCAGCTTTTTATGTGGGAAATCGTGGCTTGAATCTCTGTGAGCCCTCTGTGCGTTTCTCTGTGGTGGGATTCGCGGACTGCTCCGTGTAGCCAGTGGCTAACGTTTTCACCACAGAGACACTAGAAGCGCACAGAGAACACACAGAGACGGATGGATAACTCTCAAGCGTAAAGAGACTTCAGCTTGCCCATAGGAAATAGCTTGCAGTCTTTTTTGTTCTATGCTTCCTCCAGTGTGAAGTACACCCTGCGGTTGGCCTTGCCCTTGTTCTCGGCCTTGATCATCCTTATCCTGCCCACTTCGCCGGTGTTTTTGACATGAGTGCCGCCGCAGGCCTGCCGGTCGATGCCCTCTATCTCCACAGTCCGGATCATCTCCCGGTCGGGAACCTGCATGGCCAGGCGCACCAGGTCGGGTATGGCCAGGGCCTCTTCTCTGGAAATCATTCTGGTGGTGACGGGAAGCTTCCTGGCGGCTATTTCATTGGCCTTCTGCACATACTCGCTCATCTTCGCTTTGTCAAAGCTCTCCAGGGAGAAGTCCACCCGCGATCTGGTCAGATCAATCTGGTTGCCTGTGATCTTCGCCCCTGTCCCGGCAAAGATGACTGCGCTGAGTATATGGCAGGCGGTGTGGCTGCGCATGAATATGTAGCGCCTCTGCTCGTCGATCTTGCCCGAGACCCTCTCTCCGGGAAGAAGTCCGGCATGGTCCAGAGTGTGCACAGCACCAGCATCGCTGTTCTGCACTTCGACTACGGAAAATCTCTCCCCCCCGCGGAGCAGAAAGCCGAGGTCTGAGGGCTGGCCTCCCGACTGGGGATAAAATGCGGAGCGATCCAGGACCACCCTCTCCCCGTCAGCTTCAGTCACAGTTGCTTCAAAGGCCCAAAGATAGCCGTCCTCCAGGTACATCTCCTTCATGAATAGGTGTGTGAATCCTCCACTCTCATCAGTCTGACGGGCGGATCAATTTGATAGATATCTAAAAATATTTTTACTGATTGTGATATATTCTATTTTAAGAGAATTATTTTCGACGAAACTTATATATATGTTATCACTCGTTATGCCGCTGGTGACTGCATTGGATACAACAGCCGTCGCAGACCTGAAAGTCGAACGCGATGAATTTGCCTCCATACTCATGAAGGTGGGCCTGAAGAGAAACGTGGCCAAGGTTTTAACATATCTGGCTGCAGTGGCAGAGGCAACCTCCCGCGAAATAGAGATCGGATCGGACCTCCGCCAGCCTGAAGTGAGCATTGCCATGAGGGAGATCAGGAAGCTCGACTGGATTGTGGAGAGGGATGAGAAGAATCCGGGAAAGGGCCGTCCTTATCGCATCTACAGGCTGAACAAAAGCCTTCCGGAGATCGTGGAGTTCTTGGAGCAGGAAAAGTCAAAGGAATCTGAGAGAATAATGAGACAGATCGAAAAGCTCAAATCCCTGAAATCCAATTAAAATAATATTACTACTAATCATAAATCTTCGAATTGCCTGCCGCTTTCGGCGGCGCATACCATTCTTTTTTTTAAATTCATTTTTCAATGCAAAAAACTATTATACTAATACACTGCTAGAATATGGTAGAAATGAGGATGGGGGATGGAGATGAAGTACATCATCGACGAAGCCCTGGGCAGATCTGAGGCCGAGAGCAGAATCAAGCCGACCAGCATGGTCCAGAGCGATGAAGAGCTGGTGTCGGTTCTGGAAGAGCTGACCACGGTTATCAGAGTTATCGGATGCGGTGGGGGCGGCTCGAACACCATTGACCGCCTGGCGGAGTGCGGCATCCAGGGAGCTGAGCTCTTTGCCATCAACACCGATGCCCAGCATCTGCTGCACATCAACGCCGACCGTAGGTTCCTCATAGGCCGGCGCACCACGCGGGGCCTGGGCGCAGGAAGCCTTCCGGCTATAGGTGAAGAGGCGGCAGAGGAGGACATTGATGAGATCAAAGCTGCCGTGGACGGCGCTGACATGGTCTTTGTCACCTGCGGCCTGGGCGGCGGCACAGGCACGGGAGCATCCCCGGTGGTCGCAGAAGCAGCCCGCGAAGCGGGAGCCCTCACCATATCCATAGTCACTATCCCCTTCAGCGCCGAGGGCAGCATAAGGATGCAGAATGCCGAAGCCGGTCTGAAGAGGCTCCGCGAGGTTTCGGATACCGTCATCGTGGTGCCCAACGACCGCCTCCTCGATGTGGTCCCCAACCTCCCCCTCCAGGCGGCCTTCAAGGTGGCGGATGAGGTGCTGATGCGCTCCGTCAAAGGCATCACTGAGCTGATCACCCGCCCCGGACTGATCAACCTCGACTTTGCCGATGTGAGGACGGTGATGACCAATGGAGGCGTGGCCATGATCGGCATGGGCGAGGCGGACGGCGAGGAGAAGGCCCGCGATTCGGTGATGAAGGCCCTGCGTAGCCCCCTCCTGGATGTGGATGTCTCTGGAGCCACCTCCGCTCTGGTCAATGTGGTGGGTGGCCCGGACATGACCATCACCGATGCCGAGACGGTGGTGGATGAGGTCTACCAGAAGATCAATCCCGATGCCCGCATCATCTGGGGGGCGCAGATTGATCCTAACCTGGAGCACACCATTCGCACCATGCTGGTGGTAACCGGTGTATCCTCTCCCCAGATACTGGGAAAGGAGATGTCCCGCCGGGTGACAAACCGGCACGGCATAGACTTCCTGCCCCGCCGGGCCCGCTATTGAGACGGCGTGAGACTGCCTATAATTCCCTCAATTCAAGATTCGCATGTGCTAGCATGTTCCATGTCAATAGATAAAATTATAAGGCTTTCAATCGATCAGCTAACAATTATTTCCACGGAGCGGATGTGATAGAATTCTTACCGAGAAGGTGAGCGGCGAGCTTGAGATGCTGGAGAGGCACCTGGTCATCCTCAAGCAGGTGGTTGAAAATGAGCCCATCGGCATCCTCAAGCTGGCGGAGGAGACGAAGATTCCCAGCCACAAGGTACGTTATTCCCTTCGGGTGCTGGAGCAGGAGGGGCTGATCAAGGCCTCGGCTCCGGGAGCCGTCACCACCGATGAGACAGCGGCTTTTTTGAAGGAACTGGACGGCATGATCGAGGATCTGGCGAGAAGGGCAGAGGATCTCAAGAGGATCAAGATAGCGAGGTAGATGCTCTACAGCAGAATTGCAGATAGCCTGCAAGAGATCTCGAATACCCCTTTTTCCAGGAGGGCGGAGGTCGCCGCCGGCCTTCTTGGGCCGGTACCAGTTGATATGTTCTGCCCTGTGGTGCGCCTGGCCCTGGGCGAGCTGTGGCCGCGCTGGGAGGAGAGGGAGATGGGCACCGGGCCGGAGGCTGTGGCTGCCGCTCTGGCGGAGGTGAGCCTCCTCTCCGCTCCGGAGATGTCCAGACTGCGGGAGGCGGAGACGGATATGGGTGCTGTGGCACAGGCGGCCCTCTCCCGAAAGGGGCAGAACTCGCTCTCCTCAGAGCCCTTGCCGGCATGGGTGGTTTATGATGTTTTGAGGCAGGTCTCCCGGCAGAGCGGCAAAGAGTCGGAGCAGAGGAAGGCCGCCCTCCTGCGGGGCCTTTTTCTCCAGGCTACTCCCCTGGAGGGCAGGTTCATAGCCCGCACAGCTCTGCGCAGCATGAGGTCCGGCATCAGCCACCGGACCATGATCTCCGCCATATCCGCTGCCCTCTGCTGTGAGCCCTCCCGTATATCGCAGGCATTCGGCCTGCTCCCCGATTTGGGTCTGGTGGCTGAGGCTGCGGGAAAGGGTGATCTGGAGGCAATTGTCATGCAGCCGTCCATTCCCGTCAGGAACATGGTCTATGGCCGGTGCAGGGGTATGGGCGCAATTGGTCCCCAGGGCTCCGCCGATCTGGCAAGCCCATCTGCTCTGCCGGCTGCAGCCCTGCCCAAAGAGTCATCCCTTCTGCCCGTTTATCCCGGATTGAGGGTACAGGTTCATAAGTCAAAACGGGATGTATTCATATTTACATCTCAATTGAGGTCAGCCACATCCGCCTGCCAGGGGCTGGCCCGGATAATTGAAGAGATGGACGCCGAGTTTATCATAGACGCATATCTGATGGGCTTTCAGAGCTCCGGCTCCGGGCAGGAGCAGGGCGCCCCTTCCTCCAGCCGCATCTGCAGCCATAAGGAGATGCTCAGATACATCAACCGCCGCCGCCACTCCAGGAAGAGCAGCCTCTCTCCTTCCCTGCTGGCCTACGACATTGTCTACCTGAATGCAGAGAGCCTCTGCAATGTTCCCTACCGGGAGAGGCGCAGGCGTCTGATCTCTCTACTGGGCCCGCCCAAAGCCATGCCCTTTTCCGGGATCTCTGCCTCACCCCAGTGGGATCTTTCCGAGGTTGCAGACGCATCCGGTCTTCTCATGCAGATCAGGAAGGAGGGGGGAAGGGCGTTGTTGCTGCGGGATGGGGAGGGCAGCTACCTGCCGGGCGAAAGCAGCCGGAAGGACTGCATCATGCGATGATCCTCAGACCATTCGACCCCTGGAAGAGCCCTCTATGCACCTGCCCTGCCAAGTTCAGCCTCAACCCTTACACCGGCTGCCCGCATGGCTGCCTCTACTGCTATGCCTCATCCTACATCCCCCGCTTCTCCCAGTGCCGCCCCAAATCCGGCCTCCTGAGGCGGCTGGACAGAGAGGCGAAGAGGCTTCCGCCAGCCAGCCTTGTGGCCCTCTCCAACAGCTCCGATCCCTATCCTCCCCTGGAAAAGGAGCTGGGCCTCACCCGGGGCTGTCTTCAGATCATGAAGGGCCGGGGGCTGTCTGTGCAGGTGGTGACCAAATCCCATCTGGTAGCAGAGGACGCCGGTCTTCTCGCCGGGATGAGGTCCTGCGCGGCCATAACTGTGACCTGTCTTGATAATGGCACCTCCCGCCGGCTGGAGCCGGGAGCGCCCCTGCCCGGCCAGCGCCTCGCTGCCCTGCAGAGGCTGGCGGATGAGGGCGTCGCCGTCTCGGCCCGCATAGATCCCATCATCCCCGGCATCAACGACTACCAGATAGAAGATCTGGTCTCCGCAGTATGCCGGGCCGGTGCGGCCCACATAACCTCATCTACATTCAAAGCCCGGCCTGGCAGCCTCAAGAGGATCTCATCCGCCTTTCCGGAGGAGTGGGAAGCCCTCCGGGGCTTTTTCAAGAGGGGCGAACTGATTTCAGGCAGCCTCTACCTTCCGGTGGACCTGAGGCAAGCTCTCATGGAAAGGGTAAAGGCGGCAACTGATGAGCAAGGCGCGACATTTTCATCCTGCCGGGAAGGAACTGTGCCTCCCGCGAGGACAAAATGCGATGGAACTCATCTCTTAAATGGGATGCCTGCTTCTAATTCCGGGGCCGGCCCATGAAAGTCTATTTATATGAAGAATAACTAGACTTGACGACAATTCTTCTCAAAAGGGAGGATGTTCAATCTACAGTCATAAATGCTATGCGCTAAGGGAATAGGAGGAATTCAATATGAGGAATGTTCTGGCTATCACTGTGGCCCTCACTATAGCGGCTGTCGTCATAATGCCTGCTCTGGGTTACACTAATCAAGCAGCAGGGAATCAGTCATATTCGGTAAAATCAGGAGATAAGATCGATTATAGCTTCACTACGGACGTCCCGGCCCATAATCTGACTTCGGATATGGTGTCCTATCCATACTCCTTCCAGTCTTCCGGCGTCAAGAGCACCAGGATGCCCGGCACCTTCCAGCAGGGCGCCGTCCAGCCTTACTCGGTAAAGGTTGACAGCGCAGAGAATGCCATAGACCTGGGCGGAAAGGCCAAGAAAGATGCCGCGCTGCTGGGTAGCATGAATCAGCAGGCAAAGGAAGAGGCCAAGCCAGCGGAAGAGATAGAGACCGCACCAGTAGAAGAGGCCGAGGCCCCCGCTTCCGTAGCCGCTCCCTCAGCTAAATTCACAATCGAAGGCATGGCCTTCAATGACAGCAATGCCAACTCCACCATGGATGCCGATGAGGCAGGCCTTGCCGGCTTGACAGTGAATTTGGAGGGTGCCGCGACCAACAGCGCTATGACCGAAGCCGATGGAAAGTTCTCCTTCACAGGTCTTGATGCCGGTGAGTACACTGTCTCCCTTGTAGCGGCTGAGGGCTGGAGCATCATCTCTCCCGCGGATGGCAGGATCGCCGTGACCATCGCCGATGCCAATATTACCGGTCTGCTCTTTGCCAACCAGCTCATGCCCGTGGCTCCCGCACCCGCTGCAGCCGAGAACCTGACTGCAGAGGTCGATATCAATGCCACAGCCAACGCCACAGCAGCCAACGCCTGAGTCTGAGATAAGAGTCATTCGCTGATGGAAATCAAGGCCCTGAATTTCAGGGCACTTCTTTTTGTTTTTTCCACTCTATCTGAAGCGGCCTGCACCGAAACTCTTTCATATTTGGCGGGTAGCAATGGAAATTGGGGGTGAATCTATCATGGATGCAAGGATGTGGATGGTGGCCCTCTCTCTGGCCCTGCTCATAGTGCCGGCCTGGGGCACCGGGCTATCCGGATCTGGTTCCTGCCAGTCGAGAAACGATACTGAGGCCTATTGCATCAATCACGGGGGATGTCCCAGGGATGGGAACTGCTATTTTCCGGACGGCAGTTACTGTGAGCTCGTCTCCTTTTACAACGGAACCTGTCCCGGTAGGGAATACTATGAGCAGGAAGCGTGGATGGCCGAAGCCTACTGGTTTCTCAATGGGGATACTTTATACTACTCTCCCTACACAAACAACAGCAGCTACAATTCCAGCGCTTCATAGAACCGCTATAAAAAATGCCGGATTGAAAGGGATGGGAAAGGAGCAGGACCCAGCCTTCTCCTCTTCTGCCGTCTAGCCCAGGATCTCTTTCTTGAATGTGTCAAAGCCGATCTCGTCTATGAACTCGCCCAGGCGCTGCTTCTTGGCGTGTTCCCTGTAATAGTTGACGATCTTGTCGATGAGGGCGAATACCTCCTGATCGGAGAGATTCTCAGCCAGCAATTGCCCCAGCCTGGGCCGGACGCCGCTGCTTCCCCCAACCAGGAGCCTCCATCCTTTGGCAGTGCCGATCAGGCCGATGTCCTTTACCGCCGGCTCGGCGCAGGAGTTGGCGCACCCCGAGACTCCGAACTTGAACTTCCAGGGAAGGGACATGCCGTGATATTTCTCGTCCAGCTTCAGCCCGACGCCGACCGAATCCTGCTGGCCGCGCTTGCAGAATGTGGTTCCTGGGCAGATCTTGATGCTGCGGACACACAGGCCAATGGCTGCACCGGTCTTCATGCCCAGGTCCTTCCAGGCGTCGTCGATGTCTTTGGGATCGATCCCAACGATGGCGATTCTCTGGGCGGATGTGATCTTGAGGGCCTTGGCATGGTACTTCTCAGCCACATCGGCGATCCTTCTCAGGCCGGCCGGATCGATTATACCCCCCGGTATGTGCGGAGCTATGGCGAAGGTCTCTTTGTCCCTCTGCACGATAGCGCCCTTCTCCAGAATGTCTTTGGACATGTTCCGTTCTCCCTATGCGATTTGAAAGCCAATGATTTAAAACAGGTCATGCGGCTTTAGAATATAAATGTTTCAAGCGCAGCAAGAGGCTGAAGGAAGAATAGCGTTTTATTATTACGAGATGGCTGATGAGGAGCCTATTTGAGTCACCTTGCGGCTCATTTCCCCATCAGCATCGCATTGCAGACATCATGCATGTGCCTTGGCCTGCAAGGCTGCCCCGCCGGGCCGGCTCTTGCGGTGCCTCATGACGTGGCGCGAGCGTTTTTCCATGATTTCATCGCTCTTCACCCACTCACCCGTCTCGTCGTCCTTCTCGTACTGATCCTTCACGGCCGACCAGGCAGCTTCGTGAGATGCCCTCTCGCGAACTGCTTCCTCGGAAGTATCCAGATCCTCCCAGCAATTGTTGTAGGCCTTCATGTAAATGGCCTTGGCGCGGCTGGGCAGATTTCGCACGCTCTTGGGCAGCTCGCTTATGCTCTCGTATGGCATCAAATACACCTCCTGTCATTGGTTGAACTGTTAGGTAACCTGCTTACTATGTAGATCCAGGTAAAAAGGTTTTGGGAGGGAAGGCCGGCAAGTGCCTGTCATCCCGGCATAATATCCCCGCCGCCAGGCCGGGGAGGGGAAAGCCGCCTCCCAGGTCCTGCCTGCGGATTTCAACTGCAATCGGCTCGTTATTGCAGGCGCGTTTACATGGATTTCTTCAGTTTCTCGATCTGCTCTTTCGCGGCGTTGATATCGGTAGACATCTTATCTTTGCCGGTGACGGGCTGGGCAGAAGCGCTCTCCGTTGCGGCGGCTGTATCCTTGGCATCAGTGCCGGAGGCAGTGGCCGTCTCCTG
>ERZ1645192.1674-NODE-1674-length-18498-cov-9.925446_pt1 | contig 18498 bp, 16 predicted proteins | sample MGYA00575354_ERZ1645192 | MGnify/ENA primary metagenome ERZ1645192 (study PRJEB40844, sample SAMN11349763) | freshwater sediment metagenome | isolation source: river sediment | host: Sediment | place: India: Faizupur Khadar , New Delhi | collected 2017-02-21 ... | reverse complement strand
CGGGAACCGGGATCTGCGCCGGCGGCGGCGCGACGACGGCGGCCGAGGCGGCGGGCGCCGGGGCGGCCATCATCGCCGGGGCGGCGGAATAGCGCGCCACGCGGATCTTCAGGTCGCCCTTTTCGACTTCGATTTCAGCCGCGTCGGTCTCGCGCAGCAGCATGGCGATGTTGCGCACGAGCGCCGTGTCGATATCGGCGGCGGCGGCTTCGGGTTTCTTGGCGCGGGGCGTGCTGGTGCGCGTCATGGGCGGTCAGCTTCTCTCAGATCGAGGGGAAAAGGGCTTCCAGCGCCAGCTCATACGAGCGTGCGCCGAAGCCGAGGATGACGCCCTTGGCGACGGGCGAGATGAAGGAATGATGGCGGAAGCTCTCGCGCGCGTGCACGTTCGAGAAATGCACCTCGACGACCTCGGCGCTGGCGCCGCGAATGGCGTCATGCAGCGCGATCGACGTATGGGTGTAGGCGCCGGCGTTGAGGATGATGGGAATTTTCGCCAGTCCCGCTTCCTGGATCCAGGTGACGAGGTCGCCCTCGTGGTTCGATTGCCGGCAGGTCAACGCGACGCCGCGCGCCTCGCACAGGGCTTTCAGGCGCGCCTCGACATCGGCGAGCGTCTGCGCGCCATAGGTCGCGGGCTCGCGTTGGCCGAGCAGGTTCAGGTTGGGACCATTGAGGACGTGGACGGCTTTCATCTTCGGCTCGACGGGCGGCCAGAGTCGGCAGCGTTCAGCCGTATAATCCCTTTGGCCCGCCGATGAAAGCCCGCATCAACGGGCAAGCCGGGGGCCCCGGCGCGCCGGCGCCCCCGCGCGGTTCAGCACTTCGTCTTGCCGCACTTCTTCACGTTGTCGAGCTTGCCCTTCAGCGCGTCGTAGCCGACCGCGCCGACGATGACGTCATCGGCCATGACATAGACCGGCGTGCCGTTGAGGTTGAGCGCGTCGGCGAGCATCATCGCTTCGTTGAGGCCGTTGTGCACGTCAGCGCCTTCCGCCTCCTTCTCGACCCTGGCGATGTCGACGCCGAGATCCTTGGCGGCGGCGAGCGCCTGCGCCTTGCCGATCTGGCCGCGGGCGCTCATCAGCTTGACGTGGTAGTCCCAATACCGCGCGCCGAGCTGGGTGCGGGCGGCCGAGGCGACCTTCGCGGCCTCGACGGACGGCGCGCCGAGCACCGGGAATTCCTTGAGGATCACCTTGAGATCGGGGTTTTCCTTGACGAGCCGGGCGAGATCGTCGACGGCGCGTTTGCAATAGCCGCAATTGTAGTCGAAGAACTCGACGATCGTCGTCTTGCCCTGCGGATTGCCGTACACGGCCTGATGGGCCGAGGCGTAGAGCGGGCTATTGGCGTCGCCGAGGATCTTCTGGCGGGCGGCGGCTTCTTCCGCCTTCTGGCGCCGGTCGAGTTCGCCCAACGCCTCGCGCAACACTTCCGGGTTGGCGATGAGGTAATCCTTGACGATTCTTTCGATCTCGGCCTTCTGCGCCGGCTGGAAGCCCTGGGCCGTCGCCGGGGCGACATGGCCGGCGGCCGCAACGGCGAAAAGCCCGATCGCAGCCACGAGGCGGGGGCGCAGGAATGAGCTGAACAACATCGAGAACGTCTCCAAGGCGGGCGCGGCCGCAAGAATCGAGGCGCGCCGCGGCCGGCGCGCGCGGCTTTATAACCGCGCAATGCCTAACCGCGAATTGCGGCGCGAACACGATCAGGTGATGGCGCGCCTCACGCCCCGCGCCAGAACAGGCCGATCGTCAGCGCCACGCCGACGACGACGACGATGACGCGCAGCACGGTCTCGTTGGCGCGGCGCAGCATCCACACGCCGATCTGCCCGCCGATGAAGGCGCTGACGCCAAGCAGCAGGATGCGCGGCCACGGCATTGGCGAGGAAATCAGGAAGATCACGACCGCGGACGCGTTCATCACGCCCGCCAGCGCGTTCTTCGTCGCGCCGGCGTTGCGCACGTGCAGGCCGGCCATCGACAGCGCCGCGATCATCAGGAAGCCGATGCCGCCGCCGAAATAGCCGCCGTAAATGGCGATGAGGAATTGCGCCACGGCCGTCGCCATCGGCCCGATATGCGTCTTCGGCATCAGCGACTTCGGCCCGAAATTGCTCCAGGCGAAAACGGCGGTGGCGAACAGCACCAGCCACGGCACCATGGCGGCGAAAATGTTGACCGGCGTCGCCAGCAAGAGCAGGCCGCCGACTGCCCCGCCGAAGATCGAGATGATGAACAGCGCCCGGAACGACAGGCTGTCCGTGCCGCTGACCATGCTGCGCCCGGCGACGCCATTGGCGACCTGTCCGGGAAACAGCGCGATGGTCGAGGCGATGTTGGCGGCGCGCGGATCGAGCCCGGTCAGGATCAGGGCGGGCAGGGTGATGAACGAGCCGCCGCCGGCGAGCGCGTTCTGGGCGCCGGCCCACAATCCGGCAAGGCAGAGCAGAAGTTCGAGCATCGGGCGGCTATGCCACAAAAGCCGGCCGGCGCGAAGCCGCTAAGATGCCAGTATGGCGTCCGCTTGCGGCGCGCTTCGCCCCGCGATTCCGATGGTGTATCGTTCGCGCAGCGCGCCCCGCCGCAATGGAAAGGTCCGTCATGGTCGATAAATCCGCCTTCAGCGACGAAGAATGGGGCCGTCTGCTCGCCAGCGTCTTCCTGAGCGCCATGGCTGTCAGCGCCGCCGAGCCGAGCGGCATCATCGGCCTGATCAAGGAAGGTCTGGCCAGCGGCGCGGCGTTGCGGGAGGAGGCGACCAGGCCGGGCGAAGGCCTCGTCACAATCATCGCCCGCGAGGCCATTTCGCCGGAGGGCCAGACGATCGCGCGGGAATCGGTCGCCTGGCGCATGGAGGGCGCGGAGCGCGACCAGATCAAGATGCGCGCCATCTCCGGCATTCGGCAGGCCATGATGCTGCTGAACGCCCGCGCGCCCGAGGACGCGCCGCTTTTTGCCGAGCTGCTGGCGAAAGTGGCGCAGGCGACAGCCGAAGCCGCCGTCGAAGGCGGCTTCCTCGGCATTGGCGGCGAACGCGTCTCGGAGGCCGAAAAAGCAACCCTTGCCGAAATCAGGCAGGTCGTCGGTCTGGGCTGACGCCTGCGCCAGTCGGGCCGCCAGTCGTCCGCGCCATAGCTTGTCGCCGGGGGGAGAGCCCCCCGGCGATCCGTCATGCGTCGTGCTTTTACGGCAGCGGCACGCGCGTGCCGAGCGTGAACGTCGGGGCCTTGTTGATCTTGGTCGGGTCCGCGATATGCGCGGTTTCGTTGACGCCGACCTTGCACCATTCGTCGTTCAGCGGGCAGGCGACGACATTCGGGTCGTACGGCTTGGGGCCCGTCGGCGTGAATTCCGGCCAGATCTGGTAGGGCATATTGCCGGCAGCGTTCATCTGCTTGATCCTGATCTGGTATTTGCGCTGCTTGGAATCCATCAGCGTGATCGTGCACGGCACGGGCGTCGTTTTCGGATTGAGGCCGATGGTGCCGGGGTTGATCTTGTTGGGGAATTCGCGATTGGCCGTCTCGCTGCAAATGCCATAGGAATTCCAGGAGACCTGCGGCGAGCCCGGTCCGATCGACACGCCCGCCGTGTACCACTCATAGAATTGCGGCACGGCCGGCGGCACCGGCTTTTGCAGCGGCAGGCCGGCGCCGCCGCCGACGGCGAACACGAGGCCCGTGCCGGGGTGGTTCTGGAAGCTCTCGTGGTCGTCGATCGAGAAGGCGTAGGCCGCCGCCTTCAGAACATTGTGCACGAGATGGGTGTAGACGTTGAACCTTTGCGCCCCCTGCATGTTCATCGGCGGATCGAAGTCGTACTGGATCTTCATGTAATTGACGGGCGCGTGGCCGAGTTGCGCCGGCGGCTGCTCGGCCTTCGGCAGGTCAGGCACCTTCGCCGGCGTGCATGAGCCGATGTCGCCGACCGGGTCGACGCGGAACGGCACCCAGCCGTGCACGAATCGCAGATAGGCCTCGAGGCTTGGCTGCGGATTGTTCGCGTCCGAATTCACCGGCTTCATGTAGTCCGGCACGGGCTGGCACTTGGCGATATAGGTCTTGTAGCTCCGGTCGAAGGCCTGCTTGATCGGCTTGTACCAGGCGCTGAGCGGACAATTCACCGCCGGGTTGGACGTGCAGTTCAGCCAGTTCTTTTCGATGCCGACGATATGCGTCGGCAGCTTCGAGCGGTCGAACGGCTTTGGCAGCGGGATGATTTCCGGATTGTCCAGATCGCCGTCGATATAGCTCGGGTTCATGTAATAGTTGAACACGGTGAGCGTCGAGGGCACGCGGATGCCGGCCCTCGGGTAGCGCTTCTCGCCGGTCTTCTCGTCGATCGGGTTGTTGTAGATCGGCCAGTTCGTCGCCTGCGTCTGCTGATCGTTGACGCCGGCGAAGGCTTCGAGCTTGTTGCGGAATTCGCCCACCGCCATGATCGAGCCCATGTAGCCGACCTGCGTGCCGGTCTTGATCGGCGCCATGGCGACGGGCAGATAGATCTGGTCGACGTTGGAGACGTTGTAGTTCAGGTTGAGCGACAGCAATTCGCCGCCGAGCTTCGGGTCGGTGACGTCGGCGAATGTCCACTCGTTGAGCTGGAACGGCGATTTCGTCTCGATGGCGCTGCCGATCAGCGTGTCCTTGACCTTGTAGACCTTGAGATCGTCCGGGTCGCAGGCATTGCCGGCAAGGCTGCCCGTGCAGCGCGCCACGGGGCTGTCGGTGGTGAATTTCACCGGGGCGCCCTTGAGGCCGGAATTCACCTTGTAGCTGTCGTTCAGCGCCGTCTTATCGTCGAAAAGATAGATGCGCCCGCCGCGCCACCAATCGATATATTTGTCGGCGTTGGCGCTGTTGTCCGCAGGCATCGACCACCAGGGCAGCCTGATCGAGGCCGTGCCCTTCGACGGGATGCCCTTGGTCGGGTTGATGTAGATGTAATATGTGTTCTTGACCGGATAGCACTTGCTCGTGTCGTTCAGCGCCCGCTGCAGCCAGGTGTCGCCCTGCGGGCAATTGCCGAGCGCGGGATTCAATTGCTTCGAGCCCTGCACCACGGGGTAGATCGGCCCGTTGGTGTTGTTGACGATGCGGATTTCCTTGAAGCACCTGGCGTCGCCGGGACATTTCGGCGGATCGATCGCCGCCTGCGCGCCGCCGGCCTGGCTGGCGAGCATCAATCCGCCGAGCCCTGCGGCGAACAACAAACCGTAATTGCGTTTCGACATCGATGGCGTCAGCGCCATATCGTGTTTCATCATGCCCCTGTCTCCGGTATTGCGAAGCGCTTCACGGCGGATGATTTGACGAGACGGTTTATGGGCGTCGGCCGACCTGTCGGCTGCGACCCTTCTGCCATGGCCCGACGAAAAGCATCCCCCATGCGCAGTTCATTCGCGGCCCGTCGATGCGCATTGCGTTCGTCGCAAAGCCGCCATTCGACATCGCCGCACTGCCTGCGATCCCTGCGTCAACCTGACGCAGGGATGTTTTTATGGCAAGGGATTCGTCGAATTGAGCGTGAAAAACAACTGTTTGTGATGAAGTAAAAGCGTCAGCTTCACCATAATAAACGTGAGCTGTGCTGCTGAATTTCAAATGAGGCCAAGATTTCGCGCTCGCTCTGCGCCGGCCTCCCGTCAGCCGTCGTCGCCTGCGCTGCATTCCGGCGGTCCCGTATCGATATTGTCCGACATAATGATCGCGCGTGCGGCAAACTCTGCTCCGTTCGGGCGCGGGGATGCGTTGACAGGCGTTCGTCGTAAAATTATTGTCGGACAATAATTAAGAACGAACGGGAGCAATGATGACGGCGACGCAAACGGCCGATGCGCGCGCGCAGGCCTGGCGGCAGGTTGGGGCTCATCTTGCAGCGCACGGCTGGAACTGGAACGGCGAGACGCCGCGCCGCCTGTCGGGCGGCTTCGCCAACCGCAATTACCTCATCACGTTGAACGGCCAGCCGCATGTGCTGCGCCATCCTCCCGAAGGGGACTTGCCGCCCGGCGCGCATGACATGGCGCGCGAGCATCGCATCCTGTCGCGCCTGTCGAAGCAATTGCCGTTCATTCCCGACAGCCTGCATCTGTGCGAGGACCGCGCGGTGCTGGGCGTGCCGTTCCAGATCCTCGAATATCGCGCCGGCCTCGTCGTGCGCGGCGAAGACATGTCCGAACTGGCGGGGCGCGCCGACGCGCCCGCGCGTCTCAGCCAGATGATGGTGGCGACGCTGGCGCGCCTGCATCGCGTCAATGCGGAAGAGGCGGGGCTTGGCGACCTTGGCCGCCCGGACGGCTTCCTCGACCGCGCCATCGCCGGCTGGGCCAAGCGCGGCGCGCTCGTGGCGCGCCATGAAGCCGCCCGCGCCCGCATCGGCGAGATTGCCGCATGGCTGCAAGGGCAGCGTTTCGCGCCGCGCCCGCCGACGGTGCTGCATTGCGATTTCAAGCTCGACAACATCATCCTGGACCCCGAGACGCTCGCGCCCGTCGCGCTGGTCGATTGGGACATGGGCACGCGCGGCGATCCCCTGTTCGATCTGGCGACCCTGCTCAGCTATTGGGTCGAGCCGAACGATCCGCCAGCCTTGCGTGCGCTCGGCCAGATGCCGACCAGGCAGCCCGGCTTCTGGACGCGCGACCAGGCGGCGCGGCATTATGCCGAACTGACCGGCTGCGATCTGACGGATCTGCCGGCCCTGCGCGTGCTCGCCTTGTTCAAGCTTGGAATCGTCTTCCTGCAGCTCCATCGCCAATGGCTCGATGGCGCGGTGAGCGAGGCTGTATATGAAGGATTCGAAGCGATCGGCGAGGGCATCCTCGACGTCGCGCAGGATGCAACGACGAAATTATAAGAAAGACAGAAGATGACTGCCGCCAAACTCGATCTCGACTTCACGCTGCCCGCGCATGTTACCGACCTCGCGGCCCGCGTCCGCGAATTCGTCGTCAACGAGATCATTCCCTACGAGACCGATCAGCGTTGGGGCTCGCATGGTCCCAGCGACGAATTGCGCCGCGAGCTGAACGACCGCGCCCGCCGCGCCGGCGTGTTCGCGCCGCATGCGCCGACCGAATATGGCGGCGTCGGCCTGTCGCATGTCGGGCAGGCGGCCGTGTTCACCGCCGCCGGCTATTCCATGCTCGGGCCGATCGCCCTGCATTGCGCCGCGCCGGACGAGGGCAATATCCACATGCTCGACGTCATCGCGCGGCCTGACCAGCGCGAGCGGTTCCTCAAGCCGCTGGCGACGGGCGAATGCCGCTCCTGCTTCTGCGCCACCGAGCCCGCGCCCGGCGCCGGCTCCGATCCGACGCAGCTGAAGACGACGGCCCGGCGCGAAGGCAATGAATGGGTCATCGACGGCGAGAAATGGCTGATCACCGGCGCCGAGGGCGCTGGCTTCGCCATCATCATGGCGCGCGTCGAGGGCGAAGGCGGCGGCGCAACCATGTTCCTCGCCGACCTGCCCAACCCCGGCTTCAAGATCGAGCGGCTGCTCGACACCATCGACTCGTCCTTCACCGGCGGACACGGCGTCATCCGCCTCGACAACCTGCGCCTGCCGGCCGATGCGGTGCTCGGCGAGATCGGCCAGGGTTTCCGCTACGCGCAGGTGCGCCTTGCCCCGGCGCGCCTGACGCATTGCATGCGCTGGCTCGGCTCGGCCATGCGCGCGCATGACATCGCCACCGAATATGCGCGCCGCCGCACGGCGTTCGGCAAGCCGATCGGCGAGCACGAGGGCGTGTCGTTCATGCTGGCGGACAACGCCATGGACATTCACATGGCGCAGCTGACCATCCTGCACACCGCCTGGGTGCTCGACAAAGGCGAGAAGGGCGGCACGGAAAGCTCGATGGCCAAGGTGATCTGCTCGGAGGCCGTGTCGCGCGTCGCCGACCGCTCGCTGCAGATCCTCGGCGGCCTCGGCGCGACGCGCGACACGGTGGTCGAGCGCATCTATCGCGACGTGCGCGCCTTCCGCATCTACGACGGCCCGTCGGAGACGCATCGCTGGTCCATCGGCCGGCGCATCGTCCAGAGCCGAGCCTGACGCACGAAACACGACAACGCGCGCCCAAGCGCGGCATTTGCGGAGGAAACAGGATGAGCGAACTTCAGGCGGCGGCGCGTTCCGCCGCGCCCTCCTACAAGGAGATGTGCGACGCCTTTGAATGGCGCGTTCCTCAAACCTTCAACTTCGGCGCGGATGTCGTCGACCATTGGGCGCGCGAAAACGATGGGCTCGCGCTCATTTGGCAGAACGCCGCCGGCGACGAACGGCGTTTCCGCTATTCGGAACTGGCGGCCTTCTCCAACCGCCTCGCCAATGTCCTGCGCGCCGCCGGCGTCGGCAAGGGCGACCGCGTCGTCGTCATGCTGCCGCGCCTGCCGGAATGGTTCGCCGCCATCATCGCGACGTTGAAGATCGGCGCGGTGCCGATCCCCTGCATCGAGATGCTGACGGCGCGCGACATCGCCTATCGCGTCGACAATTCCGAAGCGAAGGCCGCCATATGCCGCGGCGAACACGCCGCGAAATTCGACGCCGTGCTCGACCGTCTGCCGGTGCGCCTCGCGCTCGGCGGCGCGCCGGGCTGGCGCGACATGGCCGCCGAAATGGACGCCGCCGCCGACACCATCGAAGCGGCGCGCGTCGCGGCCGAAGACCCGGCGATCATGTATTACACCTCCGGTTCGACCGGCCATCCCAAGGCCGTGGTGCACGCCGCCCGCGCCACCTATGCGTGGCGCTATTCGGCTGTTTACTGGCTCGACCTCAAGCCCGGCGAAACCATCTGGTGCACGGCCGACACCGGCTGGAGCAAGGCCGGCACTAGCATCATCTTCGGCCCGCTGTCCTGCGGCGCGACGTCCTTCTTCTACGATGGTCCGTTCGAGCCGAAGGAGCGGCTGCGCCTGCTCGAAAAACATGGCGTCACGGTCTATTGCGCCCCCGGCACCGAATTGTCGCAGGTCGTCAACGAAGTGTCCGGCCCCATCGGCCGCGTGCGCCGCGTCGTCTCGGCAGGCGAAGCGATGAACCCGGCCATCGCCGGGCGCTGGGAGCGGGCGACGGGGGTGCGCGTCGACGAGGCCTATGGCCAGACCGAGGCGCTGATGGTCTCGCTCAACTATCCGGGCGAGGAGGTGCGCTACGGCTCGATGGGCCGGCCCGCGCCGGGGCTCGATCTCGATGTGATCGACGCCGAGGGCCGCCGGCTGCCGGCAGGGCAGGAGGGAGACCTCGCCCTGCGCGCGCCGAGCCCGCAATTGATGCTCGGCTATTGGAAGGAGCCGGAGCGCACCGCCGCGTGCTATTTCGACGGCGTGGATGGGCGCTGGTTCCTGACCAGCGACCGCGCCGAGAAGGACGCCGACGGCTATCTCTGGTATCGCGGCCGTTCCGACGACGTCATCAATTCGGCCGGCTATCGCATCGGCCCGCTCGAAGTTGAAAACGCCGTGCTCGAACATCCCGCCGTCCAGTCCTGCGCCGTCGTCGGCAGTCCGGACGTCGAGCGCGGCGAGATCGTCAAGGCGTTCATCGTGCTGCACAAGGGCGTGGCGCAGACGCCGACTTTGGCGCGCGAGATTCAGGACCATGTGAAGGCCGTCACCGCGCCCTACAAATATCCGCGCGCCGTGGAATTCGTCGAGGCGTTGCCGATGACGGTGACCGGCAAGATTCGCCGCCGCGACCTGCGCGACCGCGAATATGCCGCGAAGGCGTAAGGCGTCGCATCGCGTGTAAAGCCCTCGCGCTTCGAGACGCGCCGTTCCGGCGCTCCTCAGCGTGAGAGCTTTGATTTGCAGCACAATCCCTCATGGTGAGGAGCCTGCGCCGCAGGCGTCTCGAACCATGGGCCGCAAGCAGCATTGGCTGTCGTCAAAACGAAATGGCCGGGCAACTTTCCCGGCCATTCGCATTGCACAAGCCACGCACGCTCACTTGATGAGCGGGCAGGCGCTCTCCGACATCGGGCGATAGGCTTCGTTGCCGGGAATGCGCGCGAGGATCTTGAACAGGTCCCACGGCTCCTTCGATTCTTCCGGCGTCTTCACCTGCAGCAGGTACATGTCGCGCACGAGGCGGCCGTCGGCGCGGATCTTATAATTGTCGCTGAAGAAATCGTTGACCGGCATTTCCTTCATCTTGGCGACGACCTTGGCGCCGTCGTCGGTGCCCGCTTCCTTGATCGCTTTCAGATAGTGCAGCGTCGCGCCATAGACGCCCGCCTGCACCGAGGTCGGCGCGCGGCCGTTGTGGCGCGCCATGAACTTGCGCGACCACGCCCGCGTGCGCTCGTCGGCGTCCCAGTAGAACGAGTCGGTGATGACGAGGCCCTTGGCGTTGGGCAGGCCGACCGACTTGACGTCGGTGATGAACATCAACAGGCCGGCGAGCTTCTGGCCCTGTTGCGTCACGCCGAATTCATTGGCCTGCTTGATGGCGTTGACCGTGTCGCCGCCGGCGTTGGCGAGGCCGATGACCTTGGCCTTCGATTGCTGCGCCTGCAGCAGGAAGGACGAGAAATCGGCCGTGTTGAGCGGATGGCGGATGGCGCCGTTGACCTGGCCGCCGGCCTTCTTGACGAAGGCCATGGCGTCGCGCTCCTGCGAATGGCTGCCGGCATTGTCGCCGGTCAGGAAGAACCAGCTGTTACCGCCCTGCTTGACCACCGCGCCGGCCGTGCCATTGGCCATGGCGTAGCTGTCATAGGTCCAGTGCACGGTGATCGGCGAGCATTCCTTGCCGGTGAATTCGACATAGGCCGGACCGGACAACAGCAGCGCCTTGTTCTTCTCGCGCGCCACGCCGAGAACGGCGAGGGCGGAGGCCGAATGCGGAATGTCGACGATGGCGTCGACGCGCTCGTTGTCGATCCAGCGGCGGGCAAGCGAGCTGGCGATGTCGGGCTTGTTCTGGTGGTCGCCGGAGACGATTTCGACCGGCTTGCCCAGAACCGAGCCGCCGAAATCCTCGACCGCCATCTGCGCCGCCAGCGTCGAGCCGGGCCCCGCGAGATCCGCATACAGGCCGGATTGGTCGTTCAGCACGCCGATCCTGACGACATTGTCCGACACTTGCGCCGCAGCCGGCTGAGCCAGGCCAAATGCGGCCAGCGCCATCAACATTTTTTTCTTCATCGCGTCCTCCCGCGGGTTTTATTGTCCGACAATAATGAGAAAGACAACGAGGCCGGTCAAGCCCGGCGAGGCTTTTCAGCCCATGTTTGTGCTGATATGAAATTTTAGCCGGATAAATTGTTGGGCAAAAACCGGGTGCGGCGACGATGAGTGAAACAATTGAGCGTCTGGAGCCGGCCTATCGCGGCATCGTCAGCCAGATCGAGGCGCTGATCATGTCGGGGCAATGGCGCGTCGGCCGCCGCGTGCCGGCGGAAACGACGTTGGCGGCGGAGTTCGGCGTCAACCGCTCGACGGTGCGCGAGGCGATCCGCGCGCTTGAACAGCTCGGCCTCGTGCGCCGGCATGACGGCGGCAAGCTGCTTTACGTCACCGCGCCGCGCGAAGCCGACATCGCCAGCCGCATGACGGCGGCGATGGTGCTGCATGAAATCAGCTTCTTCGAATTGTGGGAGGCGATGCGCCATGTCGAGCCGGCGCTGGCCGGCCTCGCCACGCGGCGCGTCGACGCCGCGACGCTCGACGCGCTCGAAGCCAATCTGGCGGAGACGCGCGAGGCGATCGGCGATCAGGAACGCCTGACGACGCTCGACATCGCCTTTCACCAGATCATCGCCGGCGCCGCGAAGAACCGCGCCCTGCTGTTGAGCCGCAACGCCATCAGCGGCTTGTTCTATCCCGCCTTCCTGCGCGTGTTCTCGCGCCTCAACGCCGGCGAGCGCCTGCTCTTCGCCCATACCAGGATCGTCGAGGCCATGCGCGCCCAGGACGTCGCGGCGGCGCAAGGCTGGATGGACAAGCACATCGTCGATTTCCGCCGCGGCTATGAGTTGGCGAACCTCGACATCCAGGAGCCGGTCAGCTGGCCTGCGCCGATCAACAAGGCCTGACGTCCCGCGTCAGGCCGCGATTTCGAGAATTTCGCGCACCTGCGCCGGACCGGATATCGGACGCGGATTGCGCGGCACCCACGGCGTGTTCATCGCCTGCGCCGCGATGATGTCGAAATGCTCCGGGCCGATCTGCACGTCGCGCAGCGCGCGCGGCATGCCGAGGCCGCGGATGAAGGCGTCGAGAACGACGCTTGCGTCTTCGCCGGGCCGCCCCATCGCGGCGGCGACGAGCGCCTGACGGTCGGCGTTGGCGCTGGCGTTCCAGCGCATCACCGCCGGCAGCATCAGGCAGGACGTGTGGCCGTGCGGCACGCCGAACATCGCGCCGAGCACATAGCCGATGCCGTGGCTCGCGCCCATCGGCACGCCGGACGCCAGCGCCCCCATCGACAGCCATGCGCCCATCTGGCAATCGAGCCGCGCGTCGAGATCGTTCGGGTTGGCCTTCACTCGCGGCAATCCCGACGCCAGCAGCGCGATGGCCTTGGCGGCATGCGCATCGCCATAGGCATGCGCCTCGCGCGAGCACAGGCCTTCGACGCAATGGTCGAGCGCGCGCACGCCGGTCGACAGCCACAGCCATTCCGGCGTGTGCACGGTGATGGCCGGATCGAGGATGACCGCATTCGGCATGACGCCTTCGTGCCGCAACATCTCCTTGGCCTTGGTCGCCTCATTGGTGACGCCGGCGATGGCGCTGAACTCGCCGGCCGATATGGTCGTCGGCGCGCAGATCTGCTTGACGCGCGGCGGCGCGAGCGCGATGCCGGAATTGGGCAGGATGCGGTCCATCGCCGGCACGCTGTCGACGTCATTGGCCAGGCACAGCCGCACCGCCTTGGCCGCATCCGTGAGCGAACCGCCGCCGATCGTCACGAGCGCGTCGGCGTCGGCCTCGCGCGCCATCTGCGCCGCCGCGATCACGGCGCGGCGCGGCGTGTGCGCCGGCATGGCGTCGAAAACGCCGACGCAGCGCGGGCCAAGAATGTCGCGGACGCGCGCGATTTCTTCCGTTGTTCGCAACAGCGTGCCGCTGACCATCAGCAGGGCGCGGCGCACGCCGAGCCGATCCATCGTTTCGGGCAGAACCTCGGCGGTTGGCCGCCCAAACGTCACTTCATCCATCTTGCCGAAAACGACTCGCCCCGCCTGCATCGCATCCTCCCGCATCGGTTTTGCGGCCGATGGTGGCCGCCAAAGACTCGCGGCGTCAATCCGGCGCAAAGCGTCGGCATCAAGCCTTTTCGAGCGCGGCGTTCAGCATGTTGATCTTGCGATAGTCGGGATTGTCGGTGATCTCCGCCCCGACCCAGTCGGGCAGGGGGATTTCGCGCTGCGTGGAGCGCAGTTCGATCTCGGCGATGACGACGCCGCGCAGCAATCCCTCATATTCGTCCACATCCCAGGCGAAGTCCTGGAAGCGCAGGCTGTGGCGCACTTTTTCAACAACATACGGCCCGCAATGCTGCGCCAGCAATTCCTCGGCGTCGCGCACCGGAATGTCGTATTCGAATTCTGCGCGGACGCCGCCGTGACGTTTCGATTTCACCGCCAGCGTCGCGCGTCCCTCGTAAAGGCGCACGCGCACCTTGCGCCCGTCGCTGGCGGCGATGAGGCCGTCGCGCAAACGCTCCCGCCGGCTCGCGGCAGGGCGCCAAGCGTCGCCAACCACAAGAAATTTACGTTCGATTTCGACTGCCATAGGCCGCTTCCTAGCAGTAAGGCGCGGAACTGTCAGGCGTGATCATGAGCGAGGCCGCCAGCAGCAGCGCTTCCGGAATGGTTTCGAAGGTCGAACCGTCGACCGACATTGTCAGGCATTCGGCGTCGCCGCACGCTGGGCGGCGCTTGCTGCTTGCGGCTACGGCAGGCTCATTTCCAGAACCCTTCACGCACAGGCGTCGCTGTTGCACGGGATAGGAAAACCGGCCGCTGCGACAAGCGCAGCGGCCGGAGATGCGGTCCGTGGCTTCAATTCGACAGTGGCGTGCACTTTTCGGTCTTGATTTTGACGGAGCTGGTGACGCTGAAGGGCTGCGACACCGCGTAAGCGCTGTTGCCTTTGACATTGCCGGTCAGGGTGATCCGGTATTCGCCGGGGCCGAAGGTCATCGGCTGCGCCGGCACGTTGACCTTGGCCAGCGCCGAACCGATGGTCATTGCGCCGCCGTCGTTATTGCCCTTGAAATTATCCGAATTCAGGATGGTGCGGGCGTCGCCGTTCTTGAGGAAGCTCACCGCCGTTCCGCTCGTTCCGGCATTCGCAAAATAGGTGAAATCAACCGCGCCCGCTTCGCCCGCGCGCGCGCCGGCTTGATTTTCATACATCACGAGCGAAGCGTCGGGGATCGAGATCGGAGGGCCGTCATTGACCGTAAGCGCCACGCCGGAGACGCGGTTGACAAGCGCGGAATCGCGCATGCTGAACGAATATTTGCCGTTCGGATACTGGCTGGAGACGATGACGGATTGGCCTGCGATTTCGGCGCTGATCGGAATGGTGACGCTGTCGGCGCCCGCGGTCCGCAGCAGAACCCAGGCGGTCATCGGCGCGACCGTCGCGTTCGGTGTGATGCTGTAGGTCCAGGTGAAGGTGAAATTGCCGCGGCCGTTCAGGCCTGACGCATTGACGCTCTGCACATAGGTCTTGGACGACAATGTGCCGCCGGTGACGAAAGTGCACTCGTCCTTGATGGCGACGCCGGTCCCGTTCTGCGTCACCTGCGTGGCGTCCGGAACCGGGGCGACCGGCTGGGCGGGCTGGTTCAGCGCGCTGCAATTGGCCGCGCTGCCGCTGCAGGAAACAGTCGGGCCGGATGTTATGACATTGTCATAATAATCGTCGGCGGTAGCCAAATCGAATTGATAGAATTTGCTCTGCACAAGAGCGTAATCAGCCGCTCCGGCGATATTGACCCAAATGGATTGGGCCGTTGAAGACGATGCCGCAAGTGCTGCGGGCGCCGTCAGAAAAAGTCCGCCCGCCGCGGATGCGATCGGTATAATGTAGCGTGAGATCATGTGCTGCCCCCCTCAAGCCAAGCTTGACTGTTTCAGCTTCTTTCCCTTGCGGCATTTTGTCACTCCCATATCCATAGGGAAAAATGCAGGTTTATCGGGCGTCGGTCTGCGGCGATGTCTATGAGCAGCTTACAATCGCGCTGCGGCAAAGGGGGCAGGTCGTCGCTCCGGCTGTTGAAGCGGCGCTTGACCGTCGTCAGGGCCATGGCGCGCATCAGGCGGGCCACCGTGCAGCGGGCGACCATCCGTGCCTTCCCGATTGAGTAGCAGCCAGACCTTGCGCACGCCATAGACCTCGAAGTTGTCGGCGAACACCCGCCGGATGGCCACCTTCAAGGCCAGGTCGCGCCTGGCCCGCCCGGAAAGCTTCATAGGATCGGCGCGTTTGGCGACATGGGCGTGATAGGTGTAAGGGGCGATCGGCAAGACCTTGCAGATCGGCTCGACCCCATGGGCTTTCCGGTGATCGTCGATGAAGGCGACCATCACTTCGACCGGCGGTCGAGCTCCGCCAGCGCAAAATAAGCTGACGCCTTGCGCAGGATCTCGTTGGCCTGCTTGAGTTCGCGGTTCTCGCGCTCCAGCGCCTTCAGCTTCTCGGCGACCTCACTCGGAACGCCGACGCGCTTGCCGCTGTCGACTTCAGCCTTGTTGACCCACTCGCGCAGGGTGTGCGGCGAACAACCGATCTTCGACGCCACCGCCGCCCAGCGCGACCCGTGGTCGCCCTCGCGATCCAAAACCATCCGCACCGCGCGGGCGCGAGCCTCGGGGGAAAATTTGTTGGTCGTAGTGCTCCTGGCGGCTCCATCCTATTTGGAAGTTGGAGCCTCCGGCAAACCCGGCGCGGTTCAAAAATCTGGATGCGGTTTATGAGTCGGCGACCTAAAAATACCTAGTGTGAACCGCAATGGCCTCGCTGCAAAGACAATCATCAGTACGGAGTTGTCGCGTGGTCAGGTTGACGTGAAGCGTTCGCGGCGAGTAGAAAGACATGCCATGGAAACGGCAATGCATCGCTGCTTGAAAGATACTGGTAATGCTGCGGCTCTACAGCTCACTTCCGGCGACAGTACGCTCAGAAACGAAGTGTCTGTCCGGTTCGAAAACATGGCCGCCATTTGTTCCGTGAAAGCACGTTGGTGTGTTTGCTATCATTTTCGTTTTGAATTATTCGTCATCAGACTTTATTTCACTTGATGTTAAAAATACGTGCAATCTTTAGATAAGCGCGTTTCGGCTTGGGTTTTATCTCTTTAAAGACAAAAAGGGGAGCGGTGGATGCTCTTCTGAAACGCACCGCTCCCTTCGTTTTTATGCCGCCAGGGATGTCCGCGAATTCTTGATCAGTTCCGTTAGCGCACTCTCTTCCGGCGTCATGTCCGGCCCGCGAATCGCCCCGAAACAGCGGGCTGCTTCTGCCGTCAATGCAGGTGCGTCTTCGAGACTGTCCGGACCATTCAGACGAAACGATATGGGTGACAACGGTCCAAAGAGCAATTCGCGCTCAAGATCGGGCCATCGGTCGAGGTCTGGCTCTACACCGGCGTTGCGTGAAAAGAGCAGGGCCAGGGCGTTCATCGGAATATTCTGATGAAGGCCGGAACGGCTTGTCGCAAGGCCAGCAGCAAGCTGTTTCTGATCCATTTGCGGAATGATGCCCGCCCAAGCATACGCGACCCATCGGCCCTGAAGTTCGAGCACCGGAAATAGAGGACCTGCCTGATCAAAAAGCCCGACAAACGCCAATCCATCCAATTCAGGGTGGAAAGTATGATCGTACAGATCGAGATGATTTTGCTTCGGCATCAGAATGGCTGTGAGCTCTTGTGACAAGAATGGCAGCGAGAGTCTGTATCCGGTTCCGAAAATGAGTGCGTCGAAATGGCTTTCGCCACCGTCTGCAAAACGGACCGTGCGACCGTCGATTGCCGCGATCCAGGGGCGCACGCCGATCCGTCCCTCGGCCACCAGCGGAAGAAAGTTTTGTGATTGAGTGATCCCGGCCGCAAAGATATTTTCGTCCGGGACCATGCCGCCAACCTGATCCGGCGACCCTGCGCGACGGAGAATCTCTGCTTTGAAAGCCGAGGCTATATCTTCAGGCGGGAGAATCTCTGACGCCAGTGCGGCGGCTCGGGTGAACAGAACATGCTCCGTTGGCGTATTGGCCAGCAATTTGGGCAGCACGTAACGCTGACGCCGGTAGCATACGGTGACGCTTCGGGCTCCCGACACGGCGATGTCGGAGGCGATCTCCAACGCGCTGATTGAACAACCGGCGACGAGCACATCCTTGCCGGCGTATGGTTTTGCGCCATCGTATTGGCTGGAATGCGCGCTACCTAGCGCGCCGGTGAAGCCGCTGAGCCCTGGAATCGACGGAGACTCGGGCGCCACGTAGCGACCCGACGCCACAACGACCCGGGAATACCTTTCGGTCTGCGCCTCTGCGCCTCGTCGCGAGCGCATAAGCCATCCCCCACCCGAAGCCTGTTCGAGTCTCTCGACCCGGGTGCCGCAACGGATCTTTGGCGTCAGTCCAAATTTATCGGCATAACGTTCGAGATAGGCAAGAATTTCGTCGCGGCTCGGGTAAACAGCGGCGCCATCGAGATGATCGACGTCGGAGAAACGTGTCATTGCACGGCTCGTGTTAGTCCGCATGCCGCGCCAGGCGCCGCTCATGGGCGAGGCCGCATTCCACTGGCCACCGGGACGTTCTGCGGCCTCGAAGAGGACAGGTTCAAAGCCATGCTCGGCAAGCCAGCGGGCTGTAACCAGGCCTGCCGGTCCTGCTCCGATAATCGCGACAGCATGGGGAGGCATTTCTGTAAAGGTCAAGCTGTGCATCGTGAACTCCGTTTTTTGGACGTTCACTTGATAGGCCGATCTGTTGCTGCCATTTTCCTAAATGGTTCTTAAGCGACCCTCCCTGGTTCCTAAAATATCGCTAAACAGTTTTTGTTTTGCCTCATGGGAATATCGGTGTGAAGATAAACTCGGAATTCGCGGCTTTTGTATCAAGTAACGTGATGATCGTTCTGGGCAGCCGCGATCATCTCCTCATGCCAGACATAGCGCGGGCCGTGGGCGCTGTCGTCCACGCAGAGGAAGGCTGCATTGATCTACTCGTATCGGAGTGGCAATGGCCCAATACAGTCGCAAACGTAAGAGCCAATGGTCAGATGAGTGTCACCTTCGCTCGCCCGTCAGACTACGTATCATATCAATCGAAAGGGTTTGCCGAGGTAATTCCGGCGAAAGCGGAATATATATTTGCCGCGCAAAGATATACTGCCAGCATGACGTCCACGTTAGTTGAGCTCGGGTTAGACCCCCGTACTGTTGCGCCGTGGTTTTGACGTGCCCCCCGTAAACACGGCCATTCAGAACTGGAATTTTCCACTTATGCTC
>ERZ1645192.1673-NODE-1673-length-18500-cov-22.448306_pt1 | contig 18500 bp, 17 predicted proteins | sample MGYA00575354_ERZ1645192 | MGnify/ENA primary metagenome ERZ1645192 (study PRJEB40844, sample SAMN11349763) | freshwater sediment metagenome | isolation source: river sediment | host: Sediment | place: India: Faizupur Khadar , New Delhi | collected 2017-02-21 ... | reverse complement strand
TCCAAAAACTCAAACTTTTTCTGGTACAAATGTCTGCGGGTTTCTTTGCCGAGAATGCTGTGGTTTTTATCGGTATAAAGATAAAGTTCGGCTTGTTTATCGGCTTTTAGCAATGCATCCAGGTAAAGATACGTATTCTGCACATGCACATTATCATCGGCTGTTCCGTGAATAATCAGCACGTTTCCGTTCAGATTAGCGGCGTGCTTGATGGGCGAACCAGCATCGTAACCACCGTTGTTTTCTTTCGGTTGGCGCATAAAACGCTCGGTGTAAGCAGAATTATACAGTCGCCAGTCGGTTACGGGCGCAACAGCAATTCCTGCTTTGAAAATCTTTTCGCCGGTGCTCATTGCATTCAGCGTCATAAATCCGCCGTAGCTCCAGCCCCAGATTCCGATCCGGTTTTTATCTATAAAACTCTGTTTTCCCAGGTATTTTGCCGCTTCCACCTGGTCTTTGGTTTCCAAAACTCCCAGCTGCATGTAGGTGCACTTTCTGAATTGAGCTCCCCGTGCAGCCGTACCTCGTCCGTCCACGCTTGCCACTACATAACCTTGTGATGCGAGATAATATTCCCAGCCTGCGTTCCAGCTGTCTTTCACTTCCTGTGAATTTGGTCCGCTGTATTGCGTCATCAAAGCCGGATATTTCTTTTGGGAATCAAAATTCACAGGTTTAATCATCCAGCCGTTGAGCAATATACCTTCTGAAGTGGTAAAACTGAAAAATTCTTTTGCAGGCAAATTCAAACTTTTGAATTCAGCAACAAGGTTGGCATTATCTTCCAGAATCCGGATTGATTCACCTTTGCTGTTCCGCATCGTTGTAACATTTGGACTATTCAGGCCGGATGCATCGTCGGAAAAATAAGCAAAAGTGGAAGAGAAAAGTGCATTATGAGTGCCTTTGCCATCTGTAAGCCGGGTTTTCTTTCCTTTTGCATCCACAGCATACACGTCGCGCTGCAATGGCGATTGTTCAGCAGACTGGAAGTAAAGTGTTTGTTTGGTTTCGTCGTATCCGTACACTTTGGTTACATCAAAGTTGCCCTGAGTGAGCGCTTTGCTGAGGGTACCATTCATATTGTAAAGATACGCATGCCGCCATCCGTTACGTTCGCTTACGAAAGTGAAATATTTACCGTCACCGGTGAAATAGATATCGTCAATAATATCGTAATCAACATAATATTTGTCTTCCTCCCTTAGAATCAATTTCGAAACGAGTGATTTCGGATGAGCGTAAATCATATCGAGGCGGTTTTGATTGCGGTTGAGCACAAATACAGCCAGTTTATCCTGTTCTTTGGTCCATTTTATTCGAGGAATATAAAAATCCGTTTCAATAGTTCCTAAATTGACAGTGCGCACAGATTTGTAAAAATCATCGTACACGCATACGCTCACGCCTGAATTTGGCTGACCGGGTTTGGGATATTTAAACGACTGAAAAACAGGATATAAAGGCATTCCATCCTGCATCAGGGAGCTTTGCAGGAACTTTTGCATCTGATAGGTGGGAACATCCGTTTCGTTAAATTTCACAAAAGCCACCAGTTTACTGTCGGGGCTGAAAACAAAATAGCGGGTATTCACAAATTCCTCTTCATAGACCCAGTCGGGAGTGCCGTTGATTACTTTTCCAAATTCGCCGTCTTTGGTGATGGGACTTTCGGTGCCAAAATCCAGCTTATGCAGAAACAGGTTATTCTCGCGTGCAAAAGCGATGTACCGGCTATCGGGTGAAAAAAGCGGAACCTCCTGCGGACCATTTCCCGAAAGGGGTTTCAATTCGTTTCTTTTCACGTCGAACACGTAATATTCTGAAGTAAAAGTGCGGCGATAACGGAATTTTTGCTCGTTGTAAACCAGAATTTTCTGCTCGTTCGGGCTAAAATCGTATCCTCTGATCTGCTCAATTTTATTGAGTTTGGTAGTTGATGCATCGAAAATCGTATCGACTGCCTGCCCGGTTTTATAACTGTACTTTACGATCAGTTTATTGTTTTGAAGCAGTGTATAATGTTCGCCATCATTCATGGATTTGATACCGCTGACGGTTTTTGCACGGTATTTTCCATCGGTGATGTCCGTCAGCAAATCGGCAGATGCGAGATGAAAAACGGAAAGAAAAAGGATGATTGAAAGTAGATGTTTCATAAGAAATGACGCTTTAACCCTGCCTGCAGCAGGCCCTGAATGGGATAAGATTTTATAATTTAACGATTTACAATTTGAAAAAAGAAACATTTTGGATAATTCAAAAAAATGCTCTTGCAATTTACCAATTACTCCCCCCGGATCACTGAGCGTAGTCGAAGTGCAGGGGTTGTGGGTGTAAAATTACCTCTATTTCCCAATTATTTCATTTTATTTGGCAAAAAATTTATTTCCATTAACACTTTTGAGTTATATTTGCATAACAAAAAAAAACATCAGTTGGTATGAAATCAATTATTGAACTGTTTTCGCATCCTGCGCCTCATGAATCGAAATACAAGATTGGTATTTCCCTGAGTGGCGGTGGTGCATTGGGATTTGCTCACATCGGGGTGCTTCAGGCGCTCGAAGATTACCGGATTTTTCCCGAAGCTATCTCCGGTTCAAGTATTGGCAGTATTGTTGGTGCTATGTATGCAGCCGGATATACGCCTACACAGATGCTGCAGTTTATCAAAGATGGCAAACTTTACAAGATTACGAATATCATGAATTTTCAGCCTACTTTCTGGAAAGCCGGATTATCCAATCACAACTCGATTTTATCGATGATGAAGGAATTTATTCCAAACAACAGTTTTGATAAACTCGAGAAAAAGTTGTTTGTGTGTGTCTCAAATCTCACAACAGGCAATTGGGAAATTATTTCGAAAAGCGAAAAGCTGGATATCTGGATTGCGGCTTCGTGTAGCATTCCGGGGATATTCAACGCCATGAAAATCAACGATATGATGTACGTTGACGGCGGATTGCTCAACAACTTACCCTCTCAACCGCTCAGAGACCGGTGTGAATTTGTGATTGGTTCTGATGTGATACCTCATCTGGAGTCCAAAAAAGTACTGAAATCACGTGATACACTCGTGGAGTCGTTGCGGGTAGCGCTTCACCAAAACTCATTAGCCGGCAGAACCAAATGTGATTATCTGATTGAATCAGAAGCTATCGAGAAGCACCACGAATTCAATTACGATGCCTATCAATCCATTTATCAGTCGGGTTACAGAGCTGCCAGTCAATTCATTAGCAACAATCCCGACATTTTAAAACTACAGTCGCCGGTGAAATCATAGTGTATCAGATTCGACGTGTACAAGAATTAAAGAATCATTAAAACAAGGAATATGAGCGAATTATTTCTATTCAAATTGTTTGGTAATTTAGAACAACTGGATAAAATCCGGTTGAATTTCAGCGATGGCGGCGTGCTTTTTATGAATTTTGCCATCGCTTTTGTAATGTTTGGTGTAGCGCTCGGCATCAAAACCGAACACTTCAAAGATCTGGCTAAAAATCCAAAAACCATTGTTCTGGGCGTTATATCGCAGTATTTTATACTTCCGGCAGTAACATTTTTACTGGTTTTGCTGATAAATCCATCGCCTGCAGTGGCATTTGGTATGATACTGGTGGCAGCCTGTCCGGGCGGAAATGTCTCAAATATGATTTCGATGCTTGCCAAGGGAAATGTGGCGCTTTCGGTGAGTCTTACAGCATTTACTACGGTTTTTGCGCTGTTTATGACACCTTTTAACTTTACATTCTGGGGCGGACTTTATGCTCGGCAATCGCCTTATCTCGTGGAACTGGTCATAGAACCATCTCAGATTTTTCAGACGGTGGGTTTGATTCTGGGTATCCCTGTTTTACTGGGTTTGATAGTTGGAGCGCGATTTCCGGTTTTTCGCGAAAAAATACAGAAACCGGTTCGCTGGGCTTCCATGTTTGTGCTGATTGGATTTATTGTCGGAGCGCTTGCGGCTAATTTTGATCATTTCATGAAATACATCCACCTTGTTTTCTTCATTGTTCTTATCCACAATGCATTAGGTTTTACTGTTGGATACTGGTTTCCGAAACTTTTCAAAGAAAATTCGCAAAACAGCCGTACCATTGCCATTGAAACCGGTATTCAGAATTCCGGTTTGGGTTTGGCGCTGATTTTCAATCCGAAAATTTTCCCTCCCGAACTCGAACTGGGCGGTATGGCTTTTATCGCAGCCTGGTGGGGCGTATGGCACATTGTGGCCGGCTCAGGATTGGCTTTTTACTGGGGAAGACGGCCATCTAAATCCGCCAAAAGGGACTTTGCCGAGTTTTGAGTTCATTAGTTTATAGTAAAATAGCTAAAATCTGTGCTCGATAAATAACAATATTTTACCCCCCCGGACTTTTTCCCAAGGGGTAATTTGCTTTGTTTCCGTGGGCGAGATTTAATTTACATACCGACGTTTTTTTTACAGCGTTTTGCATGTTTTATTAATGCAGGACAAATATATTATTTATCAAAATACAGTTTGAAAATATCAACACATTCCAAAAATTACATAAATTTTTTCAAAATATTTTACGCATGAAAGTAAAACACAATAAATCAAGCCAAAAATTCCCCTTTGGGGCTTGGGGGGCTGGGTATTTCCTCATGCAGCTTCATGTAAATCGTGTGTTTCGCTTGCATTTTCATAAATTAGTTTTTACAGGTAAAGAAAATATTCCTCAGGACAAACCTCTCATCTATGCTCCTACACACCGAAATGCGTTGATGGATGCGCTGATTTTGGTGTATGAAAATGTGAAACAGCAAGTGGTTTTTCTGGCACGTGCCGATATTTTTAAAAAACCGCTGGTGATTAAAATCCTGTATTTATTTAAAATTATGCCCGTGTATCGCATTCGCGACGGCAAGGAAAATCTGGGTAAAAACAAGGAGATTTTCGTGCAATGTGGCGAAATTTTGAAAAACGGAAATCCTCTTTGCCTTTTTCCTGAAGCCAGATTCAATCCGCATCAGAACCTGCTCCCGCTGCAAAAAGCAATTCCGCGCATCGCACTGCCCACGGAGGCCGAAACGGGCTTTACCCTCGATACACACATCGTTCCCGTGGCGTTTTATTACACGGCGAAAGATCGTTTTTTGTCGGATTTGTACGTAACTTACGGCAAACCTGTTCGGGTAGCTGATTACAAAGAACTTTACTTAACAGATGAAAATCAGGCGATTAACAAGCTTCGCAATGATTTGGATGACAGCCTGCGTCAATATGTGGTGGATATTCCGGAGGAGGATTACGGGGAAATTTCGGCGTTGATAGACGTGAATGCCAACGATTTAGCCGGAAAATCGTATCCCGAAAAAGATGGAATTGTGAAAGCTTCGCAGGAAATAATCCGACGCATAAAAGCCCTGAAAGAAAGTAATCCGCAAGCTTACACCGATAAAATCACAGCTGTTCAAAATGCCCTGCAATTACTAAAATCTCATGGGCTGACCAGCAAAGACCCGATTACCCGACCGAAAGGCTACCTGGGTATTTTCGCCCGGGCATTACCGATGGTTGCCACTGCCCCACTCGCCCTTGCCGGACTGCTAAACACAATTTTCCCGATTCTGATTTACAAAAAACTATTGAGCGTCGTGAAAGACAAGCAGTTTATCAGTTCCATCCGCCTGGTAACCGGTATTTTCGCTGTGCCGATTTTTTATTTGTTGCAGTTTGCGTTGGTAGGGCTGATTGGCGGTAGCTGGCTGTGGGCATTGACGTATCTGCTGGCTTCACCGGTGGTGTTTTATTTTGGGTGTTACTGGCGGAAAGGATGGAAAGAAATAATGCGGATGGAAGAAGTCAGACAATTTGTAAAAGAGAAAAAAGACGTTTGGGAAAAGGTATTGAATGCTTTTGAGGTTTAGTGTGTCAGTTTTTTTTCAAGACGATTTTTTAAAAAAAACAAACATTGCCAAAGTCCTCATATTTTGGCAATGTTATATTCGTATTTTAATCCCATCCATTCAAAAATCCCCCGGGGACACTGTACAAATTCGAAGTACGGGGGATTGAGGGTATTATTATTTCAATTTCCTACTCTGGTATTTTGCATAAAAATGCCCGATCGTAAACGTTGGAATTATATCAATAAACGGTACAGCTTCCTCCACCATGGAGATTAAACCACCGATTTTTCCGGTCATTCCGCCAAACGATTTCATAAAAATAAAACCCGAAATTGGCGCCCACACCAAATCAAAAGACTCACCAACACCCGGGAAAATATAACTCGCCATCCCTATCGCATCCATCAATATACAAAACGGAAGCGAAGGCACAGTCAGCTCATTATCAACCTGTTGTGCTCTCGGTTCTGTATCGAGCACAGCGTTGTAAGTTTTTTCAGAATTGTCCATTTAGCAATAAAATTAAAATTGTTGATAAAAAAATGATTTTGAATTGAACATCACTTATTATTCATAAATCGTGCCGCGTTTAGTTAATTTATTTGAGTGACACAAAACTAACCTATTAAAATTATATTCGTAACTTTGCAAATAAAATATTTCCATAATGAATAAAACATACAAACACCATACAAACGAAGAGAAACTGGCTGAATTTGAGCGACTTTTGGCAATTATGAAGCGACTTCGGGCAGAATGTCCCTGGGATCGGGAACAGACTTTCGAGAGCATCCGCAGCAACACCGTGGAAGAAGCATACGAACTTTCAGATGCGATTTTAAGCCGGGATATGCACGAAATCAAAAAAGAGCTCGGAGATCTGCTTCTGCACATCGTTTTTTACTCCGAAATGGGCAGCGAAACCGAAGATTTTGACATTTACGACGTCTGTAAATCCATCAACGAAAAGCTGATTTTCCGCCATCCGCACGTGTTTGGCGAAGTGAATGTAAACGGCGATACAGCAAAAGTGCTGGAAAACTGGGAAAACCTGAAACTGAAAGAAAAAGACGGCAACAAAACCGTTTTGGGCGGTGTTCCTGCCTCACTTCCCACACTTATCAAAGCGTATCGGATTCAGGAAAAGGCGGCAAGCGTGGGCTTCGACTGGGAATACCGCGAACAGGTTTGGGACAAAGTGAAAGAGGAAATTGCTGAATTTCAGGCTGAAGCCGACAAAATGGACAGCGACAAAATGGAAGATGAGTTGGGTGATGTTTTTTTCAGTCTGGTAAATGCTGCCCGTCTGTACAACATCAATCCCGACACCGCACTCGAACGAACCAACCAGAAATTCATCCAACGTTTCAACTTCCTGGAAGCTGAAACCATTACCAAAGGCCGGAATTTGAAAGAAATGACTCTTGCCGAAATGGATGAAATTTGGGAAAGGGCAAAAAAAGACGTCTGAACTGTGATTTATTTGATTTATTTGATTTTAATGATAGTACAAACACATCATATGAGATTTTTTTTATCAATCAAATCATAATCAAAAACGCAGAATCAATTTTTTCCCAATCGTATATCGTAAATTTGTAAATCGTAAATTTCTTCAGATGCTCTACCCCACCACTTTCGAACAAAAAATTTCCTTCGATACCATTCGGGTCCGATTGAAAGGATACTGCCTGAGTTCGCTTGGCGAAGAAGAAGTAGATAAAATGGGTTTTTCAAGTCATTTTCAGCAGATTACATATCAACTGAATCTCACAAACGAAATGCTTCAACTTCTTTCATCCGAATCGGACGAAATGCCGGTTGGAGATTTTTTTGATATTCGAAGTGCGCTTTCAAGAGTTCAGGCAGAGGGAATGTATCTGGACGAAAGTGAAATTTTTGACCTGAAACGAACGCTGGAAGCTGTGCAGAAACTGGTGAGTTTTATCAGCAAACAAAAAGCTGAAATTTTTCCAAATCTTCGTCTGCTGATTGCTGAAGTACATTCATTTTCACTGATTATCAAACAGATAGACAACATTATCAATAAATTCGGCAAAATAAAGGACAACGCATCGCCCGAACTTGCCCGTATCCGGAAAGACATATTTCATACTCAAAGCGGCATCTCAAAAACGCTGAACGCCATTCTGCGTCAGGCTCAGGCCGATGGATACGTGGAAAAAGACGTATCACCTACTATACGCGAAGGACGGCTTGTAATCCCGGTTTCGCCGGCATTCAAACGTAAAGTGAGCGGAATTGTTCACGATGAAAGTGCCACGGGAAAAACCGTTTTCATTGAGCCACAGCAAGTGGTGGAAGCGAATAACCGCGTACGCGAACTGGAAAACGAGGAACGACGCGAGATTATCCGAATTCTGGTGGAGTTTACCAATTTCCTCCGTCCTCATTTTCAGGACATTATGCAGTCACAGTATTTTTTGGGAAAAATTGACTTTTTACGGGCTAAGTCGCTATTTGCCAAAGAGTTAAAAGCCATCAAACCGAATGTGGATAACAACTGTCAAATGGAATGGAGCAGGGCGTTTCACCCGCTGCTATTTCTCTCACTGAAAAAACAAAACAGAGAAGTGGTGCCGTTAGACATCGTTCTGAATGAAAATCAACGGATTCTGATTATTTCCGGCCCCAACGCCGGCGGAAAATCAGTTTGTCTGAAAACAGTGGCAATCCTTCAATATATGTTGCAGTGCGGCATGCTGATACCCGTTCACGAAAACAGCCGGTGCGGAATTTTCCAACAACTATTTATTGACATTGGCGATGAGCAATCCATTGAAAATGACCTCTCTACGTACAGTTCACATCTTCTGAACATGAAATTCTTTATCAAAAACAGCAATCATAAAACACTGATTTTGATAGATGAATTTGGCAGCGGCACCGAGCCTCAAATTGGTGGAGCCATTGCTGAAGCCACACTCGAAAGACTAAATCGAAACAAAACATTCGGCGTAATCACTACCCATTACACCAATCTGAAACACTACGCAGAAGCCACCCAAGGCATTGTAAACGGCGCTATGCTCTATGACCGGCAGCATTTGCAACCGCTTTTTCAACTTTCCATTGGCAATCCCGGAAGTTCGTTTGCCGTGGAAATTGCCCGGAAAATCGGATTACCCGAAGATTTAATTGCCGATGCCACCGAAAAAGTTGGAGCAGAACACATGGATTACGACAAGCATTTACAGGACATAGTTAGAGATAAACGCTACTGGGAACGCAAGCGACAGGAAATCCGACTCAAAGAAAAACGCCTCGAGGAAACGCTTGCCAGATACGAAACCGAACTGGAACAAACCGAGAAAAAAAGAAAGGAAATAACCCTGCAAGCAAAAGCGGAAGCTGAAAATCTGCTGAAAGCCGCCAATGCAAAGATTGAAAATACCATTCGGCAGATTATTGAAGCGAAGGCAGATAAAGAAAAAACGCAGAAAGCAAGGAATGAGTTAAAAGAATTCTCAAGTCCCCTGTCCACAATAGCTATCGGTACTCCGAAAGAGGGCTTAAAAAAAGTGCAAAAAAGTCTTACTTTAAAACGAAAAAAGCTGACTAACCCCACTGACATCCCCCCTTCGGGGGGTTGGGGGGCCGGAGTTCTTGTCCGTATCAAAGGCCAAAATGCAGTCGGCACAATTATTGAGCTTCAGGATAAAAAGGCAATCGTAGCATTTGGTCAACTAAAATCTACCGTAAAACTAAGCCAACTTGAAGCCGTTAGCAATAATCAGCAGAAAAAGGAAAACCGCAAGTACGAAAACCTAGGAAAAACCGTTACTGATGATGTACGGGAACGAAAACTTAATTTCAAATCGGAAATTGACGTACGCGGCATGCGTGGCGACGAAGCTTTGCAGGCAGTGACTTATTTTGTTGACGATGCCCTGATGGTAGGCACTGCGAGCGTTCGCATACTTCACGGAACAGGCACCGGCATTCTGCGTCAACTTATCCGGCAGTACCTCTCCACGGTACATGGAGTGATGAAATACCACGACGAACATGTTCAGTTTGGCGGTGCGGGTATTACGGTGGTAGAATTTGAATAATGTAGCAGCTGATGACAGAAAAGAGGTTAATTTTCAACAGAAACGGTGGAATTCTGAAGAAAAAAGATAAATTTGTAAATTAAAAATATCCATAAAATGAGGAAATTCATTCTAAATACTTTAACAATCCTTCTGCTTATCCATGTCAGTATTGACATTCAGGCAGTTCCGGCATATCCTTATCCGGTTGAAGTACGTCAGCCCGATGGTACTGTACTTACACTCCGACTCCGGGGAGATGAATTTCATCATTTTCTACAAACGGTAGATGGTTATCCGGTTTCAAAAGACGAAGATGGTACCTACTGTTATGCTACCCTTGATATCAAAGGGAATCTGGTAAGCACAAAAATAAAGGCCAACAACAGAAGCGAGCGAAATCGTTCCGAAGTATCTTTTCTTTCGGGCCTGGAAATAAATGAACTTAGCACCGGAGAGATCAGGCAAATGCGTTCAAAAAGAGCTCAATTGTCTGATAACAACCCACAAAAAAGAATTTATCCCCGAACAGGGTCACCCCGTTCACTGATTATTCTGGTCAACTTTGCAGATCTATCTTTTGTCACCCCCAACCCACAACAAGCCTTTACAGCCATGCTCAATGTAAAAGGATACGCTGACAATGGAGGTACAGGTTCTGCACGCGATTATTTTATAGATAATTCCATTGGAAAATTCAGTCCCGATTTTGATGTGGTAGGACCTTATACATTGCCAAAAGGCTACGCATACTACGGTAAAAATGATAAGGACGGAATGGACAGCATTCCGTTTCAGATGATAGTAGATGCATGTGCAGCAGCTCATCAGGCAGGAATTAACTTTTCGGTGTACGATGCAGATAACGATAACATCGTTGACAATATATTCGTTTACTTTGCCGGACACAACGAAGCTGAATGGGCGGGAGTAAATACCGTGTGGCCACATCGCTGGGGAATATACCCCACAAGCCTCTACAGAGATGGCAATTACAACGGTACGGTGGCATCAGTCACTTTCGACGGGAAAAGAGTGGAAGATTATGCCTGTACATCGGAGTTAAGTGGAAGAACAGGCTCTGTAATGGCCGGTATTGGCACTTTCACCCATGAATTCGGACACGTTATCGGACTCGCCGATATGTACGCCACAAATGGCGCTACTCATCATACCTTGTCCGACTGGAATATCATGGACGGAGGAGCCTATCTGAACAAAGGCCGAACACCTCCTGCATACAATTCGTTTGAACGCTTTAAATTGGGTTATTTATCTCCAAAATTGCTGACAAAACCCAGAAATGTTTTATTGCGTCCGTTGATTACCGATAATGAAGCGTTCATCGTTTCGCCTTCCGACGGGCATAACCTCGACGGAAACAATCCGGTTCCCACAGAATTTTTCATGCTCGAAAACCGTCAGAAAACCGGTTGGGACAAATATTTACCCGGTCATGGGATGCTTATTTACCGAATCAATTACAACCAAAATGACTGGGACTACAACCAACCAAACAATGATGCTGCTAATATGGCTGTCGACATCCTGGAAGCCGATAATGTGGCCAATGAGAATACACTTTCCGGCGATCCGTTTCCCGGCAATTCGCAGGTCAGAAGTTTCCAGTTTGAAACCCGCAGCGGTACTAAGCTTGAAAATCCATTGAGTGACATTGCTGAAAATTTTGATGGAATTATTTCTTTTTACTACGGCATTTTACCCGAAAAGGAATTGAGATATTCCATCCTGGATAACAACGGAAGTGTATTGGTGTTTCTTAGCGCCGATGAAATGGAAGATGTATATGTGTATGATACGGCAGGAAGATTGGTTCAGAAAACTGAAGCGAACTCCACTTTGATAAAAGTTGAAGGATTACACAAAAATATTATTTACATTATTAAATCAGGAAAAAGGATTGCCAAAATTGCATTGAGATAATATCGTTTTCACCTGATTTTATCATACCATCATAAAAAAGACCGGTTTTTTTAACCGGCCTTTTTTAATGTAAGTGTTTGAATATCATTTACGAATAATCCTTCGTATGCCTCTTACGAGTTTGTAACCGATTACTATTCCTTCGATGAGCGAAAGAGTTTTACCTTTTCGAATGGGCGTAGTAATCAGCGAAAGTGGGGAAAAGGCTTTGTTTTTCAATGACAGACTTCCATCGTTTTGCGAAAATGGAATCAAACGCCTGGCAGACTTCTGAATTTGATTTTGCTGTAAATCAATCCTGTCTTTGAGTTGTTTTCTGATAACGGATAAGTCCTCAAAAGTCAGGTCTTTTTTTTCATAAAGTTGCTGCATGGTTTTCATCTTCCGGTTTTTTTTCGTTGGAATCTTCATAAAAAACATCTACCATAATTCTGAGTATTGGATTGATAATCAATTGTTTGCGAAAAACTATAATGATCAGCAGTAAAATCAGAAAAAAAACTCCGATTAACACAAAGCTTGCTACAAATCCCAAAACCGGCTCTAAGGCATAAGCAAGAGCAAACAACAGATAAAACAGCATACTGATGATAAACACAAACGAAATGGTGGCAATAATTAATTTTGAAAGTAACTTAGTCAATTTCTCAACCAATCCTACCTGCCAGTAATCAGTTTGTAACTTCACATACTCTTTTACATCAGCAAAAAGTTGTTGAAAACCGTTATTCGAGTTATCTGTTTTGACAGCCATGTTTTTTACGCTGTTACGTCCTGTACTTCCGATTTTATATCATCTACCAGATCTTCGAGGTCATTTTTAGTAAGATTTATGCCTCTTTTTTTCAAAGCTTCAACCACTTTTTCTTTTGTTGTATCGAATTCATCCACGATTTTTGCTCTTGTTTCCGAGCCTTTATCCGGAGCTAAAAGAATGCCTAATGCTGCTCCAACTACTGCACCGCCCAAAAGGGCTGCTAAAATGCCACCTGAATTTTTCATAATAGTAAAAATTAATTTGTTAATAACTTACTTTAATATAACTATAACACGCTTTTAATCAAAAAGTTTGCCAAAATATTAAAAATTGGTGGTAAATTATATCCGCGCAGGGTTAAAAACTCAGATAATTCACTCAGGTTTGTATCCGAATCCCTTGAGTTTGATTTCTTTATTTCGCCAGTCCTTTTCAACTTTTACATACAATTCGAGAAAAACTTTTTTCTCAAAAAAACTTTCGATATCCTTTCGGGCTTCAGAACCCACTTTCTTAAGTGATTTTCCTCCTTTTCCGATTATAATTCCCTTCTGCGAATCCCTTTCTACATAAATCAGTGCATTGATTCGGATCAAATTTTCTTCTTCTTTAAATTGTTCCACTTCCACTTCCACCGAGTAGGGAATTTCTTTTTCATAATTCAGCAGTATCTTTTCCCTGATTATTTCTGTTACAAAAAACCTTGCCGGCTTATCGGTAAGCTGATCTTTCTCGAAAAAAGGTGGCGAAACGGGCAATAAAGATAAAATGCGATTGAAAAGAGGATCGATGTTGAATTTCTCAGTAGCCGATATCGGAAATATTTCTGCTTTCGGCAATACTGATTTCCATCTTTCTACCAGTTCTTCCAGTTTTGTTTGATCTGTTAAGTCAATCTTGTTGATTATCAGAATTACAGGCGCCTCGTTAAAATTTACCTTCTCTACAAATTCTTTGTTTTTTTCATGATTGTCAAATATATCGGTCACATACAGCAGTACATCGGCATCTGTAAGTGCAGAATTCGAAAAACTCAGCATGGATTCCTGAAGCCGATAGTTTGGTTTGAGCACTCCGGGAGTATCGGAGTATACTATCTGAAAATCTTCACCATTCACAATTCCCAAAATCCTGTGGCGTGTAGTCTGAGCTTTGGATGTAATGATTGAAATGCGCTCTCCCACCAATGCGTTCATTAATGTTGATTTTCCTACATTGGGATTCCCTACAATATTTACAAAACCTGACTTATGCATACTTCTCATTTTTTTACAAAGATACATATTTTCACTAACAATTTCGAGGGCTTTGAAGGATGAATGGAACCGGAATATGAAGATATTTTTTCACATCAGACAATTTTCATTAATTTTGTCGTTAATAATACTCAGCGTTTATTCTTTAAGTTACTTATGAATAGAATCTATCAGACCAATCAGATCCTTAAGTTTGTATTTATTGCAGTAGCAATGATAATAGTCGTTGCATCTACTATATTCACAAACAGGCTTGCTGAAAAGCTATCGGTGGAGGAAACCAAGAAAATAGAGGTCTGGGCCGAAGCTACACGCCAGTTGATACTGTCCGACGAATCTACCGACATGAATTTTCTGCTAAATATTATAGAGGGCAACACTACTATTCCGGTAATCATGACAGATGAAAACGACAACATGTTACAACACCGAAATATAAAAATGCCGAAAAGCAATGAAGAAATGTTTTTCAGCAGAAAAATAGCCCGACTGAAAGAAGTACGTCCGCCAATAGTGGTAAAACTCGATGCTGACACCCGTCAATTTATCTACTACGATGAGTCATTCTTACTCAAGCAGTTATATATTTTCCCGTATGTGCAGTTCGGTATTATAATCATATTTCTCATTATCGTAATACTTGCATTTTCAAGTACAAAAAAAGCGGAACAAAACCAGGTTTGGGTAGGGCTTTCAAAAGAAACCGCTCATCAGCTGGGCACACCCATCTCATCGTTGCTCGCCTGGACCGAGCTCCTCAAACTGCGCCACGAAGACGACAAGTTGATTAACGACATGGAAAAGGATGTCAGGCGATTGAGCATCATTGCCGAGCGATTCTCAAAAATTGGTTCCAAACCCGACCTGAAACCAACCAATCTGACAGAAGCGTTGAACAATGCCGTGGGATACATGAAAAACAGAAGCTCAAACAAAGTGGTTATAACACTCAATCATCCTGAAAATGAATTAATTACAGCGCCATTGAATGTTCCGTTATTCGAATGGGTGATTGAAAATCTTTGTAAAAATGCCATCGACGCCATGAATGGAAGCGGTAATATTGACATTACAGTTAAGAAATCCAACACCAAAGAAGTGATAATTGATGTAAAAGATACCGGAAAAGGGATGGAACGCAAAATGCATAAAGCCATATTCACTCCGGGATTCACCACTAAAGAGCGTGGGTGGGGCTTGGGTCTTTCTCTTGCAAAAAGAATCATAGAAGAATATCATAAGGGAAAAATTTTCGTTAAACAATCCGAAGTAGGTGTTGGTACGGTTTTCAGAATAGTAATTCCCGTATAATAACCTGTTTGACAAGCATTTGATGGTCTGTTAATAAAAACATTAATCCCGTGTGATGTTAACACTAGAAAACACCATAATCTCACAGACATACAAATCAGTTATATTGCAAATAATTTTGTATTAAAACTTTTATTTTCAAGCTAAATTTTGTACCTTTGCACGGTTTTTAGATAATTCATTATGGCTAAATTTGACGAATATAACATTCCTTTGAAAGGACTGAAGGCAGATAGCCAGGATTTTGAATTCAATCTGGATAATCAATATTTCAAGAAAATTGACAGTCCTGAAGTTCAGCAAGGAAATGTAAAAGCAAAAGTCACTGTTGTAAAAAAAACAACACTGTTTGAACTTTCCTTTTACCTGGACGGTGTCATTCAAATCCCCTGCAACAGATGCCTGGACGATATGAATCAACCTATTCAGTACAAAGAAAAACTTCAGGTTAAATTTGGTGAAAATTTTTCAGAAGAAGGCGATATTGTGATAGTTCCGGAATCAGACGGAGCAATCAATATAGCTTGGTTTTTATACGAATTTATCGTGCTGAACATTCCGATCAAACATGTACATGCACCCGGCGAATGTAATAAAACGATGGTAACCAAGCTAAAAAAACACATCACAAGACAAAAAAATGCAGATGACGATGATGTTGAAGACATTGTATTTGATGATGATGACGATATTTCAATAGAAGATACTGCAACTGACCCGCGATGGGACGGCCTGCAAAACATATTAGAAAACAATTAAAAAAAGAATACTAAAATGGCACATCCTAAACGAAAACACTCAAAACAAAGAACCGCTAAAAGACGGACACATTATAAAGCAGCTTTGCCAACATTAGCAATCTGTTCAAACTGTGGTGCAAGTCACATTTATCATACTGTATGTCCTGAATGTGGTTATTACAGAGGTAAACTGGCTATCGAAAAAGCCACAGCAGAATAATCTTTCTATACACTTAAATCAAGTAAACACAAATATTAAAATGTTTACTTGATTTCTTATTTTAAAAAACTAAAATTTCATGACGCAATTACATGCCGTAATTACAGGCGTAGGCGGTTATGTACCTGATTACAGGCTCACAAATGAAGAATTAAGTCGAATAGTGGATACCAACGACGAGTGGATTACCACCCGCGTGGGAATAAAAGAAAGACGTATTCTCAAGGGCAAAAATCTGGGAGCATCGTATCTGGGGATAAAAGCTGTACAAGATTTATTTTCAAAAAAGGACATAAATCCTGAAGAAATTGAAATGGTAATTTGTTCCACATCCACACCTGATCATATTTTCCCATCCACAGCATCCATAATAGCAAATAAAACAGGCATAACGAAAGCCTTCTGTTATGACATTCAAGCTGCTTGTACCGGTTTTCTGGTTGCATTTGACGCTGCATCAAATTACATTCAATCAGGAAGATATAAAAAAATTCTTATTGTATCTGCTGAAAAAATGTCTGCATCGGTTGACTATACCGATCGTAATACCAGTCCGTTATTTGGAGATGGAGCAGGCTGCGTGCTTGTAGAGCCCACAACGGAAGAAATCGGATTCGTTGATTCAATTATTCGTAATGACAATACAGGCTTTAAGCACTTGCATATGAAAGCTGGCGGTTCGGCAAAACCGGCTAACCATGAAACAGTTGAAAAACGGGAGCACTTTGTTTATCAGGAAGGAACTCACGTTTATAAAAATGCCGTTTGGAATATGGCGGAAGTCTCAGCCGAGCTGATGAATAATAACGAGTTGACAGCTGAAAAGTTAGACTGGCTCATACCTCACCAGGCCAATCTGAGAATAATTGATGCAGTAGTAAAACGTACAGATGTTCCCGCCGATAAGACTTGTATCAACATTCATAAATACGGAAATACATCATCAGCCAGCATACCAATTTGTATTTGGGAATGGGAAAATCAATTTAAAAAAGGAGATAACATCATTCTCACAGCCTTTGGAGCCGGATTTATCTGGGGAGCAGTTTATCTCAAATGGGGATACTGATAATTTATATACTCTATACATCCTTCAATAAAGCCATCGTTAGGTGGCTTTATTTTTTTTGATTAGCAGATCCTTTCGATTCATAAAAGTCTCTGGCACTCATCATGAGTGACGGTTTCTGATTAATATCATTAAAGTAAACATCCAGCATCCAAGGTTTCTTTTCAAAAATCAGGTGTTGAATGAAGTAAAGAATTTCTTCTCTTCTGGATTCCATTGGATTTACAGCAACTTCATGTCCGCTATTTTCTATACTATAAAACTGATATGGATATTTATATTTTCTAAATTGTGCTGTAATAGATTTTGAACCAAATAAACCCAAATTAAACCATTGTATTTTATTGTAATTCACCAATCTATCCTGAGTTCCGTGAAAAAAGAGTGTAGGCGATGGACTTTTTTTGTAAGATGGCACCCCCTTATTACTCAAAATAGCACCAGCAAAAGAAATAATACCGGCAAATTTGAAATTATCAGATAGTATGGTATCACCATCAAAATTGTTACAATGCTCATAATCTGCATGTAATACTGATACAGCTCCTGCACTTGAACCACTTAATATAATCCGGGTTGTATCTATCTGAAGTTCCGATGCATTCTGAATGATGTAATCAGTAGCTGAATATATATCCTCTACAGCAAAGCCAATTGCCTGCCTCAATGCCTTTACAAATTTCAATCCTTTTGCATCTACTGACTTCATACCCAATCTGTAATCTATGGATATTACTGTAAATCCGGCATTTGCAAAATATTTCAAATACGATGAAAAATAATTTTGATCCCGCGCTCCCTCTTTAAATCCTCCTCCAAATACATGAATAATACAAGGATTTACTCCTGAACTTGCCGAACGATATATATCCATCTTAAGTTCCTGGCCATTCCTGGTTGAGAAAACTTCAGTTATTTTATTGATTTCTGCTGAGATTTTAATGACAGGAAATAATAAAAAGAAAAATACCGTCAGATATTTTCTTATATAATTTGATTCTTTCATCATTCAAATACATTAAATAGACTGTAAAGATATAATAAAATCTTCAAAAATACGGCTTTCACTATATTCGGAAAACTAATATATTCAATACAATTGCTTGTAAAGGACTTATATTGTAAATATGACACAAATACGAATATTAACCGATATATTCGGAACTCAAATTTCTATTCCCTTTAACAGTAATGGTACCGGATGGAAAAAAAAAGAGCAACTACATTTCTGTAATTGCTCTTTCATTAAAAACGGC
>ERZ1645192.1672-NODE-1672-length-18506-cov-62.745380_pt1 | contig 18506 bp, 17 predicted proteins | sample MGYA00575354_ERZ1645192 | MGnify/ENA primary metagenome ERZ1645192 (study PRJEB40844, sample SAMN11349763) | freshwater sediment metagenome | isolation source: river sediment | host: Sediment | place: India: Faizupur Khadar , New Delhi | collected 2017-02-21 ... | reverse complement strand
CGAAGTCGTCGATGACCAGGGTTCCCCCGTTGGCTTTCATTTGGAACGGCGCTTCATAATACCGAACCGTACGGCTGTGGACCAGGTCCATGGTCTCTATTGTCATCTCCCCGCCGACAATTACCAGGGGGCGTTTGATCTTTATCCAGCGTTTATCATATTCTTTGTAGTCATTGGTTTCTACCGGGATGTGATTGTGCTGGTCGAACATCTTGATGATCTGGTTGTCCACCTCAATAGCGTAAGGGATCCAGATTTCTCCGGGCTGGGCGGAGTGAAGCGCTACGGCGATCGATGTCTTTCCGTTCCCCGGTTCACCGAACATGAAAAGGCTGCGCCGGGACTTGGCCACCAGACCCACAGTCTGCAAGGTAATGTCAGGTAAAACAAGATCGGACAGGGCATTTTTCACAAATTCCGGCGATACCGGTTCCCGGCTCTGACTCTGGTGCAAAACCATTTCGGTATAGGATTGCAGGGAGACTGGGGCCGGCCCGATGTAGCCGTTGATATCCAACAGTCGATTGACCCGTTGCCACCCTCGTTCGAGCATGGCATAGCGATGGTTCAGGTAACTGTCCTGGCCGCGAATTTCGATCAGCTTTTCCTTGTATAGGTGCTGAAGCAGTGATTCAGCGATCGGTACCGATAGGCAAAGACTCTCGGCCGCCCGAGTCGTGGAACAGTTCATATCCGCATAAACGGTCTTCAATGCCAGATCCACCAGGAAGTTAAAGTCCAGTTGGGTGTCTTCCACGGTTCTGGGTGTGATGGGAATTAAATTTTTGTTTGGAACTTTATCGCACAAATCGTCCATTGAAAAATATCAGCCTCTATAGGTAAACTCCCTTGGATTTAAAGAAATCAATCGACTGTCTGTGACCCGTACTGGCGGCTTCCTTGAGATCGTTTATCGCCGCAAGATACATGCCGAGGCGCTCGTGAGCAAGGCCACGCAAATCAGTTCATGAAGTGTAATGTCATCAACAGACCCGCCCCGACCGTTGCCATATCTTATGGATAGATAATATTTCCCAATCAGTAAGCACTTCCTGTGGTTTCAATAATAGTGTACCCTACAAGCTCACCTTTGTTGTTGAATAACTTACATATCCCTTCCCAGTATTCCTGTAACTTTGACGGATTATACTGGTCTTCAACGATAGGGATTACTTCATATTCCTTTTCTTTAAATGGGACGGTTACGTTCCATCCAAGCCCGATCTTGTTACCATTGAACATTCTGATTTTTTTTACGCTATAGCTGAAATTATCAAAACTGGTCGTCTTTCCTTTTTTATCTATATAGGTTCCTTCTTTGACTCCCGTTTTGGGAAAGGGGAAGAGCATAATCTCCTCATCATCAAAGAATCTGAAGGAAAACCATTCCCAACCCAACTCGCTGAACTTCCCCCACTGTCGATCGAACCATGCCTTTCCATTTCCGTCGATCTTTGTCCAATTGCCCTTTTCATCCTTAAATTCGATCACTCCCTTTGTTACGATATTGGTAAAGGAATAGTAGTAACTCCTTTCTTTCGGTTTATCCGGATGTCCCATGACGATGATGCCATCTTTCCCATGCCATGTAGCATCCTTTGTGGACGTGCCTTCAATATCCATTTTGAGCTTGTCGCTTGTGCCCACTATTTTGATCTGCTTATTATCCAGGCAGATCTTACTGTCCTTAAAGACAGCACATTGTGAATCGGCATAGACCTCATCAGAGCTAAATTTAATGGATTCTGAGAAAACATGCTGTCCGGTTGAGCAATCCGTGAAAGTCAAATGGAGAGCGTATGCTTCCAGCAGACGAGCCTTATATCCATGGAATATTGTAAATTGATAAAAGTACAATTTATTGTTCTGGTCAGGCGCATACCCGGTCAGGTACCACCATTCTCCTCCGTCGTCATGGGGAGCCCATTCATAAGCCGCGTCCTTATGCCCCTTGTCATTGTATGGAATATAGACTGATTTATTAAGAGCACATCCGGATAAAACAATAGCAACAACCAGAAAAACCAGTATTTTCCTCACAGGATCCTCCTTATCTTATCTGTAAAATACATTATAAAACGTTAACTATGATCCAACATTTTTTATATTTATTTTCCCCGCCTCATTTTAACGAGTGAAATACTACGAACACTATAATTTATCAATGAGATGTTATCCATTATGTTGACGTCGCTGATTATGTTATCGGTGATTTCGATAAATGACGGAATGCTCCCGCGCAAATCCATAAGTGTGCGCAACTTAACGGCTGTCTGACTTTTGCAGTAAGCCGCCCAGAGAAAGAGGGAAAGACAAAGATCGATTGTTGTGGAGTCCAATGCATAGACAGTATTTTGAAGTTCAAGACTAATCTCCGGCATAAAGTTGGCGAGCTTTTGACATCAGGATTTGGCAAAAAAACGGCGTAGATTCTCCAGTCTCTTTTTTCGTTTGCGTCGGCCAAGGTACTGCGCGAGATTTTGCCGCGTATGCCAAGATGGTACAGCAGCAACTGCCGTGATCGCAGACAGACTTTTATATCACGGAGACTTTCTCTATGGAACAGTTGTGCAAAAGCCATGCAAAGAAACTGATCCAAACAGGAAAAGCTCCTTGTACGGTAATTGCCGGAATACCGGTCGATACATTTACGAAATTCATACATTGGTAGATGATCCATAATCTGTGAGAATACAGTTTGCCCATTGTACATTAGCCTCTCGTTTTTTAATTGCGGAGCGGCTATAAAACAGAAAAAATTTCAAGTCGATAAAATAATAAATCAATGTTAACTTATCGACAACTTAAAAGTATTACCGGTTATAAAAAAGTTTAACCGGACACTATTGGGTTGCAACCCCTTGTTCTGCACATGATAATAGTCCTGTAACAAATTTGGTTTTCCTTCTTGACAAATACGGAAAGTTTTGCGCTCTTATGCGGCGCAAAATTCAATTTCAGGCAGGTATTTCATGAAATGCTTTTTCGATCCAAAATCCGTTGTTGTTATTGGCGCGTCCAATGCCCCTTTCAATCTGGGAGCCACCATCTGTAACATGTTGAAGGACTATCTCCAGTATACCGGAGCGGTTTACGCTGTGAATTCCAAAGGAGAGACGGTGAATGGCTATCCGGGCTATTCATCGGTGCTGGACATTCCGGAAGCACCCGATCTGGCAGTAATCATTGTGGCGGCGCGTCATGTACCTGGCATTATCCGGGACTGCGCCCGTAAAGGAATCAAGCGCATTGTCATTGAAAGTGCCGGTTTTTCCGAGGGCGGAGAACCCGGTGAAGCAATGCAGCGTGAGATCGACGATATCGCCAAAGCTAACGGTATCCGCATGATGGGGCCGAATTGTCTTGGGACATTGAGCACTCGCGATAAATTCTGCTGTTTTTACGGCGTCAACCCGAGCTTAGTCGAGATGAGTCAAATATTTGAAGTCCCAGGCAACCTCTCGTACATTATTCAGAGCGGCGGCGTGGCCGTCCTGGCCATGGAATCGCTTTATTACGACATCGTCGGTGTAAACAAAGTGGTCAGCATCGGCAACAAGTGCGATGTTGATGAAGCCGATCTGATCAATTATTTTCAAAACGACGAGACCGAAGTCATCGGCATCTATCTGGAGAATATAGCCGACGGCCGCAAGCTCATGCAAGCCGCTAAAAAATCCCGCAAGCCCGTCCTGATCTACAAGGTAGGGAAAACCAAAGAGGGCGCAGTGGCCGCCATGTCCCATACGGCGGGAATGGCCAATAACGACTCGGTCTTTGATAGCGTTTGCAGGCAGGCAGGGATTATCCGTCTGCAATCGATCGATGAACTCCACTCACTCCCCAAGATATTTACTGAAATGCCACTCCTCGCGGGAAAGCGGATTGCGGCGTTCACCAACTCCGGCGCTTTCGGCGGTATTGCCGCGGATCTGCTGGTGGCAGCGGGATTGCGGATGGCGCGTCTTGCTCCGCACACACAGGAACGACTGAAAAAAGCGGGTCAAGTTTTCAATATCAAGAATCCCGTGGATATTGGTCCCGCTCCGCCGCAGACCTATCTCGATATCTACGATATTCTTCTTTCCGCAGAGGAAGTGGACGGCCTTCTCCCCCTGCTGAGTGTCTGGCAGCCGTTTGTGATCGACACGCTGCTGGAACTGTTGAAAATGTGCAAGCATTACAATAAGCCCGCGGCCATCTATACACCGAACGCTGTCGCCAAATCCATTGCCATCCGCGCGAAACACCGTATCCCCATTTTCGAAACAACGGAGCAGGCGGTGCGGGCTTTATCTGTTTCACAAAAATATTATGAATCTCTGCTGAAAAGAAAATTTATTTGCAATAGCGCATCTCATTCCACCCTGGCCGAAAGAGGTAAACGGACCCATGCAGAGATCATAGGGGAACAATGCACGACGAGAGCACCGAAATCGACATCCGTTCCCTGTTCATAATTGAAGGGAAACCGACGGTTGTTGACGTCCGCATCGTCCTGAAGACATGACGGTAAACAAAGGTTTTATGCGGATATTTGTTGATACGGACGCGTTTCCAAATGGAATCAGAGATATCCTGATCAAGGCCTCGCAGCGTCTGAATCTGCCGCTGATTTTTATAGCCAATAAATTTTTGCGTCTGGAGAAACTGTAAGACCGTCAAGCCTTTGCCGATTAGCTCGACAGTTTTTTAGTTCGTCAAATCAAAATCGAAAACGCGAAGCAACAAAAACCTGTCTCTACCCCATGACTCAAACACGAATCATCACTTCCAGAATTCCGCCGCTACAATCGGCCCAACGTCTGGACAGCTATTGTGCCGGGCGGTTCACCTATTTGACAAATGATCAATGGCGCCAAGAGATTCTTGCCGGCAAGCTATCGCTGGCCGGCGTCGTCGTTACTGACCCCGCAATGGTGCTGCGAGGCGGCGAAATACTGGCTTGGGACGGTAGCGGAATCGTTGAACCGGAAATCGATGACAGGATTACCATCCTCTACACAGACGAATGGTTTATTGCCGTCAATAAAACGGGAAATTTACCGGTCCATCCTTCAGGACGGTATTTCAACAACACGCTGGTTAGCCTCCTTGAGGACCGCTACGGGCGTAAGGTTTACCCGGTGCACCGCATTGACCGTGAAACATCGGGCGTCATGCTCCTGGCCTTTGATGGGAAAAGCGCGGGCGCTCTGTCTGAATCGCTGGCGAAAGGGTCAAAAGAATATCTGGCCCTGGTGCACGGAAATTTTCCCGATAAGGAAATGGTTGTCGATTTGCCTTTGGGACGTGATCGTGAATCCGCTGTGAGCAAAAAACAAAAGGCTTGGGCGGGTGGAACGCAAAAGGCTTTGACACGATTTCGGAAAGTCCTTACAAACCATGACATTTCCCTTGTCCGGTGCTTTCCCGAGACGGGGAGACTTCATCAAATACGCGCCCATCTGCTGGCTGCGGGTTATCCGATCGTCGGCGATAAACTTTACGGCCGGGACGAAACCGTTTTTCTCAGCTTTATCAGGCATGGGCTTACCCCCGAAATGGAAGAGCGCCTTGTGCTGCCGCGTTCAGCATTGCATGCTGCGAGGCTGGTCTTTTTGCACCCGCAGACCAAGAAAGAAATGGTTATCCGCGCACCGCTTCCTAAAATGTTTGCTGATTTTATCCTTACAAGAAGAGCCAAAGGCTGATTCAGGCTTGCGGCTGGAATCCGAATCCATAATCCACAACCGTTCCCGTCCTATTTCTTTATGTTCGGCATTGTGCCACAGCCGGCTGAGATTATTTTCTATTCAGAATATTTTATGCGTCAATTGGATCTGTAAGGGAGGCATCGTTGCATAAACGCTGCCTCCCTGATCTTCTCGAAAACCCGGCCAACTTTCCTAACGAATCTGAATGCTCATGTGCGGAAAGAAAAAGGTGAAGATCGGCACATGCGGTCGAACAACATGCACAAACGGTTCAGGCGGTCGCACAGGCACCTGGCGTTCAATAACGCGTTGTCGATAAGCTACCCGATGGTCACGATAATCACGATGGTCGTATTGATATTGGGGGTGCTCATACCTATCACGATTTCCATACCTGTTTCCGTTTGACCAGCCCGGATCAGCCAATGCAGAAGCGGCTAGTCCTGCAACCATCAGCACTGTAACAAATATCATCGTTAATTTTTTCATGTTTATATTCTCCTTTCATGCGTGTCGCTGTTGATTGCATATGTGGCATATACCGTGCCAGACAAACGATCACGTTAAATGATGTTAATATTATTCGATTATTTAATAATGTTTAGATGAAACGGCTATAACCTGCCCAGCTTTTGCGGAGAATAATGGTACAAAAATATCCGTATTGAATATCCAACTGAATAAATAGTATCCACTTCCGATAAAGAGTAGGGTTAGATTTAACTATTTAACGGCAGGCCATCAGCCGATCACCAGCTATTCTCTGTTCCCAACAAGCGAACGCAAAACGTCGGACACCGCGTCCTTGTGCTCTACCAAGATAACTTTAACGCCGACGCTACTGCCGGTGATCAATTGTCCCAGTTTTTTGCTGTCAACGTCTAATTGGCAGCCCAGGATACGGAGATGGTGTTCGATGAGGGCCTGCTCGATGTGACGATAGAGGCGCTCCGCACCGTCATTGGAAAACAAAAGCAGACGGGAAATCCGATTTTGTTGCTGCGATTTCGTCTTTTGCAGCAATTCATTAATGCCTTTTTTTTCAGCGGCAAGCTTGTTAAAGATATCGTCAAACCCCAAGCGGACGCGTCTTTGCAACTTAGCCTTCTTAATTGCTCCAGTAAGCGTTTCACTGATGTTCAGCACAGGCACTTTCATTTTGCCTTCCGGCCAAAGCCTGGTTTCCCGAATTGTCAGAGCTTCACGGATTTTTTCCGCACTGCCATCTGCCTCCAGCTGACGGGGAAAGTTTATATCGAATAGGTTCATAACATGTTCCTCTTTTTTCACATATTCGCAAATCTGGCCGCCATTTCCTCCAACTCATCCCACCGGTCGTAGGCCGCCGTCAACTCCGTCTCCAAAACTGTGAGCTGATTGTTTACATCCAACACGCGGGCGGGATTGCCATTTTTATATAAATCCGGGGAATTCAATAATTTCATGAACTCCGCTTTTGCTTTTTCCATCTTCTCAATTCTTGGTGGCAGCGCTTCGAGTTCCTGTGTTTCTTTGAAAGACAATTTCCTTTTTTCTCTGATCTGTTTTTCCTTTACTGCCTTTGCTTTTTTCGGCGCCGCCTTGGACGAGTCCTCTATTGCCGCGCGTTGTCTGAGCCAGTCATCATAACCGCCCACATATTCCTGCAGATGCCCTTCCCCTTCCAGCACAATCGTGGAGGTGACGACGTTGTTGAGAAACGTCCGGTCGTGGCTGACAAGCAAAATCGTGCCACCGTATTCCAGAAGACGATCTTCCAGAAGCTCCAGCGTTTCCGTGTCCAGGTCATTGGTTGGTTCATCGAGCACCAGAACATTGGACGGCATGCAAAAAAGTTTGGCCAAAAGCAATCGGTTCCGTTCGCCACCGGAAAGAGAAGCGACCGGCGCAAGGATCTGTTCGGGCGGAAATAGAAAATCCTGCAGATAGCCAACGATGTGGCGGGGGGCGCCATTGATAAAAACGGTATCATTGCCGTTTGCAATGTTGTCTCTCAGGGATTTGCTCTCTTCAAACTGCGCACGCAGTTGATCGAAATAGGCAAGCTCAATCCCTGTGCCGAGTTTGATCTTTCCGCCTGATACGGGCAGATCTCCCAGTAAGACCTTGAGAAGAGTGGTCTTACCGGAGCCATTAGGTCCGATAATGCCGACCCGATCACCGCGCAATATGCGTGTGGAAAACGAATCGATGATCTTTTTATTCTCATAGGCAAAACTGATTTTTTCGGCGTCGGCCACCAACCTGCCGCTGCGCTCGGCCTCCGAAACGGCAAGCTTAACGTTCCCGTCCCGCTCACGCCTGCGTGATCGCTCCTCCCGCATGGCCAGAAGCGCTCGCACACGTCCCTCGTTGCGCGTTCGCCTTGCCTTGATGCCCTGCCGAATCCAGACTTCTTCCTTAGCCAGTTTTTTATCGAAGGTTTGCCACTCTTTTTCTTCAGCCTCATGCATGGCCTGCCATCTTGCGAGATAAGTCTTGAAGTCGCAGGAAAAGGAGAATAGTTTTCCCCTGTCAATTTCCACAATGCGTGTGGCGATTTTTTGCAGAAACATCCGGTCGTGCGTGACGAACATGATGGTCTTGTTGTAATTTTGCAGAAAGTCTTCCAGCCAGAGGATGGATGCAATATCCAGATGATTGGTGGGTTCATCCAGAAGCAATATGTCCGGATCAGTAACCAGCGCCCGCGCAAGCAAAACCCGGCGCTTCAATCCTGCGGACAACAGCCGGAACTCCTCGTTTTCATTCAGCGACGTTCTGGAAATCACCATCTCTACTTTTTGGTGATATTGCCAGGCATCGGCTGTTTCCAGTTTATGATGCAGCTGTTCTATTTTATTCACCATGCTTTGATCGCTGCCGTTGTTTAACTGCAAAGTCAGATCGTGATATTCCTGCAACAAATCCAGATGCATCTGACCGCCGGAAGCAACTGCATCATAGATCGTACCCGGCAAATCTTCAATATCCTGCGGCATAACGGCAAGCCGCACATTTTTATCGCGAATGATCTCACCCCTGTTCGGCACAATATCGCCGTGCAGCAGTTTCATGAGGGTGGACTTGCCCGAGCCGTTTCGTCCCAGAAGCCCGATGCGTTCACCCGCTTCAATCTGCAGTGACGCATTGTCGAGCAAAAGCGGCCCGCCAAAACCCACTGAAATATTATTAATCCAAAGTAACGCCATAAACTCTTTCCAAGTTTGCCCATCGCTTACTTCCTCAACACACGATGGCTGAGGAATTTATTCAACCTTTTATCACATTCTATTAAAATAGTGCAAAACAGTAGATCCGAATAGCTCTATGCATGGGTTCAGTGATTTTTTACAATGACATTTTTTTCTTTGTGTTTCTGACACCGGCTAATTTGCTGAAAAAAGAAAAGCCCGGCGGGTTTACCACCGGGCTTCAGCCTGCCTGTAATACTGAGGCTTTACCTTTTTATGCAGTTAGGGTTCCATCGGCGCATTTGGATCTGCCAGCCATTCCATGGAGGACCCGTCGTAAACCTTTACATCCTTATATCCAAGCAGCTCTGTCATGACAAAGGCCCAGGACGTGCAAGTTTTTCCCGTGTCACAATAAAGAATATACTCTTTATCCAGATCCGCTCCCGTTGCCTTTGCCGCTAATGAGGCTAGCGTCGCCTTATCTTTATACAAACCTTCCCCCGTATAAAGCTGGCCAACCGGGAGATTAACTGCGCCCTTGATCCGGCCGAGTTTCGGTACGAAGGCGAGTTTTTCTTTTCCCTCATAGAAGGCAGGCGCGCGGTTATCAATAATGGTGGCTTTACCCAGTTTGGCAATAACAGTAGATTTGTCCACAAAAAGATTCTTGTTCCATGCCGCTTTGTAAGGCTTTGCTTTGGCTATCACCATATCCTGCGACAATGCCCTTTTTTCTGCGACCCACTGGTTCTGCCCGCCGTTCAGGATGGCTACGTTGTTGACGCCGGCATACTTCAATGTCCAGGCTACACGGGTCATGCCGAATTGATCGGGCACTTTTTCTACCTTATCTACGAGAACAACCAGAGAATTTGCCCCAATACCGGCGCCACCAATTACCTCTGCCAGATCATCCATAGACGGCAATTCGTTGAGCAGTTCACCTTTTTTGATGGCCCAGGATCCGTAAAAAACATTGACGGCGCCCGGAACATGGCCTGTTTTATATTCTTCAACTTTACGTAAATCAACAATGACCAGATTCGGATTGTTAAGGTTTTTCTCAAGCCAATCCGCAGATACAATGGGATCAATGCCTCTTGCCGCCGCCTGTACGGGTGCTGTGACCGCAAACGGTAACAACAACATGACTGCCAATGCAACTACTTTTAACCATACCATTTTCCTCATAATAAACTACCTCCTCATTTTTAATTGGTTTCTGTCTATATCTTGAAGTCTCTACCGGCCATCAAACCTTCCTGAATCAACGATGTCTATTCAGAATTTTAATATAATCCGGATTATTCTATCGGTCATACCCACATTACACTTCATAACCCCAACTCCTTTCTTTCAATGGTTAGATGTTTTTCGTTTTTTTATATCGGCAATCCATAGAGCATGGCGGTGCCGGGCATAGTCCAAGCGAACTTTGCCGGTAAAGATGCCCCGCACCATCGGCCAGTTCGGACGAAGCGCAATCGCGGCCATGTGTGCCAGGAATGCCAGGAAAAACAAGACAAAAAAGATGTTATGAATCCAAGTCGCCGTAAGGACAATCGCCAGGGACATATCCGGCGCATAAATATTCTTGTAGGTTTTAATGAGACCGGAGATAATCAGCATCAATATGATGAAGGCCATTCCCACATAAGCCCAGCGCTGTTCCGGCAAATATTTGTGCATCGGCGGCTCCTGGCCAAAACCAAACAGACTCTTCATGACCTTGACGGATGCAGCCAGATCACCTGTCTGTGGAATCATCCCCTTCTCGCCACGAAAACCATGATAAGCCAAATGAAAAATTCCTACAGCCGTAAAAACAAGTGCCGCCGCGTAGTGAATATACAAGGAAGTAATAAAATCAGCCGACCAGCCTAATCCCGGAACCGTAATAATGTAATATCGTTTAGCAACGGGAAGTTCAAATATCCCCGTGAAAAGCAGAAGAAGACCGGAAATAGCGATCGCCCAATGCTCTATCAACTCAAGCAAGCTGTGACGGACAACCAGATTTTTTTCAGACAGAATCTTTTCAGTCATTGTCTTTCTCCTCCGTCTTTACCTGCTCTTTGCGCCGTGAAAACCAACCGAGCGCTCCGGCGGCAGCCAGTCCAAGAACGGGGGCGGCCAACACCGTTTTCCCCAGAGGATCCGTGCCGACCATTCGGCGCTTAACATCGGGTTTCATATCCGGTTGCCCCGGTTTTTTGGTCATCGTTTTGTTAATCAGCTCAAAGGACACCGGCGAAACATAGAGAGTTGATGTGCCGCCATTTTCCTTTTTGCCGTAAATATAACCTTTCATCTGCCGGGCGCGCGTCTGTGCTTCGGCTTCAATAGCTTTTTTAGGACCAATGATCATGGCCTTACGGGGACAGGCCTCAACACATCCCGGCAGCTTTCCTTCAGCCAGTCTGTTATTACAGAGGTCGCATTTATACATGACGCCGTTTCCCATGAAGCCTGGCAGCACATGAAGATATATGCCGACGCCAGACTGCCGCTGTGGAATTTCCCAAGGGCATACGTCTTTACATTTTGCGCCGCCGAAACACTGCTTTGGATTGATGACTACCGCGCCATTTTCGTTTTTGTGGTTGGCGGAAAACGGACAGATAGTCGCACATGCGGGATTGTCGCAATGCATACAACGCCTCGGGATGAAAATTGTCTGTTGGCGGCCAGCCGTTTCAATTTCTGCTTTATGCACATAGATAAAATTATAAGGAGTCAGCCGATTTGTTACACCCTGCTTTTTGGACCAGTCTTCGATGGTTTTTCTTGGCCAGGGCTCGGGAATGCTATCAACAACCTTGGGGATTTTATGTTTGTTAATCCCCCTGCAAGAACTTATACACGCAGGTGTTTCCCGATCAACGCATCCGTCACAAAGGCTCAAATCGATGAGCGTCGATAATGTATCCGACCCGGCCTGCACGGTCGTCGGCAGACTCATTCCGGTGAGAGCAGCGACTCCTGCGGTTATTTGTAAGAAAGATCGGCGGCTGATTTTAGAAATTTTGGGCGACTCCATAACATCTCCTCTAGGACATGCCAATGAACCGAGTGAGGGCATTCTGGAAATCATCAATATTTTTATCCGGATCACCGGCAGCTTCTTTAATACAGCGCCTCATGTTGGCCTGGATGATGAAAACTCCTGTTTTCTTCATGGCCGCCGTCGCAGCGTACAACTGGGTAAGCACGTCGGCACAAGGCGTTTCCTGTTCAATCATCCGCTCAAGCCCTCGGATTTGCCCCTCAATTCGCCGTAAGCGGTTTAAAACTTTCTTCCGATTTTCGTCCATCATTATACCCCATGGGGTATATATAAACATTCATGGCCTCCCTGTCAATTGTTTTTTTATTTTGAACGGAACTCCTCCTGTCAAAAGAATGTTGTTGAAGGAAACCGTTTGAAAATGTTCACTTTATTTGAATCAAGCACGCCCGGATGGAAATAATTTTCTCCTTTGTCAAACGATATGAGCACGTCATTTTTCAGTACATATTTGTAAGTTGATTAATTCACAGCTTTTGGGTATAAACGCACCATCTGATGCACGCCAGACAGATCAAAAATATCGGAAAATTTTAAGGTAAATCATGGCGGATAGAATTGAAGTTGGATTTAAAGAAGGCATTCGCGACGCTTTGGGCGAAAAGACCAAAAAGCGCATTATCGATAATCTGGCAATGCCGGTCGAAAAAGTTGCCACTGTCGAAGTATATACCATCGCCGGAGAGCTAAGCGCCCTGGAATTGCAAAAAGCTGCCGAAGGGCCCCTCTCCGATCCGGTCATTCAGGCGTTTTCCATTAACCGACCGCTGGCGAAAAATTTTGATTGGCTCATCGAAGTCGGCTTTCGTCCGGGCGTCACCGACAACGTCGGTAAAACAGCCCGCGAAGCGATCACTCTTTTACTTGGTGAAAACACGGGCGAGCGGAAAATAGCCGTTTATACCTCCCGTCAATACTTAATCAGCGGGAAAATATTGAAAACCGATGCGGAAAAAATTGCCGCAGGACTCCTAGCCAACGATTTGATCGAACGCCATCAAGTGATCGCCGCACGTGATTTTGATTTTAACGTTGGCCTGCCCGCATTTGTTCCGCAAGTGACGGGCAAAGACGAGCCGCACGTGGCTCAAATCAACCTGGCAAAAGTTGATACACTGGGCCTATTGAAGATCAGCCAGGATAAATTGTTGGCCCTTAATCTGGAAGAGATGCAGGTGATTCAGCGCTACTACCAAAATCCCAGCGTGCTCAAAACCCGTAAAAAATTTGGACTGGATGAAAACACAACCGATGTGGAACTGGAATGCCTGGCGCAAACCTGGTCGGAACACTGCAAACATAAAATCTTCAACAGTAAGATCGATTACTTCGACGGTCAGACCAAAAAGACGATCAATTCGCTTTTTAAAACCTACATCAAAGGCTCGACGGCAAAAATCCGCAAAGCCAAAGGCAAGAAGGATTTCTGTCTATCGGTGTTTGTCGATAACGCCGGCGTTATCAAATTCAACGCTGACCACAACCTGGTCTTTAAAGTGGAAACGCATAATTCGCCTTCCGCGCTCGATCCTTACGGCGGCGCGCTCACCGGCATCGTCGGCGTCAACCGCGATCCGTTCGGCACGGGTCTGGGCGCCAAACTCATCTTCAACACGGATGTGTTCTGCTTTGCCTCGCCCTACCACAAAAAGAAGCTGCCGCCCCGCATCCTGCACCCGCGCCGCATTTACGAAGGCGTGCGCGAAGGCGTGGAACACGGCGGCAACAAAAGCGGCATTCCCACTATCAATGGAAGCCTTGTTTTTGACGAACGGTTTTTAGGAAAACCTCTGGTTTACTGCGGAACCGCCGGCATTATGCCCGCGCGCCTCAACGGCAAGCCCACACACACCAAGGAAATCAAACCCGGCGATGTCATCATCATGACCGGCGGAAGAATCGGCAAGGACGGCATTCACGGCGCGACGTTTTCTTCAGAAGAACTGCATGAAGGCTCGCCGGTTACCGCCGTGCAGATCGGAGATCCCATCACACAAAAGAAAATGACGGACTTCTTGCTGGTCGCCCGAAATCGCGGTCTCTATCGCGCAATTACCGATAATGGCGCAGGCGGTCTGTCCTCGTCAATTGGCGAAATGGCTACCTATTCCGGAGGTTGCGAAATCGATTTGTCGTTGGCGCCCCTGAAATATGCAGGTCTTCAACCCTGGGAGATTTTGGTCTCGGAAGCACAGGAACGCATGTCGCTGGCTGTCGATCCGAAAAAGGTAGATCAGTTCATGGAGCTGGCCCGCAAGATGGATGTGGAAGCCACGGCCATGGGTAAGTTCACCCGATCGGGAATATTCCATGTCCGCTATGGCGAAAAAACCGTGGCGTATCTGGATATGGAATTTCTGCACGGCGGCGTGCCGCAGATGAAACTCGTCGCCAAGTGGAAAGCACCGAAAAACGCCGAGCCGACTTTTGCCGAACCCACCAATTTTGGGAAAGCTTTCGTTCAGATGCTTTCACGTCTGAATATCTGCTCCAAAGAAGCGGTCGTGCGTCAGTATGATCATGAAGTCCAGGGTGGCAGTGTCGTAAAACCCTTGGTTGGCGTGCAAAACGACGGTCCTTCGGACGCGGGCATCGTCCGGCCGGTTTTGGATTCGATGGAAGGCGTCGTTGTGGCTCACGGCATCTGCCCGCGTTACAGCGATATTGACACTTACCATATGACGGCCTGCGCCATTGACGAAGCGGTGCGAAACGCCGTGGCCGTCGGTGCGGATCTGGATCATCTGGCGGGACTCGACAACTTCTGCTGGTGTGACCCGGTTCAATCCGCCAAGACACCCGACGGCGAGTATAAGCTTGCCCAACTGGTGCGCTCGAATATGGCCATTTACGATTACACCACCGCCTATGGCGTGCCCTGCATTTCCGGCAAGGACAGTATGAAAAATGACTATTCCATCGGCAAAACGAAAATATCCGTGCCGCCGACGCTGCTTTATTCGGTCATCGGCAAGATCAAGGATGTCCGCAAGGCCGTAACCATGGACGCCAAACGTCCCCAGGATCTGGTTTACATTATCGGCGAAACGTTAGATGAACTGGGCGGCTCAGAATGGTTCGCGCAAAACAATGCCATCGGCAACAAAGTCCCGCAAGTGGATGTGAAAAAAGCTATCAAAAAATACCGCGCCTTGTATAAGGCCATCCAGGCAGGTCTTGTCGCTTCCTGTCATGATTGCTCGGATGGAGGATTGGGAATTGCACTGATTGAAACCGCGTTTGCCGGAGGCTTCGGCATGCATATCGCCTTAAAAGATGTCCCCTACCGCGGCAAGAAGCGCAATGATTATATTTTATTTTCAGAAACGGCCAGCCGCTTTGTCGTGACCATCCATCCGAAAAATCAAAGCAGGTTTGAAAAGATCATGGCCGGAAACGTCGTGCGTGAAATCGGCTTTGTTACAGGGGATCGACTCTTTCAGGTTACCGGTCTTCATGGCAAACTGATCATAAAAGAAAAAATCAGCAAACTCAAAGAAGCCTGGCAAAAGCCGCTTAATTTTTAGGCAGGATTGAAAAAATGACCCGCAAAGTTAAAGCAATTGTATTAACCGGTAACGGCACCAACTGCGAAATGGAAATGGCGCACGCCTGCAAACTCGCTGGCGCCGAAAAAGTCGATATTGTCCATATCAGCGAATTACTCTTCGGAGAAAAGCGACTGTCGGATTATAATTTTCTGAATTTGCCGGGTGGATTTCTCGATGGCGACGATCTGGGTTCGGCCAAAGCCGGCGCCAACCGGTTCCTGCATGCGCCCATTTCCGGCGCCAATGAAATGCTCATCGAAGAACTGCTCAAATTCATCAACGCAGGAGGTTTGATTCTAGGGGTGTGCAACGGTTTTCAGTTGATGGTCAAACTGGGGTTACTTCCGGCGCTCGATAACAATTTCACCAAACAGAGCACCACATTGACTTATAACGACTCCGGCCGCTTCGAAGACCGCTGGGTGTATCTCAAAGCCAACGTGCAAAGCCCCTGTGTGTTCACCGAAGGTATTGACGTTGTCTATTACCCTGTTCGCCATGGCGAAGGCAAATTTGTTCCGGAAAGCGATGCTATCCTGGAGGAAATCGAAAAGAAAAATCTGGTCGCTTTTCAATACTGTGATGCGGATGGTTCCATTACAATGGACTATCCGGCAAACCCCAACGGCTCAACCCATGCCATCGCCGCACTTTGCAGTGAAACAGGCAGACTCTTCGGTCTGATGCCGCATCCCGAGGCGTTTCTGCACTGCACCAATCATCCTCGCTGGACCAGGGAAAACCTCCCTGAAGAAGGCCAGGGGCTGACGATTTTCCAAAACGCCGTCAAATTCATCCGTGGTAAAAAATTCTAGCTGTTACCTGAAAACGATTTTTTACAGGGGGCAAAAGATCTGTATTTTATCATGTTTCCTTCTGTTTTTGTCTGGTTGCCTTTATTATAATTTCCGGATGTAATATTTTTGCCACTTGTTCAATCGCATCAACAATACGCGGGGAGGCGCGGCCGATCAGGTCTGTATTCATCGGATAGATTTGTTTGTTTTTAACCGCCGGAATGCCGGGAAATTGTTCCCAGTATCTTTTGACTTTTTTGAATTCCCTGTCCGTGGCCATCGGCGCGAAAAGTAAGATATCAGGCGCATGGGCCATGACGCCTTCCGCACTGTAACGCGGATACCGCGCCGTGTCTTTCCCCGCGATATTCGTGCCACCGGCCCGTTCAATGACGTCGGAAATCATGGTGCGCCTGCCTACGGTAATAACAGGATCCATGCCGATCTGGAAAAAAACCCGCGGTCTTTTCTTATTTGAAATTTGCGCTGTGATCGCGTCCAGCCTTCCTTGCAGTTGCGCATTAAGTGACCGGGCGGCCTGGCGCTGCCCGGTCACTTCACCGATATTTCGAATGCTTTGAAGAATACCAGCCGTGTCAACCGGATTAATCACATAAACCGTCATGCCGATTTTTTCCAGTTGCCGAACCGTTTCCGGCCTGTTACCATCGGCTGTCGCCAGAATCAGATCCGGTTTCAGAGAAACGATTTTCTCCAATGACGGGTTGGTGAATCCTCCGACACTTGTTTTTTGCCCGGCTTCCCGGGGCCAGTCGCAGAAGCTGGTTACACCGACAACTTGCCCATCCAGATTTAACGCGAAAAGAATTTCCGTCATGCCCGGAGCCAGAGACACAATACGCTGAGGCGTCCCCGAGATGCGGACCCGGCGGCCCACTTCATCGGTAACAACTGCGGCATGAGCGGCTTCGCCAATAAAAACAAACAGAACAACCGCTAAACTAACGATGACGGCTTGAGTAACTTTTTTCATCACATTCCTATCATTTTAAAGAGTTGATGAGGATCCTCTTAATCCTTCATACGATAGCGGAAAGAAGCAATGATGTGCAGACGTGACAGTTCGTACTGTGGCGGTAATGGTGGGAAAGGCGCAGCGGTCTCAACAACACCCAGTGTACCGGAATCAAGATTATCAAAACCGGAAGAAGTTATCAGCGCGGCATGAAGAAGAGAGCCGTTCGCATCAATCGATATTTTGATCACCACATCCCCTTCTTCGTTCTTTGCATACGCGCCAGCCGGATAATTCCAGATACGCATAATCTTCTTTTTAACTCCCGCCAAATAGGTCGCATATTTGACGTCGGAGGAGCCGATATCCACAGTGTCCTCCCGTTCAACCACAGGCCCCGGTTTCACTTTTGCAGCTTTCTGCGGCGCTTTTTCCACCACCTTGTTTTCCTCTTTTTTAGGTTCAACAGCCGGTTGAGGCTGCGTAATTTGTACCGTGAAAAGGTCGGCGGCTTTAACACTGTCACGCAAGTCAAGCATACTGCTGGCGGCAATCAGCGCAGCGTGTCCGATGATTGAGATGATGACAGGCCATAGGAATATTTTTTTTGAATCCATATTATCTTACCTGGATTGAATCATATACGGCATTTGCCTCAAAATCAACAATATGATAACTAAAAGTTAACATTGAATAAAGTGGAGACCAACTGATGCTGACGGACATTGATTTTATGAATATCGCGCTTCAAGAGGCATTCATTGCATTCCAACAGGACGAGGTGCCGATTGGCGCCGTACTGGTGCAAAACGGGCAAATACTGGCACAAGCGCATAATGCTCCCATTGCCCAAAACGATCCCTCTGCGCACGCGGAAATGCTGGCGCTCCGCAAGGCCTGCGAGAAAACAGGCAATTACCGCCTGACCGGCGCGGCGCTTTATGTGACACTGGAGCCCTGTGTGATGTGCGCCGGTGCGATTCTCCAGGCAAGACTCGCGCGGGTCATTTTCGGCGCACGCGATCCGAAAGCCGGCGCTGTGTTTTCCCTCTACCATATATTAAATGATAACCGTTTTAATCATCAGGTGGATGTGGCGGAAGGGGTTTTGCAGGAAGAGTGCAGAAAAATTTTGAGTAGATTTTTTAAGGAAAAGAGGATAAGAGCCGATTCGGCGGATAAATAAGTCGCGGAGAGGTACCGAAGTGGTCGTAACGGGATCGACTCGAAATCGATTTGGGGG
>ERZ1645192.1670-NODE-1670-length-18513-cov-7.286922_pt1 | contig 18513 bp, 17 predicted proteins | sample MGYA00575354_ERZ1645192 | MGnify/ENA primary metagenome ERZ1645192 (study PRJEB40844, sample SAMN11349763) | freshwater sediment metagenome | isolation source: river sediment | host: Sediment | place: India: Faizupur Khadar , New Delhi | collected 2017-02-21 ... | reverse complement strand
ATCGCCGCGCCCTGTCCGCCGATCCGGTGTTCTGTCGGCGACAGGACGCATCCGTGCAGCGTCCCGAAGAACCAGCCGCGGCAATGGAACATCGGAGTATCGACACGCACGCCGCCCCGACAGTCGGGCGCAGGCCTCGCTATTCCGCCTCCCCGATCCGGTGCGTTTCCGCGTCGTACCGCGCGCGGCCGAAGAACGCGGGGTCGAATTCCGAATATCGTGCTTCCATCGATTCGAAGCCCGGAACGTACGACGCGCAGTTGGCGATCAGCCGGAGCCTGATGCGTCCGACGTCCGAACGTTCGAGGTTCGCGTACGTGTCCCGGATCGTGAAGTACACGCAGTGCGAGGCCGCCTCGCCGCAGAACCAGACCGTGGTGCTCCCGCCCCCGGCCGCAAGCAGCAGGGATGTGATCCTGTCGTGGTTCGACGTGAACACGGAATATTCCTCCCGGAACGGATCCATCCCCTTGAAGAGATACTCCACGTACGTTCCCGTCGCGCACGACCATTCGTGCAACGCGGCCTGGACGTCGTCGTTGATAGCGTTTCCCCATGTGCCGATGACGCAGTGAACGGGCCACAGATCGATGCCGAACCGCCCCTGCCGGATCTGCTCCCGGGGAACGAAGCGCTCGTACTCCCCGTTTCGCGGGCGGAAGCGTTCGACATTCGTCCGGTCGATCGCGTCGATACCCTCGACCGGCTTCCCGTCCTTCAGCCAGAAGATGTCATGAAACACGGACTGCTCCGTGTGCATATCCATGCTGACGACGACGGAGTCGAAGAAATCCGCACGGTGTTCCAGCATGTCGCGGATCATTCGGCAGTCGGCCTCCGCGTTCGGCAACGCGAGCGATCCGCGGGACGCGTCGCAGAAATCGTTCTGCGGATCGGTAATGAACAGGACGTTTCGCAAAATATCCCAATCCTTTCGACTATAGCGTCGGCCGCAATCGCACCCGGCAGGCTCTTCCGAAACAGCCCTTTTTGGGCGCGCATATAGTGTATCACTTCGCGTGAATACCGCCCGCCGCATGGGTTCGGGCACGGCGAAACGCCGATGCTCCCCAACACGTGAGTATTTTATCAGTTGATTTATCTCTTGTCAGTTGACAAACGTGCCATCGTCGGATTATTCTTTCTCCAGGGTCGGAATCAATCAAAGTGATTCTCACCTTCGCCGGCGAGAAAGATCCGAAGTTGGGGAGGCCTTGTATGTGATGAAGTTCTCGATTCTCGGGAGCGGCAACGGCGCCCGCGCGTGCAGCGCCCAGATAGCGGCGGCGGGGTATCCTGTGGTCATGTGGGAGCCCCTCGAAGGGGTCGCGGATTTTCCCAGGCTCCGCGAAACGAAACAGATCCGCACCGAAGGCGATATCACCGTCTGCGGGAATCTTGCGGACGTCACCATGGATATCGCCGAAGCCGTCCGCGGCGCCGCCGTTATCATGGTGGTGGTGCCGTCCTTCGCCCATGCGCCCATATTCGCGAAACTGATCCCGCACCTCGAGGACGGGCAGCATATCGTCGTGATTCCGGGGAATTTCGCCGCCTACCGCCTGAAGAAGATGATGTCGGAGGCCGGTTGCCGGAAGCGGATCACGGTTTCGACGACGGAAACCATGCCCTACGCCTGCCGCATCAAAAGCTTCGACACCGTCACGATCCACAAGCGCAAGTTCGCGATCCATCTCGCGAGCAGCCCCGTTTCCTCGGGGGCCGAGGTCCGGGAGATCATGAACGACGCCTTCCGGGGGTATGTGGAGTTTCTCCCCGCGGGGCACATTCTCGTCCAGGATCTGTCCAACGCGAATTACGTCATGCACCCGTATCCGGTGCTTCTCAACTACGGGGAGATCGAACAGCATCCGACCACGTTCCGTCATTACATGGACGGCGTCACGCCGCTGATCAGCGAGCAGATGGAGCTTCTCGACCGGGAGCGCATCGCGATCGGCGCGAAGCTCGGCTTCCGGCTCAAGTCCACGCTCGAACTCATGAAGCTGTACTACGGCGACAACGACGCACGCACGCTCCACGAATACGTCCACAGCCCGGAAACCCCCTACGCGGATCTCATCGGCCAGAACGTCCGCAGCCGCTACATCACGGAGGACGTCCCCGGCGTCATCATGCCGGTCGCGCGTCTCGCACGGAAGGCCGGAATCGCGTCGCCGCGATCGGACACGATCGTCGACTTCGCGTCGCAGCTTCACGGCGCCGACTACTGGACGCAGGGAACCACGCTGGAATCCATCGGCATCGAAGACATGAGCATCGAGGCCATTCTGTCGATGATGGCCTGAGCGTCCGCACCAAAGAAACCGAAGACGGGAGGAAGAGAGCAATGAAGAAAGGACTTGCGTTGTCGTTTCTGGTTCTGTGCCTGTTGGGCGTGATGTGTTCCTCGTCGGTGGCGGCTGTGAACTGGAAATGGGTCCACTATCAGCCTGTGGATTCCATGGCGGACAAGCTTTCCAAGAGCATGATCGCGGAAATCGAGGAAAAGAGCGGCGGCCAGATCAAATTTTCCCTTTTCCCGGCGGGGCAGCTCGGCGACTGGATGGAAATGTCCGAACAGATGATGCGCGGCGCGGTGCAGATCGGCATTCTCCCCGTGTCTCCCGCGTATAACAAGGCGTTGCAGGTCCGCGTCCTCCCCTACAGCGTCATGAACTGGACCGAGGCGAAGAAGGCCTTCACGGGCGAGAAACCCTTCCTCTACGACATTCTGGCGAAAGAGATGGACAAGACGGGGCTCAAGGCGCTCGCCGTCGTCGCGGAAGGCTTCGGCGGCTCCGGGTTTGCGAAGGTTCCCGCATTCGATGTCGTCGATCCCGATGCGGACAAGCACGGGCTGAAGATCCGCGTTCCGGCCGGAAACCAGGCCTTCGAGTCCCTCGCGAAGCAGCTCGGGTTCATCCCGGCCTCCGTGCCCTGGGGCGAAATCTACATCGCGCTCCAGACCGGCCTGGTCGACTGCCAGGTCGGCGGACAGCCGTTCAATACCTACTCATCGTTCCTCGACATCACGAAGATGTGGGTCCAGCTCAACACGCACTTCCAGCACTCCTTCGAGTACATGAACAAGAAGGCCTGGGAGTCCCTGACCCCCGAGCAGCAGCAGATCGTCCGGGACGCCGCCGTAAAGTTCGCCGATACGAGCTTCGCGCTCGCCGAGGCGGAGGACGCGAAGTACATGGCGGAGATGGAGAAAGCCGGCATCAAGATCGTGAAGCCGACCGACGAACAGCTCGCGAAGATCGCGGCCAAGGTCCGGAAGAACACCTGGCCGATCATGGAGGGCGTCGTCGGCAAGGAGATCATGGACAAGGTTCTTGCGGGGCTCGCGGCGCTCCGGTAGACGGACGCCGTTTCGATCGGCCGTTCCGGGAGGCTCGTTCGCTCCCGGAACGGTTCCGGAAAGGGGAAATGGAGCGAAAATGATCCGATCGTTTCTCTGGAACACGCTGTTGCGGGCCCAGCGAATCGTGATGCTCCTCACGATTTGCATCACGACCGCCGCCGTGTTCCTCGAAGTCATCATGCGCTACTTCTTTCAGGCCCCGCTGGTCAGCATCGAGGAGTTCGCCGCGTACACGGCGTTCTGGCTCTACTTCATCGGGGGCTCCTACGGGGCGTACGAACGGAGCCACATCTCGGCCGACCTTTCGCAGCTCCTGTTCAAGAACAAGCTGACCTACGCGAAATCCCACTTCGCGACGAGCCTCGTTTCGGCGCTTTCGATCCTGTACGTCCTTCCGTGGGCGTACGACTACGTGAAATGGGGATTCGAGATGAACGAACAGTCCCGCTCCACGTTTCTCGGGGACAGCTTCCCGGTCGTCTATTTCCAGGCGAGCGTTCTGGTCGGTCTCGCGCTGATGAGCTTCTACTTCTTCGTGGAATCCTTCCAGTGGTTCAGGGCCGCCTTCATCGACCGCTCGGTTCCGGAAAGCATGCTCGTCGCCCGAGAGGAGATCGACTCATGGATTGGATAATCGCGGCGTCGCTCCTCATCTTCGCCTGCGCGATCTTTTCCGGCATCCCCATCCCCTTCGGGTTTCTCATTTCCATCATCTTTCTCTCGATCACCAAGGGGATCGACCCTTCGTTCCTTCTGCCGGTGGGATTCACGAGCATCAACTCGGTCACGCTGCTCAGCATGCCGTTCTTCATCACGCTCGGGTATCTCGTGACGGGCGGAAGCATCGCCCGGCGGCTGCTCGACCTCGCGAACGCGATCGCGGGCCGGATTCCGGGCGGTCTCGGGATCGTCGCCTGCGTGACGTCGGCTGTCTTCGGCGCCATCTCCGGCGCGGCGGCTTCATCGGTCATCGCCATCGGAACCATCATGATCCCCGAGATGGAAAAGCACGGCTACGACAGAGGGTATTCGGCGGCGCTCATCAGTTCCGCGGCCGTTCTGAGCACGCTGATCCCCCCGAGCATCACGATGATCATGTATGCCTTCGTCACGGGCCAGTCCGTGGCCGCGTGCTTCCTGTCGACGCTCGTTCCCGGCGTGCTGCTGACCGCCATGTTCAGCGCCGTCAACGTCTACCTCGTCAAGACGAGAATGCCCTCCGTGGAGATTCTGCCGCAGATTTCGCGCGCGGAAAAGATGACCCTCATCGGAGGAAAGACGAAAACCGCGATCGGCGGCATCATCCTGCCGGTCATCATCCTCGGGGGGATATACGGCGGCGTCATGACGCCCACCGAGGCCGCGGCCGTCGCGGTCGTGTACTCCCTGTTCCTGAGCCTGTTCGTGTATCGTGAAATGTCCGCGGGCAAGGCGCTGCTCTTCCTGCGTTCCTCCGTCACCGCGACGGGAACGATGATGCTCATGACCTTCTTCGCCGCCATCCTGAGCCGGATCTACGCGATGGAACAGGTTCCCCAGATGGTTTCCAAGCTGCTGCTGAGCCTGACCGACAACAAGATCCTGCTGCTGATGCTGATCAACATCTTCCTGATTTTCGTCGGAATGATCGTTGACGCCCTGAGCGGCATATTGCTGGTCACGCCCCTGCTCTACCCCGTGATCCTGGCGCTCGGCGTGCACCCCATTCACTTCGCCGCGATCATCGGCGTCAACCTCGGGATGGGGATGCTGACCCCCCCGATGGCGGGAATCCTCTACATGGGGGCGAAGACGGGCAAGGTCACCGTGGACCGGATGCTGAAACCCATCATGATCTTCATTCTGACCTGTTACGTTCCGGTTATCCTTCTGACCACCTACTGGGAGCCGCTCTCCCTCGCCATTCCCCGGGCGATGGGCCTGATCCGCTGACGGGGATTCCGGCGTCGAATTCTTGCGAAAGGGTGAATCAATAATGCTGCGTATCGCTTCCGTCGAAATCATCGAAACGAAAATTCCGCTGAAACACCCGTACAGGCTTTCACAGAGATATGGCGACGTCGCCTTCACGCACCCAACGGTCGTCAAGGTCCGCACCGACGACGGGCTCGTCGGGTTCGGCGAGACGGACGCCTGGGTCGGCTTTTCCTCCGAGACGCCGGAAGGCGTCGCGGTCATCCTGAAGAACAATATCGCCCCGAAGATCCTCGGGCTCGACGCGACGAACGTCCTCAAGGTCCACGAGACGATGGAATTCTTCATGCGCGAGAACCACATGGCCAAGGGAACCATCGACATGGCGTGCTACGACCTTCTCGGGAAGGCGGCGGGGATGCCGGTTCATCGCCTTCTCGGCGGCGCGCTGTACGATTCGCTGCCCATCATGGGGGCCGGCGGGGGCGAGTCGTGCGAAGAGGCCGCCGCGGCCGCCCTGGAGGTCAAGGCGACGGGGTACCACTCGCTCATGGTCAAGGTGGGCCGCGACCCCGTCCACGACGCCGAGCGCGTGCTGGCCGTCCGCGACGCGGTCGGGCCGGACTACCCGCTGATCCTCGACGCGAACCAGGGGTGGGACCTCGCGTCCGCGAAGAAGTTCATCGGCATCGCGAAAGACGCCCACCCCGCGCTCTTCGAACAGGCGCTCGTCGCGGACGACATCGAGGGAATGGCCGCCCTCCGGAGGAGCTGCGACGTCCGGATTTCCGTCGACGAAAGCCTCACGTCGTTCCGGCGCGCGCAGGACGCCATCCGCCTCGGCGCGGCCGACACGTTCAGCATCAAGGTCTGCAAGAACGGCGGCATCAGGGAGTCGCTGCGGATCATCGAACTGGCCCGCTGCCACGGAATCGACATCCTGTTCAACTCGATGCTCGAGGAGGGAATCACCCAGGCCGCGTCGCTGAACGTCGCGCTCGTGACATCGAACCTCTTCCCCTGGGGACACGCGTATTTCTCGCCGCTGCGGCTGGACGCGGACATCACGACCTACAGCAGCCTGATCCGCAACGGACGGGTCTACCCGCCCACGGCGCCCGGCCTCGGAGTGGAGCTTCTCGACGACGTCCTCGACCGGTACGTCACGGCGCGCGCCGTCGTCGGAAAGTAGCGCGTGGGACTGCGACGGGAAGCCGAAGGCGAAGGCGGACCGAACCGCCCGGGGAAGAAAAAACGAGCCCCGATATACAACGAGCCCCGGAAGATATCTTCCGGGGCTCGTTCCGTCTCAGCCTTTCGGCGTCAGGATCAGCAGGGTTCTGCATGGTTTTCCTCCGTACGCCTGCCCGCCGTGGGGGCGGCTTCCGTCGAAGAAGACGCAGTCCCCTTCCGAGAGAAGGTACGTCTGCCCCTGGTAGTGGAAGAGCATCTGCCCTTCAAGGACGAACGAAAATTCGTCGGAGTCGTGCATGAAGTGCGGCGTTTCCTTCGCGGTCTCGACGGCGTAGGTGATGAGGTACGCGCTCCACTTTCTGTTCGGCCACGCGTGGCCGAGCATCTCGTAGCGGTACCCCTCGGTCGTCTTGCGCGACGAGATGGGCTTGACGTCGTCCTTTCGGATGAGAAGGAAATCCTCCTCCTTCTCCCCGATCAGCGTCACGAGCGACATGTCCAGGTTCTTGGCGATCCGCGAATACGTCGAGATCGGCGTGCTGACCTTGCCGAGTTCGATCTTCGAGAGCATGGCCTTCGAGATGCCGACCCTGTCCGCAAGATCCTGGAGCGTCAGTTTGTGGGAAAGGCGCTGTTCCCGGATCCTCTTTCCGATAAGGACTTCCATTTCTTCCATGCAAGCTCCCCCTTGAGCGGCGACGTTCCCGACGAAACCGGCTCAGCCCGCGAAATGCCGGAACGCTTCGCGGATGGCGACGCCGCCTCCGAGGATCAGGACGGCGAAATAGACGACCGTGACGACGTTGAGAAGGTGTCCGTACAGGATGTACAGGCCGTCGGACTGCAAGAGCCCGATTGCGAAAAACAGCAGGGCGAGCGCGGGCAGCGTGTTGCTGAACGGGATCAGGCCGAACGGGGCCATGAGAAGGAGCGCTCCCGCGATCATCGCGCAGTTGTTCACCGTGTTCGCAAGCGGCGACGTCACGAGGCCGCCCATCCGTTGGGGGCGGCTCACGCGCTCCAGCGAATGAAGCCATTTCGCGCCTTTTTCGATCGCCGCGCGGATCTTGTCCGCGGGCAGGGTGCGCTGCGCGATGCGCTCGGGCAGCCACAGGCTGCGCCCGAGGAGGCGGCTGACGCCGATCAGCAGGATCGCCGCGCCGAAGACGGTGCTGACGCCCGGGATCGAAACGGGAACCAGGAAGACGATCGTGAGAAACGCCGAGAGGATCAGAAGGCCGTCCTGCCCGACGAGATCGCGGATTTCGGCCAGCGTCACCCTCCCCGGCGGCAACGTGTCGATCACCATATCGAGCTTCGCGCCGATGGAGCCGCTCTGCGCTTCCTCCCGCCCGGGCCGGGCCGGAGAATCCGGATGCTTCCCCCGTGATTCGTCGGAAATTCGTGGCACGCTTTCATCCCCCGCGAAAAGAAATCTGTATTTGAAACGCGATACGACTATACGGCCTCCGACGGCGGTTCCGCAAGCGAAATCTCCACAATCGACGCGTCCTGGGGCGGACAGCACCCCCGGCGCGAAAGGAACACATCGTCAGGCCGTGTGCTCCATCGACGCCTGGGCCTGCGACTGCGACCACGGCCTGATCTTCTTCAGCGTCTTCGCGAGCGTGACTTCGGCGACCTCCGTGTCGTGCGCCGCCTGCGCGCGAAGCCAGTAGCCGTTCGACAGCCCGAAAAACCGGCACAGACGCAGGTCCGTATCCGCGGTGATCGCGCGTTTTCCGGAGACGATCTCGCTGATGCGCTGCGCGGGAACCGAAATCTCCTTGGCGAGACGATATTGCGATATTCCCATGGGTTTCAGAAACTCCTCAAGCAAAAGTTCGCCGGGAGTCACCGGCCCGGGTCCGGTCATGGCCGTCACCTCCTTCTAGTGATAGTCCGTTATCTCGACGTCTTCCGCACCCGCGATCGTCCACCGGAAGCACACGCGATACCGGTCATTAACGCGAATGCTGTGTTGTCCCCTGCGGTCGCCCGCAAGCTCTTCGAGCCGATTGCCGGGCGGAACGCGCAGATCGTTCAAAGATCCGGCGATCTCGAGCTGCCGGATCTTGCGTCGCGCAACAGACTCGATGTTCACGAATCGCCGCACGCGTTTCCCTCGGGCGAGTCGTTCGGTATCCCGGTCTTTGAATGAAACGATCATGACGCTATAATACCGCGGTGCGTGAATAACGTCAAACGTGATTACGGCGATCAAAAAAAGGGGCGCCGGTCGAAAGAACGGCCGGCGCCCCTCAGTCGCGAAAACCGGATATCCCTGTCTACTTCGACGCGTAGATGTCGAGGATCTTCAGGATGACCTTGACGGACTTTTCCAGCGACGGGACGGGCAGGAATTCGAACTTGCCGTGCGCGTTGTGTCCGCCGTAGAAGATGTTCGGGCAGGGAAGCCCGCGGTACGTCAGCTGCGAGCCGTCGGTGCCGCCGCGGATCGGGACGATCTTCGGCGTGATGCCCAGAGCCTCCATCGCCTGCGTGGCCGTCTCGACGATGTGCATGTGCTTTTCGAGAACGTCGCGCATGTTGTAGTAGGTGTCGGACAGCTCCAGCTCGAACCGATCCGCGCCGTACTTGTCCTGCATCCACTTCACGGCGCGCTTCATGAACTCCTTGCGCTGCGCGAACTTCGTCCGGTCGTGGTCGCGGACGATAAGCGACACGGTCGCCTCCTCGACGGCGCCCTTGAACGAGGTGACGTGGTAGAAGCCTTCGTACTTCTCGGTGTGCGACGGCGTCTCGGCGGGCGGCAGCAGCGCGAGAAGCTCCGTTCCGAGCAGCGTCGCGTTGAGCATCTTGTCCTTTGACGTTCCCGGATGCACGGCGCGGCCGTGGACTTTAATGTCCGCGCGCGCGGCGTTGAACGTCTCGTAGTTGATCTGGCCGACGGGGCCCGCGTCGACCGTGTAGGCGAAGTCCGCGCCGAAGGCCTCGATGTCGAGAAGGCTCGCGCCGTGTCCGATCTCTTCGTCCGGCGTGAAGGAGACCTTGACGGCGCCGTGCCTGATCTCCGGGTGATGGACGAGGTGATCGACCGCGCCCATGATCGCGGCCATTCCGGCCTTGTCATCCGAGCCGAGAAGCGTCGTTCCGTCCGTTACGACGATGTCCTGGCCGACGTAGTCGTTCAGGTCGGGGAAGTCGACGGGCGACATGACGACGCCGAGCGATTCGTTGAGGACGATGTCGCCGCCCTCGTAATGCACGACCCTGGCCTTGACGTCAGCGCCCGTCACTTCGAGCGCGGTGTCGAGGTGCGCGTTGAAGCCGATCGTCGGGATCTTCCTGTCGGTGTTCGCGGGCAGCGTCGCGGTGACGTAGGCGTGTTCGTCGACGCGGACGTCCGAAAGCCCCAGCTCCTCGAGCTCCTTCGCGACGGCCTTCGCGAAGACCATCTGCCCCTCGGAACTGGGGACTTTGCCGGTCTTCTCGACCGACTGCGTGCTGAATGTCGTGTAGCGCAGGAAACGTTCCAGTGCGGTGCTCATGCGATCCTTCTCCTTTTGTCGAATTCAACTCGTGACGCTCTCCTCCGACGGTCCCGCGCGAAGGGAGGCGAAGCGCGGAAACGACCTCCGAAACCGCGTGCCGTCGGCATATTGCCCCGTACATTGTACACTATGTCGCGGCCGTTCCGTCACTCCTGCGCCCGCTTCGCCGCCGCGCGGCATATTTCGTCCATGCACGCGAGGAACGGCCTCTCCCCGCGCCAGAAGGGAGGCGGCCCGAGACGTCCGGCGGCCGGGGCGGGGGCGGGCGCGGCCGGAAGGCCGCACGGTTCTTCCGGAAGCGGCGCGGACCGCCCGTCGCCCGCGTCGCCCCAGAAGAGCGCGGCGTCCGCCGGCAGCGGTTCTGGTTCCGGCGGCGCCTCCCGCTCCTGCTCCGCGGCGGCCGGAGCGAGATATTCCAGGAGCGCGTCGCGGTCGCGTCCGCGCAGGCGCAGCAACAGGAAGGGGTCGGCGTCGAACGCCTCCGCCATGATGTAGAAGACGGCCGCGATGTGCTTGCACGGGTTGGAGACGTCGGGGCAGGAACAGTCCGTGACGAGGTCGCCGTATTCGGTCGGGAAGAGCGGAAGGCCGATCTTCGCGAGAAGCTCCTCGAGCCCTTCGGGCATCTCGCCGCCGAGCAGGCGGGCCAGATTCCATGGTTGCCCCGCGAGCGCCCCGGCGATCCGCTCCCACTGCGCGTCCGTATAGGGCCGCATGCGGATTTCGACGTCGTAGGGCGTCCGGCGAGACCCCTGGACGCGGGCGGTCACGCGGCCGACGCCGATGTCGAGGCCGATCACCTGCCCCGATCGCGCGTAGCTCCGGCCCCGCTGCAACCGAGCGCCGATGCGGAAGCTCTCGAGCGCCTGGATCCAGCGCCGCCCCCACCAGTTCTTCGCGAACGCCCCGCGTGCGTTCGCCGCCTTGATGCCGCCCGAAACCGCGATCGGCGGAGCGGGCGTGTAGTATCCGTCGTTCCACCCGAAATCCCGGCTCATTCCCCCGTCGCCTCCGTCTCCAGCCGGACGACGTCGAGCAATTCGCCGTCCGAAAGCTCCGTGATCCAGTTCTCTCCGGCTCCGACGACGCTCTCCGCGACAGCCGACTTGCGTTCGATCATCCGGTCGATCTTCTCCTCGAGCGTTCCGGCGACCAGGTATTTGAACACCTGGACATTTTTCGTCTGCCCGATCCGGTACGCCCGGTCCGTGGCCTGGTTCTCGACCGCCGGGTTCCACCACCGGTCGTAGTGGATGACCCGGTCGGCCCGCGTCAGGTTGATCCCCGATCCCCCGGCCTTCAGCGAGAGCACGAAGACGTGCGGCGCGCGCGCGTCCTCCTGGAAGCGGGCGATCATTTCGTCGCGCTTCTTCCGGGCGACGCCTCCGTGGATCAGGAAGACCTCCTCGCAGAAGTACTCCTGGAGATACGTTTTCAGCAGCTCCCCCATCTCGGCGAACTGCGTGAAGACGAGCGTCCGGCCGTCGGTCTCCCGGGCCTCTTCGAGCATTTCGACGAGCCGCCGGAGCTTGCCGGAGCGCCCTTCGAGCCCCGAGCCGTCCGCGGCGAACTGGGCCGGATGGTTGCATACCTGCTTGAGCCGCAGAAGCGTTGCGAGGACGAGCCCCCTGCGATCCATGCCCTCCGTGCGGGAAAGCCGCTCTTCGAGGTCCGCGAGGACGGCGGCGTAGAGCGTCGCCTGTTCCTTCGTCAGCGTGCAGTAGGTCTTCATCTCGATCTTGTCGGGAAGGTCCGAGATGATCGCCTTGTCCGACTTGAGCCGGCGCAGGATGAACGGCGCGGTCAGGCGCTTCAGCCTCGCGGCGGCCTCCGCGTCGTCGGACCGGCGGATCGGGTTCAGGAACCTCCGGTCGAACGAGCTTCGGCTCCCGAGAAGCCCCGGGTTGAGGAAGTCCATCAGCGCCCACAGGTCTCCGACGTGATTCTCGACCGGCGTCCCCGTGAGCGCGATGCGGTAGTCCGCCTCCAGCGACCGGACGGCCCGCGACTGCTTCGCGTCCGGGTTCTTGACGTTCTGCGCCTCGTCGAGGATGATCCCGGCCCACCTCACGGGCGCCATGAGCGCGGCGTCCCGCTGGAGCAGCGCGTAGCTCGACACGACGATCGCGCTCGACTCCGCGAGCTTTTCAAACCCCTTCTTCCGCCGCGTCGCGCCGTGATGAATCGTCACGGGAAGACCGGGCGCGAACCGCTCCGCCTCGCGGCGCCAGTTGTTGATCACCGACGTCGGGCACACGAGAAGGACCGGCCGCGTCTCGCCGTTCTCGCGCTCCCGCTGGACGAGCGCGAGCGCCTGGATCGTCTTGCCGAGCCCCATGTCGTCCGCGAGACACGCCCCGAGCCTCCACTTCCGCAGGAACGCGAGCCAGGAGTAGCCGCGCGACTGGTACTCCCGCAGCGTCCCGTTCAGCCCCGCGGGCGCGGGAAGCGGATCGGGGCGCGCGTCGGCGAGCCGTTTCAGGAGATCCCCGAATTCCCCGACGAGGACCGCTCCCCGGACCGGATCGTCCTCGTCGTCGCCGGACGCTCCGAGCGCCGAAAACAGCAGTTCCCGCCCCGTCTTCGATCCCGACGGCATGCGCTCCAGAAAACGCGCGCACGACTGAAGCCGTTCCCGGTCGACCTGCATCCACCGGCCGCGCAGCTTCACGAACGGCGTCTTGAGCTTCACGATGGAGCGGAGTTCCTCCGGCGAAAGTTCCTCGTCGCCGATCGTCACCCGGTAGTCGAACTCGACGACCGATTCGAGCGACAGCTCCCCCGAACCCTCCGAACGGGACGACCTCGCGACCGGCTTCAGGCGCGGAGAGGGCCCGGCGCCGCGCACCCACCACGACGGAAGGAAGACCGAAAACCCGGCCCCGTGGAGCGCGGGCGCGTGATCGCGAAGGAATTCGAGCGCACCGGCTCCGTCGAGCGTGAAGTCGCCGGGTTCTCCGGCCTTCAGCCCCTCCTCGACAGACGGACACAGCGCCGCCGCCCGGCCGAGCGCCGACAGGACGAACTCCCGGGGATCGCCGAAGCGCCCGGCCTGCCGGAGAACGGACGCCTCGTTCCTCCACAGGTCCGAAACGGAAAACAGCAGGCTCTGCTCCGCCTTCGGCTGGAGCAGGCACGCGACGCGCCACTGCTCTCCGTCTCCGTCGCCGGGCTCTTCCAGCCGGAAGCAGAAGCGGAACGGCGACGCGCCGGAGAGATCCTCCTTCCGCCTCCACTCGGCGAGCGAGCGCGTGAACGCGGCGATTTCTCCCGCGTCGTCCCAGCGAACCGCGGGATCCGCGGAGGTCAGCGCGGCGATCCAGGCGTCGTGGAGGCTCGCGTAACGCCGTTCGCCCGCGGACGGCCGGAGGTCGGCGCCCGAGGCGCGGACGAATGCGTCGACGCACCGGGCAAGGAACGCGGCCGCGACCTTCCGCGCCGGTTCGTCCGGCGCCGCTTCGCCGGGACGACCGAGGCACCGGCACGCGCCGGGCATCGAACCGGCAAGCTCGTCCGCACGCGCGCCGAGCCGTTCGTCGGGGGCCGTGGACCAGCGAGCCTCCCAGCCGTCCGCCGCCGGAGCGAGGCCCGGCAGAAAGCCGCCGGACGCCGCGCACTCGCGCGCCAGCAGGACGGCCCGCGCGAACCACTGCGCCGACGCGCCGAACATCACGCCGCTGCCGGGGACGGGACCATTCCCGACGATCCCCGCAAGAGCCGCAGTCAGGTCGAACGTCAGGGGAACGGCCGAAACCGGAAACGGAGCGATCCGGACGGCGCTCCTGCCCGGCGGGACGTCGCCGATCAGCGGCGACGACGGCAGCGCGCGCCCGCCTTTCGCGGGAAGCCACGCGAGAAATTCCTCCCTTTTCGGAAGGCGAACGTCGAAACCGGCGGCTTTCGCGGCCTTCGCGAGGTCGCCCCCCTCGCACCACAGCAGCGGCGCGCCGTCCCGAACGGAAACGTGCAACGCGATCATCGGCCGGCGATTTCCTTTCGCCGCGCTTTTCCGACAGGCTTCTCTCCGATGCTGAAAGCGACGTTCTTCAACGCCATACGCACCCCTTTTCTTCCATAAAGCAGTGTACGACATTTTCGCGCGCTCTTCATCCGCCGGAGATGGCCGTACCGGCATACGGACGCCGAAATGATTCCGTATGGGAAAAACACCACACGATTTGATACAATGCGGTTGCGCCATAGTATGTGAAGAGACAAATCACCGGGAGGCTCCTATGCGAAAGCGCACGGATGGAAGGACACGGAGCAAAACGCGGCCCACGCTCGCATCGATTCTCGCGGTGCTTTTCGCCGGGGCGGCGCTCGTCGTGGGCTCCATCCTCCTGACCGATCGCTTTTTACGCGCAGGGCTGCTCGAGGACGCGCGCATTATCGCGACGTCGATCAATCCGGAACGCGTCGCCTCCCTGTCCGCAGGAGACGCCTTTTCCGGAAACGCGGATTACGTGCGGCTTCTGGAGCAGATGTCGGCCCTCAGGCCGGTGCAGGAGGGGTGCACGAGACTCACGCTGCTTGCTCTCGCGAAGGATCGCCCTGTCATCCTCGTGGACGCGACCGACGACGCAATGACGCCGCGGGCGCCGGGGACCCTCTATATGGATGCGGACGACGAGGCGCTTCGCGTTTTCCGCACCGGGAAGCCGCTTTTGAGCGGACCGCTCGGCCGGCCGGACCGGCGGTTCGTTTCCGTTCTGGTTCCGATCCGGAATCCGAACAACGCGACGATCGCCGGCGTTCTTGGCATCGAAATCGCGGCCGAATACTGGATGTGGAATCTCGTGGCGCACGCCGCGCTTCCGGTCGGGCTTGCGGTCGTCCTCGCGATTCTCGCGCTCGTCCAGCTGACCGCGCTCCGGATGGCGTCGTCGCTGCGGCGCGAACAGGAACGCTTCCGCAGCTTCTTCAACGCATCCCCGGACGCCTACCTGATCATGGAGAACGGCGTTTTCACGGAGTGCAACGACGCAGCCGCGGCGCTCCTTCACGCGACGCGCGACGACGTCATCGGGTCGCTTCCGGCGGATTTCTCCCCGCCCTGCCAGCCCGACGGAACACCGTCGCTTTCCTATGGAATGGAGCGCGTCGACGAGGCGCTCCGGGACGGCGTCGCCCGGTTCGAGCAGCTCCATCGCCGGAAGGACGGCTCCGAGCTTCTGACGGACGTTTTCCTCGTCGTGCTGTCCCACCCGCGTGAAAACAGGCTTCTGGCGCACTGGCGCGAAATCCCCGGACGGACGCGCAAGCGTCCGCGCGATTCGGTCATCGTGTAGGAGCGCCATTTTTTCAGGGATCCCCTTTCTTTCGGCGACACATCCGCAGTTCCCTTCCGTTCATGATGCCGCGCGGCTTGTAGATCATGATGAGAACGAGCAGGATCGCCATGAGGACGTTGACAAGGCCGAATACAGGCGGGATGCGAAGCCCCATGACCGTGAACCCTTCCTGGACGGGAGCGAGAAGCTCCGCGCCGAAGGTCAGGACCCCCGCGCCGACAAGCGCGCCGGAAATCGTACCGATTCCACCGATGGCGAGCATCGCAACGATCTGGAACACGTAGACGAGGTTGAACGCTTTCGGGTTCATCGTGAGAACCAGGTGGACCCACAGCACGGCGCCGACCCCCGTGATGAAACTTCCGACCGCGAATGACAGCATCGTGTATCGGGCAATGTCGATCCCCATGACGCCCGCGAGTTCCGGGTCTCTGGAAATCGCCGCGAGCGCGCGGCCGTACTTCGACTCCATGAGCCTGTGAATGCAATAGATGACCGCGACGAGGATGCCGTACGTCCACCAGATATTCGTGAAGGCCGGAATGCTCCGGAGTCCCATGTCGCCGTGCGTGAAACTCCTGAAGTTTTCGGCGAGGTTGCCCGTCACGATCGTGACGCCCATCGACGCGAGGATGAAGTACTGCCCCCTGAGGCGGAAGGCGGGCAGCAACAAAACGACGCTCGAAAGCATCGCGAAAATCCCGCCGCAGAGCATCGCGACGGGAAAAGAGACCTGCATCTGTTCCAGCCACAGCGGCAAATGGAGGACGGCGCTCTTGTACGCCGGAGGCAGCGTCAACAGCGCCGAGGCGTACCCGGCCGCCATCATGGGACCGCCGAAACCAAGCGAGAAGATGTTCGTATACCCGTTGATGACGGTGACGCCGAGCGCCACGATCGACGTGACGCCGAAGAGGATCACGAGGCGGAGATAGTAGCCCCGAAGGAACGTCTCAGCAAGAAACAGCAGTCCGATAAGAGCGGCCAGGCCCGCTATGCTTCTCATCGCTTTGTTCATGTCCATTCCCCTTACCTGTTTTTCATATCGGGCCGGAACAATCCCGATGGTTTCAGAAAGAGAATGAGAAACAGCAGCGCCCAGACGAAGGTCGGCCGGGCCGCGGAATAGCCCGGCGGAAGCAGCGCGACGAACAGAATCTCTCCGAGGCCGATGATATATCCCGCTACTGCTGCGCCGGGAACGTTGCCGATTCCTCCGAGAACGGCGGCGATGAAGGCGTCCAGCCCGATCTGGTAGCCCATGCTCGGGGTGACGATGCCGTAACTCACCCCGTAGGCGACGGCGGAGACTCCCGCGAGGATCGATGCGAGAAGGAATGCGGTCAGGACCGCCGTCGCGCCGTTGATTCCCACGAGGCGGGCGGCGTTCGCGTCGTAGGCGACGGCCCTCATTGCGATTCCCGCTTTCGTGTGTTTGACGAAGACGCTCACCCCGACGACCAGGATGACCGTCACGCCGAAGATCCACAGATCCTTGACATTGACCGTGAGCCCCGACTCCGTGACAATGATGCCTTCGAGGAATCCGGCCGAAGGGAACGGCCTCCGGCCGTCGCCGAAGAGCATCGTGAAGAGATTTCTCAGGCCCAGCGAAGCGCCGAACGAAGCGATGAATACCGTGAGCGCCTCGGGTTTTCTCTTCAGACACGGCCTGTAGACGAACCGTTCTATCAGCAGCCCCGCAAGGACCGACCCCGCTATGGCGGCGAAGACCCCCGCCGGAAAGGACATTTCGAGAAACTCGACGGCGCCGAAGCACGCGAATGCGCCGATCATGAAGATTTCGCCATGCGCGAAATTGATCAGGCCGAGAATGCCGTAGATCATGGTGTACCCGATGGCGAGCAACGCGAGAATGCTGCCGTGCGACAACGCGTTGATCAGCTGTTGCGCGAGGTAGTGCGCCGACATCCGCTCTCACCTCGCCCCAAGGTAGGTGTCGATGATGTACGGATCCTTTCCGAGTTCGTCGCTCGGCCCGGAGATCCGGATCTGGCCGCTTTCCATGACATACGCCCTTCGGGATATGTCGAGCGCGAGTCCGACATCCTGCTCCACGAGAAGGATAGAGGCCCCTTCCCTGCATATTTCGGCGATCTTTTCGTAGATCTGGTCCACGACGACGGGAGCGAGACCGAGCGAGGGTTCGTCGAGCAGCAGCAGGCCGGGCTCGTTCATGACGGCCATCCCGATCGCGAGCATCTGCTGTTCCCCTCCGCTCAGGGATTCCGCAAGCTGCCCCGTACGCTCCTTCAGTCGCGGGAAAAGATCGTACACCCACGCCATCCGCTCTCTCAGCTTCAGGTGTCCCCTGATGACGTACCCGCCCATCGCGAGATTCTCGTACACGGTGAGATTCCCGAAGATATTCCGCCCTTCCCGGGCGCAGCCGATTCCGGCGCTCGCGACCCTGTGCGGGGGAATGTCCGCGATGTTCGCCCCATCGTACCGGACCGACCCCTTCACGGGACGGATCTCGCCCGTTATGCACCGGATCGTCGTCGTCTTTCCGGCCCCGTTCGGGCCGACGAGCGCGACGATCTCTCCGGAACGGACTTCGAGGTCGATGCCGTGGATCACCTGCGCCTTGCCGTATCCGGCGACCATGTTTTCGATGGATAGCATCCGTCACGCCTCCAGAAATTCCAGCGCGGCCGCCTGCCGCTTCCAGGCCTTCTCTCCGAGATACGCGCTGATGACCTTTTCGTTGCCGCGGATTTCCGACGGCGATCCCTGCGCGATGAGGCTCCCGCGGTTCATCACGACGATCCTCCCGCTGATTCCCATGACGACGCGCATGTTATGTTCGACGACGATGATTCCGATATCCGATCGCCCGTGAATCATGCGGATGATGTCCATGATCTCGTCCGCCTCGGCGGGGTTCAGTCCCGACGACGGCCCGTCGAGAAGCAGGATCTTCGGATCGCACAGAAGCGCCCTCGCGAGTTCCAGTTTTTTCTGGACGCCATAGGCGAGATCCTCAACGAGGATATCCGAACACCATCCGATTCCGAGGAGGTCGAGCGTTTCGCGGATCTTCGCGAGCATCTCCGCCTCCGCCCTGCGATAGCGCGGGGTCTGGAGGAGGGAGTCGATCCAGGCGTATCGCTCGATGAGATGGAAGGCAGGCTTCAGGTTGTCCATTGCGGTCATGCCCTTCATCAGGCGGGGGCTCCGGAATGTCCGCGTCATTCCCCTGCTC
>ERZ1645192.1667-NODE-1667-length-18531-cov-22.194685_pt1 | contig 18531 bp, 14 predicted proteins | sample MGYA00575354_ERZ1645192 | MGnify/ENA primary metagenome ERZ1645192 (study PRJEB40844, sample SAMN11349763) | freshwater sediment metagenome | isolation source: river sediment | host: Sediment | place: India: Faizupur Khadar , New Delhi | collected 2017-02-21 ... | reverse complement strand
TTGAGGGAATAGCGCCCTGCCGGTGCAAATATAATAAATTAATCAATTCCCAAACCATTTTTACACCGCCATGCCCCCACAGACATGAATTGTCTGACCTGTTACATAAGATGACAGATCAGACGCCAGGAACAGAGCCACATTGGCAACATCCTCCGGCAGCCCGCCACGCCTCAGCGGAATCTTTGATATCCAGTCACTCTTAACATCATCCGGAAGCTTGCTGGTCATCTCGGTCAGTATGAATCCCGGCGCAATTGCATTGCACCTCACATTGCGCGATCCAAGCTCCTTCGCCACACTCTTGGTGAAACCGATAATCCCTGCCTTAGAAGCTGAGTAATTGGCCTGCCCGGCATTACCGTTAACCCCCACTACCGAACTCATATTGACAATCGATCCGCTCTTCTGTTTCATCATCGGCTTTATGGCAGCCTTGGTAAGGTTAAAGACCGATTTGAGATTCACTGTCAGCACCTGGTCCCATTGTTCCTCAGTCATCCTCATCAGCAGTGTATCACGGGTGATCCCTGCGTTATTGACGAGGATATCAACGGTACCGAAGTCCCTGACTATCTCATCAATCACATTTTCGGCATCAGAGAATACAGAAGCATCTGAAACATACCCCTTTGCCTTCACTCCGAGTGCAGCTATTTCCCTGACTGCCTCTGCAAATTCTTCGTTGTCCACAATGTTTGTGATTGCGATATTGGCACCTTCTGAAGCAAATCTCAGTGCTATTCCCTTGCCTATGCCTCGTGATCCGCCGGTGATCACTGCTGTTTTTCCTTCGAGTAATCTCATTTCTGAAAGATTTTGGGCACAAATATAAGCAATTATTTAAGCAGCACCTGCGCCACAGTCGATCCGATGTCGGCCGGTGATTTCACAACATGGATACCGCATTCTGCCATGATCTTCATCTTGGCCTCCGCAGTGTCATTCGCCCCGCCTATAATGGCTCCTGCATGGCCCATGCGCCTTCCCTTAGGAGCAGTCTGGCCTGCAATGAATCCTATCACGGGTTTGGTGCCGTGTTCCTTTACCCAGTAAGACACATCAGCCTCCATGACCCCGCCGATCTCCCCGATAAGCACTATTGCATCAGTCTCATCATCCTTCATCATGAGGCTCAGAATGTCAAGCGATGTGGAGCCGATCACCGGGTCACCTCCTATGCCAACACATGTTGACTGTCCCAGGCCGAGTTTTGTCAGCTGGTCAACAGCCTCATAGGTGAGCGTTCCGGACCGGGAGATCACACCTACCCTTCCCTTCCTGTGAATAAACCCGGGCATGATCCCAACCTTAGCTTCTCCAGGTGTAATCACTCCGGGACAGTTAGGTCCGATAAGCCTGGTGTCATAATCGCGCAGGAGCTTCTTGACTCTTACCATGTCTGCAACCGGTATTCCTTCAGTGATAGCCACGATAAGCCTTATACCCGCTTCAGCAGCTTCGATAATTGAATCTGAAGCAAATGCCGGCGGAACGAAGATCACCGAGGTATCTGCTCCGGTCGACTTCACTGCTTCCCTGACAGTATTGAAAACGGGAAGGTTAAGATGGGTCTGACCACCTTTCCCTGGCGTAACGCCACCAACAACCTTTGTTCCGTAATCGATCATCTGTCCTGCATGAAATGTCCCCTCACCACCGGTGAATCCCTGGACGATCACTTTCGACTCCGAGTTAAGCAGAATGCTCATAGGGCGGTCTTTTTTTAGATGCGTGATATACCAAAAGTAAGGTATTTTTTCATCCTTATTACTAATTTAGCTGAATATTCCGGTTCCAATGGATTTCATCGAACCTGTACTCTACATCGGTATTTCACAGTCCTTTTTCGCAGGTCTGCTGATTGCAACCAGGAGGCCATTTACAAGGGCTGACAGGATCATGACGGCGTGGGTCTTCCTGTTCTGTATTGAGATGATCTTTGCGCTTGTCAACCGGACTGTCCTTGACATGTATTCATTCCCGTTCATCGCCTTTACTTACGGACCCCTGCTGTATCTTTATGTGAGACACATGATCAGGCCCTCGCTGACCTTTTCCCCCTGGAACGTGCTGCACTCCATTCCATTCCTTATATTCTTCGCCGTCTCGGTTGTCTTTCGCGAAGAACCCATTTTCGATGACCTCAGTGGCTTCTTCGTGATTGACAGGTTCATCCCGCTGAGAATAGTGTACGGCATATGCTTCTTCCTGTCGGTTACAGTCTACAGTGCACTCTCGTTCCTTGAGATACGCAATCACCAGAGACGACTGCGTGACCTGATTTCTTACACCTCGGCCAAACTCACCCTCAACTGGTTGAAAATATTGTCAATCACCTTCTATACGGCCTATGTCATTGTTTTTATTCTTGGAGGAATAAAAATCTTTGCAGGATTGCTTCCATTTGATCCATACGTACTTACATTTTTCTTTATCGCCTTCTTCTCCTTTGTCTATAGCTTCTATGCCATCCGGCAGCCCGGAATGCTCGACTACCTTTCCGTTACACGTGAAGAAGACGGTGGCATCCCCGTTGACGGAGCTGAAAGGTATGCTAAAAGCGGACTTCGGGAAGATCAGGCTGAAGAATACCTGACCAGACTTATCACCTTCATGGATGAAGAAAAACCTTACCTCAACGGTGATCTTACAATCGCAGATCTTTCACTGAGGACTGGTATTCCCAAATACTACATCACTGAAGTGCTGAATGAGAAATACGGCCGAAACTTCTTCTCTTTCATAAATGAATACCGGGTCAGGGAGGTAATTAACCGGATGAACGACCCGAAATACCAGCATTATACCATTCTCGCCATCGCCTTCGATGCTGGATTCAATTCAAAATCAACCTTCAACAGCTTCTTCAAGACATATACAGGTAAAACTCCCAGCGTCTACCGCCAGTTGGTTTCAAAGACCGGCTGACAGTACGAGCCAAGCGGCTCACACCAGCAGATCATAACTGAAAGGTCCGTTCCGTCAGGATTGGGCGACGGACATTGCATTCATGGTCACCTTTGTCATAAAAACAGGTTATGAGAAGGTTGTCTGTAACTCTCTTGTTGTTTGTCTGCCTCACAATCTATATGTCAGCCCAGGAAAAGAGTTTCTCTGTCGGAGGTTTTGTCAGGGGAGGCTTATACTTCAGCACCGGTGATTACCGGCAAGACATCAATGCTGCCTTTGGCGATGCAGCTCTTACAATGACCGCAACAGACAATCTGAGCTTTAAGGGCTTCGGTGACCTGCGCCTCCGGTCAGGGCAGCAGTTCGGCGAGAACGTCAACTCCTTCACATTGCGTGAAGCCTGGGGTATGTACTATAACAATTTCATGAGCATCAGTGCCGGGAAGAAGATAATCAAATGGGGTAAAACGGACATTTTCACGCCGATGTCAAGGTTCAATCCAATGGATTATACCTTCCGGACACCGGATTTCGAGGATGCCGAACTGGGAAACCTCCTTGGCGAACTGACGCTCACTCCCGCTTCGTTCTTCAGACTCTCGGTTGTGGCAGCGCCTTTCTGGAATCCATCTGTACTTATCATCAAACCGATAACACTGCCATCGTCAATGGTAGTGTCCCTGCCGGAGGGCATCAGAACGGGGAACGGATATTATTCATGGGGCGCAAGAGGTGATTTCACATTCAGCGCATTTGATGCAGGCCTCCAGTATTATCACGGTCCCGATCTGCTTCCGGGACTGACACTGACAAATGCCGATTATACCAATCCTGCCCAGCCTGCCATATCAGTTGAAGGTGTCCCCTATATAATCAGCAATACCGGTTTCGATTTTGAAACAACTGTTTCTCCCTTTGTACTGAGAGGAGCCGCCGCCCTCACAACACCATCGGAAGAGAAAGAAGGCAATGAAGAGGTACCCTTCAGGCAGGTCGAATGGGTGGCTGGTCTGGACTGGACTCCGGGAGCGGTGAGGGTTACAGCTGAATACTCGGGGAAAAAGATTCTTGGTTTTTACGAGGCTCCCTATGCCCCTATTCTGGGAACAGAACCCGACATGCAGCAGCTGATGGAGCTCTTCAGCACCCCCGGGTTTGATCCTGTTGAGTTTACCAGGCTTCAGATCGAAGCATTCAACAGGCTGTACAACAATCAGCTGCGTGAATATTACCACTCTGCGGGCATGAGAATTGAGGCAGATCTGCTTTATGGAAGACTGGTACCCTCAATGACGACGGTTTACAACTTTACCTCCGGGGACCTGATGTTGCGTCCGTCGGTGAGATACAAACCGTCCGACGGGGTGACCTTCAGTGCCGGTTATGAATACTACAATGGTAAGGAAGGGGGCATGTACGACATAATCGATGACTTCATGAAGGCACTTTACTTCTCACTCAGGATAGATTTTTAATACAATGACAGATTTTATAATCAGATACAGATGGGTCATAATTGGAGTGTCGTTTGCCCTGGCAGTAGGGCTGGGCCTGCTTATCCCGTCCTCAGAGACTGACCCTGACATCAGGAACTATATCCCTCGGAATATGGATTCAAGAGTCACAAATGACTCAATCGAGCAGGAGTTTGGTGTTCAGGACATGATAATGGTGCTGTTTACCGACACCACAGTGCTTAAACCGGGCGACCTCCGGCAGGTCAGGGAGATTGACAGGGCGTTTTCGAGGATGGAAGGGATCGGGACGGTCAATTCTGTTTACACAGCCCGGAAAATAGAGGGCAAAGACGGGATGATGGTAGTTGATCCGCTTATTGAAAGGATCCCGGAAACGCCTGAAGGACTTGAAGCCCTCAGGCAGGACATCCTCTCCAACCAGTTCGCGCGTGACATTGTTGTCTCGTCAGATATGACCGCGGCAGCCATCACCGGAACGGTCAACTCCGATGTGTCTGAATATGAAACCCTGGACAAGGTTGACTCCGTCATTGCTGCAAGTCAGGGAGAGGCACGGATACTGACGGGCGGACTGCCATATATAAGGAAATACATCACATCTGATGTTAACCACGATGCATTGGTTCTGATCCCCCTGGCTCTCATCATAATGCTGACAGTCCTGAAGCTGTCACTCGGTGACTGGCGAAGCGTTTTCATTCCTTTTGCCGTGGTGATACTCTCTACAGTGGTTACCATGGGCCTGATACCTCTGTTCGGATGGAAGTTTTCAATCATCATGTGCCTTGCCCCCATCATACTGATCTCTGTAGCAAATAATTATGGCATTTATCTCGTCTCCAGGCACCAGGAACTAAGCAGGGCTGACATGCCTCTGTCCGGGAGGGAAACAGTAAGGTCAGTTACCGGCTCGCTGAATATGCCCATCCTGTTCAGCGGACTGACGACAATTGCCGGATTGCTCGGCCTTTTGACACATTCAATAATTCCGGCCAGGCAGGTAGGCATCCTGGCAGCCACCGGCGTGACACTGGCGCTTGCCATGAGCCTGCTGATGGTACCTGCACTGCTATATATGCAGCACACCCCGGGGAGGAAACCGCGACAGGCCAGGCCATACAGGAACGACCTTATAAACCGTTCACTGGCAGGAATCTCATCCCTGGTCATCCGGCGTCCCGGCAGAGTGCTCCTGGTATCATTGAGTCTGACGCTCCTCCTGGGCACAGGCGTAATCTTCCTTAAGATTGACACCAACCAGGAGAATTTCTTCCCCCGCAAACATCCGGTAAGAGAGGCAGCCCGCATTATCAATTCAAAGTTCGGCGGATCACAGACAATTTCAGTGATGGTCAGCGGTGACATCAAGGATCCGGTTGTGATGCAAAAGATCGATGATCTCACCCATCATCTTAAAGAATCGGAAGGCGTCGGCAGTGTCTTTTCAATATCCGATGTCGTCAGGGAGATGAGTAAGGCTTTGTATGAGCCCGATGAACTGGAATATGACAGGATACCCGGAACCGGTGACGCAATCGCCCAGATGTTCGAGCTTTACAACATGAGCGGAAATCCTGATGATTTCAAGCAGCTGATGAACTTCGAAAACACAAAGGCCCACCTTATGATCCGGCTCTCAAAACCGGACAACAAAATGGTCAGGCATCTCAGGGATGACATTAAAAGCTTTACTGCAGATTTCCCTGCCAGAGTGACTATCGGGGGCTATGCCTTCATAATGAATGACTTTGCACAGAAGATCATTAACGGGCAGGTCTCCTCACTTGTTTTTGCCCTGCTGACAGTGCTGATCCTGCTTGCAATCATCTTCCGGTCATTTAAAGGCGGACTGGCCGGGTCAATTCCCCTGGCAGCATCAATAATAATACAGTTCGGTGTCATGGGAATCACCGGTGTTGCAATTGATGCGGCCACAGCACTCCTCTCCTCGATTATGATAGGCGTAGGAGTTGACTTCACAATACAGTTCCTGTGGAGGTACAAGATAGAGCTGCAAAAAGGATTGAAGCATTCTGAGGCGATTTCAGCCACCTACAAAACAACAGGACGGAGCATCGTCATCAACGGACTGACCGTAATGGCAGGTTTTTCGGCCACCTTTCTCTCGGGTTTCATGTCGATAAGATTCTTCGGCTACCTGACACTCCTGGCCATAGGTTCCTGCCTCCTCTACGCCATTATTGTAATGCCGGCATTCATGCTGTGGTTTAAACCTTCATTCATTGAGGCAAAACAGAAGACAAACTATAAAAACAAGCATAAAAATGAAAAAGATGTTATTCCTATTGTCAGCAGCATTGGTTCTGTCACTGCAGGCCATACAGGCACAGCAGTCAGATCCCGTGCAACTGATGGATAAAAGCCGTGACCTGACGATGTCAGGAAACATTCAGTCCACAGTTTCTCTGACGATTACCGAAAAGAACGGTGCCGTCAGGACCCGGAAGCTGAATATGATCACAAAATCATATGACGATGGCACAATCAAGCGAATGGTGAAATTCCTCGATCCTGCTGACGTGCGTGGCACAGCCATGCTAATCATTGATAACAAGAACACGCAGGACGACATGTGGATTTACCTTCCGGCCCTTAAAAAGACACGACGCATTGTGAGCACTGAAAAGGGAAAGAGCTTCATGAGTTCAGAGTTTTCAAACGCAGACATGTCAACCGGCAGCAATTCCGACTTCAAAGTACGGCATATGCCTGAATCAGGGAAGGCGGGCGTATGGTTGATTGAAAGCGTACCTGCGAGCGACGATAAAGCAGATGAATACGGGTACTCACGGAAGATTACGTATCTCGAGATGGGTAGCCTGAAAACGAAGAAGATCGACTTTTACAACTTTGACAATGAACTTTTCAAGACGATCGAGATAGTGGCCACCCAGCCACTCAGCGGAAAAGAGGGGTATATTATGACAGATATGCTTGCTGTAAATCATATCAACGGCAGAAGCTCAAGGGTCAAATTTGACCAGGTAAACACATCGGCATCCATACCGGATAATACCTTCATTTCCGACAATCTCTCGCGGTAGAAATCGATTACCTTTGTACCAGTCATGAACCAGGTACAAAAGGGAAGGATCATATGCGCCCCGGCCACTTCAGGAGGCGGTGCCATAGCCCTGATAAGGGTTTCCGGTCAGGGAGCAATTGAAACATTGGCTGATATATTTCAACCAGCTGATAATCATGCGGATATCACCAGTGCGAAGGGATACACATTGATTTATGGAACCATATCTTCGCATGGCGAATTCATAGATCAGGTTCTGGTTTCGCTTTTCAGGGCTCCCCGCTCCTATACCGGAGAGGACATGGTTGAAATCAGTTGCCATGCTTCTCCTTTTATCCAGCGCAGGATAATTGAAATTCTCATTGAGAAAGGGGTGGAAACTGCCACACCCGGAGAATTTACAATGAGAGCTTTCATGAACGGAAAAATGGATCTTTCCCAGGCAGAGGCAGTGGCTGATATAATTACCGCTGATTCGGAAGCTGCCCACCGCCTTGCTTCTTCTCAGCTCCGCGGAGGATTTTCAGATGGGATAGAGAAACTCAGGCAGGAGCTCATCACTTTTGCATCGCTCATTGAGCTGGAGCTCGATTTCAGCGAGGAAGATGTACAGTTTGCCGACCGTTTTGCAATGACTGAGACGGTAATAAAAATAAAGGAAATGGTAGACAGGCTTGCCTCTTCGTTCAGGCTGGGCAATGCGATCAGGAAGGGAATCCCGGTTGTAATTGCAGGGAGGCCTAATGCAGGAAAGTCATCTCTGTTAAATGTGCTGCTGCAGGAGGAGCGTGCCATTGTCTCTGACATCCCTGGCACCACCCGCGATACTGTCGAAGAAGTACTCCACATCGGAGGGCTGCTCTTCCGGTTTATTGACACTGCAGGCCTCAGGGATGGTGGCGATGAGATAGAGGAGCTGGGGATCGAACGCACGAAGAATAAGCTCAGGGCAGCCGATGTGGTGCTGGCAGTTGCCGAGGCTACTGACACGGTTGAGAATATTGCTGCACTGGCTGCAGGCATTGGTGAGATTACCGGCAACAGCGGGGCACGGATAATACTTCTGATTAACAAATCTGACCTCGTCACCCGCAGGAGAGCTGCTGAAATTAAGAAAGAGCTTAAAAGCATCTGCTCCTCTCCTGCCCTGTTTGTTTCAGCACGGCAATCTGAGGGAATAGAGAATGTCAGGGAGCAGCTTGTTGCGTCAGTTGAGACCGGCAGGCTTGACAATCCGCAATACATAGTAACCAATGCCAGGCATTACGAGGCGCTTAAAAATGTCTCAGACAGCCTGCGGAGGGTGCTTGACGGATTCCGTGACGGGATTCCAACTGTTCTGATAGCCACAGATGTCCGCCAGGCCATATTCTACCTGGGTCAGATCACAGGCCGCATCACCCCCGATGACATTCTCGGGGAGATATTCTCGAAGTTTTGTATTGGTAAATAATCCTCTCCGGTTTTACAGGTGCAGATCCTGGCTGGTTGACAATAAACCAAGATATTGCCGCCCATAAAGGGGACCAATCATGTAATATGATATCCCTGGCTTATCAGTTCGGTGGCAGCAAAGTAAGAATAGACTTCGCTGTCAAGAGGGTAATCCCAGCATCCCATCGAGCGGTAGATCTCACCGCCGAATCCGGTCTTGAAGCGGTACAGCCCGTACATCGGGTGGTCAGGGTCAGGATTGGGAGCGATGCCGAACATGTCATACTCGGAGCATCCCCGCTCTTTCGCCAGGGTAATGGCTTTCCACTGCAGGGCATAGGTGGCCATCAGGTTACGCTTGCGCGATGACGAGGCGCCATAAAGATAAGTCCCCCTGTTTCCGGTAATTACAAGGAACATGGCTGCAAGCGGTTCATTATCATGCTCTGCAATGAGCAGAAAAACCTCTGCAGGCGACTGAGTATTATCCGCGGTGCTTGTAAGCACTGCCCTGAAATGTTCAATGCTGTGCAGGAAAAAACTATTCCTGCGTGCTGTCTCAGTATAGAGGGCATACCACCTGGAGAGATCCTCCGTCCCTGCCACGCTTACAGCTACACCGTTTCGCTGTGAAAGTCCAATGTTGTACCTGGTTTTGGCTTTCATTGACTGCAAAAGTGAGTCTTCATCTTTTCTGAGGTCAAGGAAGATTGTATTTGAAGGCAATATATTGGTATGAGCCTTTCTCAGGTTCTGATTGAAGGTTCCGAAGTTGAATCTCAGTTCCTGGAGCTGATGTGCAGGCGGGCCCAGCCAGGTGCCTTCGGGCGAATAGGCATCATCCTCCCTTGCCCAGAAAGACTCCCATGCAAGATCATACCTGATCATTATGCAATCACCCGGGAGTTGTGAACGCAGGCACTCTGAGAACTCCTCCAGGAATACACCCCTGAACTCGTCCAGGGGATCAAGCTCCGGACCGTAAGGAACATAGGCAATTGAGTGGTTCCGGTCAATCTGCCTCAGCACAACCAGGACATCCGATGTGACATTGCCGCCATCGCTTCCGTATCCGTTGATTTCAGAACCGGGCACCCTGAAGTTGCATGCTATCGAACTGATTCCCATGCGGCGCTTCACTTCCGACCAGAATGCAGTTTGCTGCACTATTGGTGTTCTGAAAACCTCTTCAATCTCCTTCTTTCTGAAATCGAGAATCATTACTATCTCCGGAAGCAGTGATTCATTTGCCCTGGTCCGGTGGCGCAAACATGGGACTTAATATTCAGAATTCCAAGGATTTTTGTTCCTGAGTAGTTATCCCGGCCAGGCCATTAGTGACCCTTGATCAGCATACTGCCGCCCCGAGAGCGGCCAGGTCATCATAAAAACCGGGATAGGATTTGGAGACAGCGTCTGCCCCGGTAATTGTTACTGGGCTGGTGGCGCTGGCGGCCATCACTGCCGCCATCATGGCAATCCTGTGGTCATTGTGTGAAGAAACGGTAGTGCCATACACCCGCCCGCCAGTGATGAGCATCTCGTCCCCGCTGAAGTTCACCCTTATACGCATCGCCTCAAGCACTCCTGCAATTGCCTCTGCCCTGTCGCTCTCCTTATGTCTCAGCCTTCCCACCCCCCTGATTCTGCTTGTGCCCTCACAGCGGGCCGCCAGCGCCGCCAGAGGCGGAAACAGGTCAGGTGCATCTGAGGCATCAAAAATGAATGGCCGGAGCTCTGAACGAGACGATGTAATACCGCATGGACCGGTAACAAGTGAAACACCTGCCTCGTCAAGAACCTGAAGTACAGACCTGTCAGCCTGCATGCTCCATGGATTCAGTCCGTCAACTGTCACCCTGCCTGCCGTGGCGCCGGCAACCAGGAGAAATGCCGCACCGCTCCAGTCGCCCTCAACAGCATACTCATGCGCCCTGTAAGCCTGGTTACCCGGTATTATGAATGACCTGAAGCCGTCATTCTCCACCATGATGCCGAAATCGGCCAGTAATTCCAGTGTCAGTCCGATGTAAGGCTTGCTTGTAAGACTGGCAACCTCAATACGACTTTCGCCATCTGCCATCGGAAGAGCCATGAGAAGTCCTGTCAGCAATTGAGAGCCTGAGGATCCGTCGATTAAGGCCCGGCCCGGTCCAAGCCTTCCTGAAAGCTTCAGAGGAAGGAGTCCTCCCGTGGTTTCAACCTTTACTCCCAATTGGCTGAGCGCCTCGCTGATCATGCTGACCGGACGACGCAGCAGCGAACCTTCACCGGTGAATGTGACACTTTCAGAAAGCAAAGCAGCTACAGGGGCGAACATCCGCAGTGCCAGTCCGGATTCACCACAATTCATTGCTACAGGTCCTGAGGGCTTTTCAGCTGCTGTGATTATAATTCTTTCCTCCTGCATGATTACAGTAGCACCCAGTGCCTGTACCATATTCATGGCTGCCATCGAATCATTGCAGAAGGAAGGATTGTGGATCACAGTAGCGCCACCTGCCAGCAGTCCTGCAACTATAGCCCTCTGTGTCAAGCTTTTACTCGGAGGTGCTTCGACACAGCCCTTTAAACCGGACGGATTGACAGTAATATTCATATAACTGAATTGAACCTTGCCCTGGAGATCATTTCTGCTAATTTAATCTTCTTTCATCACTTTCATCTGGTGGGTGATCGATTCCTGGTGAATTGCCTCAAGGATGGCCTGAATAAATTCAGGTGTCAGCCCTTTCCTGACTCCCTTGTCCACGGCATTGTCCTTCACCTCCTTCCAGCGGCTGCTTTGGAGTATCGTGATGCCATGTTCCTTTTTATATCGGCCGATTGTCTCTGCCACCTGCATCCTGCTCTCGAGAATGTCGAGAAGCAGGTTGTCATATATGTCAATCTGACTTCTGAGATCTTCAATTGTCTCAAGAAAATCAGGGTCATCCGTGGTGGGTGATCGCAGCACCAGGTCGCCCAGGACTCTCATCAGCTCCACGGGAGTGATCTGCTGTTTCCTGTCACTGAGAGCGCTAGGTGGATCAATATGAGTCTCGATCATCAGACCGTCATAATGAAGGTCCATGGCCTTCTGGGAAAGATCTCCGATGAAGGCGCTGTCGCCCCCCATATGACTGGGATCACAGATAAGGCCTATACCGGGTATTCGCTGCCGGAGCTCTATGGCGATCTGCCACCGGGGCTGGTTACGGAAGGAACACTTCTCCCATGTTGAGAATCCCCGGTGTACGGCAGCAAGGCGGGAGATGCCGGCACGACTTATACGTTCGAGGGCACCGATCCATAACTCGAGATCAGGGTTAACCGGATTTTTCACAAAAACCATGACATCTGCATCCCGAAGGGCTGAAGCAATCTCATGAAGTGCAAACGGGTTGACACTTGTGCGGGCACCTATCCAGACAGCGTCAATGCCATGTTTCAGAGCCTCATAGACGTGTTTCTCCGTTGCTACTTCCACAGCCACAGGCAGACCATATTCGTCCTGCACACGCCTCAGCCACCGGAGGCCCGTGGAGCCAACCCCCTCGAACTGGCCCGGGCGGGTACGGGGCTTCCAGATTCCGGCCCTGAAAAGATCAACCCTTCCTGAAGCAGCGAGCGCTGCAGCGGTAGCCAGAACCTGTTCCTCACTCTCCGCACTGCATGGACCTGCAATTACAAGAGGCCGTTTCTTGAAGAGTGGCCACTCTTCCACAGGTAATATCTTCAGACCGTTCCGTGTCATCATGGTGGTCATTGTTAAGTTTTCAACATTCATGATTGTGCAAGGTTTTATTTAAGGATGGCTTCTATCTGGTTGGCGGAGGTCATCAGCTGCCTGAGAGCTTCATTATCGCCACCTTCGATATGCTTCCTGAAAAGATTCAACTTATCTATATATGTATCTATGACTTCAAGTATTGGTCCTGCATTACCGGTAAAGATCGGAGCCCATGTTGAGCCATTGCTTTTTGCAAGACGCACCGTGCTTTCAAAGCCGCCTGCTGCAAGCGACAGGATATTAGCCTCATCCCTCTCCTTGTCGAGGACACAGAGTGCAAGGGCAAACGATGTTATATGCGATATATGGGAGACGTATGCTACGTGGATGTCATGCTCCCGCGAGTCCATATGCTGAACCTTCATGTTCAGCGACTGCAGCAGTGCGGTGATTAGATTCAGTGCATCAAGGTCGCTCTTACCCGGGTCACAGATGATAGCCACCCTGTCATTGAAAAGTCTGTCCACTGCCGCTGCAGGGCCTGAATGTTCAGTCCCTGCCATCGGATGAGCCGCCACATACCTGCCCCTGGCCGGGTGTCTGTCGGCGACGGCGGCAATATCAGCCTTTGTAGAGCCCATATCAGTCACCACCTTTCCGGTTCCGGCGATCAGGTCGAGTATTCCCGGCAACAGCCGGCAGTTGACGTCGACAGGTGCAGCAAGAATAATTATGTCAGACACGGCCACAGCTTCCTCCAGTGGCAGGAACTCATCGGCAAGGCCACGGTACATTGCAATTGTACAGTGATGGGGATTTGAATCAACCCCGGTTATCCTCCCTGTGAACCCGTTGAGCCGGAGGCTTCGCGCCAGCGATCCTCCGATGAGGCCCAACCCGGTAATACATATGTTTACAGACATATCTGTTCAGACATTTTAAATTTGTTTTGTATCCACTCTTTCCCTTACTCTGCCGAGAGCCATGGAAAGCTGCTCTTCATCGGCGCAAAGCGAAATTCTTATGTATCTTCTGCCGTTTTCACCGAATACTGATCCGGGTGTGACAAAGAGATGCCTGCTGTGAAGAAGTTCTTCAGTCATTTCTTCGGCATCACGATAACGGCCCGGTATCCTTCCCCACAGGAAGAGTCCTGACTGAGAGGAATTGAAGCTGCACCCGAGTTCATTCATCAGCTCTTCGACATATCTGCGGCGCCTGCTGTAAACCTCATTAAGCCCGGCATACCATGAGTCAGGCAATGCCAGGGCAACAGCAGCCGCAGCCTGAAGCGGCAGGAACATGCCCGAATCCATGTTGCTCTTTATCCTGAGCACAGTATTGATATAAGACTTGTTACCAGCCAGCATGCCAATTCTCCAGCCCGCCATGTTATGGGATTTGCTCAACGAGTTGAGTTCGAGTGCCGTCTCAGCGGCTCCCGGTATGGAGAGAATACTCAGGTGATCATTGTTAAGGATAAAACTGTAGGGATTGTCACTGCATAAAAGAATCCGATGCTTCTGTGAGAAGATGACCAGTTTCTCGAAGAGCTGTCTCGTGGCGCCGGCTCCGGTAGGCATATGAGGATAGTTAATCCACATGATCTTAACCCTTTCATTAACTGCAGCTTCAATTGCATCCATGTCAGGAAGCCAGCCGTTTTCATCGGTGAGGTCATACTTCCTGACCACCCCGCCTGCAAGGGTCGCTGCAGCCGCATACGCAGGGTAACCCGGATCCGGAACCAACACCTCGTCACCCGGATCAATAAAGGCCATGCTTATATGCATAATACCCTCCTTCGAACCCATGAGCGGCAGAATTTCAGTATCCGGATCAAGGATGGTGCTGAAATACCTGGCGTACCATTCTGCGAATGCCTTCCTCAATGCCGGAATCCCCCTGTAGCCCTGGTATCCGTGGCTGGTGATCAATGAAGCGCACTGAGTCAATTCATCGGTGACCTCAGGTGCGGGAGCCATATCAGGGCTGCCGATGCCAAGATTTATTATACCTGCTCCCTCCTGCCGCATGCGTGCAACCTGTGCAAGCTTTGACGAGAAGTAGTATTCGTTTACCAGCCCGGATCTCGATGCAGCCCTTATAAATGAGTTATCCATTTCAATCTTTTTTGTCAGTTTGTTAACGTCTCGCAGGGCATCAGTGCGCGTCTGAACTCTCCCAGAATCTCAAGTCCTTCTGTAAGAGGCCTGATAGCATCAAGGGCCATGCAATAGCGGGCATAATCATTGTATATCAGATCAATATAAAACATGTATTCCCATGGTTTCCCTGCGATTGGCAGTGACTGAATCTTCGTCAGGCTGATCTGGTAATAAGCGAGTACCGAGAGTACCTGTGAGAGTGAGCCTACTTTATGGGGAAGGAAGAAGCAGACCATTGCCTTGTCTGGTACGGCAGCCTGTCTGAGGCCCCATTCGTACCGGCTTCGCTGATTGGGATCAGCAGGATTATTATCATCCTGACCGGCTGCTCTCCGGGTTTCCCTGTCAGCCTCGCCGCTGCCTGATATGATCAGGAAACGGGTGAAATTCAGGCTGTCATCCTCTATCTCCTGCTTCAGAACGGTGAGGCTGTACATATCAGCGGCACTTGTACTGGCAATGGCACCGGACCCGTAATGTCTGCCCTCGCTGATAATTCTTGCGCTGAGAGCTGTGTCTGCAGCCTCCACAACCTTTACTCCCTGTTGCCGCATTTCATTCACAAAATGAGAGCATTGCTGCAGGGCCATCGGGTGAGAGTGAACCTCACGAATATCAGAAAGCTGCTGGCCCGGTAGTGCCAGCAGGTTCTGCCTTATCCTGATACAGATTTCCCCCGTCACCGGCAGCCGTGACCGGAGCAGCAGATCGTAATTGGGAAGGATGCTGCCCGCCACCGAATTCTCAAAGGCGACGATGCCGAAATCGGCCATGCCTTCCCTGACGGCCATGAACAGATCGCCGAAGGTTTCACACGGTACTGTCAATACCTCTTCGTCCCTGAAGTATTCAATTGCAGCCATTTCATGGAATGAGCCCCTGACACCCTGGATAGCGACGCTGATACTGTTCTTTTTTCTTTTCATTTCCGGTTAAGGCAAAAAAAAAGTCCCGCTTTCACGGGACCTTATTCATCATATTCTATCTTTTATACAGATATACAACTATTCAGTCCCCTTTGCCTTGCGGTAAAAGAAAAAATAAAATGAATAGTTGTATTTGTAGTTTGCGTTCATGTTTGTGCTGTAAAAATACAATTTTTTTCTCTTGTCCGTCATGTATCGCTTTTTTTTCTTCAGGAATCAGCTGTAGAGGCTTAATGCACTTTTAAGGTTGTGTCAGTAAACTATACCTGAGTTCTATATATTGTTATTACAATAATTTAAATACTCTACAAAGACATAATAGCATTCGTTTTATAAATCATATTATCAGCACTATACATATTTTACCTGACTCTACATTACTTAGAATCGAGCCGGACCAAACTATATTGGGAAAAGCAGTTTTTGTAAAGTATAAGGTTTACCTTTGATCTTAAATAATAGTGGTAGGATATGGCATTTTTCAGGAACGCTGCAAGTGTAATCAATGCGATTGAGGCATTTTTCAATACCGTAGATGAGGGTGTGCTGGTTTTCAAGGAGGGTGTCCGCAATTATTTGCACGGGAACCAGGATGCCTTTAACAACAACATTGCGAATATGGCCAAGCTGGAGGCGGATGCTGACAATCTGCGCCGTGACATTGAGAACAGGTTATACACCCACTCGCTGATGCCTGAGGTCAGGGGTGACATTCTGCGGTTACTTGAGGAGATGGACAATATTATTGATACTGCAAAGAAAAATCTGTTTCAGTTTGATGTTGAAGTGCCCAATATCCCTGCAGAACTTAATCAGGACCTTATCCTGCTCACTGATATATGTGTTTCATCAGTTTCCACTGTCATACCTGCAGCAAGGGCTTATTTCAGGGCACCAGAGACAGTAAAGGACCTGATTCACAGAGTGTATTTCTATGAGAAGGAGGCAGACAAGCTGGCTGATGTTATCAAGCGAAAGGTTTTCCGGCAGATGACTGGTCTCAGGCTGAGCGAAAAATTCCATCTGCGTTATTTCGCCCTGCATATTGAGACTGTATCAGACACGGCAGAGAAGGTTGCAGATCTTCTTTCGATTATGGCAATCAAGCGTACAATATAATAATAAGGATCAGGAGTGTTTTTCTTCTTTCTGACAAGCGGGCTTTTTCTGGGATGGTCACTGGGAGCCAATGATGCGGCCAACATCTTCGGGACTGCCGTAGGATCGAAAATGATCAGGTTCCGGACAGCTGCGATCGTTGCAGGAATTTTTGTAATTATAGGAGCTACTCTCCAGGGAAGCGGAACCACAAACACTCTCAGCCATCTCGGTGCGGTGGATGCACTTGCCGGCGCTTTCACAGTAGCTCTCTCTGCTGCAATTGTAATTTTTCTCATGACGAGGGCCCTCCTTCCCGTTTCTACAACACAGGCAATTGTGGGCGCAATAATAGGGTGGAATCTTTTTACCGGGCATAAAACAGATGCCAGGCTTCTTACTACAATTGTAACAACCTGGGTTGCCAGTCCGGTAATCGGGGCTGTTTTCTCTGCCATCTTCTATATTCTATTGAGGGCACTGCTAAGGAGACTGCAGTTACACCTTGTAATCCTTGATGTATACATCAAGTGGGCGCTAATAGTTGTCGGAGCCTTCGGGGCCTATAGCCTGGGAGCCAACAATATAGCGAACGTGATGGGAGTGTTCGCCGGGTCGGCTCCGGATATAGTCATCGATCTGGGCCTGTTCAGCCTCAACGGTCTTCAGGTACTGTTCCTGCTGGGCGGCATTGCAATAGCTATAGGAATCCTGACATACAGCAAAGACCTCATGATGCAGGTTGGCAGAGGTATAATGGCATTATCAGCCGAAGCTGCAATCGTCACCGTTTTATCTCAGGCAGTGGTCCTTTTCCTGTTTTCATCAACAGCCCTTTATGAGGCGCTGAAAAGTGCAGGACTTCCAGCCATCCCTCTGGTACCTGTCTCCTCGTCGCAGGTAATTGTCGGGTCAATAATCGGCATTGGCCTTGTTAAAGGTGTCAATGAAATAAAATTCAAAACAATAAGAGGGATAGTGATGGGCTGGATCCTTACACCTGTTGCTGCTGGACTGCTTTCATTCCTTTCACTCTTCTTTGTGAAAAACCTTTTCAACCTTAATGTTGGAACTGATATCAGTATAACCGGTTCCGTCCCGGTGACCCAGACCGATGCTGCAATCACGGTGGCTGAGACAACCAGGCACATCAACCTTATATGGCCTGGTATCTCACTGGTTGTTCTTGCACTCCTGTCAGCCGTGATAACCTACACATTCCGTCAGCAAAAGAAGCGACTGGCAGCAGAGAAGGAACTGCTTGAAAGGGAAAAGGAAAACATAATTGCCCGGCAGGCTCTGACAAACGCAGAAATAAGGTCGGTACAGGTTGAGAATCTCTACCTGCAGAACGAGGTTGAAAACAAAAGGAAAGACCTTATCAACTATGCAATGAACATAGTTGAGCAGAAGGAGTACTTCGAAAAGGTAAGTGAAGACCTCAGGTCGCTCCTGAACGAAAAAAGAAACGAAATAAAGGACGAAAAACTCAAAAAGCTGGATGTTGAAATAAGGCAGAGGATGAGTTTTGCCGATAAAGTTGAGGACTTCAACATCCGTATAGAGAAGATGCACAAGGATTTCATGGGTCGGCTGGCCCAGCTTTACCCCGATCTCTCGTCAAATGAGGTCAGGCTGGCTGTTCTGATACGCCTGGGCATATCTTCAAAAGAAATAGCCACGCTCCTGAACATTTCACCTAAAAGCGTGGAGATCAACAGGTACAGGCTGAGAAAGAAACTCGGTCTTGACAGGG
>ERZ1645192.1666-NODE-1666-length-18538-cov-9.548829_pt1 | contig 18538 bp, 10 predicted proteins | sample MGYA00575354_ERZ1645192 | MGnify/ENA primary metagenome ERZ1645192 (study PRJEB40844, sample SAMN11349763) | freshwater sediment metagenome | isolation source: river sediment | host: Sediment | place: India: Faizupur Khadar , New Delhi | collected 2017-02-21 ... | reverse complement strand
CTGTTGAATATACGCATGCAACAGGTATTACCAGGGGTGTCGATCTTGTAGTGCGTCCATTGGTCGTTATTAGCAATTCTAGATCAAAAACATCGCCCCTCTCAATATCGGCCAGTGCGATTCCAAGCTTCTGGGCCGCTTCCGCTGCGGTCATTGTAACTGTTGCAGGGAATGTTGTCAGCTCAGAAATTGTTACATCAGCATGATCGTTATTGAATGAACAAATAAGTGTTGCACTCGATGTGGTAGTCCCGGGAGCCAGAATAACAGTAAACTGAACATAGGCATTGGCAAGGTCGTTCACGTCGAACACGCCGGGATTAAGTCCTGTTATACCCGGAACTATCGCAACGCCTCTTTCTCCTGCAGGATCAGGAAGATCTTCGCAACTGATTGAAAATAAAATCAGCAATACGATAAATCCAAAACTTCTTATCTTTTTCATTTTTAATTTCTTTAATAGTTAAGCAATATATTAATGAATTTACCGTGTTCCTCCTGCCCACCATACCTGCTCGGTATATACATACATCCCATCGCCATAGGCATTACGTACATTGGCATTGGTTGTCACATCGCTTGATCCGTACGAAAAACGCAAGGGGAAACGATTAGAGTTCAGAGGGTTATCCAGCTGGATCACGTTATTGCCCATTGCTCTGAGCCTGCGATAATCATTATATGCTTCAATAGCTTCTTCTTCATAAAAAGCAAGGTACTTCTGGTTCATGACCTCTGACAAGGGATTTGCTGTGAATCTCGGCCTGACCTCTGTGTTAAAATAGCTTAGAGCATCGGAAGCTGTAAGCCCTATATTTTCCTTCTGGAATGCTGCAATAACGCCTTTACGCAGTGCAGTATCTGCCAGGGCGAGATTGCCCGAACGGACATATGCCTCTGCTTTCAGGAACTCAACTTCATGATAGCTCATCAGGAAGGTGGGTGCGGTTATTGTGCTTATTGCCGAAATACCGTAGAAACCCTGGACCTGGGTTGCTGTTCCGTTGGGGGCAAAAGCCAGTGTTCCGTCAGAATCGGGATGCGCCATAAAGAATATGGTATCCCTGGGATCATTCCTGCCATCAAGCTTGTTGTGAAGACTCAGGCTGGCGCCATAATAATCCCTGTCCTGGAAAATACAATAATAGGGACTCTGTGAAGTATTGCCATTATAATTGAACTGGGCCTGCTCACCGGCAGAAATAAACGACTGGTTGGCGAATGAAATAACATCGGCATATGCCGGTGCTTTCAGCGATAACCGCATTGTGTACCTGGCTTTCAGCCCATACGCAAACTTCATCCAGAGGTCTGTATTACCTCCATAGATAAGGTCCTGTCCTCCTAATGAGGGGAAAATAGTTGTTTTGCCAAGGTTCACGATTGCATCATCGAGCAGGTCAAAAATGACATTATAAATGTCTTCCTGGCTGTCGAGCACTGGGGTAAAGATCACTCCGGGTTGCAATGCTTGTGTCCATGGTACATCGCCCATGGCATCGGTAATTGCTGCAAGGTTGTATGCAGTAAGGATCTGGGCAACAGCCAGTGTATGATAGTTTCCTTCCTCGGAACCTCCTTCGGAACATTTTTCACGGACAATTTTAAGGGAATACAGGTTTCCGTAGATCGAGTTCCAGGTATTGTTATAAGTTGTCGAACTGGAAGGCTGCGACGACCTGATATCTGCATTATAAAACTGGCCCCAGGTACCGGCATTATGCTCAATATATATAGAGGCATAAAATGCGAAGTCACCCCCGGCAACGTTAAACGCACTTGTAGTCATTGCATCTGTAATTATCAGATCGGAGGTCATGTCACTGGGATTGTTGATATCCTTATTTACCTCATCCATAATTGACTCCGAGCATGACCAGAGTGACAGCGCCAGTACCGTAACAGAAAATATATAAAGTACTTTTCTCATGACATTAATAATTAGAAAGTTAAATCAAGATTAAATCCAAAGCTTGTAGTCTGGGGTACTGTGAATCTTTCGAAAGATCCTCCCATATTGGTGTTACCCTGGCTCGATTCCGGATCGAGACTCGGGAGTGCAGTCCAGAGAAGGATGTTCCTCGTGAAAAGAGAGATTCCCATACTTACTTTATTGAACAGTTTCTTTGAAGGCTGATATTTCAGTGAAAGTTCACGAAGCTTTACAAAAGAGTTATCGAAAATATAATACTCATCGATATTGGTAAGGACATTCGTGTGCAGCTGCTGGAGCGCAAGTGGATCATTTGGCCCGCCGCGTACGATATCATTTGGTGTTCCGTCGCTCTTTACTCCATCAAAGATAAATGTCGATTCACGGTCTTCAACCCTTGTTGATAGTCCGTAATAATCCATAAGCCCGATACTTCCAGAATACATCTGGCCGCCCTGTTTCCATTCGAACAGTGCATTTAATGACCAGTTTTTAAAGCTGAAATTGGATCCTCCTCCCAGGATAAAATCGGGAGATACGACTCCGATCACATCAGGTTCTCCCTGGAGCGGGAAACCATAATTAGGCGATGCAGGATCGTCATCGACAACGATTTTTCCATCAGCGTTGCGCAGGAAAGAGTCGCCATATATTACAGGGTATGTGTCTCCGATACCTGCCCTTACCTGAGGTGTGGTAAATCCTCCGATAAAGATACTTTCGACACCCTCAGCCAGTTCATCCACATAGTTGTCTATTTTCGAGAAGTTGAAGTTGAAATCCCACTGCAGGTTTGTTGTTGAGAGCGGGGTCAGGTATAAAACCACCTCATGGCTTGCAGTATGTACCTTGCCTCCGTTCATAAGGAGTGCTGAGATACCTGTGGATCCTGCAAGGGGAACCTGGAAAATCTGGTCAACCACATTCTGGTAAGAATAGGTATAGTCAACGCCAAGGCGGTTCTGGAAGAATTTGAGTTCGCCTCCGACTTCATATGACTTTGTATTCTGAGGAACCAGGTTTGGATCGAACTGTATATTATTAGGTATATATGAGCTTACACCGTCGATAGGATACTGAATTGGTGATCCTGTCCACCAGCCGCTTCCATAGAAAGGAGTACCGTAATAGTTTGGCGTATATGCTCCGGCCTGACCTACTTCAGCATAGGAAAGACGAAGTTTTGCAAACGATATCCATGTGAGATTTTTTACGGCATCCAGTTCAGAGGCAACGAAGCTGAAGGCCAGGGACGGATAGAAGAATGACCTGTTGTTTGTAGGCATTGATGAAACTACATCATAGCGGCCGGTTCCGGTAAGGAATAATAGTGATTTGTACTGCAGTGAGAGGCTCCCGAAAGTACCAACCGTCCTGTTCTGGGTCTGTGATTCGTCAGCAGTAACAATATTGGCATTCCGTATATGGGCCCAGCCACCGAAGTTGAATTCTTCGCCATGTTCCGAATAGGTTTTAGCAGTACTATGATCGAACTCATTTCCCAGCAATGCACTCAATGTAAAGCTGTTACTGATATTCCAGTCGAAATTTGCTGTCAGCAATGAGTTAACGATAAAAGAAGTAATTCCATAATTATCGATCATTCCTGTTGTTCCGGCATGGCCATATTCGAATACATCCTTGAAGTTTGTGGTATAGGCATCGGCACCAAGCTGGTAGCGAACTTTAAGGTTCATTTTGTCGCCCAGTTTTGCGAGATAGTTCACATAACCGTTGCCAAAGAACCTGTCTGTCTTTTCATTGAATACCACATGTTCGGCAGCCCAGTAAGGGTTGTCCCAGCTACCACCGCGGTAGTAAATCTGTGTATAAACATCACCTGGCACATTAAAGGGATAATCTTTCAGGTTATAGCTTACAGGAGCTCCCAGAACGCCGGCAAGTGCAGCATCGTTGGCTGTTGGAAGCTTATCGATATCGGTTTTTGAGAAATTGGTGTTGAAACCGGCGGAGAAATTTTTGCCCATTTTCCTTTCAGCCGAAGCTTTACCGTTCCAGCGGTTCATCCCTGATGCCAGTGCTACCCCGCTTTGTGTTGTCTGGCTGAGTCCCAGGGCAAAACTGCCTGTTTCCATAGCCTGTGTTATTGAAACATTGTTTGTGGCCGAATAGCCGGTTTTAAAATACCTGTCCCAGTTATTGAATACCTGTGGAGTAACCCATGCATCGGCGACCTGGCCTGTTACCAGCTGGGGAACCAGGTATTCACCCGGATGACCCTGTGTATTTCCTCCATAGGTGGGGTCGTCGGGAAGATTAACAATTTTTGGGCCCCATGAAAGTGAAGAATTCGGGATATAAGCTCCATTGGAACCCTGTGCATAGGTTGTCTGGTAATCGGGTGTTCTTGATACCTGCGAGAAAGCGCTGGTGTGAGAAATTGAGATCACCGGTTTCCCGAGAGCATTATTCCTGCCGCTCTTTGTAGTGATAACGATCACTCCGTTCGAAGCGCGTATTCCGTAGAGAGCCGCTGCTGCCTGTCCTTTGAGGATATTAACGCTTTCAATGTCGGCCGGATTAAGGTCGACAGCCCGGTTCGAAATATCGGATCCTGTGACTCCGTTTCCTGCCAGCGAGAAGTTACCGTTTGTACCTGACTGGATATCGGCATTAGATGCAATAGGCATACCGTCGACAACATAAAGAGGTGTATTATTTCCTGTAAAGGAACGGGCTCCCCTGATAACGATCTGCGACGAGGCTCCCGGCATACCGCTTGAAGGCTTAATGTCGATTCCGGAGATCTTTCCCTGCATTGCTCCTGCAAGGTCGGTATTTCCTGTACGCTTAATGACATCGTTTTTAACGTCCTGCATTGAATAGCCGACCGCTTTCTTTTCCCTCGAAACTCCAAAAGCAGTAACTACTACTTCTTCAAGTCCAAGTACATCGGGTTCAAGCACAACATCAATAAGGGAACGGCTTCCGATTTCAACCTCCTGCTTCTTCATCCCTATATAAGTGAAGACCAGGGTATTAGCATTTCCGGGAACTGCAAGCGAGTATCTTCCGTTTATATCGGTATTGATACCCGTTGTTGTTCCCTTGACAGAAACAGAAACACCGATCAATGCTCCCTCACCGGGAACAGAAGAGGTGACGGTTCCGGAAATTATTTTTTGCTGGCCGTTTACTGCATGTAAAAAGCCGCAAAAAACCAAAATCATCAAGAGAATTTTTCTCATAACATTTAGTTTAGGTTAAAAATATAAATCAAGGAATGGCTAATTCCTTTTACTGTCCAATGATCATGACAAGGCCATAATCAAATGCAAGGTAAAAAGCAGAGTGTTGATAAATTTTTCTAATCAGCAGATTGCTTGATCAGGTTTACATTTGGTACTTCCCGGGCAACGGATTTTATATTTGACCACGAAAACTTTCTGGCTCTATAACCCATTTTTAAGTATTTTTGTTTTCTGTAGAAAAGACCATACATCATCTTCAATTATGTCAGGATTTGCACATCTTCATGTTCATACACAATACTCTATACTTGACGGTGCCTCAAGTATTCATCACCTGATTGAAAAGGTAAGGTCTCTGGGCATGGAAGCTATTGCCATAACCGACCATGGCAATATGTTCGGTGTTAAGGAATTTCATAATACAGCCACAAAAAAGGGCATTAAGCCGATCATCGGATGTGAAGTATATGTCGCTAAAAGATCAATAAATGATACTGTCGGGAAAGAGGATCGCTCGGGCGACCACCTTATCCTGCTGGCAAAAAACCTTGCCGGTTATAAAAACCTGATTAAACTTGTCTCAACAGCCTGGATCAGGGGGTTCTATTACCGGCCCCGCATCGATAAGGAATTGCTTTCCACATACCATGAAGGTCTGATAGCTTCGTCGGCATGCCTAGCTGGCGAGATACAGGATGAAATTTTGAACGGAACCATGGCAGGCGCCGAAGCTGCCCTGAAAAGCTACCTGGATATCTTCGGTGAAGATTTCTACCTCGAGGTGATGCGTCATGAGACAAATGATCCTGAGGCCGACAGGTCGACATTCCCTCTCCAGCAGAAAGCAATAGAAACACTGAAGAAGCTTTCACAGAAATACAACGTTAAGCTTATTGCCACCAACGATGTACATTTTATAAATGAGGAGGATGCAGAAGCTCATGACAGGCTTATCTGCTTAAATACTGCAAAAGATTTCGATGATCCGAACAGGCTCCGTTATACAAAACAGGAATACCTGAAGACAGAACAGCAGATGAGAGAGATCTTCAGGGACATTCCGGAGGCTGTAGATAATGTTGCTGAAGTGGTTTCAAAAATCGAGAAGTATAAGCTCGATCACAATCCCATCATGCCTGAATTTGAGCTTCCTGAGGGATACAACGACAAAGACGAATACCTGAGGGTTCTTACTTATGAAGGTGCAAAAAACAGATGGGGCACTCTCTCTGCTGAACACACTGAGCGCATTGATTTCGAGCTGGAAATGATTGCCAGGATGGGATTCCCGGGGTATTTTCTGATTGTCCAGGACTTTCTGAATGCTGCCCGGAAAATGGGCGTTTCTGTTGGTCCGGGACGAGGCTCCGCAGCAGGATCGGTGGTTGCATACTGCCTGAAAATAACTGATATAGATCCCATAAAATACGGACTGCTGTTCGAGCGCTTTCTCAACCTCGACAGGATCTCAATGCCCGATATAGATATTGATTTTGATGAAGACGGAAGAGATTCAGTTCTCAGATATGTGGTGGATAAATACGGCCACGATAAGGTAGCACACATTATCACCTTTGGCTCTATGGCAGCCAAAATGGCTATCAGGGATGTGGCAAGAGTTCAGAAACTTCCTCTGCCGGATGCCGACAGGCTGGCAAAACTCGTACCCGACCGGCCCGGCATAACTCTTTCTGAAGCCTATTCTGAAGTTCCTGAACTGGCTAAGGAAAAACAATCATCAAACAAGCTGATTGCAACAACCCTTAAATATGCAGAAGTTCTCGAAGGATCGGTCCGCCAGACTGGCGTACACGCCTGCGGAATAATTATCGGCAAGGAATCTCTCGACAATTTTATACCGCTGTGTACAGCCAAAGACACCGACCTGTATGCCACCCAGTATGACGGCAGTCATGTAGAATCTGTCGGACTCCTGAAGATGGATTTCCTGGGGCTTAAAACGCTTTCTATAATAAAAGACGCACTTGAAAATATTAAGAAGTCGAAAGGAATTGATGTTGATATCGATCATCTCGACCTGACCGATAAGAAGACCTTTGAACTTTTCAGCAATGGTGAAACCACTGCGATCTTCCAGTTTGAATCAACCGGGATGAAAAGATATCTTAAAGAGCTGAAGCCCAACAGGTTTGAGGATCTTGTTGCGATGAATGCACTCTTCCGTCCCGGCCCAATGGAATATATTCCTAAATACATCAGGCGCAAGCATGGCCAGGAGAAGATCGAATATACCATTCCTGTGATGGAAAAATACCTTAATGACTCTTATGGTATTACCGTTTACCAGGAGCAGGTTATGCTTCTCTCGCAGGAACTTGCTGGATTTACAAAAGGTGAAGCCGACTCTCTCCGGAAAGCCATGGGAAAGAAGAAGAAGTCGATCATGGATGAGATGAAGGTGAAATTCACCGAGGGATGCAGGAAGAAAGGCTACGATGAGAATATCACCGATAAGATATGGTCCGACTGGGAAGCATTTGCACAATATGCATTTAACAAGTCACACTCCACCTGCTATGCGCTGATAGCTTACCAGACTGGTTTTCTGAAGGCTCATTATCCGGCTGAATTCATGGCAGCCGTTCTGAGCAGGAATATCAGCGATATCAGGAAGATAACAACTCTGATGGATGAAACCCGCAGGATGGGTATGGACGTCCTGGGACCCGATGTGAATGAAAGCAATGTGAAATTTACGGTAAATAAGGACGGGAATATACGATTCGGACTCGGGGCAATAAAGGGTGTGGGAGAGAGTGCCGTCATCCAGCTCATTGAAGAGAGGGAAGCAAACGGCCCATATAAAAGCATTTATGATATGGTTGAAAGAGTCAACCTTAATTCTCTCAACAAGAAAAACCTTGAGGCAATGGCTGTAGCCGGGGCATTCGATTGTTTCAGCGAGATCAGCCGTGCACAATATTTTGCACTCGATACCCGGGGTACAAGTTTTATCGAAAGCATTATAAGGTATGGAAATAATGCAAAAACGATCAGACAGTCGAGCAGCCAGACTCTCTTCGGGGAATCAGGAGGCTTCGACCTTATCAAGCCTGAACCATCATTGTGTCCCGACTGGCCCAAGCTTGAAAAACTAAACAGGGAGAAGGAGGTTATCGGCATCTATCTTTCTTCGCACCCGCTTGATGATTTCAAACTGGAGATAAACACATTCACAACGGCTACTCTTGCTGATCTGCAGAACCTTCGTGATTACCTCGACAGGGAAGTGACAGTGGCAGGAATGGTTACAGACTCTAAAAACGGTATCGGGAAAAACGGCAGACCATACGGGTCGTTCACTCTTCAGGATTATTCCGACTCATTCAGGTTTATGCTGTTCGACAAGGAGTATATCGACAACAGTAAATATTTTACAACAGGCTATTATCTTCTTGTCAAAGGCAGGGTTCAGAAAAAGAGATACCGCGAAGATGAGATCGAATTCAGCATACGTAAGATTTATCTTTTATCAAGTGTAAAAGATGAACTGATCAAGAGTGTAACCATAAAGATCAATCCTGATAATATTAACCCGGAGATGATCAGCGAACTGAAGAATCTTGTACATGAGAACAAAGGAGAGACTGAGCTGAGATTCCTTTTCATCGATCCTGACGACAAGGTATCGTTGCCGATGTTTTCGCGAACAATGAGGGTGAGGCTTAACAATGAATTTACATCGTTCCTCGACGACCATCCCGGAATTGAATATAAAGTTAATTGAGTATATTTATTCTATTATATTAATTTAAACTGATTTGATATGGCATTAGAAGTTACAGATAGCAATTTCGAGGAGATTGTATTGAAAGCAGACAAACCGGTAATCGTCGATTTCTGGGCTGAATGGTGCGGACCATGCAGGATGATAGCACCAATTATCGAAGATCTTTCAAAAGAGTATTCAGGTAAAGTTGTGGTTACCAAATGTGACGTTGACAACAATCCCCAGGTTGCAGCAAAATTCGGGATCAGGAACATACCTACTGTTCTCTTCTTCAAAAACGGTGTCATAGCTGATAAGCAGGTTGGAGCTGTTCCAAAGAATAATTTTGTCAATAAAGTCAATGCGCTGTTATAGCGTATGAAAGTTTGTATTTTTGCTGCATCGAGCAGCAGGGTCGACAATGATTTCAGAATAGTGGCTGAACAACTGGGCTCCATGCTGGCCCGCGACGGAAAAGAAGTTGTGTTCGGCGGTGGAGGAATAGGCCTTATGGGCTGGCTTGCTGATTCTGTAATTGCTCATGGCGGCAAGATAACAGGGGTGATCCCGCAGTTTATGCAGGATGAAGGGTGGGGACATGACGGCCTGACAGAAACGATAGTCACAACCGGCATGAGTGAAAGGAAGAAGAAAATGTTTGATATGTCGGATGCCGTGGTTGCTCTTCCTGGGGGTATAGGGACACTCGAGGAGCTTACCGAGGCAATTACCCTGAAGCAGTTAAGCCTGTTCAACGGTCCGGTAATCATACTTAATACAAACGGGTATTATGATTCCCTGCTTGCTTTCATTGATCATATGGTAGAGAACAGGTTCATGAGGTCTCAACATAAAGGAATCTGGCAGGTGGTAAAAACACCCGGGGAAGTAATAGATGCCCTTAATAAAAGGCCTCCCGGAGATGAGGAATGGCGTAAAACTGCCAAGATCTAGCGACCAGGGATCCTTATTCCTACAAACATGATATCGTCGACCTGAGGTAGATCGCCTTTCCAGTTGAGTATTTCCTTTTCAAGCCTGTCGTGCTGATCCTTAACAGGAAGATCCCAGATCGTACTGAGAAGCTTTTTCACGTTTCCTGATTTATACTTTTTACCATCGACAGAGCCAAACTGATCGGCATAACCATCAGAGCTCATATAGATCATGTCGCCCGGAAGGATTTCAATAACCTGATTCTGAAAAGTTTTTTTGGCTGTCTGTGATGACATACCGATTGGGAACCTGTCGGCTCTATGGAGTATAACTTCTCCATTTCTCACCTGGTAAACGGGATTGTAGGCGCCTGCAAACTCGAGTATAAATTTCTTCCTGTTGAAAGCTATCAGCGACATATCCATACCATCATTAATAGTCTCCTCATTTCTCTGCATCAGCGCTTTAACCACTTCAGCATTCAGCTGGTCGAGAATCTCACCTGGACGTAGGATACCGTATTCACGAACCACCTTGTTCAGGGAATTGTGTCCGATAATTGACATGAACGCACCGGGCACGCCATGGCCGGTACAGTCGCAGGCGGCTATAAACTGGATGTCGCCGTTATCATGCATCCAGTAAAAATCGCCGCTGACGATATCTTTCGGCATATAGAGCACAAAGGTATCACTGAACAGATCATTTCGCGGAAGCATAGCTCTCTGTATCCTTTCTGCATAACGGATACTGGCGGTGATGTCGCGGTTTTTCTCCTCAATCTCGGCGCTTTTCTGTACCACCTCTGCTGTTCGTTCTGCAACTTTCTGTTCAAGAATTTTCTTCTCCCTGATAAGATTTCTCTCCCTGATCTTAATATATGAAATCACGCCGACCGCGGCAGCTATGAGGCAGAGAGCAATAAACCAGGGCGTTTTATAAAATGGAGGTTTAATTATAAAGGAGTACTCGGCAGGCGTTTCATTCCAGTAGCCATAGCTGTTCGTAGCCAAGACCCTGAAAGTGTAATGACCTGGTGTCAGTGAGTAATCTTTCTGTGTTACTTCAGAGGCAGGTTTCCAGTCGCTGTCAAAACCCTTGAGCATCACCTTGTATTTTACTGCATCAGGTTCGGTAAGGGATACACTGTAATAATCAAAAAGTATCGATTTCTCTTTATAATTAAGCTTCAGGTTATTGACCATTTCCTGAATCCCGTAGTTCACTTTTAAGCTGCTGATATGAACGATTGGTTTTGCATCATATGGAGGCATCAGTGATGGATTGAGCCTGGTGATGCCATTACCTGTTCCAAACCACAGGTTTCCCTTGCTGTCGGTAACGGATGCATTTGGCGATGATTCGATCCCTGTATAACCGTTCCGTTTTGTAAAAGTTGCAATACTGCCGTCGCTGAGGTTAAGCCTGTTTAAACCAAAATTTGTCCCTATATAAAGGAATTTGTCGCCCTGTGGCTCGAGAAACTTAATATTATTAGAGAGAAGTCCATCTTTTTCGGTAATTACCGTAACCACTGAATCGTTCACCAGTCCCAGCAGTCCGCTGCCTGTTCCAACCCATATCCTGGAATCAGCTGTTTGAGATATTGCCTGTGGAACGAGGCCTTCGGTGATTCTTATTATCCTGAATTTATCAGTTTTTGAATCATATTTTGTAAGTCCTATTTTTTCCTCAGAGCCTATCCAGATATTATTTTCCCTGTCACAAAAAAGGGCTTTTATCGCTGTTCCCGCCAGTCCGTCGGCCTGAGTGAAAGTCCTGATCTCGTCCTTAACCTGGTCGTAAGCCACGAGTCTGTCGAAGTTACCTATCCAGACAATATTATTCCTGTCAATTTCGAGTGCAGTTATAACAGCCTGTCTTTCGAGGTTCTGGTTCAGGAATGAATCGAAGTACATTTTGCCTGTTCCGGTGTCATATTTAAAAAGGCCACGCTGGTAAGTACCGATCCACATTGACCCATTCATATCGGTTTTCAGGAACCTGGCATTAATAATATTATTAGTCTTGTCGTTAAACACTTTCACAGGATTGCCTTTGAGGGCAGAGGGATTATAAATGGAGATACCTGCATTTGTGCCCAGCCAGATTGAACCCGAAGCATCTTCCTCAACAGCAAACACCTGTTTATCCTGGATGATCTGCTGATCGGTGATAGAAGTGAAATGATCGCCTTTGTAAATGCTTATGCCTGTATAATGATCAGCGATGATCATATTCTTTTCGCTATCCTCGGCCATACAGTGAACTGACAGAGCCTCGAGCCCGTTTGACCTGTTAAATGTTCTTAGTTTCTCATCATAGAAGAGGGTAATACCTCCGCCCCAGGTTCCCACCCATACATTTCCCCTGTAATCTTCAGTGATATATGAAACAAAATTGCCTGCCAGGCCATCCCTGACATCATAAACCTTCATTTCGCCGGTTTTCTGAACTAGCCTGTACAGTCCTCCATAGTGGGTTCCGAACCAGAAATCACCCCTGCTGTCCCTGAAAATGGTTACAACGGCAAAGTAGTCAGTAAGTCCTTTCGGCATAAAGATTTCAAAAGAATCTTTCTCTTCATTATAGATTCTGATGCCTCCGTTGGGAAGTATACAAAAAAAGTTTCTCTCGGCATCAATATAAGACGATGAGATCACATCGCTCAGCCCGTCTCTGCCGCCATAATTTTTTGCAACGATCACAGTATCCCCGGGCTGAGGGAATTCACATCTGAAAGCTCCATCCTTTGATGATGTCAGCCAGATATGGCTTCCGATCTGCCTGATGCTGGTCACATCGCCGGAAAGAGTGACAGAATCGATCTTCAGCCTTGCGAACCGTTCACCGTCAAACAGTGTCAGTCCCCCGTTAAGATGTCCGCACCATATTCTGCCAAGAGTATCTTCGGCAATACTGAATACCCCGCTTCCTGCAGTTCCATCGGCGGCAGTAAAGTTGTCGAATGCTGAGCCGTTGAATCTTGAAATCCCGCTTTCTGTACCAAGCCAGATAAGATCATTCCTGTCCTGCATGACGGAATAGACTTTTGAAGAGCTAAGGCCCTGTTCGACTCCATATTTCTCAAAAAAATATGTTTGTGCTTCAGCAAAGTTGAATGACAGCACAAAAAACAAGGTCATCAGGCTTATGTTCCTGATGACCTTATTACTGGAAGGACAGTATCTTATATTCATTCGTATTATTTAGCTATAAAAAAGAATGTCCCATCTTCGTCTTTTAATCCTGTTATCTTACCGAATTTCGGTTTTTGCTGATTATTGGTTCCTACAGCTGTTGAGACCTTTGCCACCACATCTTCGATAGGAATACAGGCATTAGGATTATTTATCAGGGCATTGGCGAATGTCTGTGTAAATTGTGATTCATCAACAGCAAGTTCATAACCGGCTGAAGAGAATACCTGTGACGATTTGAACTGTGTGGCATTCCAGTCGTCGCAGCTTCTCTTTTTGAGGTCGGAACGCATAGCCTGATAGAAGCTTGGGCCTGATTCGCAGGCGTCGGTGACCACGAGTGTATGTGTAAGATAGGTTGTATAGCTTTCCATGGAAGCTCTCAGGGTGTTCAGGTTGAAATAGGTGAATTCATCATCGCGTTTGGCATCGATAGGAATCCAGTAGCCTACATCATTAATGAATTTCCCGTGACCTGCATACCAGATGAGAAGTGATTTTACCTGGTTGGCTTTTATCTGATCCCTGAGCTCGAGAGTAAAGAATTTTTCCATCTGCTCCTTAGTCATATTCTTTTTATAGACGATCTGGTGGATATGGTATTTTGAGAGAGCCCTGGTCATCCTGTCGATATCCTTAACCGGACCTTCGAGGCTTGAGAATGTTGAATACTCGGAATTTTCAATAAATACCACCCATGTCTTACCCATCGGGTTTGTGGCAGATATTTCAGCTCCCTCACGGTTGAGCCTGAATTCGGCAGAGAGCTTGTTCCCGTAAATATCTTCTGCTTCAACAAGAAGTTTACTCTTGTTAAGTATGTCGACTGTTGCAGTAAATGAAGGATTTATGTCATTTGCCGCATAGCTTCCTGAAACACCATCGATAAAAATAGATTTTATTTTACTCTCGTCGGTGAGTTTTCCCTGGATGAAAAGTGAAGGAGAATTGCTGTCGAGGTTTATAATACCGTCATCGGAGGTATATGGAGCCACGATACTCACTTTAGGAGGGTTTATCTCTGTGCGGACAATAGAATATGTAAGTGATTTCTGATTATCGTAATCATCTACGGCAGAAAGTGTGAGTTTGTCGATTCCGTTAACATTTATATTGGCAAAGAATTCATACTCTCCGTTTTTAAGAGATGGTATTACAACCTCATTATTTATGCTTAAGGATTTGATCTTACTCTTGTCCTTTATTTTACCTGATATAAGGACTGTATTATTATCGCCTCTTATCTCAACTGTTTCGCTCACGGGAGCCGGGTTTATCACTGTGATCTCCGGGGCGACATTTTCACGGTTCAGTTCATAAAGCTGAGCCTGGGCATCTTTAAGCATCTTACGTGCTTCCTGGTTAAATTCTGAGAGTTCGGTGATTTTTGTATAATCCTCCATTGCCTTCTCATAGTTCATTATTTCCTGGTACGATTTTGCCCTGGCGAAATAGGCATCAGGATTGCCTGCATTGAGTGTTATATACTTTGTGAAGTCGTTTATTCCGTTTGTATGCTGGTTAAATTCCTGGTAATATTTCCCGCGGATAAGATAGAAGTCGGGGTTTGATGGTTCGATAAGGATATTCTTCGAAATGTCGTTAATTGCGTTAGGGAAATCAATATTTGCCTTATACACTTTGCTTCTCATCAGGTAAGCCTGTGTGTTCCTGTCGTCATTTTTAAGTATCTCGTTGCACTGCGCCATGGCACCCTGGTTATCTCCGCCTTTAAGAAGAAGCTCTGCAAGTGCAAGCCTTGGCTCGACTGCTTTCTTATCCTTGGCGATGGCTTTCTCAAATTCCTTTTTTGCCGACACGTCGTTGTTAAGCCTCGAGTAAGTAATCCCTCTCCAGTAGTAGTTCAGGGGATTGTCTTTTATGATTATAGCAGTGTCGGATGCCCTGAGCGCCTGGTCATATTTTTCAAGATAGATAAGAGTGATAACTTTCTCAGGATATGCTGTCGAGCTTCTTTTATCGAGTCCGGTGGCATGGTTAAGATGAACAAGAGCTTCCTCATAGTTTCCGAGTTTATTACATACTGCTCCAAGCCTGACAAAAGCATTAACGTTCCTTGGTTCAAAAACAGCCGTTTTCTCAAAATCTGTTTTAGCTTCGGTAAATTTTAACAGCTCCTCGTATGCTTTTCCCCTGGCAAAATAATAGTCAGCATTTGATGGCTCCGCTTCTATTGCGCTGGTGAACTGTGCAAGTGCATCTTCATACTTCATCGTTTCCATGAAGAGTTCACCGGCCTTAAAAAATTTCTTGCCATTTTGTCCATATGCACTAATTGCAAGCAGCGCTGTTATGGCCATCAGAAAAAACTTTTGCTTTTTCATAGCATTATATCTTAAATGAGAATTATCCAACTAACAAATTTATGAATTATTATTCTAATTATCAACCTGCTCGGCATGCATGCTGCCGTCATTAAAAACCACCTCCAGGGAACTATTGCTGAATAAAACACGTTTCAGAGTCTTGCCCTTTATCAATGGCGCTGCAGGACCTTTTCTGTAATAATCCCTGCCCCTGAAGATCCTTGCTTCATCCCACAGACCCGACGAAATATAATGTTCCAGGACCTGGGCACCTCCCTCAACCAGGACTGACTGTATTTCAGACCTGAAGAGGAACTCTGCAATCTGTTTTGCAGAATTTTCTTTACCATCCATTTTCACCATAACTGCTCCGGGTACTGTTGCGTCCGGATTATGTGTAAATACAATATTTGTGCCAAGTTCCCTGAACATGGCTGATGTGCCGTCGAGCCTGCCCGAGCTGCTGAGCACCAGCCTGACAGGATCATTACCTGTCCATTCCCTGACATTCAGCCTGGGATTATCAGTCCTGATGGTACCTGCACCCGCCAGTATGGCCTGTTCAGCCGCTCTCCACCGGTGGACGAGTACCCGTTCTGCATTTCCAGTTATCCAGAGAGGCTCCCTGACGCTATTCTTCAGCCTCTCCTTATCGAGAAATCCATCTGCACTCTGTGCCCATTTCAGTATTATATATGGCCGTTTCTTCTCATGGAAAGTGAAGAACCTCCTGTTCATCCACCGGCACTCTTCCTCCAGAACTCCTGTAACAACCTCACAACCTGCCTTCTCAAGTATCGTTATTCCCTTCCCTGAGACTTTTTCACTCGTATCTTTTGTACCGATAATTATCTTCTTAATGCCTTCCGAAACGATCATATCGGCACATGGAGGAGTCTTACCATAGTGTGAACATGGTTCCAGGCTGACATAGAGCGTCGAATCCTTCAACAGTGCTCGTTCCCTGACAGCCTTCACAGCGATAACTTCAGCATGAGGCTCACCGGGCCTTAGATGGTATCCTTCACCAATTATACGTCCCTGATGAACTATGACTGCACCCACCATCGGATTTGGCAGAGTCCGTCCTCCGGCTAAACCTGCAAGGCCGAGGCATCTACGCATATATTTTATATCATCAGATTCACTCATTGGCGCCAAAATGCTAATTTTGAAGAATGCCCGTGAATATACAAACTATAAAAGATATCCGTGTTTACCTGGCCGTGGAACTTGAAGGCTTATATCCCCTGCCGGAGATAAACGCGATTTCCAATATAATTATTAAGACTGTTATTAATGCCAGGGGGTTGCAGGTATTTTCATTTCCTGAAACCCGTGTCTCAGGGAAGCAGGCTAAGAAGGTTGAAGTGATCTGCAGGGAGTTGAAGCGTGGCAAGCCGATACAGTATGTGCTCGGTGAGACAGATTTTTATAATTGTACTATCAGGCTCGACTCAAGCACACTGATACCGAGGCCGGAGACAGAAGAGCTCGTCGACCTGATCATAAAGGAGAACCGTGGATTCACAGGTTCTGTTCTCGACATAGGAACAGGATCGGGATGTATAGCTGTTTCGCTGGCGGTTAATCTTCCCGGCGCAAAAATAACTGGCATCGAAAATTCAGCGCAAGCATTGGAAATTGCAAAGGCAAATGCTTCTTTAAACAAAGTAAAAGTAAATCTTCTCCTGCTCGACATTATGGACCCAGAGGTCAGCGACATATTAAAAACAGATATTATTGTCAGCAATCCGCCATACGTAAGAGAATCAGAGAAGAAACTGATGGCAGGAAATGTTGTTGATTTTGAACCACACCAGGCGATATTTGTTCCTGATTCTGATCCTTTGAAATATTATATCGCCATACTTGAATCAGCAAAGATGATACTTACCAGCGGGGGAAAAGTATATTTTGAGATCAATGAAGCATTTGGGCATGAGATGGAAAAGCTTCTGTATAAATATAATTACACTTCTGTATCAGTTAAACGCGATCTGAATGACAGGGACAGGATTGTAAAAGCAATTAAAAATGGCTGACAATAATATCTATAATAGTGCCCTGTCGAGAGCGATGGCTCTCTGTTCACAAAGAGAATACTGTACCGGTGATATAAGGGCAAAGCTCAGGTCGTGGTCAGTCGGAGAACCTGATTCCGAAAAAATCATCAATGAGCTTATCCGCGAGAAGTTTATTGATGAAAAACGTTATGCGGAAGCTTTTGTTAAGGATAAGTTCAGATACAATAAATGGGGAATAATAAAGATCAGGGCAGAGCTGAAAATGAAAGGCATCCCGGGTGGAATAACTGACCAGGCAATTAGTACTATTGACAAAGAACATTACAGGAATGCTCTTGAGGAACTCCTCCTGGCACACCGCAGATCGATAAAGGCAAAGAACCAGTACGACCTTAAAGGAAAGCTTCTGAGGTATGGATTGTCAAAAGGTTATGAGAGCAGCCTTTTGTATGAGATTATCTCACGAAAATTTAAGGATATAGATCAGGAAGGGCATGAAAGCTGCGAGGAAGAGCAGTGAAGAGCCTTTTATGCGTTGGGCGAAAACATCCAAAAATTAAAATTTGTTACTGTTTCAATGAAGATACATTTGAAGGTATTATCGTGAGACGCTTTGAAGACAGAATGTTCGAATTTTTAAAATTGTTTTTGCAAATTTTACTGATCAATTTGCCGGTCAAAATCATGAAATGTTTACAAGCCACGGATGTGGCCATATCTGGAAATTCATATAACCAGACTAATTATACTTGTTACCAAAGCCACGAAAATGGTGCAATATGAATAACCCCCGGCGGCCAGCCGTGCGAGACCATAACTGATAGTGCCTGTTACAAAAGCCACGAATGTGGCGTAATATGAATAACCCCCGGTGCCAGCCGTGCGAGACCATAACTGATAGTGCCTGTTACAAAAGCCACGAATGTGGCGTAATATGAATAACCCCCGGTGCCAGCCGGGGGCCTGTTACCACTGCTGATCCTGAGCCCTGAAAGGGCGTAATATGTGCAATTTATTGATAATTTTTACTACCCTTAACAATCACATGACGCTCCTTCAGAGCTAAAAGACATTTGGTTGGACTACCCCCGGCTGGCCGCCGGGGGTTATTCATATATCCGCTCTTTCAGAGCTAACAATCACCTGGCTGATCTACCCACGGCTGATTACCTG
>ERZ1645192.1665-NODE-1665-length-18541-cov-7.729092_pt1 | contig 18541 bp, 15 predicted proteins | sample MGYA00575354_ERZ1645192 | MGnify/ENA primary metagenome ERZ1645192 (study PRJEB40844, sample SAMN11349763) | freshwater sediment metagenome | isolation source: river sediment | host: Sediment | place: India: Faizupur Khadar , New Delhi | collected 2017-02-21 ... | reverse complement strand
CTACATTTTGACAAGCGCGGCAACGCCGGGCCGCTAAATCAACGAACTGCTGGGCTACATCAACGGCACAAATACTTTTTACCAGCGGGGACAAAAAAAGTTCCAGGTATCCTGCTCCGCAGCCGATATCCAAGACACTATCTTCCGGTTTAAAGCCCAGCGTCCGGTTGGCGCGCTTAAAAAAAATCTCTGCGTTCACCCGCCAAAGCGGGGAGTCTTTCCAGAAAACATCCTGGTTCCAATATACTGCCCAGCTCTGGCTTGCTCTATTCATCGGCCCTTGTTCAAAGGTTAACTGTTAATTTTTTGCCGTCTCGCTTAAACAAACGAAAATGCATTACTCCGTTTTTTTCTAAAACCATCTGCAAGGTGACCTTGAACACTCCCAGCCCATAAATAATCGACCGCCGCCAGGAGATGGAAGAGGATTCTTTTAAATAACGGGTAGGGCAAGAAACCTCTCCCACCCGGTAATTGAACAAAATCGCTTGGCATAATATTTGATTATCGAAAATAAAATCATTGGAATTTTCGGCCAGCGGAAGATTTTGCAGGACCTCCCGGGTAAAGGCGCGGTAACCTGTATGATATTCCGAAAGCTTCTCTTTTAAGAGCAAATTCTGTAAAAAGGTGAGCCCGCGGTTCCCCAGCCATCTCCATAAAGGCATCCCCCGTGAAACAATCTTGCTGCCCAGGATACGTGATCCTAAAACAATATCGTAAATGTTTTCCGCCAACATTGAACCCATGGCTTGGATCAGCCGCGGATCATACTGGTAATCCGGATGCAGCATCACGACAATATCGGCCCCCTGCTCTAAAGCCAGCTTATAACAGGTCTTCTGATTACCACCGTAACCAAGATTAACCTGGTGCCGGTAAACTAAAACGTTCATTTTTGCGGCCGTATTTACTGTAGCATCCTTGCTGGCATCATCCACCAGAATAATTAAATCGACTATGCCCCGGTCGATTTCGGCGATCGTCTTCTCCAGAGTTTGTTCGGCATTATAAGCCGGTAAAACAACGACTACCTTTTTGCCTTTTATCATTTACGTTTGCTGTCCTTTCGCTCCGTCTTCTTGATGTCATAATACCCCAGGCTCACCTTCGGTTCCGGGTCCTCATAAATCAGGGTTTGGCCGTTATCCAGCTCAGTGAGTTTCTTAAATTTGATATCCGTTAGAATTCGGGTCAAGGTTTGCACTTCCTCCTGGGGCCAACCCTCGATATGCACTACCCAGTATTGGGCGCCAAACTTACGCAGGTTGGCGATCTTAGCCGATGAGAATTTGTTTTCTTTAGGGTAAAACAGGTATTTATTAATCACGTGCGGCTGATACGAAGAATACCCGGTAACTAAAGGTTTCTTATGATAAAGGCTGGAGAATAAAACATAGCCCAGGTCGTTGTCGGAGGTGACCTGCTGTTTTCTTTCTACCGGGTAGGACCGCATCTCAAGCACAGCACCCTGGCCGGGAAGGTTTTTTAAGAAGATATCGGTTGGCCGGGGAGACCATTGGTAGACGGCATAATGTTTAAAATCCGGCAGGCGAAAACCGGGGCTAACTTCCAGCAAGGCGATAAACATCAATGCTCCGGCAAAAATTTTCTGCTTAGCAGTCTTTAAATACCGGGATAAAAATACGGCAACGGCTAAGGAGAGAGCAAAAGCCATAATCAGTCCCCATCTGGCCGTGGCCTGGATCCCGGAAAAACCTGGCACATGGTATTGTAAAAAGGCTACCGGGGCGGCAATTACCCGGCCGCCCTTAATCAAGTAGTAAGGGCCAAAAGCTAAAAACCCAAACAGCAGCGCGCAGAGCAAGAGGAAAAAATCAAGGTGTTTTAAAGCCGCCTTGATCCGGCGGCGCAAAAAATAGATGATTAACCCGGCAATGATATAGCAGGCGTAGGTGGTGCCCACGGCAAGATCAGGCACGGTGCCATCCCATTTTATGGATTTTGCCAGCAGGGCGCGCATATTCAAGAAAGCCAGCAGGGCAAAGGCCGATAGCCAGCCGGCCCCCGCCAAAAAAGAATGCTTGCCAGCCGACCGCGAGAGAACGGGCGCTGACAAACGGATAACAAAGGCCGTAGCCGCCGTCAGGAGAAAAATAATGGAAAGGCCGATATTGGTTTCCCCCTTAACCGCGGATTTAATATACTCCCCAAAATGGGTTTTTGCCATGGGGTTAAGCGGCGCAGCGGGCCAATGCCGGTAAATCAAATTGGGAAAATTGGAGGCGTATTCATACAGCCTGATCGAATAGCGGTAGAATCCGAAACGTTGATGCGTAAAATACATCGGGCCCAGAATAATCCCCGCAATAATACCGGCCAGCATAAGTCCAGCTAACAATATCCATGCTGATTTCTGCGAGGAACAATTGAATTTCAGCTGCCACAACGCAAACAATAGAATGAATAATCCTCCCATCACAAAAACATGCGCGGAGGACCAGGCCAGATACCCTAAAACTACCCCCCAGAGAATACCCCAATAAACTTTAGGGGCAGAAAAAATTTTTAAAGTTAATATGCCTAAAAGAGGCACCATAAAAAAAGACCAGAAACCATATTGACCGTTGATCAGTATTAGCGCGCTGCCGCAAAAACAGAATAAAGCCCCGGCAGAAAAAGCCCAGGATCTTTTACAGCCTGCGTTTTTTAAAAAATAATAAGTCAATATCCAAGTCAGATAGATTGCGAATACTCCTCCCAGCCTAAAGATAGAAAAAATATTTCCGGTGATCATCCAGACAGGAGTAATTAATAAAGAAATACCGAATGACGGCGCATCAAATAACAAGCTGACATCATGAAAAGGATAGAAAAATCCACCCCGCCATAAATTACCCAGGTCCAGACAGGAAATTCTTTGTGCCTGGTATTGGAGTGAATAACACATAAACCAGTTATCCAGAGCGCGCGGTTTTATTTTCATCGCGCAAAGCATAAAATATATCAACTTAGACATACAAATCACTGCCAAAGCTGAAATCGCAAGAAACTCCGATAATTTAAACAATCCCGCCTTTTTCATATCTCCAGGCTCACCTTCGGTTCCGGGTCCTCATAAATCAGGGTTTGGCCGTTATCCAGCTCAGTGAGTTTCTTAAATTTGATATCCGTTAGAATTCGGGTCAAGGTTTGCACTTCCTCCTGGGGCCAACCCTCGATATGCACTACCCAGTATTGGGCGCCAAACTTACGCAGGTTGGCGATCTTAGCCGATGAGAATTTGTTTTCTTTAGGGTAAAACAGGTATTTATTAATCACGTGCGGCTGATACGAAGAATACCCGGTAACTAAAGGTTTCTTATGATAAAGGCTGGAGAATAAAACATAGCCCAGGTCGTTGTCGGAGGTGACCTGCTGTTTTCTTTCTACCGGGTAGGACCGCATCTCAAGCACAGCACCCTGGCCGGGAAGGTTTTTTAAGAAGATATCGGTTGGCCGGGGAGACCATTGGTAGACGGCATAATGTTTAAAATCCGGCAGGCGAAAACCGGGGCTAACTTCCAGCAAGGCGATAAACATCAATGCTCCGGCAAAAATTTTCTGCTTAGCAGTCTTTAAATACCGGGATAAAAATACGGCAACGGCTAAGGAGAGAGCAAAAGCCATAATCAGTCCCCATCTGGCCGTGGCCTGGATCCCGGAAAAACCTGGCACATGGTATTGTAAAAAGGCTACCGGGGCGGCAATTACCCGGCCGCCCTTAATCAAGTAGTAAGGGCCAAAAGCTAAAAACCCAAACAGCAGCGCGCAGAGCAAGAGGAAAAAATCAAGGTGTTTTAAAGCCGCCTTGATCCGGCGGCGCAAAAAATAGATGATTAACCCGGCAATGATATAGCAGGCGTAGGTGGTGCCCACGGCAAGATCAGGCACGGTGCCATCCCATTTTATGGATTTTGCCAGCAGGGCGCGCATATTCAAGAAAGCCAGCAGGGCAGAAATACCCAACGCTAACACCAGGGCCCGCTTGGGATGCTTGCTATGCTCCGCAACAGTCTTCGATGTTTTAAGACGAATAACAAAAAGACTGGCCGCTGTAAGCATCAGAACGATAGAAAGACCTATCTTAGTCTCTCCTTTGGCGGCCACCCGGAGATATTCCCAAAAAGGGGTCCAGATCAAGGGGTTAAACGGCACATCTGGCCAAGTTTTATAAATCAAACCGGCCCAGTTTGAAGCATATAAAAAGGGTTCCTGGTACCCCCGGCAAAAATTGAACTTTTGATAGGTTAAATAAATTGAACCTAATACTGGAATAGCGATTACGCTAGCCACGGCTAGGGCAATAAATAATACTTTCAGAGTTGCTTTGGTCCAAGGACGATACGCTAAATGCCAAAGCATAATAAGAAGTGCGAATAATCCCCCCATCATAACCAGATGTTCCGAAGACCAAGAGAGGTATCCTAAGATAAAACCCCAGAGAATACCCCAGGAGATTTTAGGAGAGGAAAACAATTTTATGGTAATTAATCCCAGGATAACCACCAGAAAAAACGGCCAAAAGGCAAAATGCAGCGGAACCAGTGAAAGGTGGATGCAGGAAAGACAAAACAACGCGCTTGAATAAAAGGAGAAAATTTTACTGGCCCCCAGCGCTTTAGCTAAATAATAAGTAAACACCCAAGACAGAAACAACGCGATAACGCCAATTAAGCTGGCAAGAAAAAATATATTTTTGGTAACCAGCCAAAAGGGTGCGATCAGAAGCGAAGTCCCCCAGATCGGCTCATCAAACAATATCCCGCTTTTATTAAAAGGATAGAGTATCTTGCCCTCCCAGATCCCGCCGGGATTTTCTCCAAAAATCCGGGTAATCTGATTTTCCAGTTTATAACAAGAAAACCAATGATCGATCCATTCCGGCCGCTGAGGCAATAAATCGACTGTCCAGGAAAGAAACTCCAGAGAAAAAAGTAGAATTAGTATCGTGAGAATGAAAAATTCTAGTAGTTTTAGCAATATTATTTTTTTCTGCATCCGCAGCCTCACTCTTTTAAAAATACTTGCTTCAGTATAGTCTTAGCGATATTTTGCCCCAAAAGTGCATTGCCTTGATCCGTGCAATGGCCAAAATTACCGCCAAACATATCAATAAAATACACCCGGTATCCATCTTGGCTCACCGCCTCCTTAAATACCGCTTCGTTATCGACAAAAACAATATCGTTTAAGCCAGCTTGCTCAAAAATTTTTTTCAATGGCTCAATGCCCTGCATAGGGTATTGCACACAAACCAGTTTGATCCCTTTTTTATCCAGTATCTGTTTAAGTGCGCGGTAATTTGCGGCGGTTTTCGAATCATAATAACCGCGGGAGAGCCGGTTGGCCTCTTGCGAGTAAAATTGAAATAGTTCCGGGTTTCCGGTCTCGGAATAAATCAGCGCCAAACGGCCATAGAGTTGTTTGTTATGCGGATCAACGCTGATCGCCTGTTTAAATAACGGCTCCGCCTCTTGAAACCTGCGCTGAAAGCTATAAAGAGACCCTAATTCATTTAAAGTAAAGCTATTGTCGGGCCTTAATTCAAGAGCCCGCTTAAATGCCGCCTCAGCTTGCTCAAACCCCCCTTGCGCCTGGTAAAGCCGGCCTAATTCGATATAAGGAACATCGCTATGTGGATTAATCTGACTTGCCTTGTTAAAGGCCTTGGCGGCTTCCGGGAATCTCAGACGATCCTTGTAAAACCAGCCCAACTGCACATATTTATTGATATCTTGAGGATGCGACTTGATCGCCTGTTGGCATAACTGCTCTAACCGGGCTGATCCGGCCTGATCACTATAAAGATACCCTGTTTCTTTGTATTCGAAATCGGGATCCAGCCGCGGAGACACTTTCTCTAAATGTTTGCCTAAAGAGCCCTGCGCTGGCGGCTGTGCAACGGATTTGGGACTATTGCCCCCGGCGCAGTTATTTTTAACTCGGCATTTGGCTATTACCCGCATCCAGAGCCATTTGGTTAACCGGTATATCTTTAAAGACTTAAAAACCGACCGGGAAGAAGACGGGGTAGCTTCATAAAGCATATGCGCTCCGTAATCATTGATCCCCATCATCGCTACAACCATGTCCGGTTGATATTTATCAAGCGTGGCTTCCAGTTGTGATAGTATTTCCGTGGTCCTAATCCCGGCCAGCCCCTTATCGATTACGCTAAATTTTATTCCCAAGTTATTTTGATTCAAAGATTTCTCTAGGTAGGACGGATACTGGTTCTGGGTGGTTGACTCTCCCAGACAGACAATACAGAATGAACCTTTATGTTTTAAGGCTTGCAAATTCTTATATTCCTGGAGAGATAAAATAACCCAACCCCCCAGGCGTAAACCTGCCTCAAGGATAACAAAAAATAAACAAAGTCCAACTAGCGCCAAAACGGTTTTCTCTAAAGCTGAAGGCTGCTTAGGCATATCTTAAGAATTATGCGTTCTATCCTGCCACTAGTATTAAAGCCGATTCTGGAAGATACAGGGGTTTTCCGTAACACAGCGGCGGGCAATGCCTTTTTTTAGAAATTCTCTTCTTACTTCAACCGCCTGGCTGCCATTCCAAACAGCATCGAAAGATTCGGCCTCCGCATGGTAGGGAGCGGCATTAATACCTTTTATCTTCCCGATCGTCCCATAAGAACTATTATGAAAATAACAGATCCTGACCCGCCCGTCAGTTTCAATCACCGCTCTATTCCAAGGAGCAATGCATTTCTTATGACACTTAACCACTTCAGAGATCTCATTCTTAACTTTTATCTTCTCGCTATTATTGGTATCAAGAAACGGGCTGCCGTTAAAATTAATCGGCAGGTTATGTTCTTTACCTAATGCGTAAGCTTTCAAAATAAGCTTATCGTGGTCTTCGATATTTTCCATATGCATGACCGATTCTGTTTTATAATCAAATACGTAGTCTTTCCTGACCTGCTTCCAGTCAAACCCCTGGTTAAGATGGGAGAAGTCCAGCCCGTCTACCCCGAGCTTTTTAGCCAACAGGACATAATCCGGGACCTCGGAGATATTCTGTTTAAAAATGCAGAAATTCATTAACACCAACGGTCTTAACAGCGGTTTGTCTTTATTGACCAGATTGCGGTATTCCACCAGAAATTTTATATTATTGATCACTTTGTTGAAATCGGCACTGCGGATACGGTTATAGGTCTTCTCGGTGGCCGCGTCGACAGAAAAACTGATTACCTCCACCACCCCGCGGTCAACCATATATTTAATCTTTTTTTCCGTAAACAAAGCACCGTTAGTATTAAAAATTATTTTAGTCGGCGGAGCGACGTTTTCGATCACATCATAGATCTTATCCGTAATTAACGGCTCTCCCCCGCAGTGCAGATAGATCCTGTCCGCATATTTAAAGATCGGCTTGATTTTTTCCATGATCACGGCGTCGATATCATACTCAAAATCATTCTTCCCCCTTAAGTTTCTTTCGCAAATAACACAAGGAGGATTCATATTGCAGCGGGTCGTGGTGCTAATGGTGATCTCCTCCGGGTAGGACTTGACCACGCAGATATTGTTTTGGATCTCAAATTCTATCATACGCTTATTATATTCAGGCAGAGATTCATGGGGTAAAAGCTTGGGGTATTCAATCCGGAGTTGACGCCGGCCAGCATGCCCCAAACGCTGTCCCGGCTGCCTCGCTCCGGCCAACCCCAGGAAGAAACTATGGCTTTGCTTTCTTGCTGCGGCAACCTCGTTATAGACCGCAAAAATAGTTTCTAGGTGCCGCTGCTTGGAAAAATCTTCCTCAAAGAGCCGGCGGCCGTTTTTCCCCATGCCTCGGGCCAGGTCCTTGCGGTTCAAAAGAAAATCAACGGCGCGCGCCAGCTCCCGGATATCGCCCCGATTGACTAAGTAACCGTTATAGGTATCATTCAACCAGCTGGAAATGCCTCCAACGTCATAAGCGACCACCGGCTTAGAACAAGACATCGCTTCTAACCCCACAAGGCAAAATGGCTCCGGCCACAAAGAGGGGACCACGACCACGGAAGCCCGGGCAAAATAATCCTTAATCTCCTGGCGGTTTAAAAATCCGGTAAAGACGACCTTCTCCTCTAGCCCCATCAGTTTAACCAGATCAACACATTCTTCTTTTTGCGGCCCATCCCCGATAATAAATGCCTTAAAATCGCCGGGGATAAGCCTGAGCATTTGAATAAAATCAGTTACCCCTTTTTCCCTGGCCAAACGCCCAGCATAAAGTATAACCGGCGGCTCACTCTCTCCTATTGTCATCCCCCAATCTTCGACAAATAGCGGCGCCACTACTACCCGGTTCTCCTGAAACCCGTTATAAACCAGCATTTCTTTCATAAATTGGGTGGTGACCAGTATTTTGGAAAAACCTCTCATCGCCAAACGGTTTAAGCATTTAGTCTTAAATCTCCACAGCTCCATGATATCCAGCGGAGCCACGCAGCGGTTCTTAAAACAATCTATCCCCAGCGGGCTAGAGCAGAGCTTATCCGGCAGCATCTTAAGGATAGTATTGCAACAATTGAAAAAATCGTGGACGGTTTGCACGACCGGGGCATAACGCTTGAGAAAACCGTACTGGCGAGGATAATGGGTATTATTAAGATGGATCACATCGGGCTTTTCCTGTTTAACGATGGATTCTAAATAACTTAATTCTGCCCCGATCTCCTTTTTCCGCGTCTTTGAATAATAAACATATTCATCCAAATCCAAATTCGGAAGATAAAAAGACTGATACCCGCTTTTTCGTTCTCCTGTTTTTTTGCCGCTCTTGGTATATACAACAATTACCTGATGGCCCTTAGCTATTAAAGCTTCCGTGAGTAGCTTAAGATAGGTCTCTACTCCTCCCAGTAATCCATCGTATTGGTTTTGCAGCAGAATTTTCATATGGAGGTCGCGATTATAAAGAAATCTTTTTCTTATATATCTATTTAACTACATCATCCAACCAAATCAAGAATATGATCGGGAACGCATATTTTGGTATTATATTATGCCTGGGGTTGTCCGACAAGCATTTTCGCTGATCCGCCATAAAATAAGCGGCATACCCGATGTTACTTTCTGGGGAACGCCGCTTATTATTGTAAAAACACTTAACAGGCGCCGGCTCATTTTTAACCCTACCTATGCTAACGGCTTAATGCATTAAGAACTGACGCTGTTCCTGCCGCTATCTGTTTTTTAAGCTGTTTCTTTAATTTTTTGTCGATAAAAGCGCCTTCCAACGCATTATAATTGATCTGGATCAAATCTTCTAAGCCTAACCCCATTTCTTCCTGGCAAATAAGCCATTCTTTGGTCAAGGTAGTATTAAATATTGTACGGTCGTCTGTATTTAAAGAAACATTGACCCCATCCCGAAAATATTCTGGCAAAGGATGTTTTTTATAGCTTTCAATAATTCCCAGCCTGACGTTAGAGGTCGGGCAAAGCTCCAAAAGCACCCCTTTTTCTTTGGCCCAGACATATATCTCTTTATCTTCACCAAGCCTCACCCCGTGGCCGATCCGTTTAGCCCCCAGTTCCTGTACCGCCCTTACAATACCTGCTGGCGAAGATACTTCTCCAGCATGCACAGTCAGATTAAGATGATGTTTTTTTATAAAAGCGTATATCTTTCGGGCATGATCCCTGTTTAAATCTTCCATAATATCACCGAGAAAATCAACTCCGACTACCCCCTTGTTTCTATACTTATACGCACATTGTAAAATACGCAGTTGCTGCTCTATTTTGTCCCTACCATGGAAACAAAGAATAAGCCCGCTTTTTAACGAAAATTCTTTTTCCGCCCGGTTTTTCCCTTTAAGTACCGCCTGAACTGCTTGTTCTAAGCTTAAATTGTCGGTAACATGATACAGAGGAGCAAAACGGAATTCGATATATATAATATTCTCCCTCCAGGCATCCTCCAAAAATTCATAAGTTACCCGCTCAAGGGAAGATGAAGTTTTTAACAAAGGAATAATATAATCGAATTTTTCAAGCAAGGCCTCAAAACTGCCTTCCCGGGGGATTGCCTGCAGCCATTTTTTTAGATCTTCTGCATCGCTGAATTTTCCTTTTGCCAAAACAGTCGATAACTCCATAAGCGTTGCTGGCCACACCGCGCCATCCAAATGAGCGTGTAATTCTACCTTGGGGATTTTCTGGATAAGCGCCAGGGCATCTTTTTTTTCTAAATCTATCCCGGTAACGGGCTTTATCATCAAGAAGGGCACGATCAGAGCAATAAACAAAATCCCGAGCGAGCGCTGGCTCCTGCCCAGCCCAGATGCTATTAATGCTCCTAAATACCCCATAAAACCCCCTCCGCCCAAACCAACAATAAAAGATTACAGTCGAGCAATACTTTCCAGGTCCCTGTTGGATATCTTGCCGCTGTGCAATGCCGTGGCGATCAATACGGCACTAACCCCTAATTCATGCAGGGCGGTTACATCCTCTAGCGCATTGATGCCGCCGCCCGTGATGATGTATAAATCCAAATCCCGACTGCCCGCAATCAACTCCCGGGTTCGCTGCGAAGGCCCCTGCGAGGTCCCCACCTTGTCCAAGTCTAAAATAAGAAAATTTTTAACCCCTCTTCCTCGCATTTCCCGCACCAGCTCCTGGGCAGAGCTAAAACCATCGAAATTACAAAGTAACCCGGGACCTTTTATATCAATACTGACGATAACATTATCCGCCCCTTTTAAAACTATCGCATCCCGCACAGCCTGCCAGGATTTTAGTGTTTCCGTGCCTAAGATTATGCCGTCGGCCAACGCCACAACATCTTGGCTCAAATCCTTTGGCGCTCTTATCCCAGGATCAAGGATCATCTTCATCGATAATACTTGTTTAATCTCCTTGATGATCCTAAAATTTCCGGATGACCCTTGAATCGCATCCAGGTCAGCAACATACAACTCATCCAAACCTAACTTATTTTTAAAAACGCTGGCGATCTCTAATGGAAAGGAAGATTTAGTTAAAACGGATTCCACCGGTTTATAAAACTCTCTCTCGCCGCGCACACCATGCACGACCTGTCCCGCCAAAATATCCATCACCGGTATTACTTTCATAAATTACTTAGTATTTCCTAAATGGACCGCATGATTCTTACGTAAAACCGATAAATTCTCAAAATTAATCTAGCCGCTTTTTTATTGGAAGACATGATCTTTTGCCCGATCCTATCCATCTTTTTTTCAAGGCATAAGCAACATAAACGCTCCTCAAAATTAAAATGCGCAAGCTTGCTCCATAAATCATCAGGTGCTTCATGCAGTATATTACCCATCGATGCTGCATAGAATAGGCAAGGCCATAAGTTACCGTTGGGCTTGATCAGCGGAAAACGGTTAGCGTCGCAGATCGATACCTCGGCGGATGGCCGGGGGCTAGTCCCCCGCATAAGATGCGGCCTTAAGGAAGAAAGTTTTAAAAATGGCCTGATCATTGCCCAGAAAACAATAAATTGCGGCGTATTCAATTGATATTTCTCCCGATGCGGAAAATTTGGAGCGGCCAAAAAAACATCGACATGAATTTTTTTAATACCGTATTCTCTGGCGAACCTGCTGATCGCAAAAAACTGGCAAAAGTTTCTTCTGGTCACCAATAAAGCAAGATGGATACGCAGGTTAATTTTCTTAGCAACCGTCAAAATATGCTGAATGTGCTGAAAATGCCCTGCGCGCGTAAAACTATCATTGACGCCGGCAGTAAATCCATAAATTGTGATATTGATAGACTCCACGTCCATTTCTTTTAATTTTCTTATCTTCTGGTCATTCAGATGCCAAGCGTTAGTATCTAGGCTGACCGCGGCCCCTTTGCTTCGCGCGTATGCCAATATTTCAAAAAGATCGCTTCTTTCAAAAGGCTCTCCTCCCTGAAAAAGGATCTTGACCGGCGGACCAGCGGTTATTTTATCGATTATTTCCTTGACGTCAGCCAGGGGCAGATCGGGCAGACTTAAGGTTTCCTGGCCCAGATAGCAGTGTTGGCATTTAAAACTACAGTTAGAGGTGACTTCGAACCTGAAACGTAAGGGGTGCTTTGTTACAGAAGAGGTTTGACGAGGAACTGCGATGTTAAGCATTGTATTCCCTGTCCATTCAAGTCAAAGTTTGAGTTAAAAGGGCTTACCTTCACATGACTCCGCTGTCACACCTGAATCCTCTTCTTAAATGCATCGAGCAGATCTGTCAGCGAAGAAATGATCATCTTGGCTTTTGTTTTATCGGCGTTCCCGTTATCTAAAAAAACGCCTACCCCGGCCCACTGGACAGGCTCCAGATCGTATTTACAGTCTCCGATAAACATAATTTGCTTTTGCGGGATCGCCAAATTCTTACTCAAACGATCCAAAATGATTCTTTTTGTAGCAAAGGTTACATTTACTTTTACGCCTTCAAGCAACCCCTGCGCATCAAACTCCAGGATATTAGCGAAAATGTTTTTTATCCCCAGGCGTTTAGCGACATGCTCGGCAAAAACATTGATCCCGGTGGAGACTACGGCGGTTTCGATGCTAATTTTCTTAAGATACGCGATTAACTCGATTGCGCCGGGGTTTAATTCGATTTTTTTGCACAATTCAAGAAAAAAATCCCTACTTGGCCTTGGCTTCCACAAGCTTATCGCTTTGGTATAAAGCTGCTGCGCATCGATTTGCCCGCGCAGGTATCTTCTAAAATTCCTGGAGGCCAATTGCTGCCTGGCGCCACACAATTGAGTTATCAATTTCCAACTGTTAACACAATTAGTCAATGTCCCGTCAAGATCAAAAACTGCCATTTTGATATCGCGCAATAACAGCAGCTTATGATCCGGATCATGCCGGATATGTTTTTTACGCCAGCCAGGTTCTTTAATGTTTAAATAAAAGTTGCAGAGCTTTGTCTTAAATCTACCCAGGCTGCTACTAATATGTTTATTTTCATGGCGCATAATTGGAAACTTGAATCTTAGGATGAGTTGATGCAAATCTTATGCCGCGCTTCTGTCGGGGCTAAGAGAAACACTAACCAGCTTAATCGATCAATGCGTTATGTCTCTGCTGCCAGAAAATAGAGAGAATTTATGGAAGCCCTAGGCTCTAAGGTTACGGCAGGCTATCTCTTTTGTGCTAATGTAATTATAGCTGCAAGATCTTACTATATCAATGAATTTTCGGATTAAGAGGCGATATTCCGCGGCGATTTTTGATACCCGAACGGCCCAGCAGATAGTTTATGCCGGAGGAAGCCGATAAGGATAAAATTAGGGGAGTTATTTCTTTTTTCTTAATAACACCGTAGCTAAGCCGCCGATACTAAAAAGCAGCAGCGTAGCAGGTTCAGGTACGGCACTAGCTCTCTGGGTCGGCACAACGAAATGAGCAAAAGCACTACCATTCCAGTTGGGATTAGTCTGGTCAGCTGAAATTACCGCGTAGTTATTTGTAAGATACGTCAAATCCAGCGTTGCCGCAGAAAGGGCATTAAGATACGCCTGCCCCAGAGCAACGGCCCTATCTGTTTCAGCATTCCAAGGATTGGGAATATAAAAATACCCACCGGATAAATTTAAGGCATCTGTCCCCGGAGAATTGCATACCTCATATATTGCAAAGGCTAATGCGGTCCGTCCATCAGTTATACTATATCCGCTGTGCCCGGCGGGCTGCCAATTACGGCCCAATTCTACCGCGAATTGGTCGATCAACCAGGCAGCCTTATAAGTGCCCAGATCAGCAGATAAACCATTGTAGCTGCCTGAGACCATATTCTGGGACCGAGGGTTAATGAAATAGCCTGTGACCAGATTGCCGTTTGCATCAGCTTGCCATAAACCGGCTGGACCCCCCTCGTTAGCAGTCTCACCGGTATAAAACCTCCAGCTCCAGGCTGCGCTTAACCCATCGATAAATGCTAGATCGGTAACTGAAAAAGCACTTGCTTCTTTATGTAGAGACAAAACCAAACAAACAGTCAAAATTATACTCAAAAATGAAATTTTGGTAATTGGTTTTTTCATCCCATCCTCTCTTCTTAATGATTAAAACTATAGTAGCTACTACGTATATAAAATAGCAATTTCTATGCCAAGACAAATACCATAAAACAATTATACTCAACTGCACCTACAATATTATCTATATATTCTTTCCTCCCTTGGTCCTTCTTTATGATTGAGTGACAAGCATGTTGACTTAATTAGACAAATGTTGCCAACAAGATACGGACACAGATATTCAACCTGCGTCTTTAAAACTCCCAAGAAAATAGCCCTAATGCTTCGAAGTATAAAGACAGAAAGCACTGGCCAAGTTAATCTGTCAGTGCTTTCTACGCCTCTCTCTTTGAAATAAAAGAGGGATATTGGTAGCCCCAACCGGATTTTCCGCCACAGTTCTTGGCGGACCCGCCACGTTTTGTGGCGGGGAACCGATGGACTTAATAGCCCCAACCGGATTTGAACCGGTGTTTACAGGCTGAGAACCTGACGTCCTGGACCGGGCTAGACGATGGGGCCAAAATATGCGCAAGTTATTTTACTATAACCGTTTTTTTAGTCAACAAAATTAAATCCCTCTTAGTCTTAAGCACGGCGGCTGCCCTCATCGGAGAATTTTATTGACCCCTCTATATTTGCGCTATATACTGGAGCTCATGAAAGTAAGCATGGGGTTTAGCCAGCATAAAGATCCGGTCCTAGCTGCTAACGAAGCAATCACGCAGGCAACCATCGCCTTAGGAGACGACCCTGAACCGGTCAGCTTAGCAATCATTTTTACCTCCATCGAGCTGGCCCATCCTGTAATACTAAAAGTGGTCAATAACCTGCTGGGAGAAACCCCGATCCTGGGCTGTTCCAGCCTGGGGATCATGACCAACCAAGGCGTATTTAAGCACGGCTTTGCCGTACTTTTGATTATTTTAGGCCAACATGCGTTTTTTAATGTCGCTGCGGTTAAAGAAATCAGCAAAAAAGATTCACAATTAGCCGGCAAGGAATTAGGCGACAAATTGTTATTTGGCTTTCGCAATGTGCCGCGCAGCTTAAGCATAATCCTGTCCGATAAATTGACCACCGAAGGCCCGCATTTAATCAGCGGGCTCCAGGAAAGCCTGGGCAGGAGCTTCCCGCTGATCGGGGCTGCGACCTTCGATAATTTTGAGGGCCGTAAGGCATACCAATATCTTAATAAAGAGATGCTGGAAGACTCCTGCAGCGGCATACTTTTGGGAGGAAAATTCAGCTATGGCCTGGGGATCAAGCACGGTTGGCTGGCGCTGGGAAAAATGCGCTGCATCACTGCCTCCAGCGGTAACGTCATCCAGGAGATAGACTCTGCCCCGGCGATCCGGCTTTATGAAGAATATTTCGGAAAAAACATTGTCGAATTATCCAAAGAGCTCAGGCATATCTCGACCTATTATCCGCTGGGTATTTACCTGCCCGGAGAAAAAGAATACCTTTTGCGCAATATTATTTCTATCAAAGATAATGGCTCGCTGGTTACTCAAGGGGATATCCCGGCCAATAGCAAGATCAGGCTGATGATCAGCACCGAAGATTCAAGGCTGCAAGCTACCGTTACGGCCTGCGAGGAAGCCAAAAGAAAATTAGGGGTACAAAAAGTAAAATTCGTGATTGTTTTCGAATCAACGGCAAGGTCCTCTTTTTTTGGCAAACAGGATAATAGCGAACTCTGCATGATCAAAGAAATCTTCGGGGAAAGTGTCCCCCTGATCGGGATTTATACTAATGGCGAACAGGCTCCGCTTAAAGCGATCAATTACCTGGGGCGGACCTATTTTCATAATCAAAGCATCAATATTTTAGCGATCGGAGAACAATAAAATGATGCCCTTCGTTTTTCTTAGTCTTTGTTTATTGCTAGCCGTTCTAGGGGTAGTGCTCTTAAATAAAGTCCAGCGCCTCAAAGAGCTGAAAGAAAAGGTGGTCGCTTTGAACTTCTCCCTGGAAGAGATGGATGAGCAGGCAAAACTGATCATGCGCACCGACATGGAGCTTAACAAGGCCCAGGAAGAATTGGATAAAAAGGTCGCCGGCCTGGATATCCTGCAGAAGCTCTCCCGCGAGATCAGCACCACGCTGGAAGAAAAACAGATTTTCAAAAAAATAAATAATCAGTATGTGGAAGAGCTGGGGTTTGAGAAATCTTTGGCATTTTTATGGAAATCCCTGGAAAGAGAGTTCCAATTATACCTCTCCCTAGGTTACTCGCCGGATGAATCTTTAAAAATTAAGGCGGCGGTCAATGAGAACAAGGATTATTTCCTGGACCTGATCAAAAGCGGCTCCACGGCTTCTTCAGATTTTGTGGCGGAAGGGGCTTTGACTAAATCCAAGATTAACCATCTTTTTATGGTGCGTTCGTTTATCATTTGCCCGGTCCTGGCCCAGGAAGGAGACCAGGGGTTTATTTTCGTGGGCACTCAAAATCTTGAAACCACGATCACTAAGGGTGACCGGGAATTCATCAGTATCCTGGCTAACCAAATCGGCCAAACATTGGACAACGCCAGGCTGTTTGAAAAAACCTGGAGATCTCAGCAAGAGTTAGAATTAAAGGTAGAGGAAAGGACCCGCCAGTTAACTCAGGCCCTAGAGGAGGTTAAAAAGATAAGCAAGCGTAAAAGCGATTTTATTTCCAGCGTCTCACATGAGATCCGGACCCCGCTCACCTCAATCAAGGGATACGCCGCTATTCTGCTGGGCAGCAAGCTGGGCGCCCTGCCCGAAGAGGTCAGGGTAAGATTGGAAAAAATCAACCGCCATAGTGACGAGCTGGTCCATATGGTTAACGATCTTTTGGATATTTCGCGCATCGAAAGCGGTAAAGTCATCATCAAAAAGGAGCCCTTAAGCTTAAAAGCCATGTCCGAAAAGATGGCGGATTTGTTCTCGGAGCAATTTAGAACTAAAAATATTACTTTTAAGAGCGAGGTCCCAGAAAACTGCGAGGGGATCTTGGCCGACCGCAGCCAGATCGAAAGGGTCTTTATTAATCTGGTGGGCAATGCCTTAAAATTTACGCCGCAGAACGGTAATATTACAATTAGCGCCGAACGCTTAAATAACGTGATCCAAGTCAATGTCAAAGACTCCGGGTTTGGCATTCCTGAAGACGCGCAGGAAGCCATCTTCGAAGAATTTTATCGCGTTGACAATACTATCAATCAGGAGGTAAAAGGCACCGGCCTGGGGCTGACCTTAGTCAAGCATATTGTCGAGGCGCACCAGGGTAAAATCTGGGTAAAAAGCAAGCTGGGCGAAGGCTCAACTTTCAGCTTTACCCTGAACGCTGCTTAAATAAAATGGGCATAAAAATATTGATTGCTGATGACGACCCGGATATCCGGGACATTCTAAAACTCACCCTGCAGGAAGAAAACTACGAAGTAATCGAAGCCCGGGATGGGGAAGAAGGCTTAAAAATAATCCGCGCTAAACCTTTAGATCTGGTGCTCCTGGATTATAAAATGCCCAAAATGGACGGACGCCAATTGTGCAATTTGATCAAAAAGGATCTCTTGCTGCAGCATTTGCCGGTGATTATGGTCACCGGCAAAGGAGAGGTCAGCGATAAAATCGACGGTATCGACGCCGGAGCGGATGATTATATTGTTAAGCCATTCGAACCCAAAGAACTTTTGGCCCGCATCCGCATGGTTTTAAGGCGCACCCAGAGAGATCTAGAAGCCAACCCCTTGACCCGGCTGCCGGGCAATGTGGCAATCCTTAATGAACTTTCCAACTGTATCGAACAAAAAAAACTCTTTGCGGTCTGTTATGTCGATTTGGATAAATTCAAGGCTTATAACGATAAATACGGCTTCGAACACGGAGACGATGTTATCCGCGAAACAGCCAGGATCCTTTTGAGCGCCGCTAAAGAATTAGGCAATCCTGATGATTTTGTCGGCCATATCGGGGGCGATGATTTTGTTATTATTACTACCCCTGACCTGGCGGATAAAATCTGCGAAAAAATAATCCATAACTTCGATAATATTTCCTCCTCGTTCTATAATGAAGAGGACCGGCAAAACGGTTTCATTATCGGCTATGACCGGCAAAGCAAGATCCATAAAATACCGCTGCTTTCGGTTTCAATCGGAGTCGTGACTAATGAACTGCGCCCGATTACCCACGTCGCGGAAATCGGTGAGATCGGTGCGGAACTAAAGAAGCTGGCCAAAAGTTTAGAAAAAAGCAATTTCGTCAAAGATAAACGGCAAAAGATACCTCCAGCGGAATAGGCCGGGCTCAAACTAAAAAACGCCTTATTTATCAGTAAGGCGTTTTTTAGTTTGCATCGAGCGTTTCAAATAAACTTACTTTAACCGCTTAATATAGGCGTAGCTCGATGGATTCGGAGTGGTTGATTACCTCCCTGCTTAAACCTGCATTATACATTGGAGTGGGCACAATGTTGGTATCGCTGCGGAGCTGGCCGAGCTAAGCCTGGATTATACGCTTAAATTGACATGCTGTGTGTAACGCTC
>ERZ1645192.1664-NODE-1664-length-18552-cov-8.211656_pt1 | contig 18552 bp, 10 predicted proteins | sample MGYA00575354_ERZ1645192 | MGnify/ENA primary metagenome ERZ1645192 (study PRJEB40844, sample SAMN11349763) | freshwater sediment metagenome | isolation source: river sediment | host: Sediment | place: India: Faizupur Khadar , New Delhi | collected 2017-02-21 ... | reverse complement strand
GTGAATTTTCTTTTCCCTATGCACCCTACCCGTCTCATAAGCCACTCCCTGCCTATAAAACCGTCAACCGCCACAACATAGAACGCCTGATGAGGAAAAGTCGCCACGGTTGCCACCATGAAATCATAAAATGCGTTGTGGTTGCATAACAGAAGATAAGGAGGTTTAACCCCTTCCATATTGACCTTTTTTATTTTGGTATGATGCCTCCACAGGGACGGAAAACTTAATAACCAGGTAATGGGCCTTAGATACCAGCTGACAGGCTGGGGCATTTTTGCAAGATCAAAACGTTTAACTTCCCTTAATGGGAAAAAGTTCATTGCATAATTCATGTAACAAATATATACGAAAAAAAAGACAACTGCTATTATAAAAAAGGGCACCCAAAAGGCGCCCTTTTAATAAGAAGTAAAATATCCCTCTATTTTAGTCCTGTACGGGTGTCAAACCACATTTGCTTGCCCCAGAAATCATCTAGGACATCTCCCATGGAACTGGCAGAGTTGGCTGCATTCAGCGTACTTTCGGAAATAGGATAAGGATAGCGGAAAGGAGGAGTATTGTGTCCCGTGTAACCGCTTTCTGCCATTGAGCTGGCAATATGGTGGGTTGTGGGAATACCCGTCTTTCTATACAGAGACCAGGCCTCCATCCCCTGCTTAAAGAGACAGATCCATTCCTGCATGTATATCTGGTCCAGCGTGCCGGTAAAGGCAGCCGGTCCGGCCAGGTAGGCAGCAGCCTGTGCAGCCACTCCGTTTTCGTCCAGCGATACGGTAACGCCGGCTTCGTAGGCAGCCTTAGCTGTTGTCCCCACATTCCAACCGCGCTGGGCAGCTTCCGCCAGGTGGAAATACGTTTCAGCCGCACGGTAGATAGCCGAAAAACCGGCCATATCTTCACGGAAACGTGCACCAATGAGCGAATACTTCATAGCATGACCGGTAGTAATGGCATCGGGTCCGCCAATTTCGCAACCGGCATATTCTCCGTAACCGTTGAGTTGGGCATACACCGGAAGACGCGGGTCACTCAAACCTTTCATTACGTTAACCAGAATATCGGAAACGCAATGGTCATCACGCGTACGAAAATCATCGGCCCAGGGCTCATAGTAGGGCGATTCTCCCGGCCACCAGAAGAAAGCGTTCTGACTGTTCTCTTTGATAAGAGGATATTTGGCGGGGTTACCGGCAATCTCTTCGGCCACTTGTTTGGCAAGCGAAGGATTTACGTTGGCAATACGCATGGCCATACGCAAACGCAGTGAATTGGCCAGGCGGAGCCAGGCATCGGTATCGCCGTAGAAAAGAATATCACCCGAACCCAGATCGTCAATACTGCCTTCGTTCAGTCCGTCGGCGGCTTCTTTCAGCAGGGTCATAAGGGCCGGGTAGATCTCTTCCTGGGTATCATATTTGGGAGTCACAATACCGTTATCCAGACCAATGGCCTCTGAATAAGGAATATCACGCCATCTGTCGGTTCCAAGCTGCACAATAACGGCTTCCCATATCTTAGCCACACTGGCCATATTGGTCAGACCTTCTTCAGCAGCCCTGTCTCTGACATCCCTGACATTATTGAGCGTGATGTATAAATAGTGCCAGTTGTTGGCCACAACGCCCGAACGATAAACATATCGGGCTTCGTCAATATATTGCTTTTTGGCAAGATGCCCTCCGTAGGTGCTGGGTTCGTTCATATCGGCCCAGGGATCAAAATAAGTATCACAGGTATACCTGATACAATAGGCCAACACATTGGTGATGGGCGCATCTGCAGAAGCATTGGGGTTAGTGTTGATTTCATCAAAATCTTTAGTACACCCCATCAACAGCACACCGAATACGGCGATTACAGAAAATTTGAGTATTTGTGTTTTCATATCTTCAATTATTTGGGGTTAGAAAGTGATACCTACTTTAAGACCAATGCTGCGGGTAGGCATGTATGCATTGGACTCCAGGCCCACACCGTCATTACCGGAGGTAAGGCTCGATTCGGGATCTACCCTGGCAATGTTGGACTCGTGCAGCCAGAGAATAGCCACGTTGCTGCCCACAAGAGACACGTTGAACGCCTTAACCAGGCTGCTCTTTGTAAATCTGGATGCAGGAATGGTATAAGTTATGTAAAGATCTTTCAATTTCAGGTAGGAACCGTCAAATACGCAGAACGAACGGTTACTGTAGAAATCGGCAAAAGCAGAGGTAGGCGCAACCACAATGTCATTCACGGTACCGTCTGCTTTCACGAATGTCCTGTCGGTGAGAATGTCTTTACCGAATACCACACCGTTCTCGCGGACGCCGTTGGCTGCGGTATACTCATAGATACCGGTATAGGTACCGAACATTTGGGACACGGAGAATACATCGCCTCCTTTACGGAAATCGAGCAGGAAGCCGAAAGAAAGGTTTTTCCAACTGAAATCCATGTTCAAGCCGGCAATCCAGTCCGGGTTTACATTGCCGAGGACCCTGCTTTCGCGTTTGGCCCGGCCGTTAGCCCCAACTATAATGTTCCCGTTGTCGTCGGTAACAGACCCTGTCCCGTAGATAGCACCCCAGGGCTCACCTACACGGGCCTGGGTATATACAGACCAGGACGATCCAATGTTATAGGTAGTAATATTCTGACCGGTGGCTTCGTCGGTGTAAAGAGAAATGATCTTGCTCTGGTCTTTGGACCAGTTGAGGGTAATATCCCAGTTAAAGTTATTTGTTCTGACGGGGGTAGCCGTCAACTGGATCTCAATACCTTTGTTATTGATTTCCCCTGCATTGACTTTCATAGAGCTGTAACCCGTGGCACGGGATACTTCGGCCGAAAGAATCTGGTCTGTGGTCGTTTTGTCGTACAAAGCCACATCGAGTCCCAGACGGTTGCCAAAGAACCGGGCTTCCAGACCAACCTCGGCCGTTTCAACGGACTCGGGCCTCAGGCCTGCCGGCGGATAAGTGGTGGGATTGTAAAACTGACCGGACCCATTTATGTTATATCCCACTGAGCTATAATACCTGTCTGTCTGGTAGGCAGAAGTGGCCGCTCCAACCTGGGCCCAGCCCCCGCGAAGCTTCAGAAACTCAAGCACGCTTCCCTTCATGGCGGGGAACGTCTCGGTAAGAAGCCAGCTGGCCGATACGGAAGGATAGAAGAAAGGATCTGCAATGGTAGAACTCCAGTCGTTACGGGCCGAGGCATCTATGTAGAGCATGCCCTTGAATCCGAGGGACAGGTTGGCATACACAGAGTTGGAACGGATACGGGAGCCGCCCATACTGGTACCGGGGCTGCCGGAAACGTTGGAAATCGTAAACAGACCGGGTACTATTAGAGCTTCTGCAGTCAGAGAAGAGTTCATATAGTTCACATCGCGGTAATTAGCGCCTAAAACGGCATTAACGCTTAACAGGTTATCTCCAAAGGTTTTGTCAAAGTATGCCAGGAAATCGGCATTGATCTCGGCATTTTTCCGGTTATAGGACCAGAACCCGCCATCGGGATAGTCGGTATGGTAAAGTACCACCTGTTTGGTATAGGTGTCATAATAATCATAACCCAGACGACCTTCGAACTTCAACCAGCTGGTAGGCTTTATCCACAACGAAGTCTTACCAAAAAGACGGTTCCGTTCAAAGCTGTTTGTGTTATAATACATGGAATAGTAAGGGTTCTGGTGGTAATCCGGGCACCAGCTGTACGGTTTTCCGGTATAAGGATCGTTTCCTTTATCGTACAAATTTTTCAGGGATTCCATATTTACCTGGCGGCCAAACCACTGCAGCAATGATTGCAGGGGGTTGCCGGCGTTATAGGAACCCTGGGGAAGGTTGTCGCTCTGCGTCCTGGTATAGTTCATGCTCAGATCAAACGAGATATACTTGTTAATATCTACGTTGGTATTCATCTGCGCCGAAATACGTTTCTGGTCCGTATTGGGAAGCGTTCCCTTCTGGTCCCTGAAACCGAGGGAGGCACGGGTGGTTGCCCGGTCGCCTTTAGTAACCACAGAAACGTTATGGCTCTGCGAATAGCCTGTCTCGAAGAAACTCTTAATGTTATCCGGGTGAGAAACCCAGGGAGTTGCCTGGTGTACCCCGTTGGCATAAGGACTGTCCCACTGGGGAATGTTCAGCCCTATATCCAGACGCGGGCCCCAGCTTTCGTCAGCACCCATATAACTGGAAAGGTCGCTGTAACCGAGCACATCATACACCCAGTCTGCATAGGTGCCGTTAAAATCGCTGTTTTTGTATTCGTATTCGGCACCTTCATAGCCCTGTCCGTAAAGGTTCTGCAGGGGAGGCAAATTGAATACTTTGTCTACGGTAAAGCTACCGCTGTAATTGATTGAAACGCCTTCTTTAGCAGATTTTCCGGATTTGGTAGTGATAAGTACGACTCCCTTGCCGGCGCGCATTCCGTACAAAGCGGCGGAACCGCCCTTCAGGACAGAGATGCTCTCTATATCCTCGGGGTTAATATCATATAAGCCGGACCCGTAGTTAATAGACCTTTCCATATAGTTATCATTGGAAATAGGAACACCATCTACTACAATCAGGGGTTCGTTACCTCCCAGCGAAGAGTTACCGCGAACCACAATACGGCTTGAGGCCCCGATAGCGCCTCCGGCCTGGGTCACCTGCATACCTGCCACGCGTCCCGAAAGGGCCGAGGAGATGTTCATGTGACCTGCCTTGGTGAGCTCATCTGCTTTCACATCCTGAATAGCAGCCCCGATTGATTTTCTTTCGCGGGTGATACCCAGTGCAGTAACAATGACCTCGTCGAGCACATTGGCAGCACGCATGTCTACATTAATTACGGAACGGTTGTTCACTGCCACCTCTACGCTCACATACCCGACGTAACTGAATACGAGGGCAGCGTCCGAAGCGCAAGTGATGGCATAGTTACCGTCGTTGTCGGTAACAAACGCGGTACGTTCTCCCTGGACAAGGATAGTGGCACCGGGGAGCGGCTGACCGTCAGCCGCATCCGTAACCGTACCTGTTACCTGGATATTCTGTGCCATAGCAAGGGAACAGATACCCAGAAACAGGCAGGTCAGGATTGATCTGGTTTTTTTCATCATCAGTTGAATTTAGGTTAATAAAAAACAATATAACTAGGTTATGTGGATTAATTAGGTTATGTGGATTACGGTTTAGGTTGAACAAATTTATGTAAATAATCATTAAAGCGCAACTTTTTTTTAAACAGATGATAATCCGAATATAAAATGGTTTTTCACCTATTCATTTGAAGAAAAAAATTTTTTTATATTACAATTTGAAAGGCTCTGCAGAGAAATCGTGTCACCACAAGACAAAAAGCAGTGAATGGATTGAGTTTATATTAAAATTATTTGTATATCTTTGTAGACTAACCAGAAGAATTTGATAAACCCTATAAACTATTTACTAACTAAAAACAAGACAGATGAAAAAATTCCTTTTATTGACTTTGTCAGTCATGATGGGGTTCACAGCATTGTTTGCGCAGCAAAAGGTAACCGGGACGGTTACTTCTGCAGAAGATAATGCTACTCTCCCCTATGTGACCGTTGTTGTTGATGGGACTACCATTACCACGCAGACCGACTTGGATGGAGTATACTCCATCAATGTGCCTGCAGGAAGCAACGCGCTCACATTTACCTACGTAGGGATGGAAACTCTAGCCGTCCAGATTAATAACAGATCTGTAGTGGATGTACAGATGATGCCGTCTGCCGCTATGTTGCAGGACATAGTGGTGGTTGGATACGGTGTCACCCGTAAATCTTCTTTCGTTGGATCTGCATCCGTAATGAATAATGAAAAATTGGAGAAAATGCAATCCTCCAACCTTTCCAAATCGCTGGAAGGAGCCGTAGCCGGGGTACAGATTACCAGTAGCTCGGGAACCCCCGGTTCGGGTGCTAACATTTATGTCCGCGGTATCGGATCCATCTCGGCCAGTCAAAGCCCTCTTATTGTGGTGGACGGCGTGCCTTACGAAGGTTCCCTGAACTCTATTCCCGCACAGGACATTGAATCGATGACCATTCTGAAAGACGCTGCCGCCAACTCTATTTACGGAGCACGCGGATCCAACGGGGTCATTGTAATTACAACCAAGCAGGGAAGCGCAGACAAAGTGCGCGTTTCTTTCGAAGGCCGCGTGGGAATTAACGACCGTGCTGTACCTGCATATAACATCATATCCGATGCAGGGGAATATTATGAAATGTCATGGGAGGGTATGCGTAATCAAATGCACTACGGAGCCGGTATGGATTATGTTGCTTCCGGATATTATGCTTCCGCCAATATGATTGACGGTTACCTGAAATACAACGTATTCAAGGGAGTAGACAATGCAGACCTCATTGATCCTGTTACCGGCAAGCTCAGCCCGAACGCCACCTCAAAAAAATGGGACGATAACTGGATGACCGATGTATTCCGTAAAGGCATCCGCCAGGAATATTCAGTTTCTGCCAGCGGCGGTTCGGAAAACACCAAAGCCTATGCTTCCGTATCCTACCTTAATGATAAAGGGTATGTGGAAAAATCGGGTTTTACCCGTATTGCAGCACGTGCTAAAGTAGATCAAAACATTGGTAAATTTATCAAGGTGGGATTCAATGTGGCTTATTCAAACACGGTACAGGACCAATTTAATACTAGTGTAAGTAGCAACTACTCCAACCTGTTCATGTTCTCTCAGATGATCGCTCCAATTTATCCTATCTACTTGTATAACATGGAGACCGGAGCACAGCAATTCGGTACTGATGGCAGCGTTTTGTACGACTGGGGTAACGAATACCAACGGCCTTATTCCAGTAACTCTAATGCTTACGGACAATTGATGACTTCAAAATATTCTACGGTTTATGACAACGTGTCCAGCCGCACGTTTGTTGACATCAATATCCTTAAAGACCTTAAATTCACGGCCAACGTTGCCTACGACGTGTTCAACAGAAGACAGGTAGAAAACTACACCAACGTGGGCGGGGACGCCCTGTCGGTAGGCGGACGCGGATATTTGACCACCAGTCGTACCGGGGCATTGAATATCAACCAATTGTTGAATTACTCCCCCAGCTTTGGGGACCATTCGTTCAACCTGTTACTCGGGCACGAGACAAAGAACGACACCTATAACTACCTGTACGGTCACATGACCAATTTTGTGGACAACGACAATAAAGATTTTGCCAATGCCACCATGTACCAGGACCTGACTTCTTATACTACTGAATACTCTTTGGAAGGTTATTTCGGTCGGTTGGAATACAACTACTCCAATAAATACTACCTCAGCGGTTCTTACCGCCGGGACGGATCTTCTCGCTTTGCCCCCGAAAACCGTTGGGGTAGCTTCTGGTCCGTGGGCGCCTCATGGCGTCTGGATCAGGAAGGTTTCCTGAGGAGTTCCGGCGTGATTGACCAACTAAAACTGAAAGCCAGCTATGGTACCCAGGGGAACGATAATATTGGTATGACTAAGGTCTATAACGACCTGTATGAAATATCCCGCGTAGACGGGGAAGCTTCGCTGACAAAGTATTTCCGTGGAAACCGGGACGTAACCTGGGAAAAGAGCGCCAACTTCAACGCGGGTTTTGAAGCCTCACTGTTTGACCGTCTTTCTGTTAATGCCGACTTCTTTATTAAGGAGACAAAGGACATGATTTATTACCGTCCGCTTGCTCCCTCACAAGGCAGTCCTTCCAGCCTGCTGGTAAATGATATTGACATGAAGAATACCGGTGTGGAATTCGAAATCTCTGCAGACCTTATCAAGACCAAGAACATTCGCTGGAATCTTTCGCTCAATGGCACTTATTATAAGAATGAACTTACCAAGTTGCCTTCCGATAAAGATCCCAACGGATACCAGGCAGGTAGTTACTGGCGGAAACTCGGCGGTACTTTGTATAACTGGTACACCTACGAATGGGTAGGCGTAGATCCTACTAACGGGTTACCCCAATACAACAAATACGTAAAGGACGATGACGGGAACGAAACTATTGAGATCGTGAACAAAACCTCCGATGCCACCCTCCGTGATACGGGTAAATCTCCTTTCCCCGATTTCTATGGAGGATTCTCCACGACATTGAATATGTACGGATTTGATCTGAGTGCCGTTTTTGCTTATCAGATTGGTGGTTACATTATGGATTCATACTATCAGGCCCTTATGTCGGGCGGTGGTGAAGGTGAGAATTGGCATACCGATATTTTCAACCGGTGGACCCCAACCAATACGATCACCGATGTTCCCCGGGTACAAAAAGAAAGCCAGGTAATGAATGAAACAAGCACCCGTTTTCTGACAAGTGCTTCGTACCTCAACCTCAGGAACCTAACCTTAGGTTACACTTTACCCAAAAACCTGACAAAGAAACTGGGTCTTTCCAATTTACGCGTATACCTTGTAGGAGACAATCTCTGGTACAAATCGGCACGTAAAGGACTCGACACCCGTCAGGATATCGCCGGCACGACAGGATACATTTATTCGGCTCTGAGGACTTATTCCGTAGGACTGACTATTGCTTTTTAGCCTGTAAAAATCATTATTAAAACTGTATGATTATGAAAAAATTTATATACATAGTAACGATCGCACTAAGCGTGTTCGGTTTTGCTTCCTGCAGCGAAGACTTCTTTGACACCGAATACACGACTTATCTTTCCAGCGATAAAGCTGCCAAGCTGGTCAGTGAAGATCCGTCTTTCCTGGATTCCTATATTAACGGGGAATATTCCTGGATGGTACAATATGCAACGGCACAATCTGCCCACGATGACTTTTCCCATATGTCGGTTGGCCTTTCCATGGATATGATGGGTGAAGACATTTCCATAAACGCTTTCCACTGGTTTGGTTATGATTATGCGCACGATAACCATGAGTACACTTATCGCCGCACATTAGTAGACTGGACAGTTTATTATACCATTATAGCCAAAGCCAATGAGATCATTGATTTCTTCTCCCCGGAAGAAGATCCCACAACGGCAGCCGCCAGAGGTTACCTGGGACAGGCTTACACTCTCAGGGCTTTTGCCTACTACTATCTTATCCAACTGTATCAGCACCCCGTTACCGCAAGCGGGACTCCTAATCTAGATGGTAAAGGTATTCCTCTGGTATATGCTTCCAGGGACGGTTATACCGCCGAAGAACAGGATGCACGTTCAGGCAGAAATACGGTGGGAATGGTTTACGAACAAATTGAAAGCGATCTGGATAAAGCCATTGCTTTGCTTGATCCCACTGACGGGGAAACTTACATAAGACCCGCCAAGATATACGTGGACAAGAACGTTGCCTATGGAATTGCTGCCCGTTACTACCTTCTTTCCCAGCAATGGGATAAAGCAGTCACGGCGGCACAAAAGGCCTATGCCGGCTATTCTCTCATGGGAGCAAGCGGTCTGAAAGACGGGTTCATGGATATTACCAATCCCGAATGGATGTGGGGTTTTGACCACAGTACCGAGACACAGACTACATATGCTTCATTTTTCTCCCATATCTCAAGCATTACCGGCGGTTACGGCGGCCTGGCATATAGCACAAAGCTTATTGATAAGAAGTTATACGATCAGATCCCTAACTCCGACTATCGCAAGGCCCTGTTTAACGGGCCCGCCGGAAACAGCGCTCAAAGCAGTGCCGGCGCCAAGTTGCCTTATGCTAACGTGAAATTCGGATGGCTGGCCGGCTGGGTTATGGACTACGTATATATGCGTGCTGCAGAAATGTACCTGATTGAAGCCGAGGCTTTGGCACACCAGGGCAATGGTACCGCCGCTGCTGCCGCCCTGTCCAAACTGATGGTCAACAGAGATCCCTCATGGTCTGCCAGCAGTGTAACAGTGGAAGATGTTTACCAACAACGCCGCATTGAGCTGTGGGGTGAAGGATTTAACGGGTATGACCTTAAACGTTTGAACAAAGGTATTGACCGCACATACGAAGGTAACAATCACCTTGCAGGGTATAAACTGAAATTTGCCGCTCTGGATAAAACATGGATCTACCAGATTCCTAACCGTGAAATGCAGGAGAATCCGAAAATCACCGAGGAAGACCAAAATGAATAATTAACCTGACAAATAATCTATTATGAAAAAAATAAATCATATTCTTTCGTTGACCGGAGTTTGTCTGTTCTTGTTCAGCGCCTGTTCGGAGGCTCCGCTGGTGAAAAGCGAAGTAGAGGCCGGATTTGATGTGAACAGCGCCAACATCCCGACGATAACCATTGGAAGCACTTCCAACCTTACTGCAAAAAGTGTAACTGTATCTGCTGCCGTTTCCAACATTGCAGATCCTGCTTCCATTATTGACCTTGGCTTCATGTATAGTACGGAGAACGCCTTTGCTTCCGATGCTGCCGTTAAGACGGTTCAATGCACTTATGCTTCCAACATTTCCGCTACGCTTACTCTTAACCCCAATACGACCTATTACATTAAGGCCGTTGCTGCTACTGCAGACGGTTCTGCTGCCAGTGAAACCATTACCATTTCCACACCTGACCTTCCTTTATATGATAAACTGGATGGTGCTGTTTTTGTAAAATCCAACGTAGCAGACTACTGGGGCGATGTGTATAACTTTAGCATAACACTTAAAGCCATTGGTAATAATCAGTTCAACATCTGTGATCTTGATCCTTACTTTTATTCCAAGGGGTATACTTTTGCTAAAGGATATAACTATGCAGTCGGAACATTTGATCCTGCCACAAAAACCATCACGGTTGAAGCCGGCCAGTCTGTGGGTTACAAGGATTGTGTCTTTGTAGGATACAACGGCGACCTCATTGACTTTACCATTACTTTTAACGAGGCTGCGACTACCATGACATTCAATGAATACCTTGGAGTTTACTCTTCCGCTGGGTGGTACTGCCTGTACCTGCCCATGACTTTGAATAGAAAATAATGGTTCTGTGATAACTTAACAAAAAGGCCGGATTTTTACCGGCCTTTTTTTATTATGAATAAACTCATCATTACAGAGAGTCCAAAGAACAAATAAAAGATCCTCAGCCAAAAGAGATCTGTAATCCTGTATTCCGTATATGCTTCCCAAGACTCATCCCATTCCCCGGGGCAAACCTGGGAGATTTTCCATCGTTTGATCCTGAAAGAATGCTTGTAATCAATACTCCCTTTATATTGCTCTTTCTCTCCAAAAACCAGGGTCATTTGGGTATTAATGTTCCGAATTTTCCGCCGAGGAAATAATACGACCATATCATCATTCACCTGCAGGGTATTAACAGGGTTCATGAAATTACCATAACTCACCCATCCCGTAGCTTCCTTTCCGGATTGGGGCTCAGTGACTGTTATACGGACAGCGGGGACCCCTCCCAGGTAGGGATAATGAATATACATTACCGTGTCGTTTACACCAATCTGCCTCCCAAAAGAAATATAATTATTTACACGTACTAAACAGCCGGATAATTGCCCCGATTTTGTTTCGGGACTAAGTGTCATAAACCGTGGTTTGGTTTTGCGTACTCTGCCCGTTTCGGGATTTACGGCTACTAGGATCTGAGGATGTAACAACACCTCCACGCTGTCCAGGATCACAACAAAAGGCAAAACCACAGGTTTTCCCAAAGCAGAGGCCTGAGAAACAGGTTTTTTTAGCGTACATCCAACAACAACATGGCTGTTAATTTTATAGTATAAAAACAGACTGACTCCTGAAAAAGATAGAAAAACTAATATCAGGACAACAAGCAGGACCTTTCCGGATTTATATTTCATATCACAAAATTAGGAAGAAATCATTTATATTTGTGAAATTCATGATATGAACCGGTTTCTCTCTACACATTCACGCACCATTTTTACGTGTCTTTTTGGAATGGCTGCTATTCTCTTCTTTGGGTATTTCTGCCAATACCACCTGATGTACATAGAGGGAATGCAGTTGTTTCTCTATACAGGAGAATATTTTAAGGAAACACTTATACATCCGGGAGGAGTGGCTGACCTTTTTGCACGTTTTCTCACTCAATTCTATCATTTGCCTCTTGTGGGAGGTGTGATCATTGCTTTGCTTCTGATCTTATTTCAGGCCGGTATTTGGAGTAATGTTAAAAATATTACAGCTACGCGGAAACAAAGTGACTGGTGGCTTCTGACATTTATTCCTCCGGCCGCCTACTGGTACCTGTTGTGTGATTTTAACTATACTCTGACGGGATTGGCAGCTCTTACCATAGTCGTTTGGGTATCTTCATTTTATTCGAAACTGCACAAAACTTCATACCGGGCCGGATATGTCCTTATAGTGATTCCCTTGTTATGGATTGCCGTGGGAGGCGCAGCAGCAGCAGCTGTCCTGTTAATGGCCTTTGCAGAAGTCCTGATGAAACCGTACAGAAAATGGCTCCCCTTTTCTGGTATAGTTCTGGGAATATTGTTTTTCTTGTTCATATTCTTCACACTTCCAATTCAAAACGAACCTCTGCAACTTTTTTTTGGTGGGCTATATTATAGATACCTTAAGATACCTTTGTTCCCTTATATCAGCATGTGGACACTTACAGCACTCGTGACTGCTGTTGCCGCAGTACTGCCGGAATTCAAAAAACAATGGATACATTTATGTATGGGCGCTATTATGTGTGCGGCGCTTTTCTTCGTTATATGTTTACGATATGACAGAACAAGCGAAAGGGAATATATGTTCCTTTTCGCTTCTAAACAGATGAAATGGCAACAGATCATTAAGGAATCTAGAAAACAGCTCCCCAATTCGCTCGTAGCCGTAAATATGCTCAACTTGGCATTGGCCATGACCGATTCTTCCGGAGATGACCTGTTCAATTATCCTCAACCTTCACAAGGTGCCCTTATTCTTTCCTACAACCAGGACATGCTTTATGCGCAGGAAATACTCTTTAATCTCGGGCTGATCAATGAATCCAGGCGATATGCCTTTGAGTGTTTATCGCAAATTCCCGACAGGCAACAAAGTGCCTATTTTATTATGCGCCTGGCAGAGTCGGACATGATATCCGGCAGAGATACTCTTGCCCGTAAATATCTAAACACGCTTAATCAGACACTTTTTTATAAAAAATGGGCTCAAAGACGGTTATTTCTTCTTAATACGGAAAACGGAGTTGACAATCATCCTGTTTATGGTAGTTTACGAAAAATGCAGCCAAAACGTAATTTCAATTATACCGTACTCCAGTTCGGGCAAATGCTCAGAAATATCCTGGAAGATAATCCTCGTAACCATATTGCTTACAATTACCTGATGATGTACTATATGCTTACGAAAAACATACCTGCTTTTTGCGAGAATTTACAAATAGTGCACCCTTTACCCAGGCACTATCAAGAAGTCCTGGCATTAACAGCTGGCCATTCTGAATCAGACACACCTGAGTTCCATAAGTTACCAATGGATGATCAGGTATTTTTAAGGTTCAAACAATTTGAAAAAAAACTTCAAGCCGTGGAGCCGGGTACACTTGATAAAGAATACGGGAATACTTTTTGGTATTATTTTTATATGATAAAATAAATAATGATCAGAAATATATTTTTTATTATCTTTCTTTGTCTGTTTGCAGGCGGATGTTCATCTGAATATCAGTATATTGTGGCCGACCGTTTTCCACCTATATTCCCCGATTACATAGATGTTACGGTACCTTCGACAATTGCTCCTCTGAATTTCATGATCACGGCTCCATGCTCTTCATGCCAGGTAAGCATAAAAGGAGCTAATACCGCTTATGTGGTCAAAGGTAAAAACAAGATTCGTATTCCTTTAAGAAAATGGAAGAAAGCACTCGAAACAGAAAATATTCTGGAAGTAACCGTCTCTATTAAAGAAAACCGTGGATGGATACGGTACAGATCGTTCCATATCTACATTTCAGAAGACCCAATAGATGATATATTGTGCTACAGGCGGATAATGCCGGGATATGCCTATTACAATTTTATGGGTATTTATCAACGTGAAATAAGCACATTCAAAGAAAAAACAATTGTTGAGAACACATTGTTCGGTAATAGTTGCCTGAACTGTCATGCTTTTGCGGGCAACGATCCCCAGAAAATGCAACTTCACATAAGGGGAACAGGAGGCGGCACCTTAATTATAGACGAAGAGGATGTCAAACGTATTGATACCCGCGTTGACGGTCTTTGGGGCTCATTTCGCTACCCGTATTGGCATCCCGACGGCAGATATATTGCTTATTCAATTAACAACACCTCACAGACATTTCACAATGAACCTTCAAGGATCCTTGATGTATTCGACACCCGGTCCGATATTATTATTTACGATGTGGAACAAAATAAAGTACTGTCATGTAAAACGTTAATGGACAGTACCTGCCTGGAAACCTTTCCTGCATTTTCCGCAGATGGCAAAATTTTGTATTTCTGTTCAGCCCCGGCTCCCCTGACCGAACTTGAAAAGACGTTTTACAGCCTTAAGGCTGTTTCATTTGATCCTCAGAACGGGCAAACAGGAGATAGTATTATTAACATATACACTCCGAAGAACGGTAGCACAGCCTTTCCCAGGCCTTCTCATGATGGCCGCTACATTACTTTTACCCTGGCAGATTACGGGACTTTTCCCATATGGCATAAAGAAGCTGATATTTGGATCCTCAATACCGACAGCGGACAAGCCGGCCCCGCAGCGTCTATCAACAGTGAAAATACCGAAAGTTATCATACCTGGAGTTCCAACTCAAAATGGTTAGCTTTTGCATCGCGCAGAACAGATGGTTTGTATACCCGGATCTATATTGCACATATGAATGAAGAGGGGATTTTCTCAAAACCTTTTCTACTTCCGCAAAAAAATCCCGGGTTCTATTCTGAGTCACTTCAATCCTACAATATCCCGGAATTTGTATCCGGGACCATCAAACTTTCAAAACAAGCAATCTTAAATTCCCAAATCATAACAACACGCAATGAAAGATAAACCAATCCTTCTACTACTTATACTGTTACTATTCAGTTGTAGCAAAGATTTAACTGAAAGCCGCAAAGGCACAACGGAAAATGAGAAGATACTGACTGAGGAGGTTCAGCCTGCAATAGAAAATTGCCGGGAGGGCATTATCAGAATAAAAACATCTGAGGAACTGGCGGCTGCCCTGGAATCCGGCCATCACGCACTGCTTTCCGGGTCCGATGTATCTGTTTCCCGGACATTTCCCTATTGCGGAAAATATGAAGCCAGAACACGTAAGGCCGGATTACATCTGTGGTATGACATCACCTTCAATCCGGATCTGCCCTTAACTAAAGCCTTTGAAGATCTGAATAATATCCAGGGTGTGGAACTGGTAGCATACCTGCCAAAAATAATGATTTCCGGTTCGGATACTGGTTATCTGCCTTTCACAGATCCTCTTCTAACCCAGCAATGGCATTATTTCAACGACGGAAGCCTTTCAGGCTCAAAAGAAGGGGCGGACATTAATGTTATAGAAGCATGGAAGTATTATACTACGGGCAACCCGGAGGTAATTGTCGCGGTCCTCGACGGAGGTATTACTGTGGATCATGATGATCTGGCTGCAAATATGTGGATCAACAGAGCCGAGTACGACGGACAGACCGACGTGGACGATGATAATAACGGTTACGTGGACGATGTATATGGCTACAATTTTGTAGCAAACTCCGGGACGATAACTCCGGAAAGCCACGGAACTCATGTAGCAGGCACCATTGGTGCCGTGAATAATAACGGATTGGGGTTATGCGGCGTTGCCGGCGGAGACGGTATACACAAAGGCGTAGCTCTTATGTCCTGCCAGATTATGGACAGTAACGACAAATGGGGAGACGAAGCCCAAGCCATAAAATATGCAGCAGACAATGGCGCGGTTATCTGCCAGAACAGCTGGTCCTATAAAGAATACACCGACGCCACAAAAGCGTATATTCAGGCAGCCATTGACTATTTTGTGGCTTATGCCGGATTGGATGAAAATGGGTTGCAAACCGGACCTATGGCCGGAGGTTTGGTTACTTTTGCCGCTGGCAACGATAACAAAGACACTGGATATCCCGGATCGTACGAAGCCGTAATGGCTGTAGCCGCTCTTAAATATAATTATGAGAGAGCCTCATATTCGAATTACGGGTCGTGGGTAGATATTTCTGCTCCAGGGGGATACGGCACGAGTGAATTCCCTGCAGGCATGATATTAAGCACCGTCCCCGACAATCAGTACGGATATAAGAACGGGACGTCAATGGCCTGTCCGCATGTATCGGGTGTTGCGGCATTGGTCGTTTCCCAATTCGGAGGTCCCGGATTTACCAATCAAATACTCTGGACCGCATTGGTAAATAACACAAGGGATGTATCGGGATATAATTCTCAATACATTGGGATGCTGGGATCGGGACTTATTGATGCGTATGCCTCTCTGGCCAGTTTCAGCAAAACGGCGCCTGCTGCAGTAAATGAGATAAAAAGCTCTGTGAATGCTAATAATATTACTCTTTCATGGCAAATCCCCAGGGATGAAGATGATGGCAAAGCTTACGGTTTTACTGTATTCTGCCGTCACAGGGACAATCCCGATTCATACGTTACAGCCTCTGCATTGACCGGGCGCCTGCTTGAGGAAGGAGACATCATTTATCTTGTAATCAAGCAACTGGACTTTGCAACTGATTATTCAATCAGTATCCTGGCATATGATTATGCCCGGAACCCTTCTGAAATATCTCCTGCTATTGAGGTCACCACAGACAGAAACAGAGCTCCAGTCGTTACACCCATTGAGGGATCTTCCATTACACTCAAAGCACATCAGACAGGAACACTGACCTTTAAGGTTACCGATCCCGACTGGGACACTGCTTCCTGTACCCTTATCCCCGGATCCGCAGCGGCTTCTTTAACCATGAAAAATGATACTACGGCTATGGTAACCATCTCGGCAGCCCAGGCAGATCCGGGCATATACTCAGGTTCACTTGTTGCTACCGATTCATACGGGTTATCCAGTGCACAGGAATTCGATTATATCATATTGAAAAATAATCCTCCACAGGTAATCTCAACCATTGACAATATTTGCATCGGCAGAATCGGAGGCACTCTCAGATACATAGTAGGTGACTACTTCAGTGACCCCGATGAAGAACCGCTTCACTACACGTTCTCCGCTTCCTCTTCCAATGCTTCTGCCACTCTGGAAGATGATATATTGTATATTACCGGATCAAGTTACGGATACTGCACCTTAACGGTAAAAGCGACCGATATGAAAGGGGAATCGTGCGAGCTTTCTTTCCAGATCCTTACAAGGGACAATTCCCGTGAAATAGACGTGTATCCCAACCCTGTGACAGATATTCTGAATCTGAGGACCGGTTCTCCAGCCCGCAAGACTGTAATACTGTACAGTTCCTCCGGAGCCAAAGTATTCGAAGACGAGCTGGACATGTCTCCTTTTACCCCCGGGAAAGTAAATATGACCGCCGTAGCCGGAGGAGTATATACTCTCATAATAAAGGACAACAATAAAGAGATTAAACAGAACATTGTGAAGTTATAACAAAATGAAACGTATCTATATTTGCCTTATATTATCTGTTTTTGCCGTGATAGTGCCGGGTTTCGGACAGACAGCCCAATTTTTGACCGTATCACCCGATTCTTATTCTCTTTCTCTGGGAGGAACAGGAGTGATTTCCCCGGCCAGTGCCTTTGCCATTTATAATAATAATGCAGCTACTGCACTCTCGCCGTTCAAGGGTGCGTTCGCCGCTTCGTACACCATGTGGCAGCCGGCCACAACAGATAACCAGCTCATGAGTCTGTCGGGCTTTATTAAGATGGGCAAAAGAAGTGCTATTTCCCTGGGTTCGCGCCTGTTTTTATATCCCGCGTACGATCTCTCCAATCCCCAGGGAATCGTCACCGGGGCGTTCAACCCCCGGGAACTTTCGGTAGATCTGGGCTATGCATACAATATTTCAGGATCATTTTCTGCGGCAGCCACCGTTCATTATATTTCATCTAAGATGGGTCCCCAGGCAGCGGGCAGTGCCTTTGCCGCCGATCTGGGCCTGATGTATCAACCCGGGAACCTTTCCCTGGGCCTTACGGCCACAAACCTGGGCTCAAAGATCGATTATGGTTACGGACCATACTCACTGCCTGCGCAGATCAAACTGGGAGCAGCGTACTGTTTCAGTCTTCAGGAGAAACACCTGTTGAGTGTGACCGTACAGGCCGGTTACCTGATAGTGAATTCCGGTATAACAGCAGGAATAGGGTTGGAATATTCATATAACAACCTGATATCCCTGCGGGTTGGCGGCCATTACGGAGACCCTGAGAAGGGGATCCCGTCACATCTTAGCGCCGGCTTGGGCCTCAATTTCAAGGGATTAACCTTGAACGCCGCCTATCTTCTGGCACAAAAAAATTCGCCCCTGGCTAACAGCCTGAGCGTTGGGCTTGGGTGGGCATTTTAAT
>ERZ1645192.1662-NODE-1662-length-18553-cov-5.151476_pt1 | contig 18553 bp, 18 predicted proteins | sample MGYA00575354_ERZ1645192 | MGnify/ENA primary metagenome ERZ1645192 (study PRJEB40844, sample SAMN11349763) | freshwater sediment metagenome | isolation source: river sediment | host: Sediment | place: India: Faizupur Khadar , New Delhi | collected 2017-02-21 ... | reverse complement strand
ATTTCGATATCCCGGATGAAATTTTAGATGAGGTTGCTTCGGAAGAATGATTATCCTTGGGGTCGATCCGGCTCTCAGTGTTAGCGGCTACGGGGTGGTTAGCTTTAACCGTTCTGCCTTGGGGCTGGTGGAGGCGGGGATCATTAAAACGTCGACCAAGCATTCCGTCCCTGAGCGGCTGGGTAAGATCTACCAAGGGGTATTAAAACTGATTGCTGACACTAAAGCGGATTGTTTAGTGTTGGAAAAAATATATGCGCATTATAAACATCCTGCGACAGCTTGTATTTTAGGTCAGGCCAGGGGGGTGATTTGCCTAGCGGCCTATACGGCTAAGGTTCCGTTTTTTGAATATTCCGCGACCAAGGTTAAGAAAGCCATTATCGGCAAAGGGCTGGCATCTAAGCTGCAGGTGCAAAGAATGGTGCAAAAAATTCTGGGGATTAAGGTAGAGACTGCTTATTTGGATGTAACCGACGCTTTGGCGCTGGCGATCGCGCACAGTTATATCATCAGAGCAAAAATATGATTTCCCGTATTAGCGGCAAGATAACCGAAAAAGGCGCAAATTATTTGACCCTTGATTTAGGGGGTTTGAGTTATGAGGTTCTGATCCCGGCCTGCGTAATGCAGGGGATCGATGCGAATCTTATGCCAGATGGCAAAATTTCGCTTCTGACCTATCATTACTATCAGGTTGATCAATCTAAGAGCGTGCCGGTTTTAATCGGTTTCCTGCACCAGGTTGAAAAGGATTTCTTCGAGATATTTATCACGGTTTCAGGGATCGGACCGCGGGCAGCCTTAAAGGCTTTGAATAAGCCGATTTCATCGATCGCTAAGGCCATTGATGAAGGGGACCTGTTTTCACTTAAATCGCTGCCGGGGATCGGCGAGCAGCGGGCTAAAGAAATTATCGCTAAGCTTCAGAATAAAGTGGGAAAATTTGGCTTGATCCAGGACCGCAATCCGGTAGAAAAAAACCTCGCCAGGAATATTGCCGAAGAGGCCCTGGATGTCCTGCTGCAGCTTGAATATAAGAAACCGGAAGCGCAAAGGATGATCAAGAATGTTTTAGATAACCACCCCAAAGTAGATTCAACCGAGGCATTGTTGAATTTGGTGTATAAACAAAAAAGGCTGCCTAAATAAAATGGAAGAGAATAATTTAAAATCCGCGATTGAAGCATTGATCTTTGCTTGCGAGAAACCGATCACTACCGAACAAATTAAAAAAGTTTTAGCTGACTTGGATACTGCTGCGATCAACCGGATCATCGGCGAATTAAAGCATGAGTACGAAGCGGCTAACCGGGGGATCCGGCTGGTCGAGATCGCCGGCGGGTTTCAGATGGTGACTAACAGCAATTTTGCCCCCTTTTTAAAGAAGTTGTTTAAGAACCGCTACAGCGAGAAACTTTCTAAACCGGCGCTTGAGTCACTGGCGATTATTGCCTATAAACAGCCGTTGACTAAAGCCGAGATCGAATCGTTAAGGAATGTAAATGTTGATGGCGTGATGAAGAGCCTGCTGGACAAAAATTTGATCCGGATCTGCGGCAGAAAGAAGATTCCCGGCCGGCCCTTTGTTTTTGGGACGACCCGAGAGTTTCTTGAGCATTTTGGTTTAAAATCATTGGCGGATTTACCCAAGATGGAAGATTTTACGGTAATGGCCCAAAAAACCCAAGAAGCGGCAAATGAAATCGAGCCGATTGGGCCCGATGACCTGGAGGCTAAAGATGAGTCTGCAAAAATTGCGCAACAAAGTTGACCGGCTGGACGAGAAGATAATTTCTTTGCTGAATTTGCGGGCCAGCGCGATCAAAACGATCGGTAAACTTAAGATCAAACACGGCAAGAGCGTCTATGTCCCGGAAAGGGAGATGGAAGTTTTAAACCGCATCGCTCAATTAAATAAGGGGCCGTTAAGCGCCAAGGCCCTGGAGTCCATTTACCGGGAAGTGATGTCGGCCAGCCTGGCCCTGGAGAAATCACTCAAGATTGCTTATCTTGGTCCGCAGGCGACTTTTGCCCATCTGGCGGCGATAAAGAAATTCGGCTCCCAGGTCACTTATATTGCCTGCAACAGCATTGCCGAGGTATTCTGGGAAGTGGAAAAAGATGAGGCCGACTACGGGGTGGTGCCGATCGAAAATTCGATTGAAGGCGCGGTCAGCCATACCCTGGATGTTTTTGTTGATTCTGATCTAAAGATCTGCTCGCAGTTGATCCTGGAAGTTACCCATAATCTGCTGGGTAATTGCCCGCTGGGTAAGATCCGGGATGTTTATTCCAACCCGATGGTCTTCGGGCAGTGCCGGATTTGGCTGCAAAAGAACCTTCCGCAAGCGCAGTTGGTTGATGTTTCCAGCACTACCCGGGCGGCCGCAATGGCTAAAAAAGAGAAAAATAGCGCGGCGATCGCATCGCTATTAGCTTCTCAAGTGTACGGTTTAAAGGTTATTGCCAGCGATATCCAGGACAGCGCGCATAATGTTACCCGTTTTCTGGTGGTGGGTAAAAATATTGCTTCCCGCACCGGCAAGGATAAGACCAGTTTGCTTTTTTCGGTTAAAGACCGGGTGGGAGCTTTGTATGAGATGCTTTTGCCTTTTCGTAAATACGGTGTCAATTTGACTAAGATCGAATCGCGCCCCTCTAAGCGTAAGGCCTGGGAATACTATTTTTTTGTTGATATTTTGGGCCACCAGGATGATCCTTTGATTAAAAAGGCGCTGGGCGAGCTGGAAAAAAAGTGCCGGTATTTAAAAATACTCGGTTCATATCCGATCGGAGAATGATGCGTAATGGATGATTTAGTGCGAAAAAGCGTTTTTAATGTTACCCCCTATGTGCCGGGCAAGCCAATCGAAGAAACCAAGCGGCAACTGGGGTTAAAAGAAGTGATCAAGCTGGCCTCTAACGAAAATCCGCTGGGCGCTTCCCCTAAGGCGGTGGCGGCAATGAAAAAGTGCCTGGAGGGAGTTAACCGTTACCCCGATGCGCAAGGGTATTATTTAAAAAAGAGATTAGCCAGGTTTTTTGGGTTAAGCCCCGAGAATTTCGTATTAGGCAACGGCTCGGATGAGTTGATCGATGTTATAATCAAGACCTTTGTCGAGGATGATGAAAACATCGTTACTTCTGAAAGCACATTCCTGGAATATGAGATTATCGCGCAAATCAATAACCGCAAGCTAAAAAAGGCTCCTTTACGTTATTTTAAATATGATTTGGGGTCGATGTTGAAGTTGGTAGATAAAAAAACCAAGCTTATTTTTATCGCTAACCCTAATAATCCGACTGGCACCTATTTATCTAAAGATGAGGTTGCGGAGTTTATCAAGCGGCTGCCTAAGGGAGTGTTGGTTGTTTTTGATGAGGCGTATAATGCGTTTATCGATGTTGGCGATTACCCTAATACGCTGGCCTGCTTAAAACGCAACAAGAACATAATAATTTTAAGGACCTTTTCCAAGGCTTACGGCTTAGCCGGTTTGCGCTTGGGTTATGCGGTAGCCGCTCCTGAGCTTGTGGCTTATTTGGAGCGGGTCAGGCAGCCTTTTAACGTTAACCTGTTGGCCCAAGTGGCCGGCCAGGCTGCTTTGGATGATAAGGCATTTCTCAAAAAGACCCGGCAGGTAGTTTTAACGGGCAAAGATTATCTTTACCGGGAATTATCGAAGCTGGGGTTAGGGTATGTGCCTTCAGTGGCGAATTTTATTCTGGTCGATGTCGGGCAAAGCGCCCAGGATGTGTTTAGGGCCTGTTTGAAGTTCGGGGTAATCGTCAGAGAGATGAGTGCTTATGGTTTGGGGAATTTTATCCGGGTAACCGTGGGCAGGCCTAAAGAAAACCAGCGTTTGATCAGGGTTTTGAGTAAAATTTTATAGTTAAAAGGGATAAAATTTTTTATCCAGCGGATTAAAGATTAAGAGGATGGACCTATGATTATTGTTTTAAAGCCTGGCGCGACAACTGAACAGATTGAGCATATCATCGATAAAGTCAAGGGACTGGGGCTTACCCCGCATATTTCCCGCGGCGCGGAAAGGACGATCATTGGCGTAATCGGGCCCGAAGAGGTTTTACGCGTCACCCCCTTAGAAGTTTTTCCGGGTGTTGAAAATGTTATTCCGGTACTGGCGCCATTTAGGCTGGTTTCCCGCGAATTTAAAAAAGAGGATTCGGTAATTGATCTGGGGCAGGGGGTAAAAATTGGCGCAAAAGAAGTGGTCGTGATGGCTGGCCCCTGCACGATTGAAAATTTGGATAGTCTTTTTAAAATTGCCGGGCAGGTCAAAAAGGCCGGGGCCAACGTATTAAGGGGCGGGGCTTTTAAGCCGCGGACCTCTCCCTATAGTTTTCAGGGGCTGGGCAAAGACGGTTTAGCGATGCTTAAAAAAGTGGGGCAGGAGTTAGGGATGGTTACGGTCAGCGAAGTAATGGATTGCCGGGACGTAGGGCTGGTGGCTGATCATGTGGATATTTTACAGATTGGTTGCCGGAATATGCAAAATTTTAACCTCTTAAAAGAAGTGGCAGCGACTAAAAAACCGGTGTTGTTAAAAAGGGGGATGGCTTCGACAGTCAAGGATCTCTTAATGTCCGCTGAATATATACTCAGCGGCGGGAATTTTTCCGTGATCCTCTGTGAAAGGGGGATCCGCACCTTTGAAGATTCCACCCGCAATACCCTGGATATCAGCGCTGTCCCGGTAGTTAAGCAGCTTTCGCATCTGCCGATCATCGTTGATCCTTCCCATGCGGCGGGAAGATGGGGATGGGTGCCGGCATTATCTAAGGCGGCGCTGGCGGCAGGCGCTGACGGTTTAATTATCGAAGTGCACGACCATCCTGAAGAGGCAGTTTCCGACGGCGCGCAGTCGTTGATCCCGGATAAGTTTTCGATTTTGATGGAACAATTAAGGCAGGTAGCAGGTGCAGTGGGGAGAATCCTTCCGTGAGCATGTTTAAAAAAGTAGTCATTATCGGCACCGGTTTAATCGGCGGCTCCATCGGCTTAGGCTTAAAAAAACGGCGCCTGGCTAAAGAGGTTATTGGTTTTAGCCGCCGGCTTAAAAACGCCAGGCTGGCTAAACGCCTGCGGGCTATTGATCGTGTTGGCAGCGATTTATCAGTTGTCCAGGGCGCAGATCTGGTAATTTTGGCTACGCCGGTTGATTCAATTGTCAGTTTTGCCCTGAAAATATCCAGGCTGGTTGATAAAAAATGTATTGTGATCGATGTGGGCAGCACGAAGGCGGCGATTGTCAGAAAGCTTAGCCGGGTTATCCCTAATTTTTTAGGTTGTCATCCGCTGGCCGGTTCGGAGAAGAAGGGGATCCGGCAGATCAATGGAGAAATTTTTAAAAATTCAATTTGCGTTATTACGCCTATTCGATCGACCGCGAAATCTACGGTCGTTAAAATTAAGCGCTTATGGCAGGCATTGGGGGCCCGGGTGATCGCATTACCGGCTAAGGACCACGATCGGATTTTGGGGTTTACCAGCCACTTACCGCATCTCTTAGCTTTTACTTTGATCGATGCGGTTCCCAGGCAGTTTTTCCCCTTTAGTGCCAGCGGCCTTAAGGATACAACTCGGATTGCGGCTTCGGATGCCGGGCTTTGGTCGGAGATATTCCTGAGCAACCGCTCAAACTGCCTGGATGCTTTAGCGGTTTTCCAAACCAGGCTTTTGGCTTTGCAGCTCGCCTTGCGTAAGCAAAACAAAAAACTTTTGATAAAAATACTTCAACACGCCAGCCAAAAAAGAAAAATACTCAAATGATCATTGCTATTGACGGCCCCGCCGGTGCGGGAAAAAGTACGGTCGCTAAGATCTTGGCCAGAAAACTGGGGTTTTTATATCTTGATACCGGGGCGATGTACCGGGCGCTGACTTTAAAAGTATTGCAAGAAAATATCCCCTTGGCTGATGAAGCGTCAATTATCGGGTTGGCCAACAAGGTCAGCATTGATCTGCGCAATAACCCCGACGGTTCATTATCGGTGATCCTGGATGGCGTTGACGTGTCTTTGGCGATCCGCCAGCCGCGGATTACGCAATTCGTTTCGGATGTAGCGAAAATCCAGCAGGTCCGCCAGGTGCTGGTTAAGCTGCAGCGTGAACTGGGGGCTAAAGGTAACTGCGTTTTGGACGGCCGCGATATTGGCACGGTAGTCTTTCCGGACGCCCAGAAAAAATTTTACATTGATGCCTCGCCGGCTGAGCGCGTTAACCGCCGTTATAAAGAGCTTGCCGGGTTAGGGCAAAAAATAGCCCCGGAAGATGTCGAGCGCGATCTGTCTAACCGGGATAAAATCGATTCTACGCGCGAGGCCTCGCCTTTACGCCAAGCACCGGATGCGGTTTATATTGATACGACCCAACTTTCTATCGACGCAGTAGTGGAAAAAATGCTGTTATATTGCCATGGATAAATCCCGGATAAGAAATTTTTCGATCATTGCGCATATTGACCACGGTAAATCGACGTTGGCTGACCGGATATTGGAAGTCACGGGCGCGGTTGACCGGCGCCATAAAGGTGATCAGCTTTTAGATGATATGGAGCTGGAAAAAGAAAGAGGGATCACCATCAAAGCGTCGATGGTCAGGTTGAATTATTTCTCTAAAAAATATAACCAGGAATACATCCTGAACCTGATCGACACGCCCGGGCATGTCGATTTTACTTATGAGGTCTCTAAGTCATTGGCGGCTTGCGAAGGGGCGGTTTTGGTTATAGATGCGGGGCAGGGGATCGAGGCTCAAACCGTGGCTAATTATTATTTAGCGATGGAAAATAACCTGCACGTTATTCCGGTATTAAATAAAGTTGACCTGATCTCTGCCGATGTGCCCAGAGTTAAAGCGCAGGTCCAGACGGTTTTAGGTTTTAAGGAAGAAGAAATAATTTTAGCTTCGGCCAAAGAAGGCAACGGCGTGACACAGATCTTAGACTGTATCATTGAAACTGTCCCCTCCCCGGGGGGAGATGCAGAGAATCCGCTTAAAGCTCTGATTTTTGACTGTCGTTTCGATCCTTTTAAAGGAGTGGTGGTTTTTGTAAAAGTCATTGACGGGCAGATTACGCCTAAAACGCAGCTAAGGATGTTCCACACCGGGAAGGTCCATAAGATCGAAGAATTGGGTGTGTTTCAGGATCTAAAGTATGTACCGGTAGAGACTTTAAGCTGCGGAGAGGTAGGTTATTTTACCGCTAATCTGCGTGATCCGCGGGAGGTAGTGATCGGCGATACGATTACCGACCCTAAAAATCCCTGCGCGGAGGCTTTGCCGGGATATCGTCAGGTTAAGCCTCTGGTTTTCTGCGGGATCTATCCGGTCAATCCGGCGGATTTTCCGCAGCTGCGGGATGCTATGGATAAGCTTAAGCTTTCGGACGCTTCTTTTGTATTCGAGCCGGAAAATTCGCAGTCATTTGGCACGGGTTTTCGCTGCGGTTTCCTGGGGCTATTGCACATGGAGATTGTCCAGGAGAGGCTGGAACGTGAATATGACCTAAACCTTATTTTAACGGTGCCTAATGTCGTTTACCGGGTCAAAACCAGAACCGGAGAATTACTGGAGGTGGATACTCCGATGAAACTTCCGGAGAGCGGGGATATTCAGGAGGCGCAGGAGCCGTTTGCGACACTGCTGATGATCGTCCCGGTCGACGCCATTGAAGCTGTGTGCGATTTTACCAAGTCCCGCCGGGGAGTATTCGTCTCCAATGAATACCTGGGGGAAGACCGGGTGAAGCTGGTATTTTTAGTCCCCCTTTCGGAGATCATCGTAGATTTTTATGACCGGATGAAATCGATCACCCGGGGATATGGGTCTATGGATTATGAAGTTAAAGAGTATTTGCCGACCCGGCTGGTGAAATTGGATATTCTATTAAACGGACAGATTTGCGATGCTTTTTCTTCGTTGATGTTTAAGGATAAAGCTTCTAGCCGGGCACACTTACTGGTTTCCAAATTAAGGGATTTGATCCCCCGTCAGCTTTTTGAAGTGACCATCCAGGCGGCAGTCGGCAGTCAGATTATCGCTTCTGAGCGTATCCGTTCAGTCGGCAAGCATGCAACCAGTAAATGCTCCGGCGGAGATATTACCCGCAAACGTAAACTCTGGGAAACGCAAAAAAAAGGCAAGAAACGACTTAAGCAATTTGGAAAAGTAGAAATACCGCAGGAAGCTTTCTTGGAGGTTTTAAAAATATGAGCACAAAGAAGAAATCTGTTCTGAGGGATTGGACGGAATCGATCCTGATCGCCTTATTTTTAGCTTTAACTATCCGCTCCTTTCTCGTTCAGGCTTTTCGGATTCCCACCGGAAGTATGCGCATGACCTTAATCGAAGGAGACCTGATTCTAGTCAATAAGTTTATTTATGGTGCCAAGATCCCCTTTAGTAATTGGCGGCTCCCGGCGCTTAATCAGCCCAAGCGGGGTGATGTGATCGTTTTTATCTTCCCGGAGGATAGAACCAAAGATTATATCAAAAGGCTGGTAGGGTTGCCCGGTGACGTAGTAGAAATCAAAGGAGGAACGGTTTACGTTAACGACCAACCGGCTTCCGAACCAATCTTTAACCAAATTTATTATTATAACCGCGGCCAATTCGCCCTTTTGGGTGAAAAAATCGTTGTGCCGCCGGACAGCTATTTTGTCTTGGGGGATAATTCTGCATCTTCTAAAGACAGCCGGTACTGGGGGTTCGTGCCGAAGAATAACCTGCTGGGGCAGGCAATGATCGTTTATTGGCCGCCGAACCGGATCAAAGTTATTCGCTAGAGGAATAGTTATGAATATCGCTAATAAGATTTCTACCTTTCGCATCTTAAGCGTGCCTTTTTTTATTGCCTGCCTAATTTATTATCTTCCGGGTCGTGAGCCTTTAAGATATTTGGCTTTGGGCATTTTTGTTCTGGGCGCTATTTCCGACGGCCTGGACGGCTATATCGCGCGGAAGGGGAAGATGCAATCCTATGCCGGAACGATCCTTGACCCGCTGGGGGACAAGCTTTTGCTTATGAGCGCGTTTATTTTTCTTTCTCCGTTGTGCCGGTTGCCACTGACCTTTCCGTTCTGGTTAAGCTTTATCGTCATCTCCCGGGATTTAATTTTGATCTTGGGGGCAATTGTAATTTACATGGTTAAACAAAATTTGCATGTGCAGCCTACGCGTTGGGGTAAGTTAACGACAACCTTTCAAATGCTGGCGGTGATTTGCGTTTTATCCCAATTTCGCTTATTGGCGGTAGCGACCTGGTGCCTAGCGTTGATTTTTACGGTAATCTCGGGGTTAGATTATATTATGAGAGGATTTAAGGTGCTTTATGCTAACGACAATCACCGCTCTGCTAATTAGTTATCTGATCGGTTCGATCCCCACGGCTTATCTTTTTGTCAAATTCTCCAAAGGAATCGATATCCGCACAATTGGTTCCGGCAACGTTGGGGCAACCAATGCCTTGCGCGCTTTGGGTAAAAAAGCAGGATTTACGGTCCTCTTGCTGGATATCCTGAAAGGATTTCTTACGGTCATTTTCTTAGGCAATTTTTTTGGCCGGATGGAGCTAGCGCTTACTTTAGAGAGTTTACGTATTTTGATGGGATTAGCTTGTATTTGCGGGCATATCTGGACCATCTTTTTGCAGTTTAAGGGCGGCAAAGGAATTGCTACCAGCTTTGGCGTTCTTTTGGGGCTAGCATTAAAAATCGAAGGTTTGAATTGGGTAGTTGGTTTATTGATCGTGCTTTGGTTTATGATCTTTTTCGCTACCCGGATCGTTTCTTTAGCCTCGCTATGTTGCGCGGTCGGCTTACCGGTTTTGGCCTGCCTTTTTAAGCTGCCGCTGTTTTTTATTATTTTAAGTTTTTTGCTCGGTTTTTTTGTGATTTTACGCCATAAGCCAAACCTTTTGCGGATCATTCAGGGAACCGAACCTCGCCTGCATTTCAAAAAGCCCCAATCGTAAATTAATTTCATGTTAATTCGCTGCACTTAGCCTGCGGTGCTAATCGAAAATCCACCCGGCGTTTAACGGTATCGCCGTCGCTAACATTAATTGCGCCGGTGTGGCCCTTTGGTCAATGCGCCGGATCTTTGCAAAGGAAGCGTTTTCTTTTACGCTTGAAATACTATTGAATTGAGGATCTTTCGCCTGCATACTTTAGTTGCTATTACATAATTTCCAAAAGCCACAGCAGCACTAAAGTTAAAGGCAAAAGATGAGAAACCTGTTATTCAAGAATTTAACTTCGCCTGCCCGGGGAAGAAAAATCATCGCTAGCTCCGAGATCGCCGATAAAGAGGGGGTGCATAGCGTGGTGCGCCGGCATTTTTCTTACATCGTAAAACCGGTAGCCGGGCCGCAAATCGATAAGCCCCAACCGTATTTATATGTTTTAAAAGCAAGAAATACCAAGCTCAAAAATGAACATTTTTTTTGCAAGGTGAAAGGAAGCGTGTTAGCGGTTAATCAGGGAAATTTTTTCCTGGTTTTATTTGTGCATACACTGACCGTGGATTTAACTGCTTCTGCTAAAATGGGGCAGGCCGCAGTCTAATTTTTTGTCTACAAGCGGGCTTAACCAGGCTGATTTAATGCCTGGTTTTTTTGTTTCAACATTAAAAATTTTAAATGAAATAAAGCTCGATCTTTTGGATGGCGCAAGACCGGATGGCCTGGGCGTAAGGCGCGGGGATTACCGGGGTATTAAAGGTAATGGGTTGATCGTTATCCCAAAGCACAATTTTTTCAATGGACGCAGAGGAAGTCTTTGCCCCCGGATAGGTGTTTTTCCTTTTGGGGTTATGGTAAATAACTTGGATCCGGCTTAGGAAATTAAAAGCGTATTCGCCTTTTTTGTCAAATAGCCAACCTGGCAGGCTGGGCTGGAAGGCAAGCTCAACCTGGCCGTTTCTATCCAGCCGGAAAGGTTTTAGGCCTATATTCATTGCCAGCCAGATATGCAGGAATTCAGCGGTAGACCCGGAGAGCCTGGCGACAAAACCGTTACCGTGCAAGCGCTTGTCCGGGAAGGCGCTGCTGACCAAAAAAGAAGAATTTTCCAAGGTGCTGCGGCCGTAGGTCTGCGGATCAAGAAAAGGGACCAGCACATTTTTAAATTCATGGTAAAATTCTTCGTGGAGCCCTGTTTTTAAAAGCTCCAGGAGATATTTATATTCCATGTGCAGCCAGATCGATTCATTTTCCAGCCAGCCGGGGCTAAAAACCCGGCAGCGGCCGATTTCTTCAGGCATACTCTTAAGGGATTCGGTGACTTTATACATTTTAAGTTGGCGGTCAAAAAGCTGGCTCTTTTTGGTGGCTTGATGCAGGGCTAAGGCCGCCTGGGGGCCGGCGGCTAATCTTAAGGCATGCATCTGGCCTTCTAAGAAGAGAGGGGCGCGGATTTGCCGGAATTTTTTAGGACGGATAAAATGGTCTTTGATCAGGTCGTACTCAGATACCTCATTAATAAAATAGGAGCAATAGACCCCGCGGCTCTGATCAAAAGCCAGCGCGATACCCCGTTCGACTTTAGCCAGTGCAGCATTCAGGAAGTTGATCAATGTTTCACGGGATAAATTTACCAGGGTGCCGGAAAATCCCAGGCGGGTCGCTAGCCGGTAATTTTCTTTGAGCGTATTGCTGTTATCCCAATAGAGGAAAGGTTCTTGGGCCATCAGGCAGAAAAGTTGTTCGATAAAACCGGCAATCTCTTCAGGCAGCTCAATGGTTTGAGCCGGGTAATCCGCCAAAGCGTCTTGGAGCATCAAAAGCAGCCGTTTTAATTCGAAGGTTTCGCAGGTTGAAGAGCCAAAAAGCGCCGGCAGGCCGTTTAAGGAATCGAACCAATTTGGTTTATTGGCCTCCATTTCGATACCGGTTCCGTAAGGATCCAGGGAAGCCAGCTTATTGGCCGCCAGGCAGAGCAATTTCACCAACAGCGTTGTATAGAATATCTCCCCTTCGCCATGGTCGGTGCGCAACAGGTGCGGGTTGACCAGCCGTTTACGCAAAAGCTCTTTTTTAGCGCCGTCCAGCAGCAGGGAATGTAATTGGCGGGGTTGGCCATTGTAAAGCACATATTTTTCCGCTCGCGGCCTGACTACTTCGGTATTGTCAAAAAAAGTAAAAACTTTTTTGCCGAAGAATAATTCTTTGGTTTTTTCCGGATAAAGCGCCAGGTATCTTTCGATTAAATCTAAATTATAAGTCCAATGATCGGTCCAAAACCCCTCGCCATGTTCGGCTTCCTGGATTTTGAGCGCCGCAGAAAGCACAAGGTCCAGGAAATTGTCATAGGTGGTATTGAGCGTAATTTTATTCTCTTCGATAAAAAAGATCAACTCGCCAGGGGTAAAAGGTTTTTTTAAGAAAGGCGTAAGTTTTTCAATCTCGGATTCTTTGGCGGCCGGGGCGAGTAGTTTTTGTAAGTTAAGATTCTCCCGGATTAAAAAGCTCTCCGGCTTTACCACCAGCGGATTAAAACCGTCAGCCTGGATCAGGTTCATGAAAAAGATGATGTTTTCATCGTTAAGCGCAGGATTAAACCAGATATCATTGCGGCGATTTTGATTGGTGTCTCGGTAATTGCCGTTACCTTGGGATAAGTAGGTAGGCTGAAGCTGGAATTTATTATAATCTCTTTCCAGATCACCGTGTTTACGCGAATAAAGATAGAAGACCGCCCCGGATCTGAAAATTTGCGGGTATCCGCCGCGCATGATGTTGTCCAGGTAAGTTTGTCCGCAGTATAAATTGAATTCTTTGCTGGCGCTGCTGGTTCGGATATCATTTTTTAATTTTTCGATCAGCTCAAGGTTTTGTTTTGCCTTTTCTGCCAGATAACCTGTAGTGATGATCCGCTTGACCGATTCGTTTAGGGTTTTAGTGTTACGGGCACTGCCGCTCACCGCGTAAAAAGAAGAAGACTCTTGAGGTTTTAGTTTAAGGTCCAGCAAAAGCAGGGCGCTGGGGGTCTTGCTGCGCGTTAACTGTTGCGCAGGGTAAGTAAAATGAGGGCGCAAGAGGAAAGCCGCCGGATAGGATAAATCGGTGACCGGGCCAAAAACTGCTTGGGGATCGACAATCGGCTTGATGATTTCCGGTTTGGAGCCATTTATCCGGAAACCAAGGTAGAAGTTCCCCGGTTCGATATGCACGACTTCCGGACGGTCTTGCGGATCGACTTCCAGCCGGTAAAAAGGCACGCCGTTGTCCAAATTATCGATCTTCATCCAGGCCTCGATCGTCCGGCCGAGCTTTTTTAGAAAAAAATTGTTGGTGCCAAATGGCACGATTTGCGGCAGGCCGTCGATTAATTGCAGCTCTTGTTTTTTGCCCGTGGTATTTTCAACCGTTACCACGCGGGCTAAACCGGCGAACGTCTCGTTAGGGATGCTAAAATACTTGACTTGAACCTTTAAGCCAAGGGTTTGGTTTTCTTCTTCAAGGTGCAATTCGGCAGAATTAATCTTTAAACAATTGGCGATCTTATACTTTAAGTTATTGTAACCGTTATGGAAGGGCTCATAATAAACCGGCTCCTGTTTCGTCCTCAAGACCTTGATCAGGGTGCGGAAACCAAAATTACCGATTACCTGCCAGGCCTTATTCGCGGGAAAGAATTCTAAGATCGCATGGTCTTTATCTTTGGTGCCAAAACTGCAAATGCATTGGCCGCGATTGACGTAAAATGCCCAGAGCGGAATCCCGTATTTTCCGGCGATCCCGGGGAAGAAATTGGCGAAGGGTTTGGCGTAATTATAGTTTTGGATGACGAATTCGCCCGCCGGGTCAAGAAAGTACTTAGGTTGATTATTTAAGGGCAGCTTTTTCATATTGGTTTTTTAAGTTTAATTAATGTATTTTACACAATTTTACCGTTTTGTCAACTTATAGCATGATGTTGGAGCTTTAACCGGCCAGTGTTGACTTTTGAAATTAAAAATGTTAGAATAATGCAATTTGGGAGGCATAATGTCGATCGATCAGGATACCATTAAACATGTTGCGCATTTGGCGCGCATTGAATTAGAGGAACAAGAGCTAAAGAGGCTTGCTGGTGAGCTTTATGCGATATTGAATTTTATCGATAAGCTTAAGCAGTTGGATGTTGAACAGGTCAAACCCTCCAGCCATATCCTGCCCATCAGCAATGTTTTACGGGAGGATAATCCGGGTGTTTCTTTGCCTTGCCAAACCGTCCTGGAAAATGCCCCCGCTAAAAAAGGTAATTTCTTTACAGTGCCCAAAATCATAGAATAATTATGGAACTGCATCAGTCTAGCGCACATTCCCTAATCAAGGAGCTTAAAAACCACACGCTAAAGCCACAGGCGGTCTGGGATGCGCTTTATCGCCGTATTCAGCAGGCCGAGCCCAGGGTCAAGGCTTATGTCAGGTGCCCCATGCCCCTGGCAGATGGCGCAAAATCGTTGGCTGATGAAGTAACGGCAAAAATACCGGTAACCATTAAGGACAATATCTGCACTGCCGGCTTGCCTACGGAATGTTGTTCTCGGATTCTCGAAAATTTCCGTCCGCCCTATGACGCTACGGTGATCAGGAAATTAAAAGAAAATGGGCTGGCGATTTTTCCGTTTAAAGCGAATATGGATGAATTTGCTTTCGGCTCATCTACGGAAAATTCGTTTTTTGGGCCGACGCGTAATCCCTGGGACATTGCCTGTGTGCCCGGCGGTTCTTCCGGCGGCAGCGCGGCTGCGGTAGCCAGTGATGAAGCAATCTGGGCCTTGGGCAGCGATACCGGCGGTTCGATCCGTCAGCCGGCTTCATTCTGCGGGGTGGTAGGCTTAAAACCGACCTATGGGCGGGTATCGCGTTTTGGCTTAATCGCTTTTGCTTCCAGTCTTGATCAGATTGGCCCGATCACCAAAGATGTAGAGGACGCCGCTATTTTAACCGGCATGATTTCCGGGTATGACCCTTTAGATTCAACTTCAGTCAATCAACCCGTGCCGGATTACACCGCCGTTTTAGGCCAGGAGATTAAAGGAATAAAAATCGCTATTCCGCAGGAATATTTCATATCCGGCATGGACCCGGAAGTAAAAGAGATCATTCAGGTTGCCATCGCTCAATTAAAAAGTCTGGGTGCTTTGACCCAGCAGGTCACTTTACCGCATACCGAATATGCGGTCCCGGTTTATTATATTATTGCTACTGCTGAGGCAAGCTCGAACCTGGCCAGGTTCGATGGGGTGCAATACGGTTACCGGGCGCCGGCGGATAATCTGCTTCAGATGTATAAATTGACCCGCGCCCAGGGGTTTGGCCCGGAAGCCAAGCGCAGGATTATTTTAGGGACCTTTGCATTGTCTCACGGTTATTATGATGCCTATTATCTGCGGGCCCTTAAGGTGCGCACGCTGATCAAGCAGGATTTCGACCGGGTTTTCGGCGAATTTGATTGTGTAGTTACGCCCACCTCGCCTACAAGCGCCTTTAAGATTGGAGAGAAGGCCACGGATCCGTTACAAATGTATCTTTCAGATATCTATACTATTTCGGTGAATCTGGCTGGGATCCCGGCGATCTCAATCCCCTGCGGATTTACCCGACAGGGCCTGCCGGTAGGCTTACAGATCATGGCTAAACCTTTCAACGAAGAGATGCTTTTTAAAGTAGCGCATGCTTTTGAGCGCAATACAGAGTGGCATAAGTTAAAACCAAAATTATGATTCCGTTTTTGCTTAGGGATATTCTTTAAGGCGGCGGGTTAAATAATTAATTGTAATGAAGGAGCGGGATGAAATACGAAACCGTGATTGGCCTAGAAGTCCATTTGCAGCTTAATACAAAAACCAAGGCTTTTTGTTCCTGCTCTACGGATTTCGGCAATCCGCCTAATACCAACATTTGTCCGGTTTGTTTAGGGTTACCGGGGTCCTTACCGGTCTACAACCGCCAAGCGTTAAATTTTGCAATTAAATTGGCCTTGGCATTCAACTGTCAAATCCAGGAACACACTAAGTTTGACCGTAAAAATTATTTTTATCCCGACCTGCCTAAAAATTACCAAATTTCACAATATGACCTGCCGCTTTCCCGCCACGGCTATCTGGATATCCTTGCCGATGGTAACCCAAAGCGCATCGGTATCACCCGGGTACATTTGGAAGAGGATGCCGGTAAATTAATCCATGAAGAGACGGCCAGCTTGGTAGATTTTAACCGTACCGGCATTCCTTTGCTCGAAATCGTCAGCGAACCGGATCTTAATAGCCCCCAGGAAGCCTTTGACTATCTGACCGCTTTAAAAAGTGTTATTGGTTATTTAGATGTTTCGGACTGCGATATGGAGAAAGGTTCCCTGCGTTGCGACGCTAACATTTCTTTGCGCCCGGCCGGCTCTAAAACCCTGGGGGTTAAGACGGAATTAAAGAACATGAATTCTTTTAAAGGGGTGAAAGATGCTTTAACTTATGAGGTCCAGCGGCAGACTAAGCTTTTGGAATCAGGATCCAGCCTGGTCCAGGAAACTAGGCTTTGGGATGATCAGGGCGGGGTTACCGTGGCTATGCGCACCAAGGAAGGCTCTAAGGATTATCGTTATTTTCCGGACCCCGATTTAACGGTTTTTCTGATCGAGCAATCGCTGATTGATCAAATTAAGGCTAATCTTCCGGAATTACCTCAGGAAAAAATGCGCCGTTTTATGCAAGAGTATGGATTGAGTGAATATGACGCCAAGATCTTGACCGGCACTAAAAGCACCGCGCAGCTTTCAGAAAGTTATATTCAAATGTTTCCCGGTCAGGATAAGAAGGAGATCGTTAATTGGCTGATCGGCCCGGTATTATCCGAGGCGAATTTGCGTAAAGTCGAATTGCCCGAATTAAAACTGGACAAGCAGGAGTTGATCAATTTGATCGGTTTTGTGCAGAAACAGGAGATATCTTATCTGGCCGCTAAAACCGTTTTGGCCAGAATGCTGGATACCGGAAAACCTGCCGGGGTTTTGATCAGGGAAGGCGATCTGCGGCAGATCTCTGATGCGAGCGCCTTAGTCCAGGTGATCGAGGCCGTGATCCAGGAGAATGTTAAGTCAGTCAATGATTTTAGATCCGGCAAGAGCAATGCCTTGATGTTCCTGGTGGGGCAGGTAATGAAGAAAAGCTCAGGCAAGGCCAATCCTAAAATAGTGCAGGATTTAATTCGTGAAAGGTTAGGCTGATGCGTAAAAAAATTGTTTTTGCCGTTGTTTTCGCAATATTGATCCTGGCGGTGGCGCGCCTGGGTTTTTCCGAAAACAAAAAGAAAAAAGGTTCCGATCAGTTATACCGGGAGGTCGAATTATTCGCGCAGACCCTGGCGATTATTCAAAATGATTACGCGCAGGAAACTAAGATCAAAGATTTGATTTATGGCGCGCTTGGCGGTATTGTCGGTTCCCTGGATGCGCATAGCCAGTTTATGGATCCGGCCACTTTCGAAGAGTTAAAGGTGGATACCGAGGGTAAGTTTGGCGGTTTGGGGATCGAAATCACCATGCGAGACGGTGTATTGACCGTAATTACCCCGCTTGAGGGCACGCCGGCCTGGAAGGCCGGAATTAAGGCCAACGATCATATCGTCAAGATCGATGATTTGTTGACCCGAGAAATGACCCTGACGGATGCCGTAAAAAAACTGCGCGGTAAGCCGGGCGAAATTGTGCATCTCACGATTTTAAGGGATAAAGAAAAGAAGCTTCTGGAGTTTAAAATTACGCGGGGTATTATTAAAATTACCGATATTAAGTATGTGCGGATCCTGGAGGACGGGATCGGTTATCTGCGTTTGAGGGAATTTCGCGAAAACACGTTTAATGAATTAAATAATGCCTTAAGCCTGCTTTCTAAGCAGGGGATGCGGGCCTTGATTATTGATTTGCGCAATAACCCCGGCGGTCTGTTGGAGGTGGCGGTAAAAGTAACCGGTAAATTCTTAGAGCCGAATAAATTGATTGCCTATACCAAAGGCCGCAAGCCGGATAAAAACATGGAATTTTTTTCCGACGCCAAGAATACGATCCTGGATTTACCGCTGGTAATTTTGATTAACGAAGGCTCGGCTTCCGGAAGCGAGATCGTGGCCGGGGCCTTGCAGGATTATAAACGGGCAGTTATTATCGGCCAAAAATCATTCGGCAAAGGTTCGGTGCAAACCGTGATCCCGCTGGGGGATGGTTCAGCCCTGCGCTTAACCACCAGCCATTATTTTACTCCCTCCGGCAAGATCATTCAGGGGAAAGGCATTCTTCCGGATATCCTGGTTGCCACTAAAGAAAATACTGCCAACGGCAATACCGATCCGGATACTGATAAGACCAGCGAAGTTTTGGCTATGCTTCAGGATGAGCCGCAAACTAATGAACCTGCCCAGGACGATTTCGATTATAAAACTGACCAGCAAATCATGCGTGCAGTTGACTGTTTTAAGGTAATTGTCATGTATAAACAGGTTAAATAATTTATCCATGGTTTCTAAAAATATATAATTTTCTACTTTTA